>Ga0163144_10000025_pt1 | contig 327661 bp, 353 predicted proteins | sample OliLak19BULKMAT1_FD_123175 | JGI IMG/M metagenome (GOLD analysis project Ga0163144, IMG submission 123175) | Freshwater microbial mat bacterial communities from Lake Vanda, McMurdo Dry Valleys, Antarctica - Oligotrophic Lake LV.19.BULKMAT1 | ecosystem: Environmental > Aquatic > Freshwater >...
AACGCCGCGCGCTTCGCGCGCCCCGTCGCTGGCATAGTTTTACCCGGATTGGCGAAGGGCGTTGGTGGCCGCCAAGCGACTGAATCGCCAGGCGTCTTAGCGCCGTAGCCACGAGCCGGTTCTGTGCGCCGGAAGCCTCCGAGCTTCCCGGACCCCGCGTTTTCCGCGGGCAGATTGATCATCGTTCGTTTCGTCGCGCTGCCCAATGACGCGGCGTACCCGTAGCTTGGGCCTTCTCGACGTCTCCGAGCTTTGAGACTTGCTCACGCGTTCCGGTTTCCCGTCACGCTAGCGATGATCACCGCACCTCATGCCGGTCCAACACATTCCAAAGTTTCGGAGCTCTTCGAAATCTCCCGTGTGCGGACAACGCAAATATAAGCGCCGTGTGAAGCCGGTCGGATTGATTTTCTTGGGAGCGCGGACGTCCTCGTCCGCCCAGCGCGCAAAGCGCGCTTTCAAAAGCAATGCGGACGAGGACGTCCGCGCTCCCAAACTTCCAGCGCTAGCGCGCGTGTCGCATAGACGCCTCCGCTATCCCCCTATTCGTCATTCCGGACGCGCGTACGCGCGCGATCCGGAACCCAGGGGCAAACGCACAGCCCGTTGCCCCTGGGTTCCGGGTTCATCGCTACGCGATGCCCCGGAATGACGAACTTCTGGTTCTGGCCCGAAGCGGACGTGCGCAAAAGTTCGGTTTGATATAGGTCACTCGTAGCGTTGCGACCTCGGGGGTGAACTTGAACGGATTTGGGGCTTGGCTTCCAGGCTGGCGGCATTTCTTTTCATGGAAAGGCCGGATCGGGCGGCGCACCTTTTTCGGCGGGTACGTTGCATTGTGCTTTGTGAGCGGTGCGGTGGGCATGCTCGTGCTCGGACCGCTGATGCTCTCTAGTTCGACAAACTTTGATACGATCAGTGCGATTGGCTTCATTCTGGTCGGTGCTGGATTCATCCCCTTGTCCGCGCTTTTTGCGCAAAGGGTGCATGACCTTGGATGGTCTGCATTTATCCCCTTAGGCCTGTTCGCTGTTCTCGCAGCACCGATGTTCACCGTGATGGACTTTGCGTCCGGCGTGTTCGGCTATGCGCTCGCACGAGTTGCACACTCGGCCGGATTGGACATGGCAGGCGTGTTTCCAATCGTGATGATCGGGAATGGCCTTTGGATGCTGTTCGCGATCTACGTGATCGTCAGGAAGGGCCAAGCGGCGGCTAACCGTTTTGGTCCACCTCCCGTGTTGGGCTAACGTCCGCTGTCGGCGAGAAGCGGACCTAAGCCCTACCGCTCCACATCGCGATAGCGTGCTTCGTCGTTGCCGCGTTGGTCGGCGATGACTTGGATGAGCATCCAGACGCCGCCGACGACCATCAGGATGAAGCCGAGCGTTGCGAGCGCGCTTAAGCCTGCTGCGGCGAGGATGCCGCCGACCACGATGGCGGGATTGTCGCCCGCCAAAGCTGCGGTGATGACAGCGCCGACGCCTAAGAACCAGGCGAGCACTTCGAGGCCTAAGCCCACGCAAAAGCAGATCAGCGCGCCGTTGCTGCGTTGCTCGGGGTTTGGCGGATCAGATTGCGACATAGCGCGTGACCCCCTGCTCGTCACTCACACGTCGCACGAGGCCGCGGCCGACGAGGCAGTTTAGATGCGCGAGCGCTTCGCCCGTCGCCATGCCCAACAGATCTGGGCCGATCTTGCGGGCGAACATGGCGACGAAAATGTCTATGGCGCGCTTGGGTTCGTTGAGGCGGCTCAAGATGCGCGCGAGCGATTTCTCGTGGCCCTCGATCAGATTGTGCAGGCGCTCGTGCAGGCCGATGAACGGCTCGTTGTGCGAGGGCAGAACCAGCACGTCGTTCGGCATGACTTCCAGCAGCTTCTTGCAGCTCTCGATCCAATCGGTGAGCGGATCGCCGTCCGGCTCGGTCGGGAAGACGGAGACGTTGGACGAGATGCGCGGCAGCACTTGGTCACCGGAGATGAAGAGCTTCAGCTCTTCTTGCCAGAGGCAGGCATGCTCAGGGCAATGGCCGTTGCCGGTGACGACGCGCCAAGGCTTTCCGCCAATATCGATGACATCGCCATCGCTGATGCGGCGGTACGCATCGGGCATTTTCGATACAGCTTTGCCGAAGCCGCCAAAGCGGATTTTGTATGAGTCGAGCGCGTCTTCGTCCCAGCCGGCGGCGCGATAGAATTGCACGCCCTCTTCCGGCGCTTCGCGGCCCGTATCGGCGACGAGCATGCGGCCGGTGATGTATTCGAGGCGGCTCATCCAAAGCGTGGCGTTGAACTTGCGGCAGATCCAGCCGGCGAGGCCCATGTGATCGGGATGCATGTGCGTGCAGATCACGCGCTTGACCGGTTTGCCTTTGAGCGTGGCCTCAAAGATCGAGCGCCAGTGCTCACGGGTTTCTTCGAGGGCGACGCCGGTGTCGACGATGGTCCAGCCGTCACCATCCTCAATGAGCCAAAGATTGATCCATTTGAGCGCGAACGGCAGCGGCATGCGTATCCAATGCACGCCCGGCGCAATCTCGCGCGCGATGCCCGCCTCGGGCGGATCGCCGAGCGGATAGATGAGCGTCGGCCGCGCGGGCCGCTCGTTCGCGAGTTCTTGGTCTTCGACGCCATCCATGGACATGGGGGGAGTCTAGCGCGGGGCTATGGCAAACTCCAAGCGTGAGAACACGCTTCCCGGCCGCAGCGCAGCGGAGAGCCGGGACCCATCGTAGGGGAAAGCCTTGGATTGCTTGAGTTCGCCGCAAGCATGGATCCCGGCTCGGCGCGCGCTTCGCACGCTTGGCCGGGAAGCGTGACTACGCATTGAAGTCCATAAGCGCACCCGCGCCCAGCTTAATCTCCGCCAGTCGCGAGGGCGCGCGGCTCATGCTTGTCGTGACGTAAAAATCGAACAGGCGTTGTTGATCGGCGTTCGGCGCGCGCTGCAAACCTTGCGCCCAGAGCGTCCCGCACGCGACCTTCCCCGCCAGTGCGAGGTAGGCGCTGGCGCCGGCGAGAGCGTCGTCGCGTGACGCTGCGAGCATATAATCTGTCGCTTCCGCCAGCACGTCGGCGGCGGCGCGGATCGGCGCAAAGCTGCGCGCTTCCTCAATCAGCGCAAACATTGCTTCGCCGCGATCGCCCAGCAGCTTCCGCCCATAGAGATCGAGGGCTTGGATGCCGTTCGTGCCTTCGTAGATCGGGGCGATGCGGGCGTCGCGGTAGAATTGTGCGGCGCCGCCATCTTCGACAAAGCCCATGCCGCCGTGGATTTGCACGCCGAGGCTGGCGGCTTCGACACCGAGATCGGTGCTCCAGGCTTTTGCGAGCGGCGTCAGCAAATCTTCGCGCGCTTTGTCGCCATTATCGGCGGCGACGGCGGTGGCGTAGCAGAGCGCACGGCCAGCTTGGATTTTGGCGCGCATGGTCATTAGCATGCGGCGAACGTCGGGGTGGTTGATGATCGGCCCGCTCTGCGTGCGCTCGCGCGCATAGCTGAGCGCCTTCTGGTACGCCGCTTCCGCGACCGCGACGCCTTCCATGCCGACGTGCAGCCGCGCTGCGTTCATCATCGTGAACATGGCGGCCAGCCCGCGGTTCTCTTCGCCAATCAGCCAACCTTGCGCGCCTTCATAGGCCATCGTGCAGGTGGGCGAGGCGTGGATGCCCATCTTCTCTTCGAGACCGATACAGCGCACGGCGTTGCGTGAGCCGTCTTCGTCGCGAAACTTCGGCACGATGAACATCGAGATGCCCTTCGAGCCCGGCGGCGCGCCTTCGATGCGGGCGAGGACGAGATGGATGATGTTGGGCGTAAGATCGTGCTCGCCCCAGGTGATGAAAATCTTTTGGCCCGTGATGGCGTAGGCGCCGTCGGCTTGCGGGACGGCTTTCGTGGTGAGCGCGCCGAGATCGGAGCCGGCTTGCGGCTCGGTCAAGTTCATCGTGCCGGACCATTCGCCGGTGATGAGCTTTTCGAGATAGAGTTGCTTTTGATCGAGCGCGCCGTGCGTCTCGATCGCTTCGATGGCGCCGAGCGTTAGCATCGGCAGCAAACCGAAGCTCATGTTCGCGCTGTGGACAGTTTCCATCACTGCAAGCGCCACCGCGCGCGGCAGACCCTGGCCGCCATACGCAGGATCGGCCGCGAGCCCCTGCCAGCCGCCTGCCTTAAACGCTTCGTACGCTTCGCGAAATCCCGGCGCGGTGGTGACGACATCATTCGCCAGCGCCACGCCTGCGCGGTCGCCAACGCGATTGATAGGCGCCAGCGTCTCGCTTGCGAGCGCGCCCGCGCCTTCGAGGATCGCGCTCAGCGTCTCGGCGTCTGGATCGGGATAACGTTCACGCAAGCTCCACAGATCGGCGCAGGCTTCGAGCGCAAAGCGCATATCGGCGATGGGCGCGGAATAGGTCATCAAGGCTCCTTCGGAGCGGAACATTAGGCGAAAGCCAGATTGACGCCAGTTACTTGGCTGTGCCCCGATGCATCGGGGCGCGCGCTCCTCTACATGAGCGCTTTCTGCTCGGGAGAAGCCTGATGAAATTCTGGACTATAGCCGCGACTGCAACCGCCCTCAGCTTGGCGGCTTGCTCGCCACCGGCGGAGACGCCCGCGCCGCCGGCGCAAGAGGTCGTCGTTGAAGCGCCGTCTGGCGAATATGCGGTTGATGTGCATCACACCACAGTGACGGCGCGCGTGCTGCACTTTGGCCTGTCGCATTATCAGCTGCGCCTCAATGGCGTCACTGGCACGCTCAATTTCAACGCTGAAGACCCGTCCGCGACGACGGTGGCGATCACGGTCGATACGCGTACGCTCGACACGCCATACGCTGGCGACCGCGACTTCGATGCGGAACTGCAAAACTCCGAGTGGCTCGATTCAACCGGCTTTCCGACCGCGACGTTCCAATCGACAGCCGTGGAAGTCACCGGTCCGAACACGGCGCGCCTCACCGGCGATCTCACCATTCGCGGGGTGACACAGCCCGCGACGTTCGACGTTACATACAACTCAAGCTGGGCGCAGCACCCGATGGGCTTCCCTGTCGCGGGGATCGGCTTCTCGGCGCGCGGCGTCATCAGCCGCGCAGCGTACGGCTTGAACGTGCTGCAGCCGCAAGCCGGTGCGCCGAACTCCGGCGTGGCGGATGACGTTGAGCTTGTCATCGAAGCCGAGTTCAACCGTCCGAACCCGCAAGGCGATCTACCGGCGCCAGCGCAGCCTGCCGAGCCGGTGAACTAAGATGGGCGCCCGGGCGGAGCGGTACACCAGCGTCGCGATCGTCCTGCATTGGGCGATCGCGTTCGCGATTGGGTTCATGCTGCTGCTCGGGTTCTGGATGCATGAGCAAGCCGAGGATGGGAACGCGTCGCAAGCCGTGTTCGACGCCTACCAACTGCACAAGTCGGTCGGCTTCACCATTCTCGGTTTGAGTTTGGTGCGCTTGGCGTGGCGGCTGATCAATCCGCCGCCACCGATGCCGCCGCACATGCCGGCCTGGGAGCGCTTTGCCGCGACGGCGACGCATTGGGCCTTCTATGCGCTGATGATTGGCCTGCCTTTGTCGGGCTGGCTTTTTGTGTCAGCTGGCTGGTCGATCCATGACGACGCGCCGCTGGCGGTGCCGACGCGCTTGTTCGATCTGGTTGGCATCCCGCATCTCTTTGGCCTGGACCGCGCCTCTGCTGACGTACGCGGCGATACGGCGGAGGCGGCGTTCACTGCGCATGCGCTGATGGCGTTTGCTGTGATTGGTTTGGCTGCGCTCCATATCGTGGCGGCGCTGAAGCATCACTTCTTTGATCGTGATGCTGTGCTGGCGCACATGGTTCCGGGATTGCGCGCGCCGGGCGCGACGGAGGCTGCGCCGAAGAACACTGGTCGGCTTGCAGTGCTTGGGCTTGGCGCGGCGCTGATCGTGTCAGCGGCTGCGGCGCTGGTGTTTGCGGTTCTGCCTGCGTTCACGTCGCCGCCGATTGCGCCGTCAACGGTTGAGATTGTTGAAGCAGAGACCCCGCCTGCTGCCGAAGAAATTGCTCCGGCTGCACCCGGCGCGCCCTCAGCTTGGCGCGTCGATACGCGCTCAAGCGTGGTCGGCTTTGCATATACTTATGAGGACGAGAGCGGCGCGGCGGACTTCAATGGCCGCTTCACCCGCTGGCGCGCCGACATCCGATTCGATCCAGACAACCTCGATGCGTCGAGCGTCGTCGTCACGTTGCAGACTGCCTCGGCCTCCACAGGCGTGACGGCGCACGATGGCGCGTTGCCTGGGCCGGAATGGTTCGACGCGGCTGCACACCCGACCGCTACCTTCCGCACCACGCGCATTCGCGCGCGAGATGACGGTTACGAGGCGCGCGGCGATCTCACCATCCGCGGCGAGACCCGCAGCGTCGATCTTCCGTTCCGCCTCTCCATAGATGGCGACCGTGCCGCAATGACTGGGTCGCTCGTCCTCGACCGCCGCGAGTTCGGCATTGGCGCGGGCGCAGGCGACGATCTGATCTCGCGGGAGATCAGGATCGATGTGCGGGTGGATGCGGATCGGGTGGGTTGAGTGAACTCACCGCCCCTCGATGGGGCGGTCGGGCGCGCGAAGCGTGACCGGGTGGGGTGTCGCGCGCGGAGTGAACAAGCGAAGCCACGTTGGGCGAACTCGGTTACATTAGCGGGCCTCACCCCACCCGGTTTCGCTCTCGCGAAACCGACCTCCCCATCGAGGGGAGGCAATATTGCAAGCCAACTCTCATGAACCCCGATCTCTACGCCCAGCTCGCCCAACGCCTTGGTCCCAAGGGCTATTCCACGGACGCGGCGACGATCGCGCCGCATCTGACGGAGTGGCGCAAGCGCTATACGGGGGCGACGCCGTTTCTCGCCATGCCTGCGAGCGTCGAAGAGACGGCTGACGTCGTGCGCCTGATCGCCGACGCAGGTGCAGCAATCACACCGCAAGGCGGCAACACCGGATTGGTCGGCGGACAAATCCCGGATGGCGAGGTGCTGCTCTCGACCAAGCGCATGAATGCGATCCGCGCCGTCGATGCGGCCAACGACTCACTCGTCGCGGAGGCCGGTGTGATTCTCCAAGCGGTGCAGGAATCGGCGCGCGAATCGGATCGACTCTTCCCGTTGAGCCTCGCGAGCGAAGGCAGTGCTACGATCGGCGGGCTCATCTCAACGAACGCTGGCGGCGTCCATGTGCTGCGTTACGGGATGATGCGCGAGCTCGTGCTCGGCATCGAAGCGGTGTTGCCGGACGGTCGCGTGTTCCGCGGACTGAAGGGTCTGAGGAAGGACAACACCGGCTACGACCTGAAGCAACTCTTCATCGGCGCCGAGGGTACGCTGGGGGTGATCACGGCGGCGAGCTTGAAGCTCTTCCCTCGCCCGCGCGCGCACGAGGTGGCGCTGGCGGCGGTCCCGTCGGCGGAGCGCGCACTCGATCTGCTGCATCGGATGAAGTCGATTACCGGGGCGGTCGCGGCGTTCGAAGTGATGAACCGGCTCTCGGTCGATCTCGTCATCAAGAACGTGCCGAACGCGCGCGACCCGCTGCCCGGTGCGGCCATGCTGGTGCTGATCGAGTTCGAAGGCATGGACGTTGTAGGTTTGCGCGCGAGCCTGGAAACAGCGCTCGAAGCAGCGATCAGTGCTGGCGAGATCGAAACGGCGCTAATTGCAGAAAATGCAAGCCAGGCGCGGGATTTCTGGCGAGTCCGCGAAGATATTTCAGCCGGCCATAGGCCAGAAGGCGCGCAAGTTAATCACGACATCAGCGTGCCGGTTTCGCAGACGCCGCTCTTCCTGCAACGCGCCAACGCGGCGGCACTTCGCATCTGCCCCGGCGCACGCATAGTCGCCTTCGGTCACATGGGCGACGGCAACTTCCACTACACGGTGATGCAGCCTGAAGGTTCGGACGCCAGCGCCTTCCCTGGCGCTGCGATCTCCCAAGTCGTGAACGAGACGGCGGATGCGTTAGGCGGTTCGATCTCCGCCGAGCACGGCATCGGCGTCGCGCGTGTCGCCGATCTTGCGCGCTTCAAAGACGCCGATCAGCTCGAGATGATGCGCGCAGTGAAGCGCGCAATCGATCCGCACAATGTGATGAACCCACGCGCGTTGTTCGTCTGATCATCGTCTCAAAACGAAACGCATCGCACGTCGCGTCACACACAAACTTGCTTCGGAGTCGAAGCGATGCGATGTTGCATTTACGCCGCGCGAAAAACTTTGCGTGTCGAATGTGCTTGCACATGACAATGCGAAGACGTAATCGGCGTTTGTTGACGTACTAAAAAGGAGCCAGGGCATGGCCGTTAAGAAAGCAAAGAAGAAGGCAGCTAAGAAGGTTGCCAAGAAGGTCGCGAAGAAGAAGACCGTCGCGAAGAAGAAGACAGCTGCAAAGAAGGCAGCCCCGAAGAAGGTCGCCAAGAAGCGCAAGGCCAAGCGCGCTTCCCGCTAAGGGAGCCGCTCTTCGGAGACCTCGCGCAAGCGAGGTGCTTCAAAGAAACAAGGACGAGAGTCCAAGATGCGCGCCACCCCCGGGTGGCGCGCATTTTCTTTGCGCCAAGGTCTGCGTGCGGGCGCGCTAAGTGATTTATTTCTCTTGAGTCTTTTCCCAAGCGCCCGAACATCGCCGCCAACGCCATGAACAACAGCTCCCCACCACCAAAGACCCCGATCGCCGCCGTTGGCGTCGTGTGTTTGCGGGGCGATGAGGTGCTGTTGATCCGACGCGGGACACCGCCGTTGGAGGATTCGTGGTCGCTTCCGGGTGGGCGAATCGAATGGGGCGAGCGCGCTGCCGATGCCGCGTTGCGCGAACTCAAAGAAGAGACCGGATGCGACGCTGACCTCATCGGACTGATCGATGTTGTCGATGCGGTTCTCGGCAAGCGGGCCGACTCAGGTGAGTCGCCCAAAGAGTCGCCGTGGGGCCATTACGTCCTCATCGACTATGCCGCGCGCTGGACCGGAGGCGAACCGATCGCCGGTGACGACGCGCGCGAGGCGCGCTTCTTCGCAGCCGCAGAATTGGCCGACCTCAATCTCTGGAGCGAGACGCTTCGCGTAATCGCCGCCGCGCGGACGATGACCTAAGCCGCGTTGGCCGCGACGGGTCGGGTTTGCTTGGACGCGTCCGAAATGTCGGCCGCCATCTTCACGAGCGTCAGAACCACCAGCCCCCAAAGCGGCTGGTTCAAGAGCAACAGCAAGAAGCCGCCGAGAATCAAGGCCACATGAAGCGCGATGATGCGCGGATAAGGCTCGCCCATCAGTTCAAGCAAATTGGTCCGCCGCACCGCGCCGCGCCCGACGAAGAGGAGGAACTGAACCACCTGCCAGGCGACGATCGACGCAAAGCCAACGAGCAAGTTGTTCTGCTGTTCGAAGAGCGTGCGCGATGCGGCGACGAGATCGAGCGGCGTATCGCCAACCGTCACGATGCCCTGCCCGAACAGGACGATAAGAAATATGCCGTGGCCGAAGCAGAAGAGTCCGTAGTGGAAGGTGAAGAAGGCGCCGAACGCCAGCGCGCCGATCCAGTTCATACCGCCCGCGACTGCAGCGGTCGCAAACATGCTGGCCAAGGTGCGCACGCCAACCACGACATTCTCGAGCCAGTATAAGAAGAGCAGCGCGAACGCGCTCCAACCCCACAACACGACGCCGACCACCGGGACGAGGTTCAGCGCGACTGCCGTGGTTACCGCCCAATTAAGTGTCGGAAGCGACGGAACTTTTACGAGGCTCATGCGCTTGTCACTGAATTGCTTCGCGTTTTGGGCTTACGGGCGGGCAAACTTAACTCATTTGCACTAGGTTGAGCCAAGGAGAACTTGATCATGTCGAGAGACCGCGCGTCACGCGCCGCTGAACTGGCCGAGGAAGCACGCGAGAAGGCCGAAGAGGCTTATCAAGCCGCCCAAACGGCGGTTGAGGACGGCATCGATGACGCTCATCGCTATCTGAAGCGCCAATGGCGCGAGCGTCCGCTGGCCGTTGCGGCGAGCACCCTGGGCGCAGGCGTCCTGATCGGCCTGCTGATCGGCGCGGGTCGCCGCTGATGTTTGACCGCGCAATGGCGACCGTTATCGCGACGGCTGCTGCGAGCGCGGCGGCCGTGATGGCGGTCTTCGCCCTCGGCTTTGCTCTTTACGCGCTGATCTTGCCTGAGGTCGGCTCGGCCGGCGCTTCGGCGATCGTGGCGCTCGTAGCGTCGCTGGCGATTGCGCTTTACGCGCTCTTTATCGCAATGCGACGCCGCCAGAAGGAGCGCGAGGCGGCCCTGCTTCAGGCGCGTGTCATGGAAGACATGCCGCTGATGGGGCTGGGCGACATTGCCCGCGACCGTCCGATGTTGACGCTGGCGATCACCGCCCTCGGCGGGTTGCTGGCTGCGCGTCACCCGACCATGGCGCGCGATCTCTTGTCGGTCGTCGCCCGCTTCACTCAGCGTTAGGCGGCGTTGGCGCTTTACACGCGCGCCCTGCCCGGCAAATCTCCCCGCAACAAAGAACGGGGAGACGACGATGAGGCTCATAGCGGCGGCCGCGGCGATACTGGTGATGGTCGGCGTCGCTGACGCGCGCACTTGGCGCATCCGTCCAGGCCCCGAAGCCGAGCAAGCGCTGCAGACCGCTCTCATCGAAGCGCGCCCCGGCGATACGGTGCGCTTGGGTCGCGGACGCTTTGAGCTGTCGAGCGGGCTTTCGCTCAATGTCGATCGCGTCACCATTCGCGGCGAGGGCCAAGAGCGCTCGATCCTCTCTTTCGATAACCAGCGCCGCGGCGCTGAGGGTTTGCTTGTGACCTCCGACCGGGTCGTGCTGCGTGACTTCGCGGTCGAGAATGCGCGCGGCGACGCCATCAAAGTGCGCGACTGCGACTACATCACCTTCCAGGGCGTGCGCGCCGAGTGGACGCGCGGGCCGAACCCCGACAACGGCGCCTACGGCCTCTATCCGGTGAACTGCACCAACGTGCTAATCCGCGACTCGATTGCGCGCGGCGCGTCGGATGCGGGCATCTATGTCGGCCAGTCGCGCAACATCATCGTTCGCGACAATCTGGCCGAGTTCAACGTCGCCGGCATCGAGATCGAGAACAGCTACAATGCCGATGTCTTCGGCAACACCGCCACCAACAATACCGGCGGCATTCTGGTGTTCGACCTGCCCGGCTTGCCGCAACAAGGCGGCCATTCGGTGCGCGTGTTCGACAATGAGATCGTCGGCAACAACACGCCGAACTTCGCCCCGCCGGGCAACATCGTAGCCTCCGTGCCAGCAGGCACCGGCGTGCTGATCATGGCGAACCGCGACGTGCACGTGTTCGACAACGAGATCGGCGAGCATGGCACCGCCAACGTGCTGGTCACCTCGTACCGGGCTGAGTTTCAGGATCCGAACTACAACCCGCTCGCGCGTAACATCATGATCCGCGACAATCGGTTTGGCCGTGTAGGCTTTGCGCCAGCGGGCGATCTGGCGGCGATTGGCCAGATTGGTTTGCCTGCGATGCCGGACGTGATCTGGGATGGCGCGACGCTTTATTCCTCCGGCGGCACGCCGCGCAGTGAAAGCGTGCGCATCGTCGTGCGCGATAATCGCTCCGAGCGCGCGCCGAATGGCGTGTTCCTGTCGCTTGGGCTGAACGTGGCGGGCTCGCCGTTCACGGAAGCTGCGCCCAGCATGGACTTCCCGCCGCTGCTCGATCTGGCAGAGCCGGATGAAGTGGAGATCGACGATTGATCCGAACGTTTATCGCGGCCTTCGCAACGTTGCTCTGCGCGGCGAGCGCGACGGCGCAGGCGCCCGCGCCAGTGAACGACGCGGCAATCATGGCGGCGCGGCCGCCGGCAGTGCTTTCAGCCTATCGCCTCTTCCGTGACGCTGGCGCGCGCGATGCGAATGCGCGCGTGACGCCCTATGATCTGAACACTGCGCTCTATTCCGACGGGGCGCTCAAGTTTCGCTATGTCTATGTGCCAGCGGGCGCGCAAGCTCAGTATAGTCACGAGGGCGTATTCGAGTTTCCGGTCGGCACGGTGCTGGTGAAGACGTTCGCCTTCGCTGAGGACATGCGGCGGCCGACTGAGAATGTACGCTTCATCGAGACACGGCTGCTGATCCGACGCGCCGATGGCTGGGTGGCGTTGCCTTATGTTTGGAACGCCGAGCAAACCGAAGCGCGGCTTTCAGTAATTGGCGCGGATGTGGCGGTGACCTTCACCAACGAAGAAGGCCAAGCCATCGCGCTCGATTGGGCCGTGCCGAACGTGAACCAGTGCAGCGGCTGCCATGCGCGCAACGGTGAGCTCTCACCGATCGGGCCGAGTGCGCGAAATCTGAACCGCGACTTTGCCTATGCTTCCGGCGAGGACAACCAGATCGGCCATTGGAATAGGATGGGTGTCCTCAGCCCACTGCCCGCCAGCGCGAGCCCACGCGTGCCGAACGCTTACGACACGAGCGCGCGACTCGCGGACCGCGCGCGTGCGTATCTCGATGTGAACTGCGCGCATTGTCATAATCCGGCGGGGCCGGCGCATACGTCGGGGCTCGATTTATCGTGGTCGCAGGATGATCCCTCACGCTGGGGCGTGTTGAAGCGGCCGGTCGCGGCGGGCCGCGCGTCTGCGGGCTTCGAGTTTGCAATCGAGCCTGGACATCCCGAGCGCTCGATCCTCGTCCATCGCATGGCGTCCGACGATCCCGGCGTGATGATGCCGGAGTTGGGACGGACGCTGATCGATGAGCGCGGCGTTGCGCTGATGCGCGAGTGGATCGCGGGCATGGATGGTGAGGGGCGGACGGATTAGGCCAGCCTTTGCAGGTTGGAGCGCGGGGCTCCGCCCCGCATCTTTCTTCACGGCCAGACGCGAACGAAGATAGCGCGGCGGAGCCGCGCGCTCCAACCTGTTGCCGCTTCAGCTCAATGCAAGAAGCTCACATTCACCATGCCGACACCGATCGCAGCGTGAAACGTGAGCGCGCCCAGCACGAGTGATGCCGCCATAAACACCAACCAGCGGATCATGATGATGTTGACCGTTGCTTGGATCAGCGAGTGCAGGATGCGCAGGACGACGTAGAGCCAGGCCAGGCCGATATTGATCTCTTGCGTTTGGCCTAGAAATTGGAGCGCAAAGCAGATCGCGTAAAAGAGCGTCGGCTGCTCCATCAGGTGGTTATAATTGTTGGCGACGTTGGCGCTGGGCAGCGCTTCCATTGCCGCCTTGTTGGCGGCGTCCGCTTTGATGCCCGCTTTCGCCATCGCCGGAATGCGCGTGGCGTAAAGCCAGACCAACATGATCATGGTCCAGATCACCAGCGCCACGACCGGCGCGATCATTCCGTGCTCGTACATTGTATGCCCTCCCCGTTTATGGGGGGATCATCGGCTTGGGCCGGTGGGCTAAGCAAGCCTCTCGTAGCGAGAGCAGGCTTGGCGACGCGTGTTTGCGCCTCTAGGTTCGCGGCCGTTTTCTGGGGGACTGAATGACCGACGACATCCCGCGCCGCCGCCGCACACCGTTTCTGGAAGCGGCGATCGAGTGGATCATCTACACCAGCCGCTGGCTGATGGCGCCGGTCTATCTGGGCCTGATCGCAGCGCTCGGCATTCTGATCATCACCTTCTTCCGCGAACTCTATCTGCAAGCGCCGCTGGTGCTGACGATGGATGAGACGGACATCATCTTGCTGGTGCTGACGTTGGTCGATCTCTCGCTGGCCGGCAATCTGGTGCTGATCATTTTGTTTTCTGGCTACGAGAACTTCGTCTCGAAGATGGAGGCCGCCAAGGGCGATCCGGATCGTCCCGAATGGATGGGCACGCTCGATTTCAGCGGCTTAAAGATCAAGCTGATCGCCTCGATCGTGGCGATCTCGGGCATTCACTTGCTCAAGATTTTCATGAACATCAATCAGTACGATGAGCGCGACCTACTCTGGTACACGATCATCCATATGACGTTCATTGTCTCAGGCGTTGCGGTTGCGCTGATGGATTGGATCGTTGAGCTTTCGCACAAGGTGAACGCCGACAAGCACTAGGCTCACATGCGCTCCGGCACATCGATGCCTAGCAAGTCCAGCGTGAGCGTGAGTTGCTTTAGCGCTGCGCCCGCGAGTGCGAGCCGCGACGCACGCACCGCGCCTTCGGACGGCAGGATCGGGCAGTGCGAATAGAAGCCTGAGAAGGCTTGCGCGAGATTGTAGGCGTGCTCAGCCAGAAAGTGCGGGGCTTTCTTGTCGTAGGCGGCGGCGAGCGCGCCATCGAATGCGTCGAGCGCAAGCGCGAGCGTGCGTTCGGCGGCGTGTTCGATTGCGATCGCACCCGCGCTTACGCCCTGCTCCTCGGCCTTGCGCAGGATGCTTTTGATCCGAACGGCTTGGTACAGGAGGTACGGCCCGGTTTTGCCTTCGAAGCTCATGAAGCGATCGAGATCGAAGATGTAGCTGGTGCCGCGAAAGTTGGAGAGATCGGCGAATTTGATCGCGGCGATGGCGACGTTGTGCGCGACCGCTTCGAACTCCTCAGCCGAGAAATCCGCGCCGATTTCGTTTTCCTTCAAGCGTTCGCGCGCTTTGTCTTTGGCTTGGCCGATGAGGTCGCCCAGCTTCAGCACGCCGCCGGCGCGGGTTTTGAACGGCTTGCCGTCGGGACCGTTCATGGTGCCGAAGCCGACATGCTCTAGCTTTTCGCGCGCGATGTAGTTGGCCTTGGCGGCGGCGCGATAGACTTGCTCGAAGTGATCGGCTTGGCGCTGATCGACGCAATAGATGATGAAGTCGGGGTTCTGATCGCGGACGCGCTGCACGATGGTGGCGAGATCCGTGGTGCCGTACATGGCTGAGCCTTCGCTCGATATGACGAGCAATGGATCAGGGCTCTCGACCTCGACGATAGTGCCGTCCTCAAGCTTCTTCTTTTTCTTCTCGCCCGGGCCAGCGACGCGCAAGATTCGCGCGCCTTGGTCTTCCTCGAGCAAGCCTTTGGCGTCGAGGTCTTTGACCATGTCCGGGATCAGCGGATCAGCGTCGCTTTCGCCGAGCCAGAGATCGAAGTCGACGCCGAGCGAGGCGAAGTCGCGCTTTTGCGCAGCCATCGAGACGTCGTGCATGCGCGCCCAGATTTCGCGATGCAGCGCGCTGCCGCCTTGGAGTGCGGCAGTCGCTTTACGCGCGCGATCACGGACGCCGATATCGCCCTCTTTCACGCGGCGCGCGTATTCGGGATAGATCGCTTCAAGTTGTTCGAGCGTCAGCGTGTTCAAGCGCGCTTCAAGTTTCGCGCGATCACCGAAGCCGCCGAGTTCGTCTTCGAGCGCGGTGATGACGAGGCCCATCTGGAAGCCCCAATCGCCGAAGTGGGCGTCGCCCCAGACTTCATCGCCGCGGAAGCGATAAATGCGCTTGATGCTCTCGCCGATGATCGAGGCGCGCAGGTGGCCAACGTGCATGCCTTTGGCGACATTCGGCCCACCGTAATCAACGATGACGCGGCGCGGATGCTCAACGGCGTTTGCGCCCGCGCGTGCATCGCTGGCGATGAATTGCGCGCGCTGCGAAAGTGCGGCTGGCGTGACGTTGAAGTTGAGAAAGCCGGGACCGGCGATAGTCGGCGCCGGTGCAAGTTCCGTCGCGCTCCACGCCGCCGCAGCGCCCTGCGCGATTTCTGGCGGCTTTTTTCCAGCAGCTTTCGCTGCGGCGAGCGCGCCATTGCACTGAAACTCGCCAAGGTCCGGACGGTCAGAGCGGCGCACTTCGGCGTGCTTGGTTTCTAAACCAAGAGAAGAAAACACGGCTGCGTTAGCAGCTGTCAAAGCGCCGGCGAGGTCTTTCATTTAGGCATTAGGCAGTAGGCAGTAGGCAGCAGGATTTCAAGAACAAGCGACCCAAGCCGGTCACTACTGCCTATTGCCCTCTGCCTATTGCCTCACCTTTACTGCCCCGGCACGGGCCGCGTCGCGGCATCGATGCGGAAGCGGCGGCCGTCGCGGTTGAATTGAAGTTGCTCTGGCGTCAGCTCGAAGCCGACGAGCACTTCGAAGTTCTCACCCGACGTATCGGCGGCGGCGCGCGGGATGACGATGTTTTCGATCTCTTCAGTGCGCGTGACCACGGCCTCATCACCGTTCCAGCGGACATCAACGTCGAAGTACGCCTTTTCAATCGGCGCGCGGCCGCGACGCGTGACGGCGACCCAATAGCGATAGGTCTCACGGTTTGACGTTGAAGACGGCCCTCTGCCAAACGCCATATCGATCTCGATGGACATCGTGATCGGATCGTCCTCGACGTAACGGCACAGACCGCGAATGCCCTGGATCTCACCCGTGCGCTGGATATTCGCGTAACGCTGGTTATCGGGCGTAGCGAAAGAGACGATGCGGGCGCTGTCGTAGAGAACCCCCATCAATGGACATGGCCCAACATTCTGGCGCTCATCCATGCCAAACAGCCGCTCGAACGCATTCGGCGGACGTTCGTTCGCATCGTCTGTCGGCATAACGCCGCCAGGCAGTTCAACCACCTCATCGCGCGAAGATGCGCAGCTCGATAGCGCGAGCGCGCCCAGCAGGATCAGAAGAGTGGCGCTGCGCTTCATGTCTTTGAACCTCATAACCCTTGGAGCGCCACCACTACGATATTGGGGGCGGTGGCCCCATGTCTCACCCGCGCCGAAAGCAATCGGCGACGGGCCGTGATAGCTTTGCGCCGCCCGCCCCGCAACGGGCCGGGGCGCCTTGCCCGAAAAGTTCGCCAGAGAGCCGATGACTGCGACAGAAAAACCCCAGATTTCAATCCTGTTAGCCGCCCCGCGTGGGTTCTGCGCAGGGGTCGACCGGGCCATCCAGATCGTTGAGCAAGCGATCTTAAAGTGGGGGGCGCCGGTCTATGTCCGCCACGAGATTGTCCACAACCGGCATGTGGTCGAGCGGCTGGAGCGGCTGGGCGCGGTATTTGTCGAGGAATTGGACGATTGCCCACTGGATCGGCCCGTAATTTTCTCCGCCCACGGGGTGCCCAAGGCGGTGCCGGCCGAGGCGCGGGCGCGTGAGATGATCTTCGTCGACGCCACCTGCCCGCTCGTGTCGAAGGTGCATGTCGAGGCCGAGCGCCATTTCGAGGCCGGGCGCGAAATCGTGCTGATCGGGCACGCCGGGCATCCCGAAGTGATCGGCACGATGGGGCAATTGCCGCCGGGTGCGATCACGTTGTTGGAGACAACAGCGGATGCGGAAGTGTTTGAGCCGCGCGATGCGAGCAAGCTCTCGTTCGTGACGCAGACGACGCTTTCGGTGGACGACACGGCCGAGATGGTCGCGGTGCTGCAGCGGCGCTTCCCGGCGATCGCGGCGCCACACAAAGAAGACATTTGCTACGCGACGACCAACCGCCAGGACGCGGTGAAAGCGATGGCGCGCGATGCGGATTTGGTCTTGGTGATCGGCTCGCCGAAGAGTTCGAACTCGGTGCGGCTGGTGGAGGTCGCCACGCGTGCCGGTGCGCGCGATGCGCGACTGGTGGCTTCGGCTGATGATGTGGATTGGTCTTGGTTTGGCGGCGCGCGCGTTGTGGGTGTGACGGCAGGCGCGAGTGCGCCGGAAGATTTGGTCGAAGGATTGATTGCTGCGATCGGCGCGCGGTTTGAGGCGAGCGTTGAAGAAGTGCGCGTGACGAAAGAAGACGTGGTGTTCAAACTGCCGCGGGTGTTGGCGGAATAAGATCTTCCCTCGCCCCGCAAAGCGGGGGAGGGATCGAGGGAGGGGGACATACGTTTTTGCGCCGATGAATGATCCACTGTCCCCCGCCCCTAGCCCCTCCCCCGCTTTGCGGGGCGAGGGGAACGCTATGGCTGCCATCATTGCTGACGTGATTGAACGCCAGCGCGCATTGCATCCTGAGCGCCCTGTACTGATTGGCGTTGCTGGCGCGCAAGGTTCGGGGAAGACGACGGCGGTGCAGGCGCTAGCAGCGGCCAACCCGCGATATGCGCAGTTTTCGTTGGACGATGTGTACCTGACCAAAGCCGAACGCGTTTGGCGGGCGGATAATGTCAGCTCGTTCGATCCCTATCGCGATATGGACGGCAATTTCCAAGTCGCTCACACGCCGCGCCCAGAGATCGAGCGCTTGCTGCTCACGCGTGGCCCGCCGGGCACGCATGATTTGAGCTTGGCCAAAGATGTGATCGCGCGTCTCATGCGCGGCGAGCCGACGAAGCTGCCCCGCTTCGACAAAACGGCGGATGATCGCGCGCCAGAGAGCACATGGCCGCTGTTCCAAGGACAAGCTGAGGCGATACTGGTTGATGGATGGTGCTTGGGCGCAACGCCTACGGCGCTTCCCGCCGAGCCACTCAACGGCGTTGAACGCGAGGACGAAGGCGGCATCTGGCGCAAGGAAACCGAGACGCAGCTGCGCAAAATCTACGCGCCCTTCTTCGCGACGTTCGACGCCATCGTGTATCTGAAGCCGCCGAATTGGGAGATCGTGCGGGCTTGGCGCGGGCAGCAGGAAGAACACTTGCTCGGCCGCGCACTGACCGCAGAGGAAGACGCAAAGCTGGATCGGTTCCTGATGTTCTACGAACGCATCACGCGCAGCATGATGGCTGGCGGGCATATGGCTGATGTGGTTGTGGAGTTGGATGAAGCGCGGTGCGTGGTGAAGGCACCTGGACGCAATGATCCTCATGGCTGACCGTGGACCCGTTCTGGCCGCCTTAGCGATCAGCGCTGCCACCGGTGCAGCCTGGGCCTCCATCGCGCTGACTGCAACGATTGGCGTGGGGATGGGCAATGCGCTTACCGCCGTGCCAGCGCTTCTCGCAATCGCCTTCACTTATTCCCTGGTGTTCTGCCTAACATTCGCGGCGACACTGGGCCTGCTGTGGCACGCACTATGCCAAAAAGTGAAGTGGACAAATTGGTTCGCTTACACGATCGCAGGCGGACTGAGCGGCGCCGTTATAGGCCATTCTTACTCGGCCTTTCTCGCACCAAACACCGACGTCATAGCGGCCATGGCATTCGTTGGCAGCGTGGGCCTTGTCATGAGCTTCACCGCGTGGCTCATTCGCCGCCCCGACCGCGATGCAGCGCCATGACTACCGCGCGATCCAGGGATTTGGGATGCGAGTTGTAACGCTAATTGCAATCGCGCTGTGGCCAGCGATCGCGGGCGCGGTCGCGCTCTTCCTTGTCAACGGCCTTGGATCATCTGGCGCATTTGCAGAATCTCCGGCGCTAGCGCTGCGAAGCCTACGCATTGCAGCCGCAGAGGGTTTCGAGTTCGGTGTCAAAGCTGGGCCATTCTTATCGCTTGGACCGGCAGCGTTCGTTTTCAGCTCCCGGAAATGGCGACCCTTATTTCGTGACATTGAAGCGGCAGCGTGCGGAGGCGTTACGATGTTTGTCTTGTTCCTTGCGTACATATCCATCGTGCCGGTGGATCCGCTTGTCGGCGGGATCGTCATCCCAATAGGCTTCGTGGTGATTGTAACTTCCGGGGTGTTCACGGGCCTCCTGATTGCTTGGCTGCGTCCGCGAGTCACGCCACTTAGCTCCCCGCCATGAGCAACACAGTCGACATTTGGACGGACGGCGCGTGCAGCGGCAATCCCGGCCCTGGCGGTTGGGGCGCGATTTTGCGCTATGGCGAGACGGAGAAAGAACTCTCCGGCGCGGAAGCGGCGACGACGAACAATCGCATGGAATTGATGGCTGCGATCGAAGCGCTGAACGCGTTGAAGCGCCCGGCGGCCGTGCGGCTGCACACCGATTCCAAGTACGTCATGGATGGCGTGACGAAATGGATTCACGGCTGGAAAAAGAACGGCTGGAAAACCGCCGACAAAAAGCCGGTGAAGAACGAAGATCTGTGGCGCTTGCTGGACGCCGCGAATGAGCGCCACGAAGTGACCTGGAAATGGGTCAAAGGCCACAGCGATAACGAGATGAACAATCGCGCCGATGAACTGGCGCGCAACGCGATCAAGGCCGTGCGCTAAGCGCGCTTGACATTAGTTTAACGTTGAACTATATTGTTCACCGTTGAACTATGTGGAGTGCGTTATGCTCAATCGCCGCAGTATTCTTGCCCTGCTCGCCGTCGCCCCGCTCGCGGCGAACTGCGCCCCGAGCAATCTTCCGGATCCAGCAGCAGCTTGGCGCGCGCCCGGCGCTGGCGAAACCGATCCGCGACGGTTTTGCCTCGCGCACGCGATCCTCGCGCCCAACCCGCACAACCGGCAGCCCTGGCTGGTGGAACTTGTCGGCGACGATGAGATTGTCCTTTACGTCGATCAGCAGCGTCTGTTGCCGGCGACCGATCCTTTCAATCGCCAGATCACGCTGGGCTGCGGCGCTTTTCTTGAGATGTTCGATCTCGCCGCGCGCTCACTGGCGCGCCGCGCGGAGATTACCTTGTGGCCTGAGGGTGAACCGCAACCATTGCTCGACGGCCGCCCGATCGCACGCATTCGATTGACGCAAGACGCAGCAGAACGCGACCCGTTGTTCGATCATATCCTGGCGCGCCGCACCAATCGCGAAGCTTACGAAGCGCGCGATGTGCCCGCGAATGCGCTGGCCGCAATGGCGGCAGCGGCAGGGTCAAGCGTTGGCTTCAATTCAGCAACAGGCGGCGAACTGCGCGACTCATTGCGGCAGCTGGCTTGGACCGCATTCGAACGCGAAATCCTGACGCCCGCTGCTTACCAAGAGAGCGTTGATCTGATGCGGATCGGCGCGGAAGAAATAGCGCGCAATCGCGATGGTCTCAATCTTGATGGACCGATGATCGAACTCGCCCGCGCGACGGGGATGCTCAACCATGAGATCATGGCGGACGTGAACAATCCGATGGTCAAGCAAGGCTATGAGGCTTACCGGCCGCTCGCGCTTGATGCGCCCGCTTTTGCCTGGATCAACACGCCGGACAATTCCCGCTTCACGCAGATCGCAGCCGGGCGCGCCTATGCGCGGATGAATCTCGCAGCAACGCGCGAAGGCTTGTCGATCCATCCGTGGAGTCAGGCGCTTCAGGAATATCCTGAGATGGCGGACTTGATGGCCGACGCAGAGCGCATCATGAATGCGCCGGACGACGCACGCGTGCAGATGTTTGTAAGAGTCGGCTATGCGCCGGCGGTCTCGCCTGCGCCACGTCGCGGCTTGGAGGAGTATTTCAGGGCATGAAGGAACAGCCTGCGAGCGACGCTGCGAGCGCCTTCGAAGTATTCAACGAGATCGGCATCATCGCTCAGCTCTCGGGTGCTGCGTTCGAGCGTGTGTTGCCGGAAGGTCTTTCGCTTGCAGGCTACGGCGTGCTGAGCAATTTCGTGCGCCTAGGGCGTGAAGAGCAGCGGCCGACGCAACTCGCGCGCAACTTCCAAGTCACCAAAGGCGCGATGACCAATACGCTACAGCGCTTAGAGGCGGCTGGCTTCATCACGCTATCGCCCGATCCCGAGGACGGACGCGGCAAGATTGCGCGGATTACCCGCGCCGGACGTACTGCGCGCGAGCAAGCAATTGCGTGTATGGCGCCGGTGCTTGATGAGTTCTTGGAGGCGTTTCCGGCAGCGGAGCTGAAGCGTGTGCTTCCGGTTCTGACCAAGCTCCGCAAAGCGCTCGATGCGGCGCGCGACTAAGCGCGCTTGACCTTGAGCGTTGCGCCGTCGACGCTTGCCACTTCAACCGCTTGTCCGGCTTCGAGCGCGTCATCGCTGGTGGCGCGCCAGACGGTGTCTTGCAGTTTCACTGAGCCTGAACCGTTGGCGAAGCTTTGCACAACGCCGCGCGCGCCGACCATGGCGGAGGCGCGTTCGTTCAAGCCGGTTGCGGCGCCCTCATTGCGCCAGCGGCGCACCATCGGTTGGCCGAAATAGGTGAGCGCGATGATCAGCAGCGCAAAGACGCCAAACTCGGCCATCCAACCTGCAGGCGTCAGCCATGAAACAAGCGCTGTGAGAAACGCCGCCACCGATGGCCAGAGCAGATACGTCGTGCCGCTCGCCATTTCAGCGATCAGCAGAATGAGGCCAAGCACCAGCCAATGCTGAGGGCCAATGCTGTGAAGCAGGGAAACGATCGTATCCATGGGTTTAATGTAGCGAGTTGTGGCGGCGGCTTCTAGGCGGCACGGTCGAAAGGAGCGCGGGTCTTCGGACCCGCATTTCACCACCTGCGTCGGCGTCGCCCTTCGACAAGCTCAGGGTGACGCCACTCCGACGGTTGAGCACACACCAGCGTCAGCCTGAGCCTGTCGAAGGCGGGCAAATGGCTCGCGCTACAACTACGGGCGCGTTGGCGGCACCGAGGTGCGGGGCAGACCTAAGCCACCGCCGGGCGCGCCGCCCTCGCCTTGCGCGTTGAGTGCGCGCAGGCCCTCGACCAAACCGGCCAAGCCGGAAAGATCTGCAGGCACGATGACAGTGCGCTGCTGGTTCGAGGTTGCGAGTTGGCCGAAGGCTTCGACGTATTTGAGGCCGAGGAAGTAGCGGATGGCGTTCACGTCGCCCTTGGCGATGGCCTGGCTGACCGCTTCGGTTGCTTTCGCTTCGGCTTCTGCTTCGCGTTCGCGCGCTTCGGCGTCCCGGTAGGCGGCTTCGCGGCGGCCTTCAGCTTGCAGAATAGCGGATTGCTTAGCGCCTTCGGCGCGCAGGATCGCTGCGGCTTTGTCACCTTCGGCTTCGAGGATTTGGGCGCGACGTTCACGCTCGGCCTTCATCTGGCGGGCCATGGATTGGATGATGTCTTGCGGCGGCGAGAGATCCTTGATCTCGATGCGCATGACTTTCGTGCCCCACGCATCGGTGGCGGCGTCGACGACGCCGAGCAAGCGCGCATTGATCGAGTCACGTTGCGAGAGCACCTCGTCGAGATCCATCGCGCCGACGACGGTGCGCGTATTGGTCATGCAGAGGTTTTGGATCGCGAGCTTCAGGTTTTCGACTTCGTATGCGGCTTTCGACGCATCGATGATCTGAATGAACACGACGGCGTCGACGGAAACGACGGCGTTATCTTTCGTGATCACGTCCTGACGCGGCACGTCGAGCACAGTTTCCATCATCGACAAGCGCCGCCCGATGCGATCGACGAACGGCACCAGAAACGAGATGCCCGGCTTCAGCGTGCGCGTGTAGCGGCCGAAGCGCTCAGCCGTAAACTGACGGCCTTGCGGGACGATCTTGATCGAACTGAACGCCAGCACCAGAGCGGCGACGACGATGATGATGGCGACACTGCCCATATTCTATTTGCCCCTCGCCGCTTCTGCGGCCGATCGCGCTTATGGTTGCCGTTAGCTTAACTGGCCGAGCAGATGCTCGGCGCTGGAAACCTTGTATTCACCGCCTTCTTCGACGTTCAGCTCTTTTACCACGCCATCCTTGACGAGCATTGAATAACGCTTCGAACGCGGGCCCATGCCGAACTTGGAAAAATCAGCGTCGAGGCCCACAGCGCGAGCAAACTCGCCAGAGCCGTCGGCAAGCATCATGATATCCTCGCCAACGCTCTGATCCTTGGACCATGCGCCCATGACGAAATGATCGTTGACCGCCGTGCAGGCGATGGTGTCGACGCCCTTGGATTTGAACTCTGCGGCCTTATCGCGGAAGCTCGGCAGATGGCGCGCCGAGCATGTCGGCGTGAACGCGCCGGGCACCGCAAAAAGCGCGACCGTTTTGCCGCCGAAAATCTCTGCGGTGCGCATGGATTTCATGCCGTCGCTGGTGGGCACGTTGAATTGTACGTCCGGAAGGCTGTCGCCGACTTTGATCATGATTGTCTCCTCTTGGCCCTAATCTAGTGGCTAGCATCGCCAGATGCGAGCGCCCTCTTGCGCGAAATCGCCCGCCGCAGGACCATGGAACCATGCCAGACACCCTCTCAGACACGCTGCAAGGCAAACTCCTGATCGCCATGCCGCAAATCGGCGACCCGCGCTTTGAGGGCACGGTGATCATGATGTGCGCGCATGATGCCGAGCACGCGATGGGCGTGGTGATCAATCGCCCGCGCGATGAGATGACGCTCTCCGACGTGCTCGATCATTTGGGCTTAGCGGCTGAAGACGAAGACGTTGGCGGACGCTTGGTTCTGGATGGCGGGCCGGTGCGTCAGGATCGTGGCTTCGTGTTGCACTCAGAAGATTTCAGCGCCGGCGATGCGACGCAAAGTGTTGCGCCCGGCATTCGCCTCACGGCGACGCGCGATATTTTGGTTGCAGTAGCAGGCGAGCAAGCGCCGGAACGCTTCGTGTTGGCTTTGGGTTGCGCGGGCTGGAGCGCGGGGCAGTTGGAAGAAGAGCTGAAACAAAACGCCTGGCTCGTCGTGGATGCAGACAACGCGATCGTGTTCAGCGAACGGCACGAACAGAAATGGGCTGCGGCGATCAAAGCGCTGGGGTTCGATCCGTCGCAGATTACGGGTGAGATCGGGAGCGCCTAAACCCCGTTCGCGATCCCGAACAACAAATGGTCGCGCCATTGGCCGTTGATCTTGAGATAGGCTTTGGCGACGCCTTCTTGGGTGAAGCCGGCTTTTTCGAGCACGCGACGCGAGGCCATGTTGTCGGGCTGACAGGCGGCTTCGACGCGGTGCAGATCGAGATCTTCGAAGGCGTAGCGCACGACGGCGCGTACGGCGGCGGTGATGTAGCCGCGGCCGACGAACATCTCTCCTGCCCAATAGCCGAGCGACGCCATCTGAGCGACGCCGCGACGAATGTTGGAGAGCGTCACGCCGCCGACGAGCGCGTCATCGTCTTCACGGAAAACGAACAGCGCGTGGGCGCGATCATCGCGTGCGTCTTCGGAATAACGGCGTAGCTTGTAGCGGAAAGAGCCGCGCGAGGTTTCGTCCTGCGCCCAGGTCGGCTCCCAGGGGATCAGATGCGCGCGGCTGGCTTCGCGGACGTCGGCCCAATCTTGATAGTCGCGCAGTTCGGGCGCGCGCAGATACACGCCCTCGCCGTCGACACGGCGCAACCCATCATTGTCCCTGCGCATCAAAGCCATGGGCTTTAAGATGCACCAAACCCGGCGAGCGCGCCATGCCCCGCTTTGGGGCCAATTGCAGCTGCGCAGGCGGGGCCGGCGAGCGCCTGTTGCGCGATCACTTGGACATCGGCGGCGGTGACGGCGTCCATCTTGGTGCGGACCTCGGAGAAATCCACAAGCCGGTCACGCAGGAAAACTTGGCTGACCCGCGCTTCGGCGCGCGCTGACGGCGCTTCCAGGCCCATCAACATTTGCGCCCGCGCAACGGCCTTCGCGCGCGTGAGCTCGGCTTCAGTGGGCCCGTGTTGGGCCAGCAAGGCGAGCTGGTCACGTGTGATCTCGGCGACTGTGGCGGCGTTCTTGGCGGAGCAGCCGGCGTAGACGCTGAGCCGTCCATCATCCTCGAGCGTGTCGAGCGCGGAATCGATGGCGTACACGAGGCCGCGCGTTTCGCGGACTTCCTGGAAGAGCCGCGAAGACATGCCGCCGCCGAAAATCTCGGCGAGCAAGCGCGCCGGGTACAGCGCATCGCTGCCGGCGGGTGGGCCGGGCCAGGAGAGAACGAGATGCGTCTGTTCGAGCTTGCGCATTTCGCTGGCGCTGCCGGCGGTGGCGATGGCGGCGTCGCGATCCATCAGCGCGCCCGCTGCGAGGTGGGCGAAACGTTTTTCGGCGATATCGAGGATGGCGTTGCGATCAAACGCGCCGGCGATGCTGACGACGACGCGCTCCGGCGTCATGTGCGCTTTGGCGAAAGATGTCAGGGCTTCGACGCTGACATTGGCGAGGGTTGCGTCTTCGCCGAGGATCGGGCGGCCGAGCGGTTGGTTCGGATAGAGTGCGGCTTGGTGGAGTTCGAACACGCGGTCGTCGGGCGCGTCGAAGGCTTCGCCACGCTCTTGGGCGACCACGCCCTTCTCTTTCTCCAGATCGTCCGGCGCCCAGTGCGGGGCGAAGAGGATGTCGGCGATCATGTCGAGCATGAAGGGTGCGGCTTCTGCGACCGTGCGCGCGTAGTAAGCGGTGCGTTCGTAGCCCGTGGCGGCGTTCATCACTGCGCCGACATTCTCCGCGGCCTCAGCGAACTGACGCGCGTCACGCGAACCTGCGCCTTTGAACGCCATGTGCTCGAAGAGATGCGCGATGCCGTTGAGATTGGCCGGCTCCCAGCGGGCGCCGACGCGCTGCCAGACGCCAAGCGACGCCGTCGCCAAGCCTGGCATCGGATCGAGTGCAATGCGCACGCCGTTCGGCAAGCGCACAAGATCGAGATCGCTCATTCCGGCTCCGGCGGGCGTGGCGGACGCAAGCTTAAGCGCCCGACGCTGACATGATAGGCGAAGTAGATCGCAATCAGCACAAGTGCCAGGCCATACCAAGTGATCGCGTAACCCAAGTGACGCGCGGGCGGGAGTGCATCAGCGCCAGGCGCTAGCGCGAATGGATTGGAGACGGCGCGGCCATCGGCGCCGACATACGAACTGGCGATGTAGAAATCTGCGACATTCTCGAGCCCGCCATTGCGGCCCATGGCGTTGAGATCGACGGCGAACCACAGACGTTGCAACGGGCGCGGCGACAGCGTCAGTGGCGCTGGCGGCTCAGGCCGGATCGATGCGCCGCGAACGGGTGAGCCGCCGCGCAGCAAAGCCGGCACACGCACTTCGGTCGGATTGGGTGGCGTGATCTCGGGAATGAAGTCTGCATCGACGAACACAATCGTGTCGCCGAATACGACGGGCGCAAACACGCGCCAGCCCTGTTCACGCGTATCGGGTCGGACGCCGTGGACGAATTGGATCGCGTCGGGGATCGGCTGGTAGGACTCGATCGTCATCTCCGCGACCGGCTCTTCGGCAGCGGCGACCTTCTCGTCGTACTTTTCCATCTGCCAGCGGCCGAGCGAGATCAGAACGCCGAGCGCGACGACTGAAAACAGCGTCATCACAAGCAGTGGGCGGAAGCGGATCATTCGACGTCTCTATTGGTGGCTTCGCGCGCCTTGTGCTTCCATTGTAGAGCAAACAGCACGGCTTTGAACGGCGGCAACAGCGCCAAGCACAGCACGATGGCGGCCACCATGGTCAGCGTCAGCGCCAGCCAGCCCGGCAAATGTAGGCCGAATTGGAAGATGATCAGAAGCGGCGCGACGATCGCGCCGACGATCAAAATCACAAACACGGCCGGCCCATCGCCTGCGTCAGCGGCTTTGAAGTCCGCGCCGCACACTGAGCACGTGTCGCGAAAGCGCAAATAGCCCCCGAACACAGCCCCCTCGCCGCATTGCGGACACCGGCAACGAAGGCCGGCAAGCCAGGGCGAAGGCGCTACGCGATCCGTCACTCCTGCATCGTGAGATACGGCATGACGTAGACGAACGTGAACAGGAAGAGCCACACGACGTCTACGAAGTGCCAATACCAAGCCGCAGCTTCGAGGCCGAAATGCTTTTGCGGCGTCATCTGACCGACGATCACGCGCAGCAAGCAGACGGCGAGGAAGATCGTGCCGATGATGACGTGGAAGCCGTGGAAGCCGGTCGCCATGAAGAAGGACGAGCCATACACGCTGGCGTTGGTGATCTCTTCGGTATTGCCGAAGGCAAAGCCAGCGGCCGGATACTCGACCGCGAACTGCACCCAAGTGAAGATCGCGCCCAAGAGCACCGTGAGGATCAGGCCGTTGCGCGCGCCGTTGCGGTCACCAACTTGCATGGCGTGGTGCGCCCACGTCACCGTCGTCCCGGAGAGCAGCAGGATCAGCGTGTTGATCAGCGGCAGATGGAATGGGTCGAACGTCTCAACGGCTGGCGGCGGCCAATTGGCCCAAGCCGCGGCGGTTTCCGGCCCCCAAGTCGGCACCACCCACTCGGCGCGATTGCCGTGGAAGATGGTCATCTCGAAGAAGACCCAGAACCAGGCGACGAAGAACATCACTTCAGACGCGATGAACAGGATCATGCCGTAGCGCAGGCCGATATCGACCACCGGCGTGTGATCGCCAGCTTTGCTTTCCTTGATGACGTCGCCCCACCAGAGCGCGGCAGTGATCACGAGGATCGCCATGCCGATCCAGAACAGCGCCCATTGGCCTTCGCCGAAGAAGAAATTGTTCGCGTCCGCGACCAATCCTTTTTGCGACACGACGAAGCCTACGGCGGCGACGAAGGCGCCAACCGAAGCGGTGAACGGCCAGGGGCTCGGATTCACCAAGTGGTAGTCGTGTTTGACCTCGCCGTGCGCCATCTGATCCCTCTTCGCACATCACCAGCGCGCGAACGCGCCGAACCTAAAACTTAGCTCGCGTCACCCGTCGAGCGGAAGAACGTGTAGGACAACGTGATCGTCTCCAGATCACGCGTGTCCGGATCGTTGACCAGTTCGGGGTCAACGAAGAATACCACCGGAAGCTCAGCTTCTTCGCCTGCCGCGATCGTGCGGTCGGTGAAGCAGAAGCATTCGAGCTTGGCAAAATACGGCCCCGCGACGTGGGGCGTGACGTTATAGGTCGCGCGCGCGATGACGGGCTGATCCGACGTGTTGCGGACGCGGTAGAATGCGAGGCCTGTCTCGCCGATGCGGATGCTCTCGCTGCGCTGCGACGGCGCGAACTCGACGGGCAAACCGGGCGCGACGTTGGAGTCGAAGCGGATATTGATCCGGCGCTCAAGGATTTGCGACGGCGCGGCGGCGGCTTCCTGCGTCGTGCCGCCATAACCGGTGATTTTGCAGAAGGCGTCGTAAAGCGGCACGGCGGCAAAGCCGAGGCCTGTCATTCCGATAACCGTCGCGACCACGATGCCTGCGGTCATCGCCATGCGCTTCTTGTTGGGTTGCTGCGGCGTGCTCATAGCGGCCGCTCCAGCACGCCAGCTTGCAGTTGCGTTAGCGTGATAGCGAACACGAGCACGACGAAGGCGACGATGGCGAGCGCGATGAAGACGTTACGACGCTTGCGGGCCGCGAGTTCTTCAGGGGTTAGGATCACGCCGGTCATGAAAAGCCCCGATCCGCGAGCAGTGCTGCGAATACGGCAAAGAGATAGATGATCGAAAAGCCGAACAGATCGCGCGCCGGCTTATCGTGCGCGGGCTCGCCATCTCCAGCTTGCGAGCGCAGTAGCCGCCAAGCGAGAAACACGAAGAACGCGCCAAGCAAGCCAGCGATGGCTGCATAGATCGGCCCTGCGAGACCGGTGAACAGAGGCGCCACGCCAAGCGGCGCAAGCAGCAGCGAATAGGCGAAGATGTGGCGACGCGTTGATTGGGCGCCGTGTGTCACCGGCAGCATTGGCACGCGGGCGGCCGCATAGTCGCGGTTCTGCAGAAGCGACAGCGCCCAGAAGTGCGGCGGCGTCCACATGAAGATGATCGCCACCATGATCCAGGGATCGAGCGATGAGACCGTGTCGGCCTTCGCCGCCCACGCGATCGCTGGGGGCAACGCACCGGAGAGACCACCGATGACGATGTTCTGCGGCGTCAAACGCTTTAGCCACATCGTGTAGACGCCAGCGTAGAAGAAGATCGTGAACGCGAGCAACCCGGCTGCGAGCAAGCCGCCTGCCAGATACATCGTGACGACCGAGAGCACCGACAGCGTCAGGCCCAACATCAGCGCTTCTTCGCGCGGCACGCGGCCCGACGGGATCGGGCGCGAGCGCGTGCGCGTCATGATCAGGTCGATATCGCTATCGTACCACATGTTGAGCGCGCCGGCCGCACCCGCCGCGACGGCGATCGCGAGCACCGCTGCAAAGCCGAGGACGAAATTGCCAGCGCCCGGCGCGGTGATGTAGCCGACGAGGCCGGTGAACACGACCAGTGACATCACGCGCGGCTTCAGCAGCGCGAAATAGTCGCTCGCGCTGGCTGGCCTTACGTGCGTGACATCAACAACCGCCATCTTCGCCTCAGTGGTGCGTGTCCGGCTTGATCACCGGCAGTTCGTTGAACTGGTGGAAGGGCGGCGGCGACGAGAGTGTCCATTCGAGCGTGGTTGCGCCCTCGCCCCAAGGATTGTCGCCCGCTTTGCGCTTCACGATGAACATTTCCGCCAGCACGACCAGGAACACGATCACACCAACGCCCGTGATGGCGTAGCCGATCGAGCTGATGTGGTTCCAGTATTCGAAGGCTTCCGGATAATCGATGTAGCGACGCGGCATCCCCTGCAGACCCAAGAAGTGCTGCGGGAAGAAGATGATGTTCACGCCGACGAACATGATCCAGAATTGCAACCCCGCCAGGAAACCGTTGTAGCGATAGCCGCTCATCTTCGGGATCCAGTAGAAGAAGCCCGCGAAAATCCCGAACACGGCGCCAAGCGACAAGACGTAATGGAAGTGCGCGACAACGTAATAGGTGTCGTGCAGCGAGGTATCGACGCCGGAGTTCGCCAGCACGACGCCAGTGACGCCGCCAACGGTGAACAAGAAGATGAAGCCGATCGCCCAGAGCATCGGCACTTTGAAGTCGATCGACCCGCCCCACATCGTGGCGATCCACGAGAAGATCTTGATGCCGGTTGGCACCGCGATAACCATCGTAGCGGCGATGAAGTAGGCTTCGAGATCAAGCCCCATACCGACCGTGTACATGTGGTGGGCCCACACGACGAAGCCGATGACGCCGATCGAGACCATGGCGTAGGCCATGCCGAGATAACCGAACACGGGCTTGCGCGAGAAGGTCGAGACGATCTGCGAGATCATACCGAAGGCTGGCAGGATCAGGATGTACACTTCCGGGTGGCCAAAGAACCAGAACAAGTGCTGGTACATGACCGGGTCGCCGCCGCCGGCAGCTTCGAAGAATTGCGTGCCGAAATTGCGGTCGGTCAGCAGCATGGTGAGTGCGCCCGCGAGCACCGGCAGCGACAGAACCAGCAGCCACACCGTGACCAGGATCGACCACACGAACAGCGGCATGCGGTGCAGCGTCATGCCCGGCGCGCGCATGTTGAAGATGGTAGTGATGAAGTTCACGGCGCCGAGGATCGAACTCGCGCCAGCGATGTGCAGCGACAGGATCAGCAGATCCATCGACGGCCCGCCGTGGTGGGCGGTCGATGTCGAAAGCGGCGCGTACATCGTCCAACCGCCGCCGAAGCCGTTATAATCGCCGTTGCCGGGCACAAGCATCGACAGCATGGCCAAGCCGAACGAAGCAGGCAGCAGCCAGAACGAAATATTGTTCATGCGCGGGAACGCCATGTCCGGCGCACCGATCATCAAGGGCACGAACCAATTGCCGAAGCCGCCGATCATGGCGGGCATGACCATGAAGAAGATCATGATCAGGCCGTGCATCGTCACGACGACGTTGTAGCCGTGATTGCTGTCGAGATTGAGCCAGCCAGTGATCGCCGCGCCCTCAGCGAAAACCTGCACGCCCGGCGCCGCCAATTCCCAACGAATGAGACCAGACAACGCGCCGCCGATCAGACCGGCGATGATCGCGAAGATAAGGTACATCGTGCCGATGTCCTTATGGTTGGTCGAATAGACCCAACGCTTCCAATCATAGAGGCTGGGGCGGTGATCGTGATCAGCGTGTGCGTGGGCGGTTTCGGCAGTCATTGCAGTCTTGTCCAAAAGTCCAAAGGGCTCACGTTTGACTTAGCGTGTAGGCGTGCCGGCAGGCGCCGCCGCACCAGGTTCGACCGGCTCTGTCGCTGGCGGCGCAAGCGCAGGCGTTTCAGTTTCAGCAACCGGGAAAGACCCGCCCTGCTCGGCGACCCAAGCCTCGAACTCGGCGCGGCTGACGACGTGAACCTCGACCGGCATGTACGCGTGGTTCACGCCGCACAATTCCGAACACTGACCGTAGAACACGCCTTCGCGATCGGCGTTGAACCAGGTGTCATTCACCCGGCCCATGATCGCATCTTCCTTGATGCCAAATGCAGGCACGGTGAACGAGTGGATGACGTCATTCGAAGTCACGAGCACACGCACCGTCGTGTCGACCGGCACAAGCAGCGGCATGTCAGTCGCGAGCAAGTACGGACGGCCTTCGGCGCGTGCAGTTTCTTCGTCGAGCAAGTTAGCAGTCATAGCGACGCCAAGATCGGGATACTCGAAATCCCAACGCCACGAATTGCCGGTAACCTTCAGCGTCAGCTCAGCTTCCGGCACGCGCTCTTGCAGATAGATGAGCGGGAAAGATTTCCACGCGATCGCGACGAGGATCAGGACCGGGACGATCGTCCAGATCACTTCAACGACCATGTTGTGCGTGAACTTTTTCGGCGTCGGATTGGCGCGGCGATTGTAGCGCACCATCACCCACTACAGCAGCGCCACGACAAACACCGAGATAACGATGATGATCGGCAGCAAAAAGTTGTGGAAATCGACGATCTGCCGCATCACGTTGGTGGCGGGTTCTTGGAAGTCGATGCCACGCGGCGTGGGCGCGCCAACCATTGCAAAAGCTGGCGCAGCGAACGCCGCGCTAGCGCTCAGAACGCCTGCGAACAAAGCCCCTCGCTTCACGCTTTCGCCTCCATTGATTCAGCGGGTCGGTATGGCGCGCTCCACGCGCCCCGCCTATAGTGGAAAGGCGCGGCATACGACCGCGCCTTGCGGTTCGGTAATTCTCTAATTGGACGGGGTGCTAGCATGAGCCGCGCTTGGCTTCCAAGACGCCGCGCCGGATTCCCGGCGATAGCGTTTTGCGCCGCAGCGATGCTGGCAGCGCCGGCGCTCGCCCAGCGCGGTAGCGACTCCCGCGCCGTTACCATTATCGGCGGCGATGCCTACGCCCAACGCTGCATGACGGAAGTCGGCAGCGGCCTTTTCGGTGACGATACTTTAGCCGCCTGCACGCGCGCGCTGCGCAATCCTCGCCTCGCCGAAGAGAGCGAAATCCTGCTGATGATCAATCGCGGGGTGGTTTTGCTTCGCCGGGGCGACAATGAGGGCGCGCTGGCGCAGTTCGACGCTGTCCTGGAGGAAGACGACGAGCACGCCGAGGCGCATCTGAACCGCGCCGGCGCCCTCGTCCAGCTCCAGCGTTATGGCCCGGCGATCGCCGAAATCACCACCGCCTTGAGCCTCGGCGTATCCGAGCCGCATAAGGCCTATTTCAATCGCGGCGTGGCGCGGGAATCCCTGGGCGACCTGCGGGGCGCTTACGAAGACTACCGCACGGCGCTCGAAATCCAGCCTGATTGGGGTCCCGCCAACGCCGAACTTGCCCGCTTCGCGCGCACCCGGCGCGACACTCTGGCTGGCCGTTTGGGCGAAACTGGCCAGCAATAGCCTCGTTTCGGGGACGCCATCGCCCGACTCGTCCCCTATATGTCTCCCGAACAGGAGACCCCATGGCTGACACGCTGCGCCTACCCGAAACTGCCGCCGAACTCGATTGGGAGGCCGCAGGCTCAATCCTAGCCGACGCCTGCAAGGGCGCGGACGACGGCGAACTCTTTGTCGAGGACAGTCGCACCGAGAGCTTTTTCTGGGATGATGGTCGGCTGAAGTCGGCCTCTTACGACGCGAGCCAAGGCTTTGGCCTGCGCGTCGTGGCGGGCGAGCGCGCCGGGTACGGCCATGCCAGCGTGCTCGAGACGGACGCCATCGCCCGCGCCGCCGAGGCCGCTGCTGCGGTGAAACTCGGCCATCAGGGCACGCTCGATGTCAGCCCAGCCAAAGTAAACCGTCGTCTCTATGCCGACTTCGACCCGATCGAGAGCCCGACCTTCACCGCCAAAACCGATCTCCTGGCTGAGATCGACGCCTATTGCCGGGCCAGAGACCCACGCGTCGTGCAGGTTGCCGCCACCTTGGCCGGCGCTTATCGCGGCCTCACCATTCTGCGCCCGGACGGGGCGAAGCTCACCGACTATCGCCCGCTGGTGCGGGTCAACGTCTCCGTTACCGTCGAGCGCGATGGCCGCCGCGAGTCCGGTTCAGCTGGAGCTGGCGGACGCGAACCCTATGAGGTGTTCATCGCGCCGGAGCGCTGGAGAGCGCTGGCCGACGAGGCGTTGCGCATTGCACTGGTGAACCTCGACGCCATCCCTGCTCCCACTGGCGAGATGGATGTGGTGCTTGGTCCAGGTTGGCCCGGGGTGCTGCTGCACGAAGCTGTCGGTCACGGGCTCGAAGGCGACTTCAACCGCAAAGGAACGAGCGCGTTTTCGGGCATGGTCGGCGAACGTGTCGCCGCACCCGGTGTTACAGTTGTGGATGACGGCACCATCGAAAATCGTCGCGGCTCTCTAACGATCGACGACGAAGGCACGCCGACGCAGCGCACCGTTCTGATCGAAGACGGCATCCTCAAAGGCTATCTGCAGGACCGCATGAACGCGCGCCTCACTGGCGTTGCGCCGACTGGTTCAGGCCGTCGCGAAAGCTACGCGCATCGGCCAATGCCGCGCATGACCAACACGTTTATGACCAACGGCGACAAAGAGCACGGCGAGATCGTCGCTGCCCTGAAAAACGGCGTTTACGCGGTTAATTTCGGAGGCGGACAGGTCGATATCACGTCTGGCAAGTTCGTCTTCCAATGCACGGAAGCGTACTTGGTCGAAGACGGAAAGATCAAAGCGCCGATCAAAGGCGCCACGTTGATCGGCGATGGTCCGAGCGCGCTCACGCGAGTCAAAATGGTCGGCAACGATTTGAAACTCGATGAAGGCGTTGGCACGTGTGGCAAGGCCGGACAGAGCGTTCCAGTCGGTGTTGGACAGCCGACTTTGTACATCAGTGGTCTAACAATCGGCGGCGGCTAACACGCGCGCGGATTTACAAATCTAAGAATCGAAGCAGTAGATTTAGTCACCCATCAGTTTGGGGAGGTTGATACTATGGCTGCTAAGAAAAAAACGGCGAAGGTTGCTAAGGCCGCTGGCAAGGCGAAAGCCAAGAAGCCGGCCGGCAAGAAGAAGTAAGCTTCTTCTTCCGATCGCTAAAATTCAAACGCCGCTGGGGTTCGCCTCGGCGGCGTTTTCGTTTCCGGTCGCGCCAAAAATGTAATCCGTCGCAAGGCGCGCTCGCTGCCCCGATTTTGACAGCAGGTCTGCGTCCAAGAACCAGCGCACGCGCATCAGCCGTGCAGCAGGACAACGCGCTCGGGAGAGGCGCGACGGGAGGGGAACGCATGATCGGTCGAATGATGGTGTCGGCGCTGGCGCTGATGACGGGCGTTGCACACGCGCAAACCCCGCCGAGCGACGCTCCGCCCGCCGCCAATCCGCAATCGACATCAGATCGCGTCGTCTATGAGGCGGCGTTCTTCGCGCAGTACAATCCGCAGAACGCCAACGACATGGTCAACCAGACGCCGGGCTTTACGCTTGATGGCGGCGACGACCGGCGCGGCTTTTCCGGTGCAGTCGGCAATCTGCTGATCGACGGCTTGCGACCAAGCACCAAAAGCCAATCGCTTTCCGGCATTCTCGCGCGCATTCCGGCCAACCAAGTCGTGCGCATCGAAGTGCTGCGCGGCGGCGCAGTCGCGGGCGACGCGTCGGGGCAATCGACGTTGATCAACATTGTCCGCACACCAACGGCCGGTAGTGGGTTGTGGGAAGCCGGTTTCGAACTCACCAGTCACAATGGCCCCGCCCCGCGCGGCGAAGTTTCCTATAGCGGCCGCAATGGTCAGGTGGAGTACGGCGTCGGCGTCTCGGTGTTCTCGCAATATCGCGATCTGCCTGGCTGGCGGCGCTTCTATGATGCAGCAGGCGTTTACACCGGACGCGCTGATACGCCCTCGCCGCGCGAGTATTCCGAAGCAGGCGCCACCGGAAACCTAGCGTTTCCGCTCTTCGGCGGCCGCTTAAGCGCAAACGCACAAATCGAAATCTCTGACTTTCATGGCGACAATGACTTTTACTTCTTCGACGCCGCCGACAATCCCGATTTCAATCTGCTCACCGACTATAACGAAGAAGAAAACGGCTACGAGATTGGCTTGAACTGGGATCGCGATTTCGGGCCATGGCAACTTGGACTTATTGGCCTCATCAATCGCGAAAACTATCTGAGCACAGAAGACGTTGAACTCGAAGATGGCTTTGGCGTGCTGCAGGAAACGCAGCTTCAGGAAGTCGAGCAGGAATCTGGTGAGACGATCTTTCGTGGTTCGCTGTCGCGTGCGCTGAACGCGCGCCATCGCATCGAGTTCGGCGGTGAAGTGGCGTTCAACACGCTCGACCAAACGCTGGCCTTCACCTTTGACGATGGCGGCGGGCCGACGCCGGTCATCATCCCGAACTCCAACGTGCTGGTCGAAGAAGAGCGCGCAGAATTGTTCGGCTCGCACACCTGGCGCCCAGCCGAGCGCTGGACGATTGAATCGCGTCTAGCCTGGGAGACATCTACCCTCACCTTCACCGGCGACGATCTGGATGAGACTGAGCTTTCGTTCTGGAAACCGTCGGTGCAAGTCTCCCGCACGTTCGGCGAAAACAACCAGGCGCGCTTCCGGGTTTATCGCGATGTGGGCCAGCTCGATTTCGGCGACTTCGTCTCAGTCGCAGGCATTGCCGACGCGTTGATCAATGGCGGCAACACCGATCTTGAGCCGCCCAGCTCATGGCGGGCTGAACTCGCCACCGATCTGCGTTTCTCAGGCGGCGCAGCGCTCAGCCTCACCCTTTCTTACGACGACATCACCGATGCGCAGGATCTGGTTCTACTCACGGTGCCGAACCCGACAGAAGACCCGCTCGATCCCGATGATGACTTCATCCGCTTTGATGCGCCCGGCAATATCGGCGACGCTGAGCGCTTGCAGCTGACGGTGAATTACTCGCAACCGATCAGCTTCATTCCGGGCGGACGCCTGACCATCGCAGGCTATTTGCGCGAGAGCGAAGTCACCGATCCGGTCACGGGTGAGCTGCGCACGCTTTCTTACACACCGGAATCGCAGATCGAGCTCAATTTCCGTCAGGACGTGCCGAACCATCGCTTCGCGTGGGGCTTCTCGGTTTTCAAGGAAAGCGAGATCGAGGCGTATCGCTTCAACGAGATCGACGTGAGCGAAGAAGGCCCATGGGTGGATATCTGGGCTGAGACGACTGCATTGCCGGGCGATACGCGTCTGCGCGTCTATGCGGCCAACGCCTTCAACGGCACAATCAATCGCGACCGCCGCTTCTTCGGGCCAGACCGCAGCGGCGCATTCGTGCGCAGCGACGTGCGCCAGCGCCAATTCGCGCAAGCGCCATGGCTGATCGTGCAGCTGAGCGGGCGGTTTTAGCTAGCGCTGCATTCCACCAACCGTCATCCTGGGGCATTCGTTGGTGGGCGAAGCGCATCAGCGGATGAGCCCAGGACCCAGGGGCAAACGCACAGCTTATGGCCCCCTGGATCCTGGGCTCTCGGCTTTGCCGAGCCCCAGGATGACGGAAGAACTAAGCCGTGAACGGTACTGGCGTCTAGCGCGCCCGCGTTGGCCGTTTGCGGGCTGGACCGGGATCGCCTTCGAACATGGGGTTCGGGTCGAACTGGCCGGCGAACGGCGCGTCTTTCAGATAGTCCGGAATACGCGCGCCGATAGCCTTTTCGTTGGCAACAGCGATAACCTGACGATCCTTCGCCATCGCGCGCAGCGTGTCTGCGTCGATGTCGCCGATAAGATCGGCGCTGCCTTTGGCCATCAAATGGTTGGCGACGCCGAACAGCTGAAAGACGCCGGCATTGTTGAAGATCGTCTGCCAATCCTTCGGATAGAGCCGCTGGAGCTGCGACAAATCCTGGAAGAACGGCCACACCTGCAAGCCGTAGCCGCGCAGCAGCGTCATCGATTGACGCAACGGTCCGAACTCACCGAGCTGCGCGCACTCGTCCAAGAGGAAGAGCGTCGAGCGCTTCGGACGACGCTTGCGGCCCATAACAGTCAGCATCAGTGCGCCGACCCACAGACGCAGCAGCGCACCGTGGCTTTCAAGTTTGTCCGGCGGGATGACGATGTAAATCGTCATCGGATCGCCACGGCGCACCGCATCCAAGCTGATAGTCGAGCGCGACAGCGAACGCAGCGCCGAATCCGAGTTCACGACCTTCAGATACGATTGCGCGGTCGAGAGGATGCCCGAGCGCGTTTGTTCGGTGATCGGCAGGAAGCTGGAGATGTTCTGCTTCGAGAGCCGGTTGAGAACGTCGTGGTTCTCGATCAGCGCGGCCAGATTGTAGACCGCGTCGTCACTCATCAGGATTTCGCGCACGCGGCCAAAATGGCGTTCGCCTTTCGGCGACACCTCGGCCACAGCCGCAATCACGCCCGACATCAGCGAGCGGCCCCAATTGTCCCAGAAGGGCTCTTTGTGGAAACCCACATCGCCGGCCAGCAGCGAGGCCAGCATTTCAGCGTCGGCATCCAGAAGCGCGCCTGGGCGATCGAACAGGTCGAACGGGTTCAGGGCATCGGTTTTCTTGGAGACGGCGCCGAACGGGTCGAGCAGGCGCACTTCCTGGCCCATCTCCTTCCGGCGACGATGAGTGGTGTGCCAAGTCTCGCCCTTGGGATCGATGACGATGACCGAGCCTTCGAAGCGCAACAAGTTGGGGATAATCACCCCCCGACCCTTCCCGGCCCCGGTGGGCGCAATGGTCAGCAGGTGGCGGTCCTCGCCGTATAACAGCGGAACTTCGCCCTGGAGCGCGGCTTCCGGAGCGCGCGGCGCGCCGAAACCCATGGCGTCGCGGCGGTCTTCCAGTTGCCAGCCGAGCAGTAAGTCCATGACCTCAGGGCGCAATCCCTGCCCCGAAGCCTCTGCAGGCTTCTTACGGGTACGGGTCGTGCGCGGCCTGGCCATTGGAGCCTCCTTCGCGGACCGCTGGGGAGCGCGGACCGGGAATCATGTCTAAGCGTCGAACAGGGCCAGACCTGCACCGGATTGCGGCGGCGTTCGCCTCATTGGTGAAGAGCTGGGACGGAGCCTTCCCGCACCCGTCTCCCACTACCTTCCCGGAAAATAATCCCGGCGCAACGGCTTGACGCTGTTGGGGGGCGCCCCATCGCAAAAAAGCGCCCGCCGGCGTTGTTCACACCGGCGGGCTTTGATTTTATTGGTTTATTCGTTAGCGGACGTCGGCCATCCACTTTTTCAGAATGGGCGACAGCAGCAGCAGAAGCACGCCCACAGCGACGCCCAGAATGCCCACCGCGGTGAACACCGAGATGTAGCTTTGGAGCTGTGCAGACGGGTCGACGACTTGTCCGCCGATCGTATCCGACGACGTCTGTTGGGCGATGATGCCAGCGAGAATGTGTGCGAGTGAGCTCGACAAGAACCACACGCCCATCATCAGACCAACAACACGCGCCGCCGATAGCTTCGTCACCATCGAGAGACCAACAGGCGAAAGGAAGAGTTCGCCGGTCGTGTGGAGAAGGTAGAGCGCTGCGAGGAAAATTAGCGGCACGCGGAAGTCATCGCCCGCAAACTGCGTACCCCACACCAGGACGAAGAAGCCCAAGCCGACTTGGATGAGACCGAGCGCGAACTTCACCGGCGTGGACGGTTCCAGCTTCCGCTTCGCCAGCCATATCCACATGGCGCTGAATGGCAGCGCCAGGAGAACGATGTAACCGGCGTTGAAGCTCTGCGTTTGAGCGGCTGTCATCTCGTAGAGATCGCCGCCGAGGCCGGTGGTGGCTGCGATGTAGCCTGCCGCTCCCGTGAGGAGCGCGAAGAACACCACGCCATAGCCCAGCATGACCGCGTCGATCTTCTTCTGGAAGAACGCCCCGATCGTGACCAGGAACATGATCGCCCCGAGCGCCGCTACGCCGAACAGGCTGTAGGTGACGATCTGGTGCGCCAGCGTGCCTGGCTGCGCTACCGTGAGGTCGGTGGAGCGCTCGGCGTAGAGCGAGAGCGAGGAGCCGGCCTGCTCGAACAGCATCCAAAAGATGACGCTGAAGAAGATCAGGATGAGTGCGGCCACCATTTTGGTGCGCTCGTCGCCCTTGAAGCCGAGCAAGACGTAACCGAGCACCAGCGCAAACAGCGACGGAACTAGGATCGGCAGTGCGGCTTCCATGAGCTCCGATTGCTGCACCAGCATCCAAGTCGGGATGACGGCCAGTAGGCCCAAAATCCAGAAGACGCCTTCGGTGACTGCGCCGATCGGTTTTGGCGGATCGGCTTTGCCACGCAGGTGTTTTTGACCAAACAGGTACTGCGCCAAGCCGATGGCCATGCCGATGCCTGCAAGGCCAAAACCGTAAGCCCAGCCATAGGTTTGACCGAGATAGCCGCACGCCAAGGTGGCCAGGAAGGCGCCGAGATTGATGCCCATGTAGAAGATGGTGAAACCGCCGTCGCGACGCGGGTCGTTATCGGCATAGAGCGCGCCGACCGTGGTCGAGATGTTGGCCTTCAAGAAGCCGACGCCGACAATAATGAGCGCCAGCGAGAGATAAAGTATCTGAACGTAGAGCGCTTCTTGCTCGACCCGGCTTTCGTAAGAGCCGTCAGCAAGCGTGCGGACGATGGTGTCATCTTCCGTCGCATCGGTGGCGCCCGGATTGTAGGCGACGCCTTCGGTCGTGCTGGTTTGCTCGAACTCGTAGCTAACGCCATTGATCACAACGACAGGAACTTCACCGCCGGTGACGACCGGGAAGTTGCCCTCGCCTTCGATCTGCAGCGTCGTCGTTGGCACTTCACCGCACGGCAAGCCGACCATGCTGCAGAGCGAATAGACCAAGCTTGGCGGATCAGATGCGAGCGTGAACGTGCCTGCTTCGAGTTGGCGCTGTTGCTGATTGCCGGAAAGCAGAACGTGGTCGGTGACGTCAAAGCGCAGATGCGCGCGGCCTTCCGGCAGATCGATATAGAGCGCGCGATCGCCGCCACGGCCTTCAGCAGAGACGAGATAGCTCTCACCGCCAACGTCGAGATACTGGCGCGAGCCGCCGCCTTCGAACGCCATACCGAAGTGGCCGAGCACGAGCAGTGCGGCGCCGATGGTGACGGCCTTGCGGGCGCCGAGGAAGCGGTCGGCAATGACGCCGCCGATCACGGGGATCAAATAAACGAGCGCGGCGTAAGCGGCATAAAGGCCCTGCGCTGCTTCGTCTGAGAACAAGAAGTGCTGGGTGAGGTAAATCACCAGCAGCGCACGCATCCCGTAGAACGAGAAGCGCTCCCACATTTCAGTAAAGAAGAGCGTGACCAGTCCGCGAGGATGGCCGAGGAAAGTCTGCTCTTCGGCGGGTCCGCCGGCAGCCGTATCCGTCATGAATCTAACCCTTTAGCGCGCCATCGCGCGCCCCCGTCCCTAAACTGGGCGACAGACAAGCCTCGGGCGGCGGCGAACGTCAAGCACGCAGCGCTGGACGGATGTCTGGCGTGAGCACCCACCAGAAGGTTTGCCCCGGATTGGAGTCGAGCCAGAAGCCCAGTCTTCGCAAGGTGCGAACAGAGGCAACGTTCTTCGCGGCGCACCCGGCGAGGATTGTTGCGGCGCCGACGTCTTCGAAGAGCCAGTCGATCACTGCGGTGCACGCTTCGGTCGCGTAACCTTGGCGGCGATAGCCCCTGGCGATTGAATAACCGATCTCAAACTCGTTCGCTGCGCGAAGCGACGGATCAAAGCGCACGTCGCCGATCACCACGCCCTCATGACGGTGAATAGCCACCGCACGCGTTGGCGCCGGCGCTGGTCCCCAAGCATGGCTGATCGAGCGCGCCACCAGCGGCAGGCTCGCAGCGCACCATTCAGCGGGCGCATCGGCGCCGATCACGTCCGCAAACGCCGCCTGCCCCGCCCGCGCCGCTTGCGCGAGTTCGGGCGTCACCGGCTCAAGCCGAAGACGCGATGTAAAGAGCGGATGGTCGAGCATCTGCGTCATGCCCCTGCACCATTGCCCGGCCCTTTAGGCGCCGCAAAGCGAAACGCGCAGCAGGCGGATTGCACACCCGTCACGTTACGCAAAAGAAACCCTTATCAGGATAGGCCGCCCCATGCGCTTCGCGAATCCAGCTTTAGGGTCGTCGCTGCGTGCGGACTTCACACCGATCAACAAAGGGGAAGACATGCTGAAAAAGCTGACGCCAATCACCGCCATTGCGATGGCCCTCATGGCGGCGCCCGCCATGGCGCAAACCGGCCATGTCGGGTTGAGTTACTCAACGAACGACGACGCCGACATTGAAGCGATCACCATCGAAGGCGCTTCAACGTTTGCGTTCAGCCCGTCTATCGGCGCGCAAGTCGACGGCAGCTTCGGCAGTGTGGATGGCGGCGGCGATGACGCCACTGCATGGGATCTGAACGGCCATCTCTTTTACAATGCGGGCGCTTGGCGTGTCGGCGGGCTTTTCGGCACAGCCGGTTTGGACACCGACGGCGGTGAACCAAGCGCGACGCATTGGGGTGTCGAAGGCGTTTATTGGTTCGAGCGCGTAGCTCTCAGCGCAAGCGTCATATGGGGCGAAGGCGACTACGTCATCAGCCCTAGCCTCGATTACAGCAATTACGATTTCAACGCTGACTTCTACGCCACCGACAATTTCGTCATCGGCGCAACTTACGGCGTAGGCACGATCGATAACGGTGGCAGCGAAGCGGACACCACCAGCTATAGCATCGACGCCGAATGGCAGCTTAGCTCAATGCCAATCTCACTGTTGGCCGGCTTTCAGCACTGGGAGATCGACGGCATACCGGTTGAGTCCGAAGGCTGGACAGTCGGCGCGCGTTGGAATTGGGGCGGCACATTGGCTGAGCGCGATCGCGCCGGTTTCCGCAACACCGCGCCCAACATTCTCGAGCGCTTCTTCGCCTACTAAACAAACAAGCAGCGACCGCCTTTATGAAGGCGGTCGCTAGCTTGCCCTGTTCGCCTCAGGCTGAACGCTAGCGCTTGACGCCGGCGCATAAGCCTGCACCCGTCCTTGCATCTCTTTGATGAAGCGCTTCCGCGCTGACTTGTAGCGCATCTTCTCAGTGACGCGGTCCCACGTCCGGCAAATCCACCAGAACACAGGATACGTCAGAAACCCGAACATCACGGCAAGCGAGATCGATCCCAAACCGCCCGCGCCGTCGCGCTCGATGAAGTTCGAGACGAACCAAAAGATAGCGATCACGCCAAGCGAACACGCAGCGGCTTTCCAGAGCGGGCCGAAGAACGGTTTGCGGCCGAGATAGGCGAACAACCCGCCCTCGAACGTGTCGTGTTCACCGCTCGATAGATTGAACAAGATGAGGTTCTGCGGCGCTGGCCATTTCTTCAGCTGACCGCGGACAATCGCCACGCGCTGCTCTTCGCGCACGCCGAGTTCTGTATCCTCGAAATCATACTTCTTCTCGGCGCCATCGGTCTGACGGACGAACAAGCGCATGCGGTTGGTGATGTGGCCCGGCTCGGCGTTGCGCCGCCCGCCCGCGCCTTCAATCACGACCGTCTCGGAGGTCAGCTGCACCTCAAGCACGTCGCCAGCATTTATCAACAGCGTCTCGGCCATCGCTCCCCTCCGCTCAGGCGCGAGGGAATGAGCGCCCGCCCGCCGCCCCGGTCAAGAGGCGCCGCTTGCATGGGAGCGCGCGGCGCGGCAGCAAGATCGCATGGCCGAGCCAAGGTTGCTGATCGATCACAGTTTGAAAGCTGGCGCCGCGTTGGCGTTGGACGAAGCGCAGGCCCGCCATGTCGGGACGGTGCTACGGCTTGATGTCGGCGGGCGCTTGCGTGTGTTCAATGCTGTGGACGGCGAGTGGCGCGCGCATGTGACGGAAAAATCAAAGCGCGGCATGGTCGTGCTTGTGGATGATCTCATCCGCCTGCCGCGCGCTGCGCCGGATCTCGATCTTCTGTTTGCACCAGTGAAACGCCACGCCACCGATCTCATCATCGAGAAGGCCACCGAGCTAGGCGTACGCCGCATCTTTCCGGTGACGACCCAACGCACGATCGCCGAAACGGTGCGCGTCGATCGCCTCACCAACATCGCCCGCGAAGCGGCGCAACAGACCGAACGCTTCGACGTGCCGGAGATCAGCGAGGCGCAATCGCTACCGCGCGCGCTGGATGGTTGGGATGCATCGCGGCGGCTGATCTTTGCGGATGAGGCTGGCGACGATCCCGGTGCGCCTTGGGGTGGCGAGACGGGACGCGCTCTCCCGATTGGCGAAGCGCTCCAATCCATACCGCCCAACTCTATGGCCCTCCTCATCGGTCCCGAAGGCGGCTTCACGCCGGAAGAGCGCCGCATGCTGCGCAGTTTTCCCTTCGTCACGCCGGTTTCGCTCGGCCCCCGAATCCTGCGCGCCGAGACGGCGGTGATCGCTGCGTTAAGCGTGATCCAAGCGCTGTGGGGAGACTGGCGGCGCGCGTAACGCCTTGCGGGTATCATCCGGACACGCCACATGGCGGCAAAGCACGCCGGGGAGGACTGGGCTTGGCCACGACTAAAGAAAAAAGCCCGGTGCTGACCGGCTTCTCCGATCTCGTCGCGCATTTGGAGACGGGGCCAAAGCCCGATCGCTCCACCTGGCGCATCGGCACCGAGCACGAGAAGTTCGCCTTCTATCGCGATACGCTGAAGCCCGTCCCCTACGAGGGCGAAAATGGCATTGGCGCGCTCTTGAACAAGCTCGCCGACAAGTACGGCTGGGAGCGTGTGTTCGAAGGCGAAAACGTCATCGCGCTGAAGCAAGGCATCGCGTCGATATCACTGGAGCCCGGCGGCCAGTTTGAGCTTTCGGGTGCGCCGCTCGAAAATCTGCACCAGACCTGCGCTGAAACAGGCTCGCACCTCTCGCAGCTGCGCGACGTTTGCGAGGACATGAACATCGCGTTCCTCGGCGTCGGCTTCCAACCGCTCTGGGCGCTCGAAGACATCCCGATCATGCCAAAGGGCCGCTACGGGATCATGCGCAATTACATGGGCAAGGTCGGCCGTCTTGGGCGCCAGATGATGTTCCGCTCGTGCACGGTGCAAACGAACTTGGACTTCGCGTCCGAGAGCGACATGGTCAAAAAGTTTCGCGTCGGCTTGGCGCTTCAGCCGATTGCGACTGCTCTCTTTGCTGCATCACCGTTCGCGGAGGCGCGCCTCAACGGTTTCCTCTCCTATCGCGCTCACGTCTGGACCGATACCGATCCGGATCGCACCGGCATGCTACCCTTCGTGTTCGAAAGCGGCATGGGCTTTGAGCGCTACGCTGCCTACGCACTCGATGTGCCGATGTACTTCGTTTATCGCGACGGCAAATACATCGATTGCTCCGGCCAAAGCTTCCGCGCCTTTATGGATGGCAAACTGCCAGCCCTCCCCGGCGAGCTTCCGACGTTGAAAGATTGGGAAGACCACCTGACAACGATCTTTCCGGAAGTGCGCTTGAAGACGTATCTCGAAATGCGCGGCGCCGATGCCGGGCCTTGGTCGCGGCTGTGCGCGCTGCCGGCGTTTTGGGCCGGCATCTATTACGACGATGCGGCGCTCGAAGCGGCATGGTCTCTGGTGCGTAGCTGGACGGCGGAGGATCGCGAAAGCCTGCGACGCGCCGTGCCCGTGCTCGGCCTACGCGCGCCGATCCGTGGCAACAGCGCCCAAGACATCGCGCAAGCCGCTCTGGCGATCGCGCGCCAAGGCTTGAAATCCCGCGCAGCGGCTGACCGCGCCGGTGCGGACGAAACGCACTTCTTGACGGAGCTGGATGATATCGCGTCGAGTGGCGTCACGCCAGCGGAGCGGCTGATTGAGCGCTACCGCACCGAGTGGGGCGGCGATGTGAAGCGCGTGTTTGAGGCGTGCGCTTATTGATGAGCACCGGCGCCTTCTTGGACCGCCGGCGTCTCGCCGGCGGTCGTTCCGGTGAACGCGCCTGAGCCTCACCTTGGTTGGCGCTCACGCGGATACCTACCGCACTACGACGCCGCGTGGCTTATCCAACACATCGTGTTCGGATTGGCGGACAGCGTTCCGAAATCCGCGAGGACGCCATCGGCAATGCACGCCGATCACTTACTCGACGCCGGGCATGGGGCGTGCCTTCTCCGCGGCGAAGCGTGCGGTGAGATCGTCGAAAGCACTCTGTTGCATGCGGACAATGAGCGGTACCGACTTATCGCTTGGTGCGTCATGCCTAACCACGTTCACGCCCTCATCGAGCAAGCTGAGGGCCATCCGCTTGGCGATGTGATCCAATCTTGGAAGTCAGCGACAGCACACAAAATCAACGGCATTCTCGGACGCGAAGGCCGCTTGTGGCGTCGCGAGTACTTTGATCGGTTCATGAGGGACGACGACCATCTTTCATCTACGATCGAATACATCGAAGAGAACCCGGTTCGAGCGAAGCTTGTCGCTAGCGCTCCCGAGTGGCGCTTTTCTTCCGCGCGATTGCGCTTGAGGTGAGAAAACCGCCGGCGAGACGCCGGCGGTCCAAGTAACGGCGCCCTACCTCAAGCCGCCTCATCCGCCAGCATCTCACCCCGGCTCATCGCATTCAGCTTTGCATAAAGCCCGCGCGCTTCGATCAGCTCAGCGTGTTTGCCCTGCTCCACAATGCGCCCGGCGTTGAAGACCAGGATGCGATCTGCCTCGCGGATCGTGCTCAAGCGGTGCGCGATGACGATGGTCGTGCGCCCCTGCTTTAGCTCCGCCATCGCGGCTTGCACCTGCCGCTCTGTTTCCACATCAAGCGATGAGGTCGCTTCATCGAGGATGAGTATCCGCGCATCCGCAAGGAACGCCCGCGCTAGTGCGACGCGCTGACGTTCGCCGCCGGAGAGCTTCACGCCGCGTTCGCCGACTTCCGTGTCGTAGCCATTCGGCAGCTTGTCGATGAACTCATGCGCACGCGCTCGTTTGGCGGCGGCGATGATTTCATCAATCGACGCGTCGGGCTTTGCGTACGCGATGTTCTCGCGCAACGTGCGATGGAAGAGCGCGGGATCTTGCGGCACCAGCGCTACGCTTTGGCGCAAGCTCGCTTGCGTCACCGCACGCACGTCCTGGCCGTCGATGCGGATCGCGCCTGCATCCACATCATAAAGACGTTGCACCAGCTTCACGAACGTCGTCTTGCCTGAACCCGTAGGCCCGACGAGCGCAACCGTCTCACCTGCTGCGATCTCTAACGTGAAGTCGCTGTAGAGCGGCTCGGCGGCGTTCTTGTAGCCGAACGAAACGTCCTCGAACGCGATCTGACCATCGCCCGGCTTGAACGCTTGCGCATCAGCACGGTCGACGATCTCGGCTTGCTCCAACGCGTAAGCGACCACGTCCTCGATGTCGGCGATACCTTTTTGCAGGTTCTGCACGTTCTCGCCGAGCATGCGCAGATAGCCAGAGACCAGCAGGAACGACGTGATCGCAAACACCGCATCGCCCGCTGTCGCGCGGCCATTGCTCCATTCGAGCAGCACGAGACCAAGCAGCCCCGCTTGCAGCACCCAGAGCAACAGGTTCTGCACCACCCACGCATTGGTGAAGCGGCCCCATGTGTGGTTGGCTTCCTTGGTCCAGATCTGCACCACGCCGTCGAAGCGCGATTCTTCACGCGCCTCGGCGCCGAAGGCGCGCACTGTCGCGTTTGACGAAACGGCATCGGCTAAAGCTGCACCGATTGCAGTGTCAGCCTTGATGTAGCGGCTGAGCGGTTCGGCGACATAGTAGCGGCTCGATAGATAAGCCACGGCCAGGAACGCCAAGATGGTGATGCCCGTAAACGCGCCGATCACCGGCCATTGCATAAACGTGAGCACCGTCACTCCGATCAGCACAGCGGCTGCCGGGATCATGTACCAAACCAACGTATCGGAGATCACGTCATAAGCGTTCATCGCGCGCGACACGCGCCGCACAGTGGCGCCGGCGAAATTGTCGGCGTGCCAATTGGCGGAGAAACGCTGCACGTCGCGGAAGCCGTCGGTGACGATCCGCTCCATATTTTTGGAGGCAAACGGAATGTGGAAGCGCACGCCGGTATTGCGCGCCATGTAAAACACGAACGCTAGCGCGACGATCACGCCATACGCCCACACCGCCGCGCGCTGTCCTTCGGCTGTCGGTCCGATCGTCAGCGCATCCACCAAAAGCTTGGAGGCAAACGGCATGGCGAGGTCCGCCACCACGGCAATGCCGAAGAGCAGCCCAACCATCGCCAGCTTGCCAGGCTGACTCGACCAATGTTTCCACATGAACGCAGCCACTTGGCCAAAGCTGGCCTTGCGCTGACCGCGCTCTGCGTCGTCGTCAAATTCGTACACATCGCTCATCGGAGCACCGGAAATAGAAGGCGCGGCCGCGCATGAGGCGGCGACGCGCTAGACATAGGAATTGCAGCTAAAAGCGGAACGCTAGGTCGGTCCACGAAGCTACGGCAGATGCGATACGGAAGCTGATCCCTATCAAGGGGCGGCCTTCTGATCTCTGGCGGCTACGCCTGCCAATCGATCAACGACGTCCGTTCGCGGGCGCCGTGCGCTTTAAACGCGGGCTCTTTCGACCATGAATGCGTTCTCCTAAGTGAGGGCGAGTTCCATACCGCTGAACGCGCCTTGCGTAAAGCAAAAGCCGATTGCATGACGCGGACGTGACGAATTTGAAACCTCTTGGACCGCCCGCGCCCTCAAAAAGCGGAGTCCGCCTGCTTGATCTGCTCTAACGATAAGGCAGCTTCAGGTCGGTATAGATGCGCTTGATGCTGGAGTTGAGATCAATCGTTTCCGGCGCAAGATTGTACTCGCGCAGGACCGAGAGAGCGACGTTCTGTGCGGTTCTAGTCCTTCCACATTCTGAATATGCGTAGCACTGGGCGAGGCGAAGTGCGCACTGGTTCATGCGGTGCTTCAACTTCGCCCCCGCACTTGCAAGCAAGCCGACGTTCTCCAAACGAAAGAAGTCTTTGCCGGTGACGCCAAGGCGTTCGCGAACCAAATCGCGCGTGATCGGCCGCACAAGGACCTGCACGAGCGTAGTTTCTGATGGCGGCTCGTAGACAGTCTCAAAACAATCCGCCAGCAATTCCATGGCAATCGGAATCCACGGCTGGTGAGGGAAGATGTAATCTTGATTGAGCACAAGCGAACGTTCCGGCACAAGGCGCGTGAAAAAGTCGTTCGCAATGGCGAGCATGAGCGCAGGCGATTTTGCGACATCGAGCGAAAGAATTTCGATGGGCAGGTCGTGCTCATATCCGACGGTCGTGATGTCGCCGCGCCTCACATCAATCATGTGAGCATAATCAGCGGTGTTCCAGAGGAAGATCGGCTCGAAGTCTATGTTCACCGGCTCCGGTATCGTTACGCCCGGAAAAGCGCTGATATTCAGCGTGCGGTAGCCCTCGGCATCGTCCTCAAACTGATCGAAGGACAGAATTCTTTTTCGCGTATCGCCAGCATCCGGGTTTTTCGAAAGCCCATGGCCGAACAGTTTAGCGCTTCCGCCGATCAGCGCGCCCGCATCTACGATCGTGCCGAAGCCTCGGTAATAGAACCGGGCAGCCCAATAATAGATCAGTCGATCGTAGAAACTGAGCTGGCCACGACAGTGATAAATATCGCTTGGAATTTCTTCACAAAGGAGTTCAAGCGCGCTGGTGGTGATTGTGGGGGGGGGGCCATCAACCCATATAGACCTGCCCTGCCGAACCCCGCCACCACTTGCGTAAAGCAGAACCTGCCCGCATGACCCCGACGTGACGAATTTGAAGCCTGCCGATGCGTTAAAGCAACATTGGACTGACCGTCTGCCGGCGTCGTGGAAGGCTTTCGCGCAGCTGTCGCGGCTCGATCGGCCGATTGGTTGGCAATTGCTGGTGTTGCCGTGCTGGATGGGGGTTGCTGTCGCGCGCACCGGCTATGGATTTTTTGGCGATGACCTGAAGTTCGCGGCGCTCTTTCTCATAGGCGCGATCGCCATGCGCGGCGCGGGCTGCACCTACAACGACATCCTTGATCGCGACATCGACGCGCAAGTCGAACGCACGCGCCTGCGGCCGCTGCCCTCTGGTGCGGTGTCGCTAAAGTGGGCGTGGATCTGGCTGCTGGGGCAGTGCTTTGTTGGTTTGCTTGTGCTGTTGGCGTTGCCACATCTCGCGCAAATCGTAGCTTTGATCGCAGTGCCGCTGGTGGCGCTTTATCCGCTGATGAAGCGGATCACATGGTGGCCGCAGGCGTGGCTGGGCATCGTGTTCTCGTGGGGCGCGCTCGTTGGCGGGGCAGCGGTCGCGTACGAGGCCGACGGCATCGCGCTTGAGACGATCGCGCTTTATGTCGGCTGCATCGCTTGGACGATCGGCTACGACACCATCTACGCGCTGCAAGATCGCGAAGACGATGCGCTTGTCGGCGTCCGCTCCACCGCGCGGCTCTTTGCTGGCAAGTGGCGCATGTGGACGAGCGTGTTCTATGTCGCGGCAGTGGCGCTTTGGACAGCCGCAGGCGCGATTGCTGGGGCCGGGCTCATCCTTGCTGTCGCGATGAGCGTTATTGGCGTCGCCCTCATCTGGCCGATGCTGCAAAGCGTGGACGATACGCGTCCGGAAACGGCGCTCGCCGCCTTTAAGCGCAACGCGCTGATAGGCGCGGCTGTCACGCTGGCCTTTTCACTTGAGCCGATCTGGCGCACGCTGCGACCGTTCCTCGATGTTTAACCTCATATGGATCGCCATCGCTGTTCACATAATCGTTGCGGTACTCACCGCTGGAGCGATCGTGGCGTGGCGCGCTTATGTGAAGGATGGGCGCGAAAACACGGAGCGTGAACCGTGAACGAAGCAGAGCTGCATCTCTCCACGATCTGCAAGCGCTTCGCGCGCGTCGTGCCGGGGCATGAACCCTACCCGACGACGTTCGAAAAGAAGCGCGATCCGTACCGCGCGCTGGTCCGCGCCGTCGTGTTTCAACAACTCTCCGGCAAAGCCGCAGGCACCATCCACGGCCGCTTCATTGCGCTCTATCCGGATAAGGATCATCCAGAGCCGGAGGACCTGCGGGACACATCTATCGAGGCACTGCGTGGCGTCGGTCTCTCGCGCCAGAAGATTGCAGCCATTCAAGACATTTCGCAAAAGCGTATCGAGGGCATCATCCCGCCAGCCAAAGCTCTGACGCGCCTCAGCGACGATGAGATCATCGAGCGCCTGACGGCCGCGCGCGGTGTCGGGCGGTGGACAGTTGAGATGTACCTCATGTTCACGCTCGGGCGGCCCGACGTGCTGCCGATCGACGATCTGGGCGTACGCAAAGGAGCGGAGAAACTCTACCGCCGCAGCTTCACGCCGAAAGAACTTGGCGCCTACGGCGAACGCTGGGCGCCGTTCCGTAGCGCGGCTGCGTGGCACCTATGGCGGATTGCAGACACGCTGACGCCTGAGAAGGCGGTGAAGAAGCTTTCGTTGGTGAAGAAGGCGGCGAAGAAGCCGAAAAGCAAAGCCTGATCATCGCGAGCACAATTTCAGAAACGTGCGATCTTCGCGCAGAATGAAGCGCTCGCGCTTGGCGTACTCGTAATTCTCGCGACCCTGCTCATCAGCCGCCAAACGCGCCCGATAATCCTCGTAGGCGGCCAGATTTTCGATGTTGTACACACCGTACGCCAAGGTCGCCGAACCCTCGTGCGGCGCGAAATAGCCGATCAGGTCGGCCCCGCAACGGGGAATGGTTTCGCCCCAAACGCGTGAATAACGCTCAAACTCCGCACGCTTGAACGGATCGATCTCGTAACGAATGAAACAGGTCAACATTTGATTGCCCCGGCTGGATGAGACCTCTTGAATAGCAGGTCGATCCGCCCACATGGTACGACAAGCATCGAACTGTGAAGGCGCTGAACATTGCGCGAAGGCCCAAACATCGCAGCAATCGCGGCCATGGTCGGCGATCCGGCGCGCGCCAATATGCTGACGGCGCTGCTGAACGGTGAAGCGCTCACCGCGACTGAACTCGCGCTCGAAGCAGGCGTCACCAAGCAGACTGCGAGTTCGCACCTAGGCAAGCTGGTCGCTGCGGGGCTTGTCGCAGTCGAGGCGCAAGGACGGCATCGCTATTATCGTTTGGCTGACGCCGATGTTGCAGGGTTACTCGAAACTTTGATGGGCGTCGCCGCGCGCGCCAAGGCGCTACGCACACGCACTGGCCCGAAAGAACCAGCGCTGCGTCACGCGCGACTTTGTTACGACCATCTCGCTGGCGAGCTTGGCGTGGCGCTGTTCGATGCGTTCATCAAACACAAGTGGATGATCCCTGGCCCTGAGAAGACGTTTTCGCTCTCGCGCTTAGGTCGGGTGAAAGTGTCGACGTTCGTGCCTGACGTATCGGGACTGGAATCCGGCGCGCGTCCACTCTGCCGTGCGTGCCTCGACTGGAGCGTGCGCCGCCACCATCTCGCGGGCGCGTTGGGCGCAGCTATCCTCGATGAAGTCATTGAGCGCGGCTGGGCCGAACAACGCGGCACAAGCCGCATCCTGGATTTCACCCGCACCGGCGAAGCCGGGCTGCAGCGGACCTTCATGTTTACGCTGGGCGAGCCTTAGCCTTCGCCTGTTGAGCGCACTGTTCCGCATTCCACCATCGCGCGCGCCCGTGCTATGATTAGCACATGCCGGCCGTCGCGCGCATCGATCCGAAGGACGTTTTCACGCCCGAAGAATGGGCGAAGCTTTCGGCGCGTTCGTCTTGGCAGGGCTTGGCGCTTGTTGCTTGCGCTTGGAGCCTGATCTTCGCGGCGGGCGCGCTCTTTGTGCTTTGGCCCAATCCGCTGACCTACATCGTCGCAGTCATGCTGATCGGCGCACGCCAATTGGGGCTCGCGATTTTGATGCACGACGCAGCACATGGCGGGCTGCATCCCAATTTGGCGATTAACAATTGGGTCGGCGAATGGCTTTGCGCTGCGCCGGTTGGTGGGCGGCTTGAGAGTTATCGCGCCTATCATCTGAAGCATCATCGCTTCACCGAACAGCCAGAAGACCCGGACCTCGCGCTCTCCGCACCCTTCCCGATCTCACGCAAATCGTTGTGGCGGAAAATTGTGCGCGATCTCACTGGGCAAACATTTCTAAAACAGCGTACGGCGCAGATCTTCGGCGGCCGCAAAGACGGCGAAGTCGTCAACGCGAGCACGACGCACTTTCTGATCGTCAACGCTATCCTGCTCGCCGGCCTCACGGCCGCCGGCTATTGGTGGGCTTACCCGGCGCTCTGGATCGTGCCGATGGCGACGTGGCTGCCACTTGTCACTCGCCTACGTAACATCGCCGAACACGCTTGCGTGAGCGTGAAGGACGACCCGTTCACGCATGCGCGCACGACGCTCGCCAACGTTTTCGAGCGCCTTTTCATCGCGCCGTTCTGGGTCAACTATCACGCCGAGCACCACGTCTTCATGCACGTGCCTTGCTATCGCCTGCCGCATTTGCACAATGCGCTGATGGACAAGGGCTGTTGGTCTCGCATGCAAATTGCGCCGGGTTATTTAAGCGTGCTGCGCGAAGCGACGAACAAAAACGCGGTCACCGCTTGATCTCCGACATTCCCGCTTTCATCCGAGACAATACACGCGTGCTCGCGCCGAGCCATGTGCCAGAGTTGCAGCTGCATCTTGCGGACGACGCTGTGAGCCTCTGGCAACTTACAGAGGAGCAACTCGGTGAGCTTGGCTTGCCGCCGCCGTTTTGGGCGTTTGCGTGGGCGGGCGGGCAAGCGCTGGCGCGCTATGTGCTGGATCATCCCGCAACTGTGCGCGGCAAGAACTTGCTTGATGTCGCGTCCGGCTCGGGACTTGTCGCGATCGCGGCGATGAAGGCCGGCGCGGCGTCGACGCTTGCGGTCGATATCGATGCCTTTGCCGCGCATGCAGCCGCCTTGAACGCTGCGCTGAATGATGTGCGGTTAGACACAAGCGATGTTGATCCGGTCGGCGAGCCGACCGAGGCGGAAGTTATCCTAGTCGGCGACCTCTTCTACGACCGCGATCTGGCGCCGCGCGTGCTCGACTGGCTGATCGCGCAACAAGCGCAAGGCAAGACTGTTCTGATCGGAGATCCTGGCCGCACCTATCTGCCGCGCGACAAGCTCGAACAGATCGCCGCCTACGACATCCCCGTCACCCGCGCGCTGGAAGACGCGGAAGTGAAGCGCGCGGCGGTTTGGAAGTTGAAGCAATAACGTTTCCCCCCCCCTTGAAAAGGGAGGGTGTCAGCGTGCGCGCAGCGGACGATTACGGGTGGGATCACGGCGCCATTTCTTTAGAATGAAGCGCTGCCGCCCCACCCGTCGCTACGCGACACCCTCCCCTCGCGGGGAGAGAAAACACAGCGCTCACTCCATCGCGCACACCAGCGCGCGATCTGCCTCGTCCGTCACGCGCGTGCGCTCATCTTCGCACACTGCATCCCACAGGCGCCGCGTTTCGACGCCAACGGCATCCGCGCGGGTTTGCACTTCGTCCAAGGTCGGCGCTGCGTCGGATGGCTCTGCGATCCAGACCGGCTCGTAGGCAGGGCCGCACGCGACCTCCGTGAACAGCCCACGCGAGCACAGCTGCGAGCGCGTAATGTTGTATTGCCAGACCGTCTCGCGAAGATTGCGCGCTAGTTCGCGCGGGTGGTTATCATCGATCGGCCCGGCGCCGGGGCGCTCGGCAGTCAGCGACGCCACTTGATCCAGCATCACATCGTAGCGCCGGACCTCGATTTGCAGATCGAACTCGCGCGCCGCTTGCGACGCGGGCGTGTCGGAACCTTTCGCCGGGTCCTGTTGTCCACAAGCCGCCAGGGCGACAGCGAAAACGAGCGCTAGGAATCTCATGAATGCATCCTCCGCCGCCAGCTTAGCCCGAGCGGACGCGAAGGTCGTTCTTGTTTTTTGAAGTTTAGCGGTCGGTGTGCGCGGCCATGGCGTTGTAGCCAGCGGCGAAATCGTAATCGATTGCGCGCACTTTGCGGACGAGCGTTATCGCGGCGACCAACAGGCCGCTGCCTGCGATCACCGCGATCATCACCCCAGCGACGCCCATGAGGTCCGCGCTGATCAAACCACCCATCCCGTTGCCTTCGAGGCATCTTGTTGTCGTTGACTATGACCGGACGGAGTGAACACGCGGTTTCCGAAAGCAAAACAAAAGGTTGAAATGCATCTTCCCGCAGGAATAGAGCAGTAGGGCGAGGGAGAGATTGATGCTGCGTCTGGAAATTGCCGCGCTCTATGCGGGCGTAAACATCCTCATCCTGCTCATTCTGGCAGTGCTGGTGGTTGCAGGTCGGCGAAAGCACAAGATATCGCTGGGAGACGCCGGCAACGAGGATTTCTCACGCGCCGTCCGCGCTCACGGCAACGCGGCCGAATACATCCCGGCAGGCCTCGTCGGGCTGCTTTTTCTGGCGCTTTTGGACCCTTCGGCGCCCACGTGGCTGCTGCACGCCGCCGGACTTTCTTTGACGACGGGAAGAATTTTGCACGGCATTGGCCTCCACACCGGTATGGTCAATGCGGGCCGGATGATCGGAATGCTGCTGACCTGGATCGCCTACCTGCTGATTGGCGGCGGGTTGCTCTACGCAGGCGCGGCGCAGCAGCTTTGAGTATAGGAATACCGCAGCACGACGATTGCCCCAACCGCCCACAGCGCCCATGTTCGCATCATGGCTTTTGACGCTGATTCCCATGCCGCGCTTGCGGCTCTGATCGACTATGCCAAGCAGGCTGGCGCCGACGGTTCCGAGGCGAGCTTGGCCTCTCGCGAAAGCATCTCGGCCGAGGTTCGCCTTGGCGAACTCGAAGGCATGGAGCGCGAAGAAGGACGCTCGGTTGCGCTGCGCGCCTTTATCGGCAAGCGCCAGGCCGCCGCCTCTTCAACTGATCTTTCAGCCAAGGGCCTGAAAGCGCTAGCTGAGCGCACCGTCGCGATGGCGAAGGCTGCGCCGGAGGACAAGTTCTGCGGCTTGCTTGATGAACGCTACCTCGCGCCGAAAGCACCGGTCGATCTCGAACAAAGCGACACAGCGCGGCCAAGCCCTGAAGATTTGCTCGATCTCGCGAAACGCTGTGAAGCGGCATCGCTCGCTATCCCGGGCATCGCCAATTCGGGCGGTGGCGGTGCATCGTTCGAGACATCGTATTTCGTCTACGCCACCTCGCATGGCTTCGAGGGCGCAGAGAGCGGCACGTCCTATTCGCTCGGCACACAGCCGGTGGCAGAGCGCGACGACGAAATGGAGCGCGACTATGAGTGGCGCACCAAACGCTTCTTTGCCGACCTCCCCTCGCCCGAAGAGATTGGCCGTATCGCTGGCGAGCGCACGGCGCGGCGCTTGGGCGCCAAGAAAGTGCCAAGCCAAAAGGCCACGGTAATCTTCGAGAACCGGCTCGCGGGCCGCATTCTCTCGCCACTGTTTTCTGGCATTTCCGGCGGAGCCGTCGCGCGCGGCGTTTCGTTCTTAAAGGACAAGCTCGGTGAGCGCGTGTTCGCGCCGGGCTTTCAAGTGCGCGAAGATCCGCTGATTAAGCGCGCCATGGGCAGCCGTTGGTTCGACGGCGAAGGCGGCGCGGTGCAGGCGATGAACCTCGTCGAAGACGGCGTGATCAAAACCTGGCTCTTAAACGCCGCCGCTGCGCGCCAGCTTGGCTTAGAACCAAACGGCCACGCCACCTCAGGTCATGGCGGCCCGCCCGGCATCGGCTCAGCCAATCTGTTCGTAAAGCCCGGCCCAGACGATCTCGCGGCATCGATGAAGAACGCCGGCAAAGGCCTCTTTATCACCGAGATGTTCTCGCCTGCGCTCAACATGAACACCGGCGACTGGTCGGTGGGCGTTGCCGGCTATTGGTTTGAGAGCGGAGAGATCGTTCATTCGGTCAGCGAAGTCACCGTCGCCGGCAACCTTCTCGACATTTTCGCGCGCCTGCGCTGCGGCGCGGATTTGGACAATCGCGGCGCGCTCGAAATACCCAGCCTCATAGTGGATGACCTTGCAATCGGCGGCTCTTGATCTCGAACTCCTGGAAGCCGCCGCACGCGAGGCGGGCGCTCTAGCGCGTCAGCTTTTGACGAAGCCGCTTGAAGTGCATTCAAAAGGTGAACTCGGTCCAGTGACGAACATCGACTATGCAGTCGATGAACTCCTCACCGAGCGTCTGCTTTCAGCGCGCCCAGATTATGGCTGGCTCTCAGAAGAAGCGCCTGACGAGTTGGACCGCCGCATCGGCAAAGCGCGCACGTTCATGCTCGACCCGATCGACGGCACGCAGGCGCTCGTTGGCGGCGTGCCACAATGGACAATCTCGATCGGCATTATCGAAGGCACGCGTGCTTATGCGGGCGTCGTCTACAATCCGATGACGGACGAGCTGTTCCTCGGTGCGCCAGGCGTCAGCGCGACGCTCAACGGCAGACCGATGCGCGCCAGCACGCGCACCGCGCTCGAAGGCGCCACCATGATCGGCCAGCGTAATCGCTTTGCCGACCGGCGCTGGCCGACGCCCTGGCCCAAGATGGAAATCATAGAGCGTCACTCGATCGCCTATCGTTTGGCGAAGGTCGCAGCCGGGCACGGCGACGCGACGCTGTTGTTTGGCTTCAAGAACGATTGGGACACGGCAGCAGGCGTAGCACTCGTAGAGGCCGCTGGCGGCATCGTCAGCGATCCATGGGGCGAGCCGCTTCAGTTCAATCAGACGATCCCGCGCGCGCCCGGCGTGGCCGCGTCTGGCGCAGCGCTCCACCCTTTGCTAATCGAGCGCACCAGAACCCTTCCTGATCCGCGCAAAGCCTAAGACTCATGAACGACACGCCGCGCCAACTCCTACATCTCGTCATCGGCGGCGAGCTCAAAGACCTTGATCGGCCTGAGTTCATCGACTTGAACGCCGTAGATTTCGTCGGCGCCTATCCAAACTACCGCGCCGCTTACGACGCCTGGAAAGGCGCTGCACAGCGCACCGTCGACAACGCGCGCATGCGCTACTTCATCATCCACGCTCACCGCCTGCTCGACCCCGGGACTGATCCCGAAGGCGAGATGTGATGGGCGAATGAAGCGGTCCTCGCTGTTCGGGCGGCTGTGGCGCGAGTACGTCTCGCGCTATCTCGGCGACATTGGGCTGCTTATTCCGGCGCTCGCGCTCGTCGCGGCCGCCGGCGTTTCGTACGCGCTGATCCTCAAGTATACGACCGACGGCGTCACTGCGCGTGACGCCACGATCGTGTTCTGGGCCCCGATCGCCGTGCTGATCGCAACTGGCGTGCGCGCGCTGGCGCTTTGGGCGCAAGCGGTGCTCTCGCAATCGATCGCACTCAAAGTGTTGCGCGATCTGCAAGGCGCAATGTTCGCAAAATTGATGGATGTCGATTTCGCGCGTCACGCCCGCGAAGAGCCAGGCCGGCTCGTCTCCCGCTTCACCAACGACATCAATATCGTCAGCGAAGCTTTGGTGCGCGGCGGCCAGTCCATTATCCGGGACAGCCTCACGCTGCTTGGCGCCATCGCTTCGATGCTGTGGTTCGATTGGGTGCTGACATTAGTAGTGTTCGGCTCGTTCTTGCTTGCCGGAGGGCCGTTGCAGAGCCTTGCCAAGCGCGCATCGCGGCAAACGCATGCTGCGCAGGAACAGATCGGCGCGTTGTCATCGGTGCTGCTGGAAAGCTTTGGCTTTGCCCGCGCAGTCAAAACCTATGGTCTCGAAGAGCGCGAAAAGGTCCGCGCCGATGCAGCGTTTGAGGGCCGTCGCAAACTGGCAATGAAGCTGGCGCACAGCCGTGCTGGCGCGGTGCCGCTGTTGGAAATCGTCGGCGGCATAGCGCTTGCGGCGGTGCTGTGGATCGCGGGCTATCGGATTTTGAGCGGCGTGATGACCGTCGGCGACCTCATCGGCATGATCGGCGCCGTTGGTGTCGCGGCGCCGGCCGCGCGCGCACTCGGGCAAATGAACACGCTAGCCGCCGAAGCATCGGCCGCGCTGCAGCGCATCTTCGGCCTCATCGACGAGCCAGTGACCATCGTCGACAAGCGCGGCGCCAAGCCGCTCAAACTCACCGAGGGGCGCGTGTCGTTCGAGAACCTCTCGTTTGCCTACGGCGATGCACCTGCGCTCCAAGACGTGAGCTTCAACGTGGCGCCCGGCGAGACCGTCGCCTTCGTCGGACCATCAGGCGCCGGCAAATCCACGATCTTCAATCTCCTGCCCCGGCTCTATGACGCCACTTCCGGCCACGTCCGCATTGACGGCCAAGATGTGCGCGATGTGACGATGGCGTCGGTGCGCAGCGCAATCTCGCTCGTCGCGCAGGATGCCGCACTCTTCAACGACACGATCCGCGCCAACATCGCGCTCGGTCGCCCCGGCGCGTCGCATACTGATATCGAGCAAGCCGCACGCAATGCGGCCGCGCACGATTTTATCGCGGCGCTTCCGAATGGCTACGACACCATCGCCGGCGATCGCGGAAGCAATCTGTCTGGCGGTGAACGCCAACGCATCGCACTGGCGCGCGCCTTCTTGCGCGACGCGCCAATTTTGCTGCTCGATGAAGCCACCAGCGCGCTGGACGCGGAGAGCGAGGCTAAGGTGCAGGAAGCACTGGCGCGTCTTTCGAAAGGCCGCACCGTGCTTGTCATCGCACATCGCCTCTCCACCGTGCGCAACGCTGACCGCATCATCGCGCTGGAGAATGGCCTCATCGTTGAGACAGGTACGCACGATGAGCTGGTCGCGCGTGGCGGGCTCTATGCACGACTGAGCCGCTTACAATTTCAAGACGCTGCCGAATAACGCGGAACCCTATGTGCACGCATCGTGTTGATGCGCTCAAAGGCGGGGGCTTTTGAGGCTTTAGGAGTTCCCAATGTCACGCACCATCTCTCTCGCTTGCGCATCAGCGATCCTCTTGGCGCTCGCTGCACCTGCCGCCGCGCAAAATTATCCAGAACAACGGATCGTTCGGACCAGCGACGTCGACGCGTACAGCCCGCGCGGCGCTGACACCGTTTTGAATCGGATTGAAAACGCCGCCGAAGACGTTTGCGGCGACCGCCCTGGCCCGATGCCACTTCCAGAGCGCCAAGAGATACGGGCCTGCACCTACGAAACTATCGAAGTAGCCGTCGCCGATAGCGGCAATCCCGTCTTGCACCAACGCTATTACGGCTACGAGCCGCAGATCATTATCGAAGACGATTATTACGATCCAAGCTTGTCGCCTAAGGGCTCACGCTAAGTATCGTTGTCATCAGTTGGACGCGGCCCTCTGGCCGCCTCTTTACTTCTCGTCCAGCACCGCCCGCACTTTACGCGCGAGATCGTTCAGCGTGTACGGTTTCAAGATAAGGCGCGCGTCCGCGTCAAGCACACCATTATGAACGATGGCGTTTTGCGTGTAACCGGTCGTGTAAAGCACTTTAATGTGCGGCCAGCGCTTGCGCACTTCATCGGACAACACCTTACCAGTCATCCCCGGCATCACAACGTCAGTGAAGAGCAGCGACACGCCTTGATGCGCTTCCAACACCTCAAGCGCTTCGGCGCCGCTCGCGGCATGCAGCACAGTGTAGCCGAGATCACGTAGCGACGCGACGCTGAGCAAGCGCACCCGCTCCTCATCTTCCACCACCAGGATCAAGGTCTCCGGATCGCCATTGATGTCCGTTGCGGCCGGTTGAGCGCCTGCGTCGGCGCTCAGATCGAGTTGAGTGCGCGGCAGATAAAGCTTGAGCGATGTGCCGACACCAAGTTCTGAGTAGATCGCGCAGTGGCCGCCGCTTTGCTTCAGAAAGCCGTGCACCTGGCTCAAACCCAGGCCGGTGCCACGGCCGATTTCTTTCGTGGTGAAAAAGGGCTCGAACGCTTGCTGACGCGTTTCTGGGCTCATGCCCTGCCCCGTATCGGTGATGGCAAGCATAACATATTGACCCGCCGTCACGTCGATATTGGCGGCGGCGTAGGCATCGTCCAGATATGCGTTCGCCACTTCTATCGTGAGCTTGCCGCCGTCCGGCATTGCGTCGCGGGCGTTGACACAGACATTGAGGATCGCCTGCTCCAACTCCTGGCGATCAGCGTTCACGCGCCACAACCCGCCAGACACCACTGTCTCCAGCACAATCTGCTCGCCTAATGTCCGGCGCAGCATATCGGCCATATCGCCGATGATGCGGTTCGGATCGAGCACTGTCGGCGACAGCGGCTGGCGGCGCGCAAACGCGAGCAGCCTGCTCGTCAACGACGCCGCGCGGCGCGCGCCATCAACGGCAGCGTCAATGAAGCCCTCCACACCCGGCTCGCCGCGCTCCAAGCGTCGCTTAGCCAACTGAAGCGCCGACATGATGACGGCCAGCATGTTGTTGAAGTCGTGCGCGACGCCGCCAGTGATCTGGCCGATCGTCTCCATTTTTTGCAGTTGGCGCACTTGGCCTTCAGCCTTTGCGCGCGCGCTCATTTCTTCGACAGCCATGTATTGTGCGTCGAGCGCTGAATCGCGCGCATTGCGCAATTCCGCCATCGCGCCGCGCACCGTCAGCACAAGCAATGCGCCCAACCCCAGCAACAGCGCGCCAGCCAACAAGATGACCCAACGCAACCGCTGACCAGCAGCGTCGCTGGCGCGTAGCGCCTCCGACAACCGCGTGGTCTCAACATCTTCGGCCTGACGCACGATCGCGCGAATACCGTCCATGGTTTCTCGACCGCTGTCCGACGCCACGATCTGCGAGGCGCGCCGCCGATCGCCGGTGTCAGAGAGCGTGATTGTTTCCTGCAACTCGCGAAACTTCTCGTTCACCAGTTCTTCAAGGCGCTCGACGTTTTGCGGCGCTTCCGGATTGGCGTCAGCGTCAGCATGCAACGCCTCGATTTGCGCGAAGGCATCTTCGAGCGTTCCGCCAAACGGCCCGAGATAACGAGCGTCTCCAGTTAACAAGTATCCGCGCTGCGCGGTCTCAGCGTCCGTCACGCGCTGCAAGAGAACGCGGTAGTAGCCACGTCTTTCAGACGATTCACGTACTTGATGGCCCAACGCTTGTGTTGCGCTGGTTTGCCAAAGGGCTGCACCCACCGTCAGAAGCAACAAAATGAGCGAAGCGACCAGCGCCACGACATAGGTCGCCCCAGCCGGCAGACGGCGTCCTAGTACCTTAACCGTCATGCCCCGTGTCGCCTCACCGTTTCGCGCGCATATGGCTTAGCGTTCGGGTTCCCGCAACTCATTCGCGCTGCAAGAGTGCATCGAGCGGAATGTTCGCCGAAAGCTTACGCGCGAAAGCCTGCTTGATGACCACCGGATCTGTGGTCTCAACCCATTCCAAAAACGTCCGGCCGTTTGCTTCGGCCAAATAGCGTTCGAAGAAATAGTCGATCACACCGGTCTTGCCGTGTTTGACGTGCAGGTACTTTAGCTCGAGTTGTTCGATAGCTTGGGCAATCGGCACGCCCATCTTCAGATGCTTGTAGAGCACCGCCATCGCACCGGCGCGGTCCGCACCGGACTTGCAATGCATCAACGCCGGATACTCAATTTGCTCAAATAGCGCCTTGGCGCCCCGCACCTGCTCCGGGCTTGGCGCCTCGCGTGAGAACATGCGGAAATCGATCATCGCAATGCCGTGCTTTTCGCACGCCTCGCGCTCCAGCGCGTAATAGCCGGTGGGCGACGCGCCGCGAAGGTTGAGCACCGTCTTGAAGCCCTGCTCGGCGTAGCGGGCAATCTGCTCCGGCGACGGCTGGTTGGTGCGCGCCATCACCCCGGGCTCGATCCAGTGAAAATTGGAAAATCGCGCCCGCAGGAAGCCGTGATCGCCCCAAATCAGGTCGCGCTCCGCCGCCCGGCGCCCATCTGGCGTTCTCAAATCGAAACGGGACGGCTTATCTGGGGACGTCATTGACCTTCCTGGCTGTCGCCTGCTGGTGCGAAGCGGGCGCGCCCCCCTATAAGGGCGCAATCGTCCGCCCGGAAGGCGGCGCACCAGCGGACCTATGAAGAGCCTTCTCGGAAACCCCGTTCTCCAGTTCCTGATCGGGCGCCTGATCGGCAGCTATATGCTGTTCGTGGGCGTGACGACGCATTGGACGAAGGTCAACCAGGAGGCCATCGAACCGTTCTGGCGACCAGATGGCGGCAAGCTAATCGGCTGCATCTGGCACGGCCGTTTCTCGCTCATCCACAAGAATTGGTCGTTTCGGCGCGGCGTGCCAAAGGCCAAAATGCTGATCTCGCAGTCGCGCGAGGGCGGCATCGTCGCCCATACCTCGCGCACCGTCGGCGCCGAGGTTATCCGCGGCTCTGCCGGCAAAGCCCGCAAGCGGAGCAAAGGCGGCGTCGAGGCTATGTTCTCAATGGCGCGCCATATCGAAAATGGCGGTGTCATCGCGATGACGCCCGACGGCCCGCGCGGACCACGCATGCGCGTCAAGCGCGGCCCCATCGTGTTGGCCAAGATCGCCGAAGCGCCTTTGGTGGCGGTGACGTGGTCAACCTCTCATCGCATCGTATTCAAGAAAAGCTGGGACCATTTCGTGCTGCCGCTGCCATTCGGGCGCGGGGCGCTGATCTGGGGCAACCCGATCGCGCCACCATCGCCGAACGCCAGCGACGAAGAGATTGAGACCGTGCGCTTGGCCTTAGAGGCCGAGATGAACCGCATCGCAGCCGAGGCCGACCGCCTTGTTGGCGTACGGGTGATCGAACCCGCACCCACCAACGGCATGTCACGCATGGCGCCCGAAGAAGCGGCGAGCGCAAAGTGAGCTTCTCGCCTGTACTTCTGCTCTATCGCGGCGCGTCGACGCTTGTCGGCGCATTTGCGGGCGCTTGGCTCGGCCAACGCGCGCGCAATGGCAAGGAAGATCCAGCGCGCCTAGGTGAGCGGTTTGCACGCTACACGCGGGCGCGTCCGCCGGGCGCTTTGATTTGGCTACATGCCGCGAGCGTAGGCGAAAGCGGCGTGGCGCTTGGATTGATCCAAGCGCTGAGCGCGCGCGATCCGGCGCTCTCATTCCTTCTGAGCACAGGCACGCGCACATCGGCGGACCTGGTTGCGCGGCGCGCCCTGCCGCGCACGACACACATCTATGCCCCGCTAGATCGCAGCGACGCGGTCTATCGCTTTCTGGATCATTGGCAGCCTGACCTTGGCGTCTTCGTCGAGAGCGAACTCTGGCCGAACCTCATCCTCACTGCGCAAAACCGACGCGTGCCGCTGGCGCTGGTCAATGCACGCATGAGCCCGCGCTCGCTTCAGCGGTGGCAGAGCTGGCGCGCAGGCGGTGAATTGCTGTTGCGAGCGTTTGACTATGTATCCGCCGCAGATGCTCGCACGGCGGAAGCGCTCAGCGCTTTGCGACACGCGCCTGTCCCGCAGCTCGGAAACCTGAAGCTTGCCATAGCGCCGCCTCGGGTGGATGCAGGCGCGCGTGAAGCACTGGCGCAAGAGATCGGCGCGCGCCCGCTGTGGTTGGCCGCTTCCACGCATGCGGGCGAAGACGAGATCGTCATCGCTGCGCACGCCAAGCTTCGCGAGCACGCTCCCGATGCGTTGCTCATCATAGCGCCACGCCATCCGGAACGCGGCGCCGACGTCGCAACGCTCGCTAGCAACGCACCGCGCCGGTCGCGCTTTGAGCCGATTGGAAACGCGCCGATTTATGTCGCCGACACGCTGGGCGAGCTTGGTTTGTTTTATGATCTCGCGCCGGTAGCGCTGGTCGCGGGCAGCCTTCTCCCCGAGCTAAAAGGCCACAACCCGATTGAGCCGGCCAAGCTCGATTGCGCCATCGTCACCGGCCCGTATGTCGAGAGCTTCCAGGATTTGTTCGACGCGCTCACACAAGCCAAAGCCGCCACGGTCGCGCGCGACGCGGATGAGATCGCTGCGGCCGTCGCAGCGCTTTGGAAGGATTCCAGCGCGCAGACTGGGGCAGCGCGCGCAATCGTCGACCAAGGCGCAACAGCGCTCGACAGCACAGTCGCAGCACTCACCGCCCTACTCTCAACCCGCGCCGCCGCAGAGCCCGCCCATGCGTCCGCCTGAGTTTTGGCGCGCCGATGTCAGCGGTCGCGATTCCGCGCTCGCGATACGCGCGCTGCTGACGCCAGTGTCATGGCTCTATGCCTGGGCGACGGCCCGGCGCATTCGCACGACGATATCGCGCCATGCTTCTGTGCCAGTAATCTGCGTCGGCAATTTCACCGTTGGCGGCGCAGGCAAAACACCGATCACACGTGCGCTCCGCGCTAAGCTCGGCGCGCATGCACACACGCTCTCGCGCGGCTATGGCGGCAGCGTAGCCGGGCCTTTGCGGGTTACGCCAGACATGAGCGCACGCGAAGTCGGCGACGAACCTTTGCTGCACGCAAGCGATGGCCCCGCCTGGGTCGCACGCGACCGCTTCGCCGGAGCTCAAGCTGCAGCGCAAGCGGGCGCGCATGTGATCATCATGGACGACGGGTTTCAGAACCCGTCACTGGGCAAGGACCTCTCCATCGTCGCAGTCGATGCAGGCTACGGCGTCGGCAATGGCGCGGTGTTTCCGGCTGGCCCTCTGCGTGAACGGCTCAAGGACGGCCTCGCTCGCGCTGATGCGATTATAATGATGCATGGTGCAGGCGAGGAAGACCCGGAGATAAACGCCTGGCTCTCCGCCTTCACCAAGCCCATCCTACACTCACGCCTCGCGCCACTAGGCGAAGCCCCGCGCGGAAAGCTCGTAGCTTTTGCCGGCCTCGCACGGCCAGAAAAGTTCTTCGACACGCTGCAAAGTCTTGGCGCAGAACTCGAAGAGACCATTCCTTTCGCCGATCACCACCCATATTCGGACGATGACCTTGGCTATCTCGCGCAGCTTGCCGAAGAGCGCGGCGCGCAACTCATCACCACCGAGAAGGACGCAGCACGGCTCACGCCTGACTGGCGCGCGCGCGTGGCGGTTTTGCCGGTGACAGCAAAGTTTGACGACGAGAGCGCGCTCGACGCCTTGCTCGCGCCGATCCAATCGCGGATGAAAGCGTCGCATGGCGAAGCCTAAACCGCTCAATCTCCAATTCCAGATCGAGGCGCTGGCCTGGAACGCCTATGTCGGCGGGCTTGGCGCGCTTGGCCTGGAGCGCGCCTCGCGTTGGGGCGCCGCCATCGTGCCCGTCGTCGCGCCGACGTCGAGCGCCTGGAAAACAGCAATCCGCAACATCCGCATGTCGTTTCCGAACGAAAGCGATGCCTGGCATCGCGACGTGCGCAAGGAAAGCTTCCGAGAACTTGGCCGCATGACCGGCGAATTCGCGCACATGCCAACTTTCCTCGAACGCTACAAAAGCGGCGAACTGGAGTTCAAAGGCAAAGAGATCGTCGAGGCCACGATCGGCAAAGGCGCGGTGTTTGTCGGCGGCCATTTCAGCGATTGGGAAATTACCTCGCTCTGCTTGGCGCAAGTCGATCCGACCTGCCATTTCACCTATCGCCCCGCCAACAATCCGATCATCGACAAATACATTATCGAAACGCGCGCTTCATTCGGCCTCGCGCTACAGGCGGCGAAGGGACAAGAAGGCGGCATGGGTTTGCTGCGGTCGCTCAAGCGCAAGCGCTCGATCGCGCTGATGAACGACCAGAAGTACAACAAAGGCCTCGCCGTGCCGTTCTTCGGCTATGATTGCATGACCGCTGACGGCCCTACGCGGCTTGCACTCAAGTTCAATGTCCCGCTGATCCCGATCACCGGCCGGCGCATCGAAGGCACCAAGTTCGTCGCCACCGCCTACCCGCCGATTCCGCTCGATTATTCAAAGCCCGATGACGACCAAACCGTCCTCGATGGCGTAAAGCGCATCAACGCTTTTATGGAAGAGCGCGTGCGCGAAGCGCCAGGTCAATGGTTTTGGGCGCACCGGCGCTGGCCGAAAGAAGCATGGGTCAAAGCCGGCGTTATGTGACGGGCTTGACCCGCACGGGCGGCTTGTTCAACCCTTAGACCAAGGGAGGCGCTCATGACCAATATCCGCACCATCTTTCTGACCGCGTTGGCAGCACTATTCATCAGCATCAGCCCGCCTGCATCAGCGCAGACGTCAGCGGTGGGGGCATGGACCGGCTCCGTGCAATGGAACGACGCCACCGGCGCCACCGTCACTTGGACACTTCACCCGAACGGCACGATGTCGACCAACACGGTGGTCCCCGAGTTCGGCTATTGGGTGCAGGTTCGCGACTACGTCGAGATGATCTATCCCTGCACCAACGGCGAATACATCTGCCACTATCGCGGTCGCATCTATCGCAACACACTCTCTGGCGCGGCGACCACGAACGAAGGTCACACCGCCAATTTCGAAATGCGGCGCTGAGATGAAGTGGCTGCCGCACCACCGCTTCGAGATCGTCTCTCCGCTTGACCGTCAAGCGGCGCTCGCGGCGATGGCTGCGCACACAGAGCCGGAGAAGTTCTTTCGCATCGGCTGGCCGAGCAGCGCCAACGACAAGCGCTTCGAAGGCACGCTGAGCGCGGACGGGTTCCACGTCCGGCGCGTCATCGGCTATCGCAACTCGTTCCTGCCGGTGATCGACGCCACCGTGCGCTCTGGCGTGAGCGGCAGCCGCATTGACGTGCAAATGCGGATGTTCTGGTTCGTTTATGCGTTCGTTGCGGTGTGGGGGATTGCAGCGCTCACGATTGCTGTGAGCGCGGGCCAGATCGGCCTGATGATCGCGCCCTTCCTGCTGCTCTTCGTCTATGCGATGACAATGGCTGGGTTTTGGATGGAAGCCGGCAAGCAAGAACAAACCTTGCGCCAAATCTTCCAAGCAAGCTGAGGCAGTCATGATGCGTTCAACGATGATCCTTGCTGCGGGCCTTGCGCTCAGCGGCTGTGCAACGGTTCAGAACGTCATGCCCGGCGGCGGCGAACCGGCGCACGACACTGCACTGCTCGCGATTGAGAACGCCCGCGTGCGCTCCTGCCCCGCCGGCCGTTCGCTCGATAACGCCCGCATCGGCAGCGACAATCAATCAATCGGCGTGACCAGCCAAGACATCGCGCTGACCCCGCTCGCCAGCGATCCGACACGCGCCGTCCGCATGCGTCGCCTCACCATCGCGCCGGGCGGCGTGATCGCCTGGCACGCGCACGATAGCGTGCAAGGCATGGCGCTGATCGTGTCCGGCCGCCTCACCGAACTGCGCAACTCATGCCTCGACGAAATCCGCTACGTAGCCGGTGATGTCGCGATCGAAGACGCCAACACACAGCATGGCTGGCGCAATGAGAGCGATGAAGAGGCGGTCGTGCTCGTGGCGCATGTGGTGGTGCGTTAGCGCCTCACCGCAACAACTCAGCTCGCGCCGCAGCCAGGCCTTCAATCGCGACACTCGGATCAAGCTGACGTTCGCGCCATTTCATGCGCCAGCACAAATGCGGGCCCGTCGCGCGGCCGCTTGAACCGACAGCGCCAATCACTTGGCCCTGCTCGACGGTGTCGCCGACGGCAACATCCAAGCGGCTCATGTGCAGATACATCGTGATCAGGCCCTGGCCGTGATCGATGAACACTAAGCCGCCTTCGTAATGCATGTCCGGCTGCGCCAGCGTGATGACGCCGCCAGCCGGCGCACGGATGGGCGTACCTGCGGGCACCGCGATATCGTAGCCAAAGTGCGGCGATGCGGGCACGCCATTCAAGACGCGCTGATTGCCCCAAGTGCCTGACACGCGACCGCCTTCGACAGGACGGATAAAGCCATCGAGCCAGCCCTGGATCGGCGCGAAGCTATCCCAGCCGACTCGCTTCAACACCGCTTCGCGCTGAATGCGCGCGATCACGGCGGGATCGGTTGGCGTCACCGTTTGCGGCGGCAAACCGTCGACGCGTTGAATGTCGAACGCACGTGGCGCGATTGCATAGGTTTGCGCCGTCGTTGCGCCTTGAGCACTCGCTTGCACACGCGCATTGGTCCCGTGCTCACGCGTAAAGCCGATCACCGCCCAGCCGTCGCCATCCGCGGCGCCAGCCTCGGCGCCATCGATCGTCAGCGCAGCGCCGGGCAACGTGCGGCACAATACAACGCCGCCCTGCGTGAATGCGCCTGCACAATTGAGCGAAAGATTAGTCGGGACAGCCGGTTGACTTGGTTGCGGCGTAACTTCCGCTGGCGGCGCTTCGGTCACAACTTGCGGCGCTGGAGCTTCAGGAGCAGCGGGCGCCTCACCTGCTGCACACGCGGCCAACAACAACGCGATCAGTCCGCCAACAAACCTCATGCCGTTTTCCCCGCGTTGATCTCTTTCCAGCGCTTCGTCGCTTCGGCCGGGCCGCGATAGGCCTCTTGGAGATCGACGCTCCAATAGCGCAGATCGTCCAGCGGAATGCGCTCGCCGGTCACCGCACAGAGCACGTAAAGCCCCTGCTTTAGGATCTCTATTTCGTTGTCGCCGTAATGGAGCTTGGCCTCAGGCCCGCCCGGATCATGCTTGTTCATGGACCGGCTTTTAACCCGCATCGGCCAAGCCGCCAAATCCGGCGCACAATGGCGTCATGATTCGCTACCGCCGCCGCTATTGGGCCGTCGCTGCTGCGCTTTCCGCGCTGGCGGGCTACGTCGACGCCGTCGCCTACATCCAGCTGGGCGGCTTTTTCGTTTCGTTTATGAGCGGCAACACCACCCGCCTTGGCGTCGGTATCGCAACGATCCCAACGGAGGCGGCGATCGCGGCGGGGCTGATCTTGGCCTTCATCGGCGGCGTGATGCTCGGCGCTTTGGCCAATCGCGACGGCGATCACAAAGGCGGTCTGCGGGTGCTCATCATGGTGAGCGCGCTATTGGCGCTCGCGGCCGTGTTCGGCGCGATGCATTGGACGGCGGCCGCAGCGGCGACCTTGGCGCTCGCCATGGGGGCAGAGAACGGCGTGTTCCAGCGCGATGGCGAAGTCAGCATCGGCGTCACCTACATGACGGGAACGCTAGTGCGCTTGGGCCAACGGCTCGCCGGCGCGCTGACAGGCGGGCCACGCTGGGCGTGGGCGCCTTATCTTCTCTTGTGGCTCGGACTCGCAGCAGGTGCGGTGTGCGGCGCCAGCGCATTTGTGCAGTTTGGCTTCGACGCCATCTGGATCGCTGCGTTCGCGGCCAGCGTGCTAGCGCTAGTTTTCGCCCGCATGCGCCACGCCTAGGACGCGACACGCTATTGGCCAGGGCCTCACCTCGCGCTAGCACTGGTCACATGACGCCGCTGACCGCGCAGCTCTCTCTGGGTGAACTGATCGATCGCCTAACGATCCTTGAGATCAAGGCCAAGCGCATTGCGTCGCCACTGAAGCGCGCGCAGGTTAAGCGCGAACTGGCTGCGCTTGCTGAAATTGCCGCGCCCTATCTCGAGAAAATCGCTGCGCTCCACGTCTTGAAGAAGCAACTCGCCACTGTGAACCGCGTGCTCTGGTCTTGCGAGGAAGCCTCGCGTCAACGCTTTCGCAGGCCACCGCAAGCGCCGAGCAAAGCTGCGGCCCTTCTCACAAGCATCGCGCGCAACAATGATCGCAGGCATCGCCTCAAGCAGCGTATCAGCCGCCTCGCTAAAGGCGGTCTGGTCGAACAGAAATCCTATTATTCCTGAAGTGCGGCACGCACGCGGCCGATCACATCGCTCCAATCGCCCGGTCGCGTTTGCCGAAACAGCCGCGCCTGCGGATACCAAGGCGTGTCATCGCGCTCGCGAAGCCACCGCCAGTCAGCCCGATACGGCAACATGATCCAGACCGGCTTGCCGAGCGCTCCAGCAAGGTGGGCGATACCGGTGTCGATCGAGATGACCAGATCAAGCGTCTCTATCAGCGCCGCCACATCGGCGAAGTCTTTGAGCGCCACTCCGAATTGCAGGACCTGCGCCGCGTCGAGAACGCAGCTGGACTCCATCTGCAAGCTGACAAAATCCGCACCCGAGCTAACGAGCGCCTGAAGAGCCTTGTCGTCTAAACTGCGCCAACGCTGCGTCGCTTGTCGCGCAATACCCGACCAGGCAATACCAACGCGCTTGCCCGAGCGCTGCGGCAGGCGAGCGCGCCACTGCGCCACTCGATCTGGCTCCGCGCTGAGATAGGGAATCGTCGCCGGGATCGTGTTGATGTCCATGCCAACCGCACGCATCGCGCCAGCCATATAGAGATGAAAATCAGCCTCAGGCGCCGGATCGCGCGCGGAGACCAAGTGCTCCACGCCTTGCAGACTGCGCAACAGAGTCAGCGTCTGCGGGCGCTCTTGCACGATCACGCGCGCGCCGCGCTCGGTCAACAGCGGCGCAAAACGGCAAAACTGAAACAGGTCACCGAAGCCCTGCTCACCGATCAACAACAACGTTTTGCCAGTGAGGTCTTCACCGCGCCACTCCGACGCGCTTGACGTTGCCATGGTCAGAGCGCCGGGCAAGCGCCAGCGCGCCTCGTACGCCTCCAAGCCATGTGCGAAATCGCCTAAGCTCAGAAGTGCATCCGCCTTGCCGTACGCCGCCTCTGCATCATCTGGACGCTGCGCTAAAACGCGCTCGTAATCAGCAAGCGCATCGGTCGGGCGATCCATCGCGTTCAGCACATATGCGCGACGCATCAAATAGTCGGGCTTATCCGGCGATCCCGCCAGCGCAGCATTGATCTCCGCCAGCGCTTCATCCAACCGCGCAAGATTAGCGAGCGCCGTCGCACGCGCGGCGCGAATGGCGAGATCATCTCTTAGCGCCAACGCTGCATCGAACGCCGCGCATGCCTCCAACGGACGCTCCAGCGCCGTCAGTGCAACGCCACGATGGAACTGCGCATCGGCGTTTCTGGCATCCTTCGAGAGTGCCTTTTCAGCAGCCGATGCAGCCTCGTCGAAGCGACGCAGAGCAATGAGACTTCCGGCGCGGTGTGCGTTTGCATCTGGCCGATCAAGCCGCGACGCATCAAAGCTCAGCAACGCCGCCGCATGATCGCCGCACGCTGCGAGCGATACGCCCTTCAACAACAGCGCTTCACTATCGCGCGGCGCAGCATTCAGCACGATTGCAAGCGCGTCGAGGCACAGCTGATGCCGGCCTAGCGCTGACAGCATCACCGCACGATTAAACGCCAAGCCAGGATCACTCGGCGCGATCGCAACTGCACGATCCAACGCATCCAACGCGCCAGCGATGTCACCGCGACCATGGCGTACGGCCGCCAGCATTTGCAGGGCTTGAAAATGGTCAGGATCGCGCGCCAGCACCGCGACTAGCGTCCGCTCCGCAGTCGCTGCATCGCCGCGCTGAAACTGCGCCAAAGCATCTTCGAAGCGACTCATGGCGCGAGGCGGGTGTTCATGATTAGAACAGCGACCCTTGATCGACGCCCGGCTTGCCCTTCGGCCTAGGCTTCGGCGCGTCCGATGCAGCGGCGGGCGCCTCCGTGACGCGATCAGGGTCAATGACAGCCTTCTTGTGATCGTCGGCGAAGGTCAGCTCCACCACATCGCCAGCATTCAAATCCTTGCCGGCGCGCACGATCGTGCCGTCCTCGCGATGCACCATTACAAACCCGCGCTCCAGCACGCGCTTGTGTGAGAGGCCTTCAAGCATCCGCGCCGAGGCGTCGAGATGCTTCTTGTGCGCCTCTAGTGAACGGCGGATCGCAGGATCGAGCCGAGCTGATGTGCGCGCGAGGTGATCGCGGCGGCGGCCGATATCGTTCAGCAACGCTTCCGGTCGCAAGCGCGCAGCGACGCGGTCGAGCTTCGATTGCGCCATGCGCGTGCTGGCGACGAGACCTGCATTCAAGCGCTCGGCGGCGCGATCGAAACGCTGCTGCGGGATTTGGAAAAGCGTTTCCAAACGCGGCAGTTTCCCAGCGGCAGCGCGCAGCTCCGTACGACGGCGCTCAAGCCCACGCACGAGCCCATTCTTCAAACGGCCTTCCAAACTGGTCGTGCGCTCGATCAACTCGGCACGCACCGGCACAGCTTTTTCGGCGGCGCCTGTCGGCGTTGGTGCGCGCAAGTCGGATGCGAAATCGATAAGCGTCGTATCGGTCTCGTGGCCAACGGCGCTGATCAGCGGGATATCGCTGGCGGCCGCCGCACGCACGACAATCTCCTCGTTGAACGCCCACAAATCTTCAATCGAGCCGCCGCCGCGCGCCACGATCAGAACATCAGGCCGATCCACGCCCTGCAGCGCATTGAAGCCCTTGATCGCGCGCGCAACTTGTCCCGCCGCCTCCGGCCCCTGCACCAGAACCGGCCACACAATCACGCGGCACGGAAAACGTTCGCGCAAACGATGCAAGATATCCCGGATCACAGCGCCCGTCGGCGACGTCACTACGCCAATAGTGCGCGGCAGATATGGGATCGGCTTTTTCCGCTGCGGCGAGAATAAACCTTCCGCCGCAAGCTTCGCCTTCAGCTTCTCTAACTGCGCCAGCAAAGCGCCAACACCGGCCGGCGACATGCGCTCTGCAATCAGCTGATATTGCGAACGCCCCGGATACGTTGAGAGACGCCCTTCGACGACAACTTCCAAGCCCTCTTCCGGCTTGAACGCAAGCTGCTGCACGTTCGCCTTCCACATAACGGTCGCGATGGTGGCGTTCTCGTCTTTGAGATCGACATAGAGGTGGCCGGACTTGGCGATCAGCACGCGGCCCAGTTCGCCGCGCACGCGCACATTGTCGAAGTCGCGCTCAACCGTGCGCTTCACCGCCTGCGCCAATTCGCTGACCGAAAGCTCCGGCAGGTTGGACGCGGCGGCGGTGGTGAGGGGGGCCGTCTCTGACATCTCTTTCATATAAGGCGACTCGCTCGCGCCTGTCGGGGATGCTTAACTCATTTCGCAGGCGGCCGGGGGGTCGGGGGAGCACGACGATGGCGTTCGACGCGAACGATCTGTCGCCACACGAGCACTTTGTCATGGAGCGCACGCGGCTGGGCGAAGTCGCGGACTTTACGCCTATGGCCGGTCCTGGCGGCGCCAAGCCCTCCGTGAGGGCTGGATTCTTACGGAAATTGCTGCTGCGGATCGACCCGGCTTGGCTTGTCCACAGCCCCGGCGTGCGGCTCCGCGGCGCGCGGATCGAGGGCGCGCTCGATCTTACCGATTGTTCAGGCGCTGGCGGCGCCGGACTCCCCGCCCTGGCGCTCGTTGAATGCGAGATCGCCGAGCCGATTGATGTGAGCCACGCACGCTTGGCGCGACTTTCACTCAAGGGCTCGCGACTGGCGCGGCTGGTTGCGATCGAAGCGCAGATCGACGGCGAGCTTGATGTTAGCGAAACCGCCCCGCTCGGCCCGCCGGGCGCCGAGACCTTCACCGCACAGATGCGCGGTCTGCGTGTCGATGGCGACCTGATCGCCCGCGCCGCCAAGTTCGCGCGCGCCATCGAAAGCGACGAACCAGCGCTCGCCTTCGATGGCGCTGACATCGCAGGCGCTGCGCACTTCGACGGTGGTTTTGAATCTTTTGGCTGCGTGCGCTTTGCTGGCGCCAGCATCGAGGGCGTCCTGAACTGCGACGGCGCCCAATTGCTGAGCCGTAAAGACGATGCTTCCGGCCAAGCCCTCAACGCCGATGGCGCAACGCTCGGCGCGGTGCTGCTGACGGGCAAGTTCAAGTCCGAAGGCGAAGTGCGCTTCATCGGCGCGCGCATCGCTCGCGACATCGATCTCTGTGGCGGCGCCATCCTGCGCAATGAGTTCGGCTGTGCACTCAATCTTGCGAACGCCGAGATTGGCGGCCAGCTCATCGCAGAAGGCGCTAAGCTCGGCGGCGCCCTTGGGCTCCGCAACGCCCGCATCGCACGCAATCTCGATTTGCGCGGCGCAGAACTTACGCACCGCATGACACCACGCGGCGACGTGTTCGGCCGCGTGCTCGATGGCGCCAATATGAGCGTGGGCGGCGCAGCTTTGTTGCAAGGCGCAAACGTGAAAGGCGAAGTGTTTCTCGCTGTCGTCTCGATCGACGGCTATCTTTCCTTTGGCGGCGGCCGCTTCATCAATGCTGGCCAATGGGCGATCCGCGCGCCGAACGCGCGCATTGGCGGCAATCTCACGTTCAAACTGCCCGAGAACGGTTTTGCGCCGAACGGCCAAAAAACCGTGATCGAAGGCGGCGCCAAATTCGCGCGCGCTAATATCGCCGGCGCACTCGGCTGGAGCGCGCTTGAACTGCGCGGCCCCGGCCCAGAAGGCGCAAAGGGCGCAGTGCTCTCCTTCGCGGACGCCACCATCGGCGGCCCGCTCCGCGCACGCGGACTTGTGGCGCAGCAGGATGCTTTCATCGATCTCTCCGGCGCCTCGTGCGCCTCGCTCGATGACGACATCAAAACCGGCTGGGGCGTCGAGAGCGCCAAGCTTGATCTCGACGGCTTCACCTATGCGCGCCTGGACAATCCTGACGAACGCTGGCGTCAGCGCCTCGCTTGGCTTTCGCGCGGCCAGCGCTTCTCGCCACAACCGTTCACACAAGCAGCGCAAGTCTATGCCCGCGCTGGCAAGCGCGAAGATGCACGCCGCATTCTGCTTGCCCAACACGATAGACGCACGCGTGTAGCGTCAAGCGGGCCCTTTACCTGGGCGCTCTCATCTCTGTTTGGCGCTATTGCAGGCTACGGCTTGGCGCCGATCCGCATCGCACGCGCGCTCGTGCTGTTTCTCGCAATCGGCGTCGTCGGTGTGCTCACCATGAACGCGCAAGGCGCGCTGGTGACGCCACGCGGCGCGCAGTGCAACGGCGCGATCGAGCCTGCGCTCTACGCCATCGACGTCGCGCTGCCGGTGATCGATCTCGGCCAGGAAGGCCGCTGCGGCCCCGGGCGCACCGCACGCGCCGAACTCTCACCCGGGATGGCCGTGTCAGAATTCAGTGATTGGCGCCTCTTCGAAGGCGCCGCACTCTGGAAGTGGGCGCATGCGCTTTACGCCATTCTCGGCGCAATCCTGACTGCGCTGGCGGTGCTGACATTCTCTGGCGTGATGAAGCCAAAGGACGACTAACGCTTGCGTCCGAGCGGCAAAGCCGCTTCTTAGCCCCAAAAAATCTGGGGAAACGCCATGCTTCGCCGCACCTTGCTTCAATCCGCCATCGCCGCACCACTTCTCACATCGTGCGCGACGACACCACAACTCGGCGCCGCCGATCCGATGGCGCCGCTGCCGCACGATACCAGCTCCTACGCCCGCCCCGATGAAGCGCGCGTGCGCCACGTCTCGCTTGATCTGACCGCCGATTTCGAGCGCAAAGCTTTCCACGGCAAAGCCACGCTCGACATCGTCGCACGCGCCGATGCGCAGGAGATCGTGCTCGACAGCAAAGGCCTCATCATCCAGCGCATCCGTGCCGGCGGGCGGGACACGACATTCACGCTCGGCGACAATCATCCGACGAAAGGCGCAGCCCTGACGATCCAGCTGAACGGCGCCCGCCAAATCGAGATCGATTACGAAAGCGCTCCGAATGCGAGCGCGCTGCAATGGCTAGAGCCGGCGCAGACCGCGAGCAACAAGCGCTTCCTGTTCAGCCAAGGCCAAGCGATTCACAACCGCTCTTGGATTCCAACGCAAGACAGCCCAGGCATCCGCCAAACCTACGACGCGCGCATCGTCGTGCCCTCTGATTTGAAAGCGGTGATGAGCGCCGAAACGCTGACGCCGAACGGCCAAGCCACCGCTGACGGCAAGCGCGCTTATCGCTTCCGCATGCCGCAACCGATCCCGCCTTATCTCATCGCTATCGCGATCGGCGATCTGGTGCATGGCGATGTCGGCCCGCGCACCGGCGTTTACGCCGAGCCCAGCGTCATCGAGCGCGGCGTCTACGAATGCGCCGACATGGAGCGCATGATGGACGTGGCGGAGTCACTCTACGGCCCGTACCGCTGGGGCCGTTACGACGTTCTGATTCTGCCGCCGTCATTCCCGTATGGCGGCATGGAAAACCCGCGCCTCACCTTCCTCACGCCGACCTTCCTCGCCGGCGATAGAAGCCTCGTCTCGCTCGTCGCGCACGAACTGGCGCACTCGTGGTCGGGCAATCTCGTCACCAACGCGGTGTGGGCTGATGGTTGGCTCAATGAGGGCTTCACCTCCTACATCGAAGGCCGCATCGGCGAAGCCCTGTTCGGCGTGGAAGATGCGCGCATGGCGCAAGCTTTGGCGTGGGCGGACATCCAGACCGCCCTCGGCACCGTATCGGCTGATGGCCAGCGCCTGCACTGGGTCGGTGAAGTCAGCGCCAACGAAAACTCAAGCGCCATCACCTATGATAAGGGCGCGACCTTCCTGCGCACCATCGAAGGCATCATCGGCCGTGACCGGATCGACGCCTATCTGCGCTCCTACTTCGATCGCTACGCCTTCCAGCCGATGACGACACAAGCCTTCCTCGCGGATTTCCGCACACACGTCGTGCGCGGCGATGCGAACCTGGAATCACGCTTGATGCTCGATCAATGGGCCTACGAACCAGGCATTCCGTCGAACGCGGTAGCGCCGCAAGCCGAAGGCTTCAGCGAGATTCCGAATTACGTCCAGGCCTTCGTCGACGGCGGGCCCGCCGCTGCGGCGCCGTGGGAGATGTGGAACACGATGCAGCGCCAGCGCTATTTGCAAACGCTGCCGCGCACGCTTCCCGCCGAACGCCTTCAAGAATTGCAACGCAATCTCGCGCTCGACAACATCGGCAACATGGAAGTGCGCTTCGATTGGCTGATCCTTGCGGTACGCAACGGCTACACGCCGTCGGAAGCAGCGGTGGAGACATTCCTCACCACGCAAGGTCGCGGCAAGTTCATCCGTCCGATCTATCGCGCGCTGATGGATCAAGGCGACTGGGGCCGCGGCGTTGCGCGGCGCGTCTATGCGCGCGCTCGGCCGACCTATCACCCAATCGTGCAAGTCGGCGTTGACCGCATCGTGACGCCCGCGTGACCTCGCCCGAGGATCGCGTGCTCATCGAACGCAGCTTGGAGATCGCCACTGAACACGGCGGCGATCTCACCGCTTCCATTTACGCGCGCCTCTTCCGCGAGCGCCCTGAACTCGAAGCCATGTTCGCCATGGACACGGACGGCGCCGTGCGCGGCGAAATGCTCTCACGCGTCTTCGACGCCATCCTCGATTTCATCGGCGACCGCGCCTACGCGCCAAACTGGATCAGCGCGGAAGCAACAACGCACGAAGGCTATCTAGTGCCGCGAGCGGATTTTGCGCGGTTCTTTGAGATTGTCAGCGAAACGGTGCGCGAGGGATGCGGCGATGAATGGAACGCCGAGACCGACGCGGCATGGGTACGTCTTTGCTCAGACATAACCGCGCTCGCGTGAGTGAGTCTGGACCGCCGGCGCCCTCGCCGGCATACGCCGGTGCTGCGGGCGAGGGCGCCGGCGGTCCAGACTAATTAGCGCGCAAACTTATCGCGATGCTTCCCCTGCGCATCCGTGTAGTGCGCCTGGATCACGGCCAAGTCCGCGTCATAGTCGCCACTCGGAAACACCACCGCAGCCAACCGCACGGTGCGCTTGCCGTAGTCCAACACGCTGAGCACGATCGGGACATTCGCCGCTACAGCGATGTGATAGAACCCGCTCTTCCACTCGCGCACAGCGTTGCGCGTGCCTTCCGGCGGAATGGCCAGCACCATCCGGTCTTCGCGCGCGAACGCTTCCGTCATCGCGCCGACAACATCATTGCTCTTCGAGCGATCGATCGGCACGCAGCCGAGCCATTTGATCAGCCAACCGAACGGTCCTTGCGTCAGGCTCTTCTTGCCCATCCAACGTAAGCGCACGCGGTAATAGCCCGCCGCCGCCAGCATATTGATGCCATCCCAGTTCGACGTGTGCGGCGCGGCGACCAGCACCATCTTATCGATCGCGGGCCAGTCGCCATGGATGCGCCAGCCGCCGAGCTTTAAGAACGCGCCGCTGACCCAGTGCACCAGCTGCGTGAACGGCCCTTGGGGCGGCGCGGGACGCGCACTGTTAGGACTGAGGACGGTCTGCTGCGGCGATGTCATCGGCTCTCTTAGCCAAGCGCCTGCGCCGCTCAAAGCGCTTCTCTACCGGCGACGCTTGACCCCGCGCCGCTCTCGTCCCAATCCAAGCTCATGAAGATTCTGATCGTGGGCTCCGGCGGGCGCGAGCATGCCTTGGGTTGGAAACTGGCCCAAAGTCCGCTCGTTACCGAGATCATGTCGGCGCCGGGCAATCCTGGCCTCGCAGCCCTGGGCCGCACCTTTGCGCTCAAAGTGGAGCAAGCTGCAGAACTCGCCGCACTCGCGGCGCGCGAACAGGTCGATCTTGTCGTCATCGGCCCTGAAGCGGCAGCGGCCGCTGGGCTCGCCGATCACTTGCAGACGCTTGGCATTCCGTGCTTCGGCCCGAGCAAAGCCGCCGCTGAACTCGAAGCCTCCAAGGCCTTCATGAAAGAGTTCTGCGTTCGACACGGCGTGCCGACGGCGGAGTACAAAGTCTTCGACGACGCCATCCGCGCCAAAGCTTATCTCGGCGATCGCGAGCTGCCGTTCGTCATCAAAGCCGACGGCCTCGCCGGCGGCAAAGGCGTTGTCATCGCCGAAACCCGCCGCGCCGCAGATGAAGCGATCGATGAGATCCTCTTCTTGCGCAAGTTTGGCACCGCCGGTCAGCGCATTGTCATCGAAGATTTTCTACCCGGCGAGGAAGCCAGCTTCTTCGCAATTTGCGACGGCGAGACCGCAATCCCGTTGATCGCCGCACAAGATCACAAGCGCGCCTATGACGGCGACAAAGGCCCCAACACGGGCGGCATGGGCGCCTATTCGCCGGCGCCAATTTTCACCGACGCCGTGCGCGACCAAACTATGGAGCGCATTATCCTGCCAACGCTGCGCGGCATGAAAGCTGAAGGCACACCTTTCGTGGGCGTGCTGTTTGCGGGCCTGATGATCAGCGCTGACGGGCCAAAGCTGATCGAGTTCAACGTCCGCTTCGGCGACCCGGAATGCCAAACGCTGATGCGCCGCCTCAACAGCGATCTAGCGCCCGTACTGCTCGCCGCCGCCAAAGGTGACCTTGCCAGCGCACCCGCGCTCGAATGGGATGCGCGGCCTGCCGTCAACATCGTCTATGCAGCGCAAGGCTATCCCGATGAGCCACTCACCGGCTCGGTGATCCGCGGCGTCGCTCAGGCCGATCAAGTTGAGGGCGTTGTGATTTTCCACGCCGGCACGCGCGAGGACGAAGAAGGCAACCTCCGCGCAGCTGGAGGGCGCGTGCTAAACGTCACCGCCATCGGCGACGACCTCCGCCAAGCCGTCACCCGCGCCTACGAAGCCGTGGCGCGCATCGACTGGCCGGGCGGCTTCTGCCGCAGGGACATCGCTTGGCGGGCGTTGGACTAGAGTCACGCAGCTTCAATGCCGGATCAGCTCACGTATATCGTCTGCGCCACGCCTCGCTCCGGCAGCTCCCTTCTCGGCGAGCAACTTATTCTCACCGGCATGGCTGGCACGCCGATCGAATGGACGTTGCCGCAAGCATTCCCACTCGCGCGCTCCATGCTGGGCCTCGACTTGAACTATGGCGACGAAGGCTATTTCGACGCCATCATGTCGCGCACGCGTTCACCGAACGGCGTGTTCGGCGTGAAGATCATGTGGCGACAAATGGAGGATATTCTCGCCGGCCGGCTGCCCCATTGGCATTCGGACGCGAACATCAAATACGTGCACATCGCGCGGGAAGATAAAGTCAGACAGGCGATCTCGCTCTTCATGGCGCAGAAGACCAACTACTGGCAGAAGTTCGAAATCCACGACGATGCCTCGGACGCATCCTCAGACTGGGCGGCGGCCGCCATCATCGCGGACACCAAGGACGGTGACGACCGCAAGCTCTTCACCGACAGAGCCAGCGTTCGCTGGGCCGCGGCCGAGATCGCGCAGGAGCTAGAAGACACTGCGAAACGCGAGGCGCTCATGACGGCGCTCGACGCCTGTTACGACCTGCTGTCCGAGCACGAAGATCAGTGGGCGCAGTTCTTCCACACACGCGGGATTGCGCCCTTCAAAGCACGCTATGAAACGCTGTCCGCGGACCCAGAAGGCGAAACCGCCAAAGTGTTGCGTTTCCTAGGCATCGAAGCGCCCATCCGCCGCGCGCCGGGCCATCTTCGCGCGCTAAGCGACGACCGCAACGATCTCTTGCGCACCGCCTATGAACAGCACCGCGCGGGCGCCTGAGCCGGCCCCCTTGGCGGGGCTGCCCTAGCGAGCGCCCTTGTCGTGACCCGGGCGCAATGCCAGCATTCAGTCGAACAAACACTGGAACACCAATGAGCGAACCGGCAGAAGATCCCCACGCGAACTTCAAAGGCGTGAAACCCGTCGAGGAGCGCCACAAACTCGATGAGGCGGCGCTCGATACGTGGATGCGTGCGAACGTCGAGGACTATACCGGGCCGCTGAGCATCAATCAGTTCAAGGGCGGGCAATCGAACCCGACTTATCAGGTCGTCACGCCCAACCGAAAATACGTCCTGCGCAAAAAGCCCGGCGGCAAACTGCTGCCTTCAGCGCACGCCGTCGACCGCGAGCATCGTGTCATGTCGGCGCTCTATCCGACAGGCTTTCCCGTCGCCAAGCAATACGCGCTCTGCACCGACGACAGCGTGCTCGGCGCCATGTTCTACGTCATGGAAATGGTCGAAGGCCGCGTGCTTTGGAACGGCACATTGCCGGAGTTGGAGAAGGCCGATCGCCGCCGCGTTTATGAAAACAAGATTGCGACGCTGGCGAAGTTGCACAACACCGATCACGTCGCCATCGGCCTCGCCGACTACGGCAAGCCCGGCAATTATTTCGCGCGTCAGATCGACCGCTGGTCGAAGCAATACAAACTGAGCGAAACCGAAACCATCGATGAGATGAACAAGCTCATCGAATGGCTGCCGCAAACCATTCCACCGGGCGAGCGCACATCAATCGTCCACGGCGACTATCGCCTCGACAATCTCATCTTGCATGAAAGCGAACCGCGCGTGATCGCGGTGCTGGATTGGGAGCTTTCAACGCTCGGCGATCCGCTTGGCGATTTCACCTATTACCTGATGAACTGGGTGATGCCGCACGATGGCCGCGCCGGTCTCGGTGGTGTTGACGTCGCCGCACTCGGCATCCCGACGCAGGAAGAAGCCGTGAAGCTCTATTGCGAGCAAACCGGCCGCGATGGCATCGCGCAGCTCGACTGGTACTTCTCCTACAACGCCTTCCGCCTCGCCTGCATTCTACAAGGCATTGCCGGCCGCGTCCGTGACGGCACCGCCGCCAGCGCACACGCGACGCAAATGATCGCGCGCATCCGCCCGCTCGCGAGCGCCGCCTTTATGTATGCGCAAAAAGCCGGCCTCAAATGAACGAGCGTCAGCGCGACCTTTTTCTTTACGTCTGGTCGCGCCGCCGCCAGCGCGGGCAAGCGGCTGTCTCACTGATGGGCGCAGGTATCGGCGCGCTTGGCGGGCTTGTGTTTGCGCTCGTGCTTGGGAGCGAGATGGGCGCAGATCGCGGCAGCTATACAGGCATATCCGCACTTTTGCCGATGCTCCAACGCGTGGGCGCTGTGCTCGCACTTTCTGTACCAGCCTTCGCGTTCATCGGTTTTCTCGGCGCCAACCGCGTCTATGCTTCGCAAGAAGCGATGTACCAATCGATCCTCGCCACTGGCGCGCGCGTGCCGGATCAAAAGCCTGTCATGCAGCCCGGCGACCGCGGCCCTGCTCTTGCCGTTGCGATAGCATTTGGCGTCGTCGCGATCTTCATCATCGTGCTGTTTGCGATGTATTGGTAGGCGTAAGCGGTTGACGGCCAACGCGGCTTCGGTTCGATCATCTCAGCTGTTTACGGGGGACATCATGCTGCGGCGCACACTCATTCTCGCTGGCGCGTTGGCGCTGCTCGCTGGCTCGGGCTTCGCGCAAGAAGCTGCGCCGCAGGTGCAGAGCATCATTCACGCGGGCCGCCTCTTGGCCGATCCCGCCACTGGCCGCGTCACCACCGAACAATCGATCCTCGTTGGCGCCGACGGCCGCATCATCAGCATTGAAGCCGGCTACGTCACACGCGACGGCGCAAATATCATCGATCAACGCAACCGTTTCGTGTTGCCTGGCCTAATTGACAGCCACGTCCATCTCTCAGGCGAACTCGGCGCCAATCAATTGCTTGAAGAAGTGCAGCTCACCGCATCGGACGCAGCGCTGCGCGGCGCAGCCAACGCGCGCACCACCTTACTCGCAGGCTTCACCACCGTCGCCGATCTCGGCGCCGCTAACGACGCCATCTTCGCACTACGCCGCGCCATCGCAGAGGGCCGCGTCCCCGGCCCGCGCATCATCGCATCGGGTTCAGGCATCACGCCGGACGGCGGCCACGGCGACGCGAACGGCTTCTCACCGCATGTGCTCGACGTGTTGCGCAGCGAAACCGCATGCTCCGGCGCAGATTCTTGCCGCCGCGCGGTGCGTCGTCAAATCCAAGCCGGCGCCGATGTGATCAAGATCACCGCCACCGGCGGCGTGCTCTCCAACACAGCAGCAGGTGTGGCCCAACAGCTCACCGACGACGAACTTGCCGCCATCGTTGACGCAGCCCACGCCATGGGTCGCCGCGTCACCGCGCACGCACACGGCGTCGACGGCATCAACGCAGCGCTGCGCGCCGGCGTCGATTCAATCGAACACGGCTCCTACCTCGATCGCGACTCGGTGCGCCTGCTGCGCCAAGGCGATCGTTATCTGGTGCCGACTTTGCTCGCTGGCTGGTGGGTTGGCCAATTGGCCGAACGCGGCGGAGTGTTGACGCCAGCGCAAACCACCAAAGCGCGGCAAGTCAGCCGCGACATGGCCAATATGGGCCGCTTCGCGCAAGAGAGCCGCGTTCGCATCGCCTTCGGCACGGACTCGGGCGTCTCGCCGCATGGCATGAACGCACGCGAGTTCCAATTGCTCACTGACGCCGGTTTCACGCCGCTGCAGACAATCCAGATGGCGACGGTCAACGCTGCCGATCACCTGCAACTGAACGGCACGACCGGCCGCATCGCAGCTGGCTACGCCGCCGACATCATCGCCGTCGACGGCGACCCGACGCAGGATGTCGCAACGCTGATGAGCGTCCGCTTCGTCATGGCGCGCGGGGTGTCGCACAAGGACGAGTGACATCGTCATCCTGGGGCTTCGCGGAACGCGAAGAGCCCAGGACCCAGGGGCAAACGCACAGCTGGTGGCCCCTGGGGCCTGGGCTCATCCGCTTATGCGCTTCGCGCTCCAGCGAATGCCCCAGGATGACGGGTGTGTTTTAGTTTTCCAAGAACAGAGCTAAGAGCCGCCAATGCTTAGAGTGTTCGCCAGCGGCGGTTCGGAAGTGGCTTGCGAGAGCGGCGCTGCACTTTGGTACGACCTCGAAACGCCTACCGACGAGGAAGAGTCCGACGTTGAAGCAGCACTCGGCATCGACGTGCCGACGCCTGACGAGCGCGCGGCATTTGAGGATTCCGCGCGCTATTATGAAGAGAACGAAAGCCTCCACCTCACCGCCACGTTGCTGGGGCGGCGCGAAGAAGGCCACCTAATCTCCGGCCCGGTCTCGTTCATCCTCGCCAAGGGCAAGCTCGTCACGGTGCGCCAAGTGCGACCGCGCGCGTTTGAGATCGGCGAAAAGCGCGCGTCGGCGCGAGTCACGTCAGCGCAGAACGGCGCGGAAGTCATGCTCGCACTGCTCGACGGCGCGGCCGAGCGACTTGCGGACGTGTTGGCTGAAGCGCAACGTGACGCCAATGCACTTTCGGCGCGCGTCTTCGATGAAACCGACACGATCGATCTGCGCACCGCCCTGCGCGATCTCGGCCGCATCGGCGCGCTCGCAGCTTTGGTCCATGACTCGCTGTCGAGCATGCAGCGACTGCTGGTTTACGCTCGCGCGAGCAAAGGCAAATACGGGCTGGTCGATGCGCGGCTCTCAGCACTCGCGCGCGACGTGAACGAATTGGAGCGCATCGCAGAACAAATGCAGCCGCGGCTCTCTTACCTGCAAGACGCTGTGCTTGGCCTTATCAATGCTGCGCAAACCAACGTGCTGAAAGCGCTCTCGCTGGCCACCATCGCATTCGTGCCGCCGACACTCATCGCGTCGATCTTCGGCATGAACTTCGATGGCATGACATGGTTTCGCGAACCGTGGGGGCCATGGGTCGGCGTCGCCATGATGTTTGCCGCACCCGCCATCCTGTTCGGCATCGCCAAATGGCGGAAATGGTTCTGACGGAACTCGCTTGAGGCGCGAACAGCGTCGCCGAGGTCCACGCTGCGGCCACATTGTCTCCAAGAGCCGCGCGTAAAAGCGCTTCGCTCTTGAAGTTTGAGGATATCCCGATGAAGCAACAAGCTCTTCTCGCCGTCGCGGGCGCTGCGCTGTTTTTGGCCGGCTGCGGCACGCAAATGGGCGACCGCCTTGCCACCGGCGCAGCCATAGGCGCAGGCGCTGGCGCGATTGCCGGCGGTGTAGGCGCCATTCCAGGCGCGATCGTGGGCGCTGCCGTTGGCGGCCTGACCAGCCCCGACCAAGTCAATCTCGGCGAACCCGTCTGGGACGAGTGATTGCGCGACGCGCGGGCGGCGTCTAAACGCTGCCCGCATGGGCGTCCGTCTGTGCTGCGGGAGTGCCCGAAGGACGGACCATGGCTGCCCTAGAATTTACCCGTCGCTACGCGATGGCGCATCGCCTGTTGGCGACCAAAAGCGCGAAATGCGCGATCCCTCACGGTCACAACGAATTCGTCACCGTACGTCTCGATCCGGCATCGAGCTACACCTTCAGCGACACGAATTCCGCAGCGCCCTTCGAACACGTGAAGAAGCGTTGGCACGACTGGATCGACAACGCCGTCGATCACACGCTCCACCTCGCCGAAGCCGATCCGCTGATCGCCTACTTCCGCGAGCACGAGCCCAAGCAACTCGCACAGATCATGACCTTCCAAGGCGATCCGACGACGGAAGCCTTGGCGGCATCCTTCTTCTTGAAGCTCTCCGCGTTCGTCGCAGACGAGACGCTTCCCTTCACCGTCCGCGAAGTCCGCGTCGAAGAAACGCCGACGAACACTGTCATCGTCTCGCGCGAGAGCTTCGATCCAGCGACATGCGGTTTGCGCCCAACAGCTTGGCCTTGGCGGGCCGACATGAGCATCAACGATTTCTGAGCCACGTCATCCTGGGCATCGCGCAGCGATGACCGGGACCCAGAGCAAACGACGTGCTGGCGGCCCTGGATCCCGGCTCAATGCTTCGCATTGCGCCAGGATGACGGCACGCTAGCGTGCTCCCGACTCGTTTTCGGAGCCGTCATGCCAACTTTCCTCACCTCACCCCAGATCGCGCCGATCCTGCTGCTGATCGCGTCGAACGTGTTCATGACCTTCGCGTGGTACGGCCATCTGAAATTCAAATCGACGCCGCTGCTCATCGCAATCGTCGCGGCATGGGGAATCGCCTTCGTAGAATATTGCTTAGCCGTCCCCGCCAACCGCATCGGCCACGCCGTCTATTCAACCGCCGAACTGAAGACCATGCAGGAAGTCATCACGCTATGCGTGTTCATCCTGTTCTCATGGCTCTTCCTGCGCGAACCACTCGGTTGGAATCATTTTCTCGGGTTCGCCCTGATCGCAGCAGGCGCAGGCGTTGTGTTTTTGGGTAAGGGGCCGGGTTAGGCCACTGAAAAATACCACACTGCCCAAGGCCCGCCGAGAGCCGCAGCGACGATGAGTTCGAACGCCACGCTCAAGCGATTGAACTTCGTGTTGGCGCCATCGCGCCACATCGCGATCAATCGTCCCAATGCGGTGAACGCCCAACCCGCGCTCAAGGCTGCCGCCGCGCCAGCTGCTCCGACGCCGAGCACGAAATTGCCATTGCGCAGGTAAAACAGCGTCATCGCCAGCGCGATGAGGTGCAGCCCCAGGAACAAGCCGCCATAGGTCGCGCGAAATTCGGCAGCGCCGCCGCCCTGCTCATCCTCGCGCAAGCGCACCAACTTCGCCGCCCACTTCGGATCAGCCAAGCCACGCGCACCGAGTGCGACGCCCAGAAAGAGCGCCAGCACATTCAATACCCAAGCAATCGCCATCATTTAGCGCATGCCGGGGAGGCTCTCGCCTTCGTCCTTCTTGCGCTTACCGGTCCAGCCATAGCGCGCAAGTTCGTTCAGCGCGATCGTGCGTGCGTGCACTTCGTCCGGACCATCGGCCAAGCGAAGCGTGCGAATGCCGGCATAGGACTTGGCCAAACCAAAGTCTTGCGACACGCCGGCGCCACCATGCGCTTGGATCGCGTCGTCGATAATCTTCAGCGCCATACGTGGCGCTGCGATCTTGATCATCGCGATCTCGTTCTTGGCGACCTTATTGCCGACCGTATCCATCATGTAGGCGGCCTTCATGCAGAGAAGGCGCGTCATCTCGATATCGATGCGCGCATCAGCGATACGCTCTTCCCACACCGAATGCTCGGCGATCGCCTTGCCGAACGCCACGCGCGTGGTGATGCGCTTGCAAAGCGCTTCGAGTGCGGCCTCAGCAGCGCCAATCGTGCGCATGCAATGGTGGATGCGGCCCGGGCCCAAGCGACCTTGCGCGATCTCGAAGCCACGGCCTTCGCCGAGCAGCAAATTCTCAGCCGGCACGCGGACGTTCTTCAGCTCGATTTCCATGTGCCCGTGCGGGGCGTCGTCATAGCCGAACACGCTGAGCGGACGCTCGATGGTGATGCCCTTGGCGTCGAGCGGCACGAGGATTTGGCTCTGCTGCGAGTGGCGCGGATTTTCCGGATTGGTCTTGCCCATCAGGATCGCGATCTTGCAGCGCGGATCGCCGGCGCCGCTCGACCACCACTTGCGGCCATTGATGACGTAGTCGTTGCCGTCGCGCTTGATCTCGCACTGAATGTTGGTCGCGTCCGAGGACGCAACGCCGGGCTCGGTCATCAAGAACGCCGAACGGATCTCGCCGTTCATCAGCGGACGCAGCCATTGCTCCTTATGCTCACGCGTGCCGTACCGCTCGAGCACTTCCATATTGCCCGTATCCGGCGCCGAGCAGTTGAACACTTCGGACCCAAAGCCGACGCGGCCCATCAGCTCCGCCAGCGGCGCATATTCAAGATTGGTGAGACGCGGGCCTTCGAACTCGAACGTATCGTCGACATGCGGCGCGCCCGAGCTCGGCGGCATGAACATATTCCAGAGGCCCTTGGCCTTCGCCTTCGCCTTCAGCTCTTCGACCACCGGCAGCACCTTCCAGCGCCCGCCCTCCTTCTGCTGCGCCTCGTATGTCGGCACGGCCGGGAAGACGTGATCGTCCATAAACTGGCCGACGCGGTCGATCCATTCTTTGGTCTTGGCGGAATGTTCGAACTGCATCGCGATCTCCCGAATAAGTCTAGTGGCGCCGGTGTTTCCCGCACGCTAAGCCTCCGGCGCCGGAGGAGCAATGCGCGCATGAGGCTTGCCGCTGCGACACTTGAGAATGACTGGGTTCGCCTGGAGCCGTTCGAGGAACGCCACCGCGCCGGCCTCACAGAAGCCGCCCACGCGGACGTGAACATTTTCCAACACATGCCGTTCGGCGTGGCGGAGAAAGGCTACGGCGCGTGGTTCGATTGGCTCAGCGCCGAACAAGCCGAAGGCCGCTGGATTGCGCACGCGGTCGTAGCGCGTGTTTCCTCCCCCGCAAGCGGGGGAGGTGTCGCGAGCGAAGCACGCGACGGAGGGGGCGACCGCATCGTCGGCCAAACCTGCTACCTCGCCATCCGGCCCGAGCACAGCGGCGTCGAGATCGGCGGCACCTGGTACACGCGCGAAGCGCAAGCCACCGCCATCAACCCAGCCGCCAAACTCCTCCTCCTCACCCACGCCTTCGCCTGCGGCGCCGAACGCGTCGAGTTCAAGACGGATGCGCTGAACGCCCAATCCCGCGGCGCGCTGACGAAGCTCGGCGCGACGTTCGAAGGGATATTCCGGCGGCAGATGCGCAGGCCGAATGGGACGATGCGGGATAACGCGTACTTCTCGATCATTCGGGAAGAGTGGGATGAAGTGCGGGCGCGGATCGAGGCGCGGCTGAAAGCGATTCAGTCATGATACGAACGATCCTAACAGCGCTTTCGGTGCTTTGGACGATCGTCCTCGCAATCCTCGCAGTCGGAGCGACGACAAATCTTCTCATGATCAGCGACGTTGTGCAGCCATATTGCACCACTGCTCCTGAAGCCAACGGTGAGTTGTGCATCCCCTGTGGCCTGCGCTGGGAAATGTTCGGTGTCGTTGGCGCAACACAGTGTCCCAACTCTCTCATTGATGAACTGCTCACCGTTTTTGTGGTCGTACCGCGGCTCCTATTCGTCCTCTTTGGAATCGCCTGGCTCCTAACGGGCCCTTTGCTGGCGATGAACTTTGGCGCCTTGATCGTCAGATGGCGCCGTGGCGATCGCAGCACCATCAGTGCGATCCAAATCACTCTTCTTGCTTACTTATTGTTGTGGGGCCTAGCAGCGGCAGCCTTCTTCCTTCGCTGACGTCAAACCTGATGTGAGAAGCGTACGCACTTTTCAAATGCCACAAACGCGCGTACATAAGCTCCTGACGCGAGCGCCGCACTTATTGCGGCTTTCGGGGCGCTCCCCGCCGCGCCGTTTTCCAACCTTTAGCTTGGGAGGCGCGCGTGACATCGCTCACAACGTTCCTACTTCTTCTCGTCGTCCTCGTTACATCCACGGTCTCCGGCGTCTTCGGCATGGCCGGCGGCCTGATGCTCATGGGCGCGCTGACTCTCGCCATGCCGGTCGCCGCCGCGATGGTGACGCATGGCGCGGTGCAGTTCGTGTCCAATGGCTGGCGCGCGGTGCTGCATCGCAAGCACATCAATTGGCGCATCATCCTCTTCTACGGCGCAGGCTCCGCCATCGCCGCGGGCCTGCTCGCGCTCGTCACTTACCAGCCGACGAAAGCCTGGATATTCCTGCTGCTCGGCCTCGTGCCCGGCCTCGCTTGGCTCCCCAAAGGCCGCTTCAATCTCGACGCCGCCAAGCCATCGCACGCCATCGCCTGCGGCTTGAGCGTCACCGGCTTGAACGTCATCGCCGGCGTCTCCGGCCCGCTGCTGGACGTCTTCTTCACGCGCACCGATCTCACGCGCCACCAAATCGTCGCCACCAAAGCCGCAACACAAGCCTTCAGCCACACCGTGAAAATGATCTTCTACGGCGTGCCGCTGTTCGCCTCAGCGCAAAGCTCCGGCCTGCCGCCGTGGTGGTTCTTCGCGGTAGCCGCACCGCTCGCCATGATCGGCGCCTGGCTCGGCGGCATGGTGCTGGACCGCATGAGCGATAAGAGCTTTCTGAAATGGACGCGCTGGATCGTGACGGCGATTGGGGTTGTGTATCTGGTGCAGGCGGCGGTGTTGTTTGCCAATTAGAACGCCGTCATCCTGGGGCATTCGCTGGAGCGCGGAGCGCGCAAGCGGATGAGCCCAGGACCCAGGGGCAAACACACAGCTTGTGGCCCCTGGGTCCCGGGCTCTTCGCGTTCCGCGAAGCTCCAGGATGACGAGCATCAAAGATCAGCAGCAGAAACATCCGCAGCCACACCCTCTTCCACATCCAGCAAATCGCCCGGCTTGCATTCCAAGACCTCGCAAATCTTCACCAGCGTTTCGAAGCGCACACCCTTCACTTTGCCGGTCCGCAGGAGCGAAAGGTTCGCTTCGGTGATGCCGACGCGCTCGGCGAGATCTTTCGCCTTCATCTTGCGGCGCGCGAGCATTACGTCGAGGGTGACTACGATGCGCATCAAACGATCTGATCATTCTCGGCTTTGAGCGAAGCCGCCGCCGCTTCGAGCACGCGGCCGATCATCAGCACTGTGGACGCAAAAACCATCAGAGCGATATCGAGCGGATCGAAGCGCCAGGCGAAGGCTGGCCCGCCGAGCAGCGCAATCGCCAGCGGTGCGATGAATAACTTCAACATGAAAGCCGCCAGCGCAAACAGGCCTGCCAGCTGGAACGCGCGGCTCGCTTTCTCCGAGACAAAGCGTCCCTCGTGATACTCGACCAACACCGGCCGCAGCATGATGACTGCAACCACCGCTGCGATCGCCGGCGCATAGCTCAGCAGCTTGATCACGATCGCAATCGGCGCGCCAAGCTCTGCCGCCCACGGCGCAGGCTCGAACGTGACCAGATAAAGCTCGCCGATCAAAGGCAGGCCGACCGCGGCGACCAGCATCGGGATCAAGACTGCGTGCAAGACGCTCATCTGCCCCGCTTGTACGCGCGCCTTCTTGGTGCGGAGTTCAGCGTTGCTCATCATACAATCTCGTCGTTTTCAGCTTTGATTTTCGCCGCCGCTTCAAGCACGCGGCCGAGCACCATGACGAACGCGGCGAACGCGACGAGGCCGACATCGAACGCCTCCATGTTCCAGATGAAGCCGCGCCCCTCATGGGTGATCCAACTCACGATCGTCGGTGACGCCACGATCTTGAACACCAGAGCCCAGATCGCGCCCTCGCCCGCCTTGCGGACGTGCGCGCTCGCTTTCAGTGTGAAGAACTGCCCCTTGCCGTATTCCTCCAGCACTTTGCTCAAATCGAGCAGCGCGCCCGCGAGCAAGAAGCTTGGCAGCGCCATAAGCCAGAACACGCCGACCGCATTGATCAAGTTGGCGACGCCCTGGAGGTCCGGCGTCACTTCGCGGTTGCGCAGCGTCGTGATCACAGGATCGACCTCGCCCGCGACTGCCGCCAGCGCGATCAGCACCGCGCCAACAACGGCCACCGTCGCCGCGCCGCCGGCCAGTTGCTGCGCCCGCTCAAGTGGCGCTGCGGCTGCCTGGGTCATTTACGGAACTCCTCAAGTAAGACGATAATCAATTATCGTCTAACAATAATTTCGTCAAGCCCCTTCGCGGTTTGGTTAATCCTCCGTCAACCAGCGGCGATGCCCCATGGGGGACAAGAGATTCGGACGGCAAATAATGCCCATCATTACGCACATCCTGCTCTACGTGGCCTACGCCACCATCTCGACCACGGTCGGGATCGCGCTGACGCAAGTCGGCGGCCAAGACATGGGCGCGTCCTTCTTGGGCGGCATTGCGCTCTTCTGTGCTTGCGCCGTTACCCACGCGAGCATCTCAACCACGGCAGCGTCCGGCCGCGTTGGCGATGTTGAGAAGGTGATCAAGCGCGACATGGAGCGCTTGCGTGTCGCACACCGCGAGGTCACCGCTGACATTGATGCGATGCAATCACGCATCGACCAAATCGAAGCCAGCGTCGGCGCGCAATCGTTTGGCTCGCCGCAAATCGAAGCGCCGCAGCATTTGCAAACGGCTGCGCCGCAAATTGAATCCCGTCTGATCGAGCAGATCGTCGATAAGCTCGGCGCTGCGATGGATGCACGCTTGCAGACGATCCAAAGCGCTGGCGTAACCCCGCTCAATCCGAGCGCTGCACGCGGGCCGATGGATTTGGTGCGTGATGCGCTGCTGGAAAACCGCGTCGAGCTTTATCTGCAGCCGATCGTGCAATTGCCACAGCGCAAAACGGCTTTCTACGAAGGCTTTACGCGCCTGAAAGACGCGAACGGCCGCTTGATCTTGCCGCAGGAGTTTATCCCTGCCGCTGAGCAAGCGGGCTTAATGTCCACGATCGACAACGTCCTGCTGTTCCGCTGCGTGCAGATCGTGCGCAAGCTGATGAAGCAAGATCGCCGCGTCGGCATCTTCTGCAACATCAGCCCGGCAGCGCTCTCCGATGAGCACTTCTTCCCGCAGTTCTTGGACTTCATGCGCGAGAACCGCGACCTCGCCGGCAGCGTGATCTTCGAAATCCCGCAAGACGCCTACGAGAACCGCACGTCGATCGAAGCGCGCGCAATGGCGAAGCTTGTCGACCTCGGTTTCCGCTTCTCGATCGACCGCGTCACCAACACCGAGATCGATCTGCCCGATCTCGAACGCTCTGGCGTGAAGTATGTGAAAATCTCCGCCATGACGATGGTTGAGCAAACCGTCATTCGCGGCCTGCGCCCGCGTTCGGCGATCACCCGCGAAATCGCAGCCGCTGATATCTCCGCAATTTATCAACGCTACGGAATAGATCTCATCGCCGAGCGCATCGAAACCGAAGACGCCGTGCTCGAAATCCTCGACCTCGACGTGCCGTTCGGCCAAGGCCACCTCTTTGGCGCGCCGCGCGCGATCAAGGAAAGCCTGATGGAAGAAACCGCGCCGCCGCGCGAGTTTCTGCTGAAGCAGAACGGTCGGATCGCTTAAGGCGGCAATTCGCCAATCCCACACCGTCGGCGACGTGTTAGACTGCGGTCTATGATAACTGCCTCATCGCACATAGCCCACTGCTCGGTACCGTGACCAAACTCATCGCCATCACTGGCGGCTCAGGCGCTGGCAAAACCACCGTCGCGCGCGCGTTGGCGCGCCACCTCGGCGCGGGCGCAGTGGTGATCGCGGAGGACGATTATTATCGCTGCGCCTCGACCGTGCAGAACTTTGACGCCGCGACGCACAATTTCGATGCGCCGGAGTCGAAGGAGCATAGCCTGCTCTACCACCACCTCGCTTTGGCCAAGAGCGGTGAAGCGTTCGACAAGCCCGTCTATGATCTCGTCACCCATCGCCGCCTGCCGCGTGTTGAGCGCATCGCACATGCCGATACGGTGATCGTTGAAGGCATCCACTTGCTCTGCCCGCCTGATCTGCTTGGGCTTTTCGATCTCAAAGTGTTCATCGAAGCCGATGAGGCGCTGCGGCTTGGGCGCCGCATGATCCGCGATGTCGAAGCGCGCGGCCGCTCTCCGCGCTCAGTGCTGACGCAGTTTTTCACCACAGTCCGCCCGATGCATCACGCGCACGTCGAACCCCAGCGCGCCTTGGCGGACCTCGTTCTCACCTCGCCGCCAGAAGCCGGCCCCGATCACGCCGACGCAGACGCCGCGCGCATTCTGAAAGCCTTTTCGTGACTCAGATCATCCAATCCATCGACGCCATTGCCGATCGCCACGACGCGTTTTTCTGTGATGTTTGGGGCGTCTTGCACAACGGCCGCGCCGCCTATGTGGAAGCGTGGCAAGCGCTGCAACGGCTGCGCTCTGCCGGCAAATCCGTCATCCTCGTCACCAACGTGCCGAAACCGCGCGCGACGCTGCCACCGCAACTCGACCGCGCGGGCGTGCCGCGCGATGCATGGGATGCGATCGTCACATCAGGCGATGCAATCCGCGCCGAACTCGCCGCACGCGCGCCCGGCCCCATGTATCGCATTGGCCCCTATGAGTACGATCGCGCGCTGTGGGAGGGCCTCAATCTCGAAGAGGCGCCACTAGATCAAGCAAAGTTCGTCGCCATCTCGGGCCTCAATCGCGACGATGAAACGCCTGCCGACTATGCTGACATCCTGCGTGATGCGTACGCCCGCAAACTCGATATGCTCTGCGCCAACCCGGATATCGTCGTCCAATGGGGCGACCGGATGATATGGTGCGCGGGCGCCATCGCACGTGATTATGCGGCGCTCGGTGGTCGCGTGATCATGGCGGGCAAACCTTATGCACCGATCTATGAACTCGCATCGCGCGAGCTTGAAGCACTACGCTCCGTCAAGCGCGAACGAATTCTATGCATCGGCGATGGCATTCCTACTGATATCGCGGGCGCCAACGCGCAAGGTCTCGATTGCCTCTTCATCGCCTCAGGCATGCACGGCGAAGCGCTTTGGACTGACGGCGAAGTTGACGCCGAGAAGGTTGGGCTTGCACTCACGGCAGAAAATGTGAGCGCGGCGTATGCGATGACGGCGCTCCGCTAGAACGTCCGAACACCCCATTCATCAAATGCTTCACCGATATGCCGATCGAAATCGCGGGCCCGGTTCATGTCTTCTCGGCCATCGCCATCGCCAGAACGTCGCCGCGCTACGCCGCGACCGAACAAAGCCGTTGGGTTACCCGGCTCCACTTCGAGCGCCGCATCAAATGAGGTTTTCGCCATCACCCATTCTTCGCCGCGCAATTGCAGAATGCCACGGCATAACTGGCCCTCGACGTTACGCGGGTCAGCCGCGACTGCCGTCTCTGCATCGCTGCGCGCACGCGAAAGATCGCGCTCTTGCCGCAAACTCAGCCAGCACCGCCCGGCTCGCGCATCGACCAGACTTGCATCCTGCCGCAGCGCCGTATCGAAATCCGACAATGCGCCATCAATGTCATCCAAGCGTTGCTTCGCCCGTCCGCGCCGCGCATAAGCAATCGCCATGTCGCGATCTGCATCGATTGCGGCGCTGTAGCTCGCCAATGCCGCTGCGTGATCACCGCGCGCTTGCGCGATCTCGCCCGTCAGAAAGTGCGCATCCGCTGCAAGCTCGCCGGTTTCGAGCAAGCGGCCGACAAACACATCCGCTGCATCAAGCTGTCCGCTCGCAACCAAAATGTAAGCCCGCCCTGCCAAAGCGTCGGCATTGCTTTCATCGACCCGCAGGACCGCCTCGAAATCGCGCAGAGCTGGCGTCACTTCGTCCGCTTCGCGATACGCCACACCGCGCTGTGCTTGCGCTTCAGCGCGTGCGCTTGGGTCCAGTTCACCGCTGTCGATCAGCGCCGAACATGCTGCGATGCGCTCCGCCGATGCGCGATCATCATCGGCGCAAACCTCACGATTTTGCGCCATCGGATCGGCAGGCTGGCGTTCGCACGCGCTCAGCGCTGCAACTGCCGCCAGGCTCACCAAAATCAAGCGCCGCATATCCGTTCCTCCACCGTCAGCCTAGACCAGCCATCGCGCCCGCGCCTAGACTAGCCGCCACATAACAGGGAGACGTCGCGTGGCCAATCTGTTCGATCTTACCGGCAAGACGGCCATCGTCACCGGCTCGTCCAAGGGCATCGGCAAAGCCATCGCGCATCGCTTGGCTGAACACGGCGCTAACGTCGTCGTCTCGTCGCGTAAACTCGATGGTTGCGAAGAGGCCGTGAAAGAGATCAACGATGCGGTCGGCCGCAAAGCCGCGATCGCCGTCGCTTGCAACATCGCCGTGAAGGAAGCGCTGCAGAACTTGGTCGATGAGACCAACAAAGCGTTCGGCAAAGTCGACATTCTCGTCTGCAACGCGGCGTCGAATCCGTATTTCGGGCCGATGGGCAATATGAATGATGACCAGTTCCACAAGATCCTGCAAAACAACATCGTCTCGAACCATTGGCTAATCCAAATGGTCGCGCCGCAAATGCGTGAGCGCAAAGACGGCTCGATTATTCTCGTCTCTTCGATCGCAGGCGTTCGCGGCACACCAGTGATCGGCGCATATGGCATTTCCAAAGCGGCTGACATGGCGCTGGCGCGCAATCTCGCCGCTGAGTTCGGGCCAGACAATATTCGCGTCAACACGATCGCGCCGGGCTTGGTCAAAACCGATTTCGCACGCGCGCTTTGGGAAAATCCGGACATCTTGAAAGCCGCCACCTCGCGCTCGCCGCTCGGCCGTATCGGTGAGCCCGACGAAATCGCCGGCATGGCGGTATTTCTCGCGGGCAAAGCCGGCGCTTTCACCACAGGCCAAACCTTCGTCATCGACGGCGGACAGACGGCGGTTTGAGCCTTTGCCGGACTCGCATTACGTTCCGCACCGTTGATCATTTCAGGAGCCAAACATGGCGCGTAGAACCACGCATCGCACGACCAAGGGCACGAAGCTTTACGCTGTCCGCGACAACGACGGCACGTTCAAGGACATCCAAAGCTTCAAGCGCGCCCACAGTGCAGACCTCCGCAAGAAGAGCGGCAAAGAGGCTGCTGAGGCCGTCGTTCAGACGATGAAGAATGCCGTTGAGACTGCTGCGAAGGCCGTCAAGAAGACTGTGAAAAAGGTCACCGGAAAGGCAAAGCCCGCTCCGAAGAAGGTTGCAGCCAAAGCGAAGAAGACCGTGACCAAGCCCGCCGCAAAGAAGACGGCGGCGAAGAAGCCAGTCGCGAAAAGGACGATGACCAAGACGGTGCCAAAGAAGGCCGCCAAGAAAGCTAGCGCAAAGCGCTAACGCGCGACCAGATTGTAGTTTGAGGCGAGCGCGTTTGGGAAACCGGACGCGCTCGTTGCTTTTTAGAAAGCGCCGAGCACCGGCACGAGGCGCTCTTTCAGAGCCTGCGCGGTAAAGGGCTTCACGACATACGAGTTCGCCCCCGCGCGCATTTCGGTTGCGGCGCCTTGGTCGTTGTCGTTGGCGAGCATCACGAATGGCGTCTCTGCCGTCTTCGCGTTGGCGCGCACATGCTTCAAGAGTTCCAAGCCCGTCATCGAGTTCATGCTCCAATCGGAGATGACCAGCGCGTAGGACTTCGATTGCATCTTCGCGAGCGCGGTGCGCCCGTCGGACGCTTCGTCGATATTGGTGAAGCCGAGCTGACGGAGCAGGTTCCGCACGATGCGGATCATGGTGTTGTAATCGTCCACGATCAGGATCGGCATCGTCGAAACAGACATAATCACTCGTCCCCAAACCCGCGGCGCTTGTTTTGTAAGTTCGCCTGGGACCGGCGCGCTGCCGGATCGGGGTGCGACGATCCGGCAGCGAAGCCTTACCCGGCTGTTTTTTCGCCGTGTTATGCCGTCACAGATAGCAAAGACCTGAGAATATTCGGTAAAGTAGCGCTTAAGTATGGATGAACGCGCGCGCATTCGCAGACGACTTTGGTTATCACTTGGCAACACACGCGACTGCACGGCGCCGAAAACGCAAGACTTTGTGAAGGAATGACGCCTCCCTCCCCTTCCGTACCCGATGATGCGCGCGGCGCTGCGATAGCGCTCGGCAATTTCGATGGCGTGCATGTTGGACATCAGGCGGTTGTCGAGTCCGCGCGCGCGATTGCTGAGACGCGCGGCATTGCGCTGGGCGCTGCGGTGTTCGAGCCGCATCCGCGCCGCTTCTTCCAACCCGATGCGCCGCCCTTTCGTTTGCAGAGCAACGCGCAGCGTGCGCGAGCTTTGGCGGAGCTGGGTGTCGAAGAGGTGTTTGAGATCGGCTTCGATGCAGCGCTTGCTGCATCGAGCGACCGCGTGTTCGCGGAGAAGCTTCTAAAAGAAGCGCTTGGCGCTGGCCATGTCAGCGTCGGCGACGATTTTCGCTTCGGGCACAAGCGCATGGGCGATGTCGCGAGCTTGGCGAAGCTTGGCGAGCAGTTCGGCTTTAGCGTCGATGCGGTCGGCGAGGTCTGCGGTGACGATGACGCTCGCGTTTCATCCACCGCGATCCGTGACGCGATTGCCCTGGGCGATATGCGCAAAGCCCGCGCGATGCTGACGCGGCCGTGGGCGATCGAAGGCGCAGTGCAGCGCGGCTTCCAGCGCGGGCGCGATTTCGGCTTTCCAACCGCCAACCTATCGCTTGGCGAATATGTTCGGCCGCGCTTGGGCGTGTATGCGGTGCGGGTTGATCTCGGCGACGGCGTGTTGCTGCCGGGCGTGGCGAGCGTCGGTGTGAACCCAACGGTGGGCGCACTGCCCGAGCCCTTGCTTGAAGCGCATTTGTTCGATTTCAGCGGCGACCTCTATGGAAAAACGATTGAGGTCGAGCTTATCGCGTTTCTGAGGGGGGAGGATAAGTTTGACGACACAAACGCACTCCGCCGGCAAATGACGCAAGACGTCATCAACGCGCGACGGGCTTTGGTGGAAGCTTAAAGGAGCGCGGGTCTTCAGACCCGCATGTTGGATCGATGCCAAGGCGTCGCCCCTCGACAGGCTCAGGGTGACGCCACTTCACGCACTGAGAGTACCCCACCAGCGTCAGCCTGAGCTTGTCGAAGGCGGGCCGTGGAGGCGCGTTGTTAAAGTGAAGATGCGGGTCTGAAGACCCGCGCTCCTTTACGGCGCCACCGGCCGCGCTGGTATCTTCACTTCGGCTTCGCCTTCAAGCACCAGCGTTTCGCCAACCTTGCACTCGCAGCGCAACTTCGCGCGGCGGCCCTTCTCGACCAAGTCCACGATCTCGACACTCGCAACCACGGTGTCGCCGATGCGCACTGGCGCGAGGAAGCGCAGCGTCTGTGAAATGTAAATCGCGCCCGGTCCAGGCAGACGCGTGCCGATGACGGCAGAGATCAGGCTTGCCGTGTAAAGCCCGTGGGCGATGCGGCCGCCGAACGGGGTTTGCGCCGCGAAATGCTCGGAAAGATGGATCGGATTGCGATCGCCGCTGATTTCGGCGAAGCCGACGACGTCCGATGACTTCACATGCTTCGAGTAGGACTCGCGCATGCCGAGGGAGACATCTTCAAAATAGAGCGTTTGGGTGGCTGGGAGGGTCATTCTTTTCTCTTAACGGCGCGCTTTGAAAAAGTCTTTGAGTAGCTTTGAGGCTTCATCCGCCATCAACCCGCTCTCGACCGCAGGCTTCCAGTGACAGGTCGGCTGGTCAAACAAGCGCGCCCCGTGGGCGACGCCCCCGCCTTTAGGATCGCTTGCCGCGTACACCACTCGGGCGATACGGGCGTTTGAGATCGCCCCCGCGCACATCGCGCAAGGTTCGAGCGTAACGTAAAGCGTGAGCCCGGGCTTCAGGCGGTAGTTCTGTAGCTCACTAGCAGCTTTCCGAAGCGCCACGATCTCAGCATGGGCGGTCGGATCATGCAGCGCGATCGGCGCATTCGCGCCTTCCGCGATGATGTTTTCCCCTTCGGTGATCACGCAGCCGATCGGCGCCTCGCCCGCTTCAGCTGCCGCTTGCGCGAGGGCGAGCGCGCGCCTCATATGCGTTTCGTCGACCATGACCAATTCCTCACCCCCTCCTTTTAACCCCGACGGCGATCGTATTGCCAAGGTGCTCGCCCGCGCCGGCGTCTGCTCGCGCCGAGATGCTGAGCGGCTGATCGCGGACGGGCGGGTCAAGCTCAATGGCGTGGTGCTCGATACGCCAGCTGTGAAAGTCACCGACCAGGATCGCATCGAGGTCGATGGCCGCGTGATCGGAGCCTCTGAGACGACGCGGCTCTGGCGCTATCATAAGCCAACTGGATTGGTGACCACACATCACGATCCGGCCGGTCGGCCAACGGTGTTTGAAAACCTTCCGCCGGATTTGCCGCGAGTGATTTCTGTCGGGCGTTTGGATCTGACCTCCGAGGGCTTGCTGCTGCTCACCAATGACGGCGAACTCGCACGGCGTTTGGAGTTGCCTTCGAACGGTTGGCTTCGACGCTATCGGGCGCGCGCCTTTGGACGTGTGACTCAAGAAGAACTCGATCATCTCAAAGACGGCATCACCATCGATGGCATGCGCTACGGCTCGATCGATGCGCAGCTTGAGCGCGGTCAGGGTGCGAACGCCTGGATCAATGTCGGCATCACCGAGGGCAAGAACCGCGAAGTGCGGCGCGTGCTTGATGCGCTGGGGCTTAAAGTGAACCGCTTGATCCGCATTAGCTACGGGCCGTTTCAGCTAGGCACGTTACAGCCAGGCGCGGTGGAAGAGATTCCGCGCAAGATGATTAGAGAGCAGCTGGGCAAGGACGCCGTGTGATCGAGTTATCCCTCCCTTGAAAAGGGAGGGTGTCAGATTGCGCGAAGCGCAAGCTGACGGGTGGGATAAGGGCGCGGTGTTCAACCACCGGCGCTGTCGCCCCACCCGTCGCTTCGCGACACCCTCCCCTCACGGGGAGGGATGAATCAATGTCCGCCCAAGAACCCCGGCATCGCGGGCACAATCCCTGGCCAGACGATGTGGCCGCCTTCCCAGACCATGCGCGCGCCGGCGAAGACGATGATCACGATGCCAACGAATGCGATCCAGCGATGCTTTTCGATGACCTTGGCGATGAAGGTTGCAGCGACGCCCATCAGCACGACTGAGAGCACGAGGCCGAACCACATGATCACTTCGTTGTGGCGCGACACGGCCGCGACTGCGAGCACGTTGTCGAGCGACATGGAAACATCGGCGACGATGATGGTCATCAAGGCGCTGAAGAATGTCTTCGGCGCCTTGCCGCCTGAGACGATGTCCTCTGCAACGTGCTCACCCGCGACCGGATCGCCTACCATGACGGGCTGATGCTTGCGCAGATCGTCCCACATGCGCCAAGCGACCCAAAAGAGCAGCAAGCCGCCGGCCAACAAAAGCCAATCAATCTCAAGCAATTGCTGCGTCACTGTCGCAAAGACAATGCGCAGTACGAGCGCAATCACGATGCCATAAAAAATCGCTCTTCGCCGCTGCACTTCGGGCAAGGCGGCGGCCGCGAGACCGACGGCGACGGCGTTGTCGCCTGCGAGCGCCAGATCGATCAGGATGACGGCGAACAAGGCGCCAAGGTTGGCGACGGCAAGGTCCGGATTGAACAACTCAGCGAAGTGCTGTGACAACGTTTCCAAAGTGCTCAATCCCCCAGTTTGAGGCGCCCTTCTGAGCGAAACCAGATCGCCCGGTCAAGCGGGCTGGGCTGGGTGCAGCGCGGCATAAACATCAGCCCTCCCCGATGCAGGCATTCTAACCCGAGCCGAGCGCTGTCGGATTGATTATCGCGCCTGCCCGTCGCATGAGCGCTCCCATGCGCATTGTGGGCGGACGATTTAAGGGCCGGGCGATCTCGGCCCCGGCTGGGCGGGATACGCGCCCGACCGGCGATCGCGCCCGCGAGGCGGTATTCAACATTCTGGCGCATGCGCCTTGGAGTGCTGGGATCGAAGGCAGGCGTGTGCTTGATCTGTTCGCAGGCTCTGGCGCGCTTGGGTTAGAGGCGATGTCGCGCGGGGCGGCGTTTGCGTTGTTCGTCGAAACCGAAGCCGCCGCGCGGGGAACCATCCGCGACAATATCGAAGCGCTCGGACTTTTCGGTCACACCCGCATCCATCGCCGCGACGCCACCGATCTGGGCTTGAAGCCAGCCGGCATGAGCGACCCATTCGACCTCGTGTTTCTCGATCCGCCCTATCACAAGGGCTTGGGCGAACGCGCGCTCGCTGGTGCGCGGGGTGGCGGCTGGCTCACCGACGACGCGCTGATCGTGTTCGAATGCGCAGCGGATGAGGCGCCGGATGTGTCTGGCTTCGAGGTGCTCGATACGCGGGAGTACGGCGCGGCGAAGGTTTTGTTCTTGCGATAGTCCTTACGGCTGCTGCGGCGTCACCGTGCGCTGGCGCATCAGTTCTGGATTGGCGCGGAGTTGTGGCGAGATCTCCACTTGTGGGCGGACTTGCACGCGCAAGGTTTGGCAGCGTTCGACCAAGGCTTGCTCGGGTGCTGCAACACCGTGCTCGGCCTGCGCTTGGCTCAAACGTTCGCAGGCTTCGCGGGTCCGGCCTGACCGATCGAGCGCAATGACCAATTGCTGCGCATCACCCTCAAGCGCGCCCGCTGCGACGGAGTCCGGCGCGCCTTCAGCATTTTCTTCACGCAAGCGATAGGCGCGCTCGTAGCGGGCTGAAGCGCCGCTCCAATCTTCGCGCTGGACGGCGATGTCGCCCAGTTGCGATGCGACGGGTGCTGCAACTGCTGCGTCCAACTGCGGCAGTGCTTGTTGCAATTGCTGTTCAGCTTGCGCGGTCTCGCCAGCGTTTTGTGCGGTGATGCCTTCCGACACTTGCACCGCCGCGCGCGCTTCGCCGTTGCGGTTTACGCGCTCATAGGAACGCGACAGCATGCGCCAGACGCGTGGATCGCGTGGCTGCATATTTGCGGCTTGTTCAAGGGCGCGTTGAGCCAGCGGATCGTCGTTGGCTTCGCCGACGGCGCCGCAGATCAGATAAATCTGCTCACGCAGCGGGTCGTCAGGATTGTTTTGCGCGTACGTCCAGAGCGTTTGCATGGCGGCTTGACGGGTACTGTCATTGGCCATTTGCGCAACCGCGATGCGGACTTGGGCATCCGGGTGGGCGGCCAAAGCGATGAAGGCGGCGCGATAGGATTCACTGGCGTCAGCTTCGAATGACGCAGGTGTGACCATCCCATTCTCAGCGACGCGCGTTTCAGCGTCGGGGCCCGGCGCTGGCGATGTTCCGTCTGACGGCGACAGCGCCGCACTCTGTGTTTCACCGAGTGCGCCGGCTTCGAGCAATTCGGCCAGCGCAATGGCCTGTTCCGGCGTGAGCTGGCCCGTGCCAAGTAGGCGCAACAATTCCGCGCGCAGATCTTCTTGTGTTACTTCCGGCTCTGGCGGATTGAAAATGTAGCGGCCGCCAGCGGCGATGCCGATCACGAGCGCAATCACCGTCAGTACCGACACCAGCCGAATGCGCGCGCCCAAGCGGCGGCGGCGGCGTTCGATCGCGGCGCCATCGACGTCGCGACCCGAGAGCTTTGCCTTCAGAACCTCTTCGAGCAGCATCAGCTGCGGTGCGTTGGCGCCGCCGTTCCAGCGGGTGAAATCTTCAGCTTGGAACGCGCCGAAGCCGAGCGGAATGCTGACGCGATCAAACATCACCGGGACGAGCCGGCCTTCATCGCGGGCGCGGCCAGCTTCGTCGCGCACGAACGTCGACAGTGACGAGCTTTCCGTCCAGACGACGATGACGGCTTTGGCGTTCTTCAGTTCACGCTCGATGATGGCGGTATAATCCTGGCCGGCCGAGAGCGAGCGATCCCACCAGACATTGAAGCCGCGCTCCATCAAAGCTTCCGCCAGAGGGCGCACGCGGGCGCGATCTTCGCTGGCGTATGAAATGAAGATATCGGCCATCGGTAGCCCCTGCTCGACGCGTTCTCGCGCCGCCTTTTGCTTGTCCCAGGCTCTTCATTAGGCGCGGATGAACGCGGCGGGAAGCCGATCTAGGCCAAACTTCCGTGAAGAGCTGGATTTTGCTGGGTGGACAAGCGCTTGCGCCAGCGCTGGCCCGCCTTCGACAGGCTCAGGCTAACGCTGGTTTGTGTGGTTTGGTTTTTTTGAGGGACGCTAATGGCTGGAAACAAGCGTCACCCTGAGCCTGTCGAAGGGCGACGCGAGCACCGGCCTAAGACGTGTTGGCGATCGGGGTCGGCAGCGCGAGCGCGTTGATGCGCGGCGCAACGCCTGCGCATGCCAAAATTGGCGCGAGTCGAGAGAAGGGTTTGCGGTGGCGGTTCGCGAAGCCGCGCGCGATCGCATGGCGACTGGCGAGCACGCCGATCAGATGTTTTGCCTGCGCGATCACGCCGCCGCGTACACGTAAGCGCCCACGCAACCATGCACCAATCAGTGCTCGGCGCGGCACGCGCTTGCGGGGCGGCTTGCCATAGCGGCGCGGGATGGGTCGTTTGATCGGCCGCGCGTAGTCCGCGGCGATGTGGACGATAACGCACGCGGTCAGAAACCGTAGCGTCGCGGCAGTGCAAGTGCGACGACGCCGGTGTGCTGGCGCGCCGAGTGCGACCCACGCCAGCAACGTGCAAAGCCAGGCGATGAGCCTAGCGAAGCGATGTGCGGTGATGGGCGGGCGCGATTGCATTGGACGTGGAGTGTAAGTGCGGCTGGTAGCCGGTCGGATAGATTTAATGGAGCGCGGGTCTTCGGACCCGCCTTTGCGTTGTGCTTGAAGGAAGGTGCGGGTCTGAAGACCCGCGCGCCTTTAGGGAGAGCGCCCGCCCTATCCCCGCATCGGCCGATAATCGCCGCTACAATCTTTCGCCGCAACGTGAGCGCTCTGGCATGCGCGCCCCTCCCCGCCTAATGTGGCATCAGGGGGAGATTTTCATGGGCGATACGACGAAGCCAATTGCGGTGGTCACGGTGCATGGCACCAACGACACCGCCACCGAGTTGCAGGGCGAGAAGTGGTTTCAGCAAGGCTCGCGCTTTTCAGAAGCGCTGACGAGCCGCTTGGCCCAGCGTGGCATTCAATCTGAAATCGTGCCGTTCCTTTGGTCGGGCGCCAACAGCGCGTCGGAGCGCGAAAAAGGCGCCGAGAAACTGGCGGCCAAGATCAAGAATATGGCAGGGCGCTATTCCGGCGTCCACGTCGTCGGCCACTCGCATGGCGGCAATGTCGCCAACGATGCCGCACTGCTGCTGCGCTGGGGACGCCGCAAGCAACGCGCGAAGGAAGCGCTCGCGAGCCTCACCACGATAGGCACGCCGTTCCTGAACAGCAGCACGAGTGCGCTGCAATCGCTCGGCGGCCTGCTCTTTCTTGCGATCACACTGATCAGCATCCCGCTTTATCTGTTGTCGAGCCTCGTGCTGCTGCTCTGGGTGAGCGGGCGCGATGAGCTTTTCACGATGAACGAAGTGTTCGGACCGCCGACGGAAGGCAGCTGGTTTGCCGTATGGCTCTGCGTGTTGGGCGTGGGCATTCCGCTCTGGCTTATGCTGCGACTAGCGACACGCGGCTTGCGCCGCATCATGCGCCCGCGCGGACTGGACGATACGCGTGCGCGCGTGTTCTCCGTCTGGCACAGCAATGACGAAGCGATCTCGTTCCTACAAAAGATCGAAGGCCTGCCGCTTGAGCCCTTCCCCAGCGGCTCGATGATGCGCGGCTCGCGTGCGAGCGCGATCAGCTTTGGCGTGATCGCGGTGATCCTCACCTGCGGATCGCCCTTTGGCATCGTGCTGGCGCAGGCGTTTGGCGTCGTTGAAGCGCCGTGGGCGAACTCGGAATGGCTCTGGATGACGACCGTCGCGCTGCTCTTCTTTGCGCCGGTGATTTTCGCGTTAGCCTATCTCTTGTTCCGCTTCGTCGCCGGCATGGTGGCTGAGATGGTGGCGCGGCAGCGGCTTAATCGTTGGATCGCAGGCGTGCTGCGCGGCGTCGCCTTTGGCCGCGATGGCGACCAAGCCATCGGCCAAGTCCGCACCGTCTCGCACACGCACGCGACGCGCGAGCTTTGCATCGAAGGCGCGGTGGCCGAGCGCATGCAGGCTGGAGCGCAGACTGCTGCCAGCCAGCTCATCGAAACCTATCGCTGGGCGCTGTTTACGGTGGGCTCGGACTCCAACAGCCCGCTGGCCAATCTCGCGAACGACGCGATGACCTGGAGCAGCCTCATCCACACGACCTATTTCGATCAGCCGGAAGTTGTCGATCTGATCGCTGACTATATCGGGGACGAAGTCGATGGCGGCGACACGCAAACCGGCGCACGCGATCGCCTGCAAGCGGCGGCGCCGCCACCGCCTGCCGCCGCCGAACCTGTCGCCAACGCTGCACAATAGAGAGGACTATCCGCATGACCGAAGCGCAAGTGATCGAGCAATCCGTCGAATATATGGGGCTGCTGCTGCTTGGCGTGTCGCTCATATTTTCGGTGGTGTCGGCCTACATCGTCGCGCTCAATTATTTCGTTGGCGACGCGATGTTCATGGCGCGGTTTGGCGCGTTTGCGTTCGTGTCGCTGATCTTGGCGCTGCTCATGGTTGTCATGGTCGGCGCGGAGAACACGCATTCGGGCTTGGTGGAGCAGCTGGTGCTGCTGAGCCAGACAAGTGAGCTGACGCCTGCCGGGCTCGCGGTGCTAGAGAACAATATGCACGGCATCGACGGCCTGGTGCGCCTGCTCTTGTGGATCGGCATGCTGAGCGTGTTCGGGGCGCTAGCCTACATGACGTTCCTGCACCGCTGGACGCCGGACATCGTCAACGTCGCGCTGCAGCCGGTGTCGTCAACGTAGCGTTATCCGCGCGCGGCGGGACCGCGGACGCAGGCTTCGATGTTGTTGCCGTCCGGGTCGAGGACGAAGGCGCCGTAATAATCGCCCGCCCCTTCGCGCAAACCAGGCGGTCCATTGTCGCGACCGCCATTGTCGAGTGCTGCGCGGTAGAACTCGTCCACCGAGCCTTTGCTGTCAGCTTGAAACGCGATGTGCATCTGGTTGATGCCAGGGCGTGACCCTTCGACCCAATAGGATGGGACTAACCTGCCGATCCAAAGATACGGGTATTGCTCCGGCCCTTTGCCGAGCAGGAACGAGCCTTCGAAGTTATCGACGGTGGCGAGACCTAAGGCTTCGGCAATCGCGTCGTAAAAGCGGCGCGCTTTGGCCAGATCGGTGACGACGATGCCTGTATGGTCGAGCATGAGAGGTAAACGCGGAGCGTCCGCACTTGTTTCCGCCGCGCCGCTACTCGCCGCGATCTGCACGACGCGCTCGGCCAGCGGCGGAGACGAGCCAGATCGCGATCCCCAAAGTCGCGAGCCAGATGAGGATGGTGGCGAGGTAATCGCCTAGCCCGCCCGATGGGGCATCATCGAGCTTTGCGCTGCGCGTGTTGTCACGTTCGCGTGGCGCGATAGCGGGTGGCGGCGTCTGCTCTGGCGCTTCGACAAGTTCTGGCGCGGGCGCCAGTTGTGTTTCCGCTAATGCTTCGCGCAGGGTTTGATTGTGCTGCGCGTAACCGGCAGCGAGACACGCCGCGTCGGCGCAGGCCTCTTGCGACGCCATAAAGCTGCTCTCCGCCTGGATCGCGGGATGGGCGGAATCGATGAATTGGAGTTCGCCGACGAGTTGGCGACGCTCCTCCTCCAGCGGGATGAGTTCGGGCGCTTCGCAGATGCGCTGCGTGAAGCCGGTTGCGCTGGCGCAATCGAGCGACTGCGCGTGTGCGGAAGGCGCGAAGGTGAGGCAGAGGAAGAGTGCGGCGAAGATGCGCGACATGGGGTGAGTTTAGGCGGCTCGGTTATGACCTGCCACCCTTCTCGTCACTCCGACCGCGCGGAGGGCGATCCGGAACCCAGGGGTCGCCAGCGCATCGTTTGCCTCTGGGTTCCGGGTTCAATGCTTCGCATTGCTCCGGAATGACGGGTGACCCTTTGTTGCCGTACGATCTCATGCGGATTGAATGAACTCTGAATGACCATTCTTCAGTTGGTAAAACCCGTCCTGTGGCACAGGGAGCAGCAGCATGTCGTGCTTTGACAGTTGCTCGTAAGCACCACGAATTAGCCTGCTCGTTAGTCCATGCGTGACTACGATAGCCGGTGCACATGCTTCCCGCAGCCAGTCTTTAACCCGCGCACATGCGTCTTCAAATTTTTCTCCATCAGGAGAGCGAAAATACCAATCGTGAGGTTTGCTGCCACTTAGCGCACCTGGAAACTCCGTGTCGATTTCATACATCGACATCCCGTCCCAACACCCTAGCGAAACTTCGGCGAGGCGCTGTTCGATGTGGATGTCTAGTTTCACAAACTGAGAAATGAGCGAGGCCGTCTCTCGCGCTCGGCCAAGCGGACTAACGTAAGCGCGCAGTGGCGCCTTGGCGGCAACCATCGCGGCGAGCGTTCTTCCCACCGATTGCGCTTGCTCGCGACCACGCGGTGTCAGCGGTGAATCTTTGGCCCCTTGGAAGCGACCCGCGCTGTTCCATTCGGTTTCTCCATGACGAACCAAATATAGTGCGGGCTCATTCTCTACCGGGGTCATGCCAGCGATATCTTTCCGTCTCAGGGACCCCGGTCAATCACCGCGAATTCGAGCGCGCGCTAGTCGTTGTCACCCTTCGGCGATAAACGAACGCTCTTCTACCGATCGATGAAAAGCGCCGCTGGATGCTCGAGCATGCCCTTTACGCGCTGGATGAAAGCCGCCGCATCGTAGCCGTCGACCACGCGGTGATCGAATGAGCTCGACAGGTTCATCATCTTGCGGATGACGATCTGGCCGTTTTTCACCATTGGGCGTTCGACTAGCTTGTTGACGCCGATGATTGCGACTTCCGGGTGATTGATCACGGGGGTCGTCACGATGCCGCCGAGCGCGCCGAGCGAGGTGATGGTGATGGTCGAGCCGGAGAGTTCGTCCTTCGTCGCGGTGTTGGCGCGGACGGCGGCGGCGAGGCGCGAGACTTCGGTGGCGCTATCCCACACGTCGCGCGCTTCGGCGTGGCGCACGACCGGCACGATCAGGCCACCATCGGTTTGCGTAGCGATGCCGATATCGACATTCTCGTGGCGATAGACGACGCCGTTATCGTCGTCATAGCGCGCATTGATCTGCGGGAAATCCGGCAGCGAGAGCACGAGCGCCCGCATCAGGAACGGCAGCAATGTCAGCTTCGGCTGATCACTGCGCTTGGTGGCGTTCAGATGCGCGCGGAGTTCTTCGAGTTCGGTGAGATCGGCTTCTTCGACGTAAGCGAAGTGCGGAATGCGGCGCTTGGCGTCCTGCATCTTCTCCGCGATCTTGCGGCGCAGGCCGATGACCTTCACCGGCTCGATGCCGTTCTTCTCGGCAAGCACGCTGGAATGGCGCGCGCCAGCGACGGGCACGAGCACAGCGTCCAAATCTTCGTGCGTGATGCGACCATCGGGGCCGGTGCCGCGCACTTGGCCTAGATCAACACCGAGCTTTTGCGCACGCGCGCGCACAGCGGGCGACGCTTGCGCTTGGCTCCACTCACGCACGCTCGCATCGCGCGCGGCGGGCTTGGCGACAGCTTGCGACGGCGCGGCAGGCTTGGCTGCGCCCGGCATGGCGGCGGCAGGCACGCTACGCGGCGCGGACCCCTGCATCGCGCTTTGCACTTGCTCTTCCGACCACGTCGCGCCGGCTGGCGCTTTGATCTTGGGCTTCGGCTGCGTTGCGGCGGCGCCGTTCGCTTGCGCCGGCGGCGCAGGCGGCGCAGCTTTCACGTCCGGCTTAGGCGGCGGCGGGGGTGGCGGCGGCGCAGCGGCCGCAGGCTCACTCTCGCCCTCGCCATCTGTTTCAAACACAACGATCTGGCCGCCGACGGGCGCCATGTCGCCCGGTTCGCCGTGCAGCGAGATGATTTTGCCGGCGACGGGAGATGTCATCTCCACAGTCGCCTTATCGGTCATCACATCGACGAGCGGCGCATCTTCCTGAACGACATCGCCGACACGTACGTGCCACGCGACGATCTCGGCTTCCGCCGTGCCTTCACCAACGTCCGGGAGTTTAAAAACGTATTGGCCCATGGGTTTAGCTTCAGGCCTCCGTCACACGGCGCATCGCTTTAATGATGCGCGGCGGGGTTGGGAAATACTCCCATTCGAGGGAGTGCGGATATGGCGTGTCGTAGCCGGTGACGCGTTCGATCGGCGCTTCCAGCTTGTAGAAACAATGCTCTTGCACGAGCGCGCTGAGTTCAGCGCCATAGCCGGACGTGCGCGTTGCTTCGTGAACGATGACGCAGCGGCCGGTTTTTTCGACTGATGTGACGATGGTTTCGATATCGACCGGCAGCAGCGTACGAAGGTCGATGACTTCAGCATCGATGCCGCTTTCGAGCGCTGAGGCCAGTGCGACGTGCACCATCGTGCCGTAAGCGAGCACGGTGACGGCTTCGCCGGGGCGCACGATGTTGGCCTTGCCGAGTGGGATTTTGTAATAGCCCTCCGGCACTTCTGACGCCGCATGCTTCGACCATGGCGACACTTGGCGATCGTGGAAGCCGTCGAACGGGCCGTTATAGATGCGCTTGGGCTCCATGAAGATGACCGGATCGTCTTCTTCGATGCAGGCGATCAGCAGGCCCTTGGCGTCATACGGCGTTGACGGGATCACCGTCTTCAAACCGGCGACGTGGGTGAAGAGCGCTTCCGGCGATTGGCTGTGCGTCTGGCCGCCGCGAATGCCGCCGCCATACGGCATGCGCACGGTGATCGGCACGGTGAAATCACCGGCTGAGCGATAGCGGATGCGCGCAGCTTCTGAGACGAGTTGGTCGTAGGCCGGATACATGTAGTCGGCGAACTGAATCTCGATCACGGGGCGCAAGCCATAAGCCGCCATTCCAACAGCGACGCCGGCAATCCCGTTCTCGTTGATCGGCGCATCAAAGCAGCGCTTCGGCCCATACTTCTGTTGCAGATGTTCGGTGACTTTGAATACGCCGCCGAAATAGCCGACGTCTTCGCCGAACGTGAGCACGTTGGGATCGCGCTCCATCATGGTGTCGAGCGCCGAGTTCAGCGCTTGGATCATGGTCATGGCGGGCATTAGCGTGCGCCTTTTTTGTGTGGTGCGCAGATGTTTGTAGGTTGGAGCGCGGGCCTCCTGGCCCGCAATGCGGCACGCGCGGTGCGTTGGAAAGATGCGGGCCGGAGGCCCGCGCTCCAACCTGCAAACGCGGGCGTCTCACATACAAGCATCATCACGACCCCATCTCATCGCGCTGCTGGCGCAAGTGCCAAGGCAGATCGCTGTAAACGCCCTCAAACATGCTGGCGCGCGTGTGGGTCGCCGGCGCTTCGGCGCTGAGCACGCCGACTTTCTCGGCTTCGCGGCCGGTGGTGCGCACAGTTTCAAGCGCTTCTTCGTGCGCTGCTTTGTGCTGCTCCTCCGACCATTCGCCGAGCGAGATCAGGTGCGTCTTCAAGCGTTCGATCGGATCGCCGAGCGGCCACAGGCGCGCTTCGTCGCCCGGGCGGTAACGCGCGGGATCGTCGGACGTGGAGTGCGGACCGGCGCGATAGCTGAAGTGTTCGATGAGCGTGGGGCCCAAGTTTGCGCGGGCGCGTTCGGCGGCCCATTGCGTGACCGCGTAGACGGCGAGGAAATCATTTCCATCGACACGCAGCGGCGGCATGCCGTAACCGACGCCTTTGGCGGCGAACGTCGTGTTGTCGCCGCCGGCGATGCCGGAGAACGAACTGATCGCCCATTGATTGTTGACGACGTTGATGATCACCGGCGCTTTATAGACGGCGGCGAACGTCATCGCGGCGTGGAAGTCGCCTTCCGCCGTTGAACCTTCGCCCAACCAAGTCGAAGCGATACGGCCGTCGCCTGAATAAGCCGACGCCATTGCCCAGCCGACCGCTTGCGGCACTTGCGTGGCGAGGTTGCCGGAGATGGTGAAAAAGCCGTCCTTCTTCGACGAATACATGACCGGCAGCTGACGGCCTCGCATCGGGTCGGATGCGTTCGAGTAAACTTGGTGCATCATGTCGATGAGCGGGTAGTCGCGCGCGATCAGGATGCCTTGCTGGCGGTAGGACGGGAAACACATGTCGTCCAGATTGAGCGCCATGGTCTGAGCGATTGCGATCGCTTCTTCGCCCAAGCACTGCATGTAGAACGAGGTTTTGCCCTGACGCTGCGCGCGATGCATGCGCTCGTCATAAGCGCGCGTCAGCAGCATGTACCTGATCGCGCGGCGGAGCTTTTCCGGCGCGATCTGCGGCGTCCACGGCCCAAGCGCGTTGCCTTCCATGTCGAGGACACGGATGAGGCCGTAGGCGTATTCGCGCAGCGCATGCGCGGACTCGTCCACATCCGGGCGCGGCGTGTCGCCCGGCTCCGGGAAGCTCCAACCAGAGAAATCAGGTTTGTCGCCCGGACGGGCGCGCGGCGCCGGAACGTGAAGATCGAGCGCGTTGGGCTTTCTGCTGCTCATGTCGTCCATTATGCCCTCTTCGCTGCGGCGATGCGCTCGCGCACGATCCGGTCAGCGGCTTGCTGCGGGGTGATGTTGTCGCTCTTGGCGATGTCCAACACCTTCAGCACGCGCGGTGCGATGGCGCGCACGCGCCCCTCAACCACATCCGCCGCTTCGCCCAGATATTCGGCCGACACATTGATGATGCCGCCTGCGTTGACAACATAATCCGGCGCATAGGTGATCCCACGCGCAACGAGACGTGCGCCGTCTGCTTCGACCGCGAGCTGGTTGTTGGCGGCGCCGCAGATGATCGGTGCGGCGAGTTCCGGGATCGTCTCTGCGTTGAGGCCGGCGCCGAGCGCGCACGGCGAAAAAACATCGGCCCTAGCGGCGTGGATCTGATCGACCGGCGCGATTTCGGCGCCGAGCGCTTGAGCGCGGTGGAGGTTGGTCTTGTTCACGTCGGCGATAATCAGCTTTGCGCCGTCATCGACCAAGAGCTTGCAGAGATTGTAGCCAACTGAGCCCACCCCCTGCACAGCGATCGTGCGCCCCTGCACAGAGCCGCCGAGCAAAGCCTTGATCGAGACGAAGACTCCGAGCGCCGTCATCGGAGACGGATCGCCGCCAGCCTGTCCGGCTTCTTTCGGAATGCCCGCAACGTATGAGGTCGAGCGCGCGATGGCGCGCATGTCCGCGACAGTGGCGCCGACATCTTCAGCAGTGATGTAGCGCCCGTTCAGTTTCTCGACCGCTTCGCCGAAGCTTTGGAATGCGTCTGCACGTTCTGTGTTGATGCGATAGATCACTGCTTTGCCGCCGCCGAGCGGCAGATCGGCCATGGCGTTCTTGTAGGTCATCCCGCGCGACAAGCGGAGCGCATCGGTCAGCGCATCTTCGGCGCTGTCATAGTCCCAGATGCGGCAACCGCCAGCGGCGGGACCGATGGCGGTGGAGTGAATAGCAACGATGCCGGCAAAGCCTTGCGCCTCGCCGCCTACGAAGACGACGTCTTCGTGCCCGTCGAACGATGGGTGGGTTTTCCAGTTCATCATTGACCAGGCCTTATTGAATCGGCTCATCGAGCAGGAGTTGACGTGCGAAGCGTCCGGGCGGCGAGCCGAAGGAGAGCAAGCCGTCGTGGTAGCGCTTCAGGTTGAACTGGGCGCCCCAACGCTCGCGGGCAACGGCGCGGGTTTCCAGATGCTCCTGGAAGCCAACGAAATAGGTGGAGAGTTGCGTGAACGAGAGTTGCGCGCGACGCCACTTGCCAGCCGCTTCACGCTCTTCCTGGAACGCAGTTTGCGTCAACAGGTGCATCATCTCTTCTTGCGTCATGCCGTCTACGTGGATGGCTTGGTCGATGATGGCATTGGTGATGGTGCGTAGCTGCACTTTGAGTTGGCTCAAGCGATAGAGCGGATCGCCAGCGCGGAAGCCCTCTTCGATCATCATCTCTTCGGCGTACACGGCCCAGCCTTCGACGAACGAGCCTGACGAAAGTACGGCGCGTAGCACTGACGGATACGCATTGGCGTGCCAGAGCTGGACGTAATGGCCCGGTGAGCTTTCGTGGACGGCGATGTCGAGGATGCCGCGATTGTTGTACTCGCGCAGGAACGAGATGGTCTGCTCTTCAGTCCAATCGTCCGGGATCGGCGAGACGGCGTAGAACGAGCCAAGATCGCGCTCCAGCGGGCCTGGCGCGTCGAGATACGCGACCGCAAAGCCGCGCTGAAACTCCGGCATCAGGATCACGTTCACCGGCTGCGGCGGCATGGTGATGATCTGGCGCGCGTTTAGGAACGCATCGGCTTCGCGCACGCCGGCGGTTGCGACTTCCACGAGTTGATCGCGCGGTGGGCGGTCGTTGGCAGCGAGATCGAGGGCTGCGCGGATGACGGTTTGCTGTTGCTCCGGCGTCGGCGCATCCGGCATGGCGGGCGCGTTGGCTTGGCCTGCCAGCGCTTGACGAGAGACACGGTACATTTCTTCTCGGACGCTAACAACAGCGGCTTCAGCGCGGCGCTTGATTTCAGCGCGCGAGAGATCGGATTGAAGCGTGAAGCGGAGTGCGGTGTCGAAGGTCTCGGCGCCGACGCGGTAATCGGCTTGAGCGGCGGGCACGAGCGTGCCTTCGATCCAGGCTTGATGCTCATCCACTGCGGCATTGAACGCAACGATGGCGCGCTCAAGACGCGCACGCTTTGAAGCGCTAAGTTCGCCTTTGTGCGGTTCGATCATGCCGGTGACTATGGATTTCAGACCAGCGTTTTGCGCGGCGTAGGTTGCAGCGTGTGGGGCCGGTATGCGGGCTGGTTGCAATTCTTCGCGCGCTTGACGCAGTACGCGCGGGATTTGCTCCATGCGCGCTGTCGCGGATTCCAAACGCTCCGGCAGCGGCGCGAACTCACGCGCCATCAACGAGTAAAGCGCACCACCCGCCACCGATTGATAACCGAGCGGATTCCAAGCCCAGCCCTGCAATGTTTCCGTGCGCCAGATGTCAGCGCGCAGCGCGTTGTCGAGCAACATGGCGTCGACTTGATTGGCGCGCGAAAGTTGGCTGCGGTCGATGCGTTGAAGCGACGCGAGAGTTTGTTGCGAGAAGCGTAGGCCGGCGTTGCGGCCGCGGGCGCTGAGATCATCGACGCGATTGTCGAAACGGTGATCGCCCATGCCGGTGGCGGAGACTGGGCTCAAGCGCGCGCCCTGATCAATATAGCGGCGTGCGAGCGCCTCGAAGGCGCGGTCTGCGCGGCTGGTGGTTTGAGCGGACGCGCCGGGGCTAAGAGCCGGAACGAGCAGGCTTGACCCGAGTGCGAGGACGACCCGGCGGCGCGTGGTGTTCATGTGGCTGCTTCGCTCCAATAAACGCGAACCGGGCGGCTTTTATGGGCCGCCCGCTGCTGATTTGGCGGATACATACAAAAGCGGGTGGTTTACGCAACAGACAGCGCGATGCTGGCAAAAATCGACCGCGTTTGGCGCTTCAGAGAGCAAATCTCTACAGCATTCGACCAAGATTGAGTAAACCGCCCCTAATTCGATCTTCGCATTTGCAGCATTCCTCGCGTGGCCCGCTTTCGGGTCGTTACATCCGTTCGCCGGGCAGTTTGCTGGCTTGCTTTACCCAAGCCGTAAATTGCTTCTCGTCGAGCGCGTCGTCTTCGTGGATGTCGAGATAGCGCACGGTATGTTGTTTCGATTTACCCGGCGGCACAGGCTTCAGAGCTGCGCCCTGGAAGAAGGCGACTTTCACATAACGCGTGAACACGTGGATCCCGAGAAACCAGCGCCCCTCTTCAATGCCGTAGAGCGGCGAGTTCCATTTCACCGCCTTCTGCACGCCAGGCACGGCGCGGGTGATCAGAGCGTCGAGCTTAGCGCCCAGCGCACTTTTCCAACCGGGCATAGCGGCGATGTAAGCCTGAACAGGCGCGTCGCCGTAGCCCTTAGCGATTTGGGGATTTCCGCCGGCAAGGAGCTTGGGCGCAATGGTCTTGGCCGCGCGCTTCTTAGGTGCGGACTTGGCTTTCTTTATCGGGGCTTTCTTGGCCATTACATTTCGCTCAAAGGGTGCGCCGGGCCATCGCCGCAGCGCACAACGCAAGTTATTTTATAACCGATCTGAACCAAACCGGCCGCTAGCGCGTAGTACGTATTAGCTCGGGTATACGCGAGCAAACTAGACGCGTTCGGTTGTCGAAACTCCTTGACAGAAACGCCCGGCAGGCGTGGGAGTATCGCGAAATAGACTCTCGGGAGGAGCTTTTATGCGTTCATTATTTGGTGCAGCAGCACTGGGCTTGGTGCTGGCGGTGGCGGCGTGTTCGCCTGCTGCAGAAAATACTGCAGAAGCACCGGCGACGGAAACCGCTGAGGCGCCTGCCGCCGAAGCTCCGGCTGCTGAAGTACCGGCTGGTCCGCCTGCCGCGACGCTGATCGCGCTCAACATCACTGACGCCAGCGGCGCACAGCTTTCGGGCGACACGGCCCGCGGCCAGCGCGTGTTTGCACAGTGCGCCACCTGCCACTCGCCAGATGCGGGCGTGAACCGGGTCGGCCCGTCGCTGCACGGCATCGTCGGTCGTCGCGCTGGCACGATTGAAGGCTTCCGCTACTCAGACGCGAACCGCAACTCGGGCATCACCTGGACCGAGCAAGAGCTGTTCACGTATCTGGAAAACCCACGCGGCCGCGTTCCAGGAACGATCATGGCGTTCGTCGGTCTGCGTAACCCGCAGCAACGCGCTGACGTGATCGCCTATCTGAAGGCAAATGCTGAGTAATAAGCTCGGTTGCTAGATATAGAAGAGCCGCCGGGGCAGATGCTCCGGCGGCTTTTTTTGTGCCTACGACGATTACACGTCGCGGCGAAAAATGATTGTGCTGCGGCCGAGTTCGAATCCGAACTTGGTGACGCGCGCTACGTTGAGCAGCGTATCATCTGCGGTTTGGATGAACGTGTCATGGAAGCGGACGCGCATGCGACGCGCGCCAAGCTTTAGCGAAAACAAGTATGACCAACGCAGCACGCCGCCACTCACCGCGCCGCGCGCTTCGCCGATCATGTCGTCGGCGTTGGCGCTGTAGGCATCACCGGCAGCGGGTGTAATGCGCCAGACGCGATGTTCGGTGGCGCCGTCATCGAAGAGAAAATCCTCGCTCAACACCAAAGCGCCGTCATCCATACGGCCCTCTAGGCTAATGGCGAAGCGGCGGCGGATGCGGCCGGTGAAATCCTGGAAGACGCCCTCTGCGCGTGAGCGCCCGAGCAGAAAGCGCTCGATCCTTGGCTCGCCGGTCGGCAGCGGGCTCACTTGCGGCGCGCGAGGTCGGTCAGATGAAACGGAAACGACGCGGCGATCAACAATGCTATCCATGGCCAATCCGCTCCAACCAATGCCGCCCTCAGCGCCAGCAGCAACATGACGCCGGGCATCAACGCAAAAAACCAAGTCACCGCAGCGCTCTGCCATTGAGCGCGCCGCAGATAGACGAGCCCGACGAACTCGATCGCGATCACAAGCAGAACGACATCGACAGCGCGGCCGCTCTGAACAAAATCCTGCACCGCACGTGTCTCCGCTTGCGATCAGCCGAACGGCCCGTTCAAACGCACCACGTCAAAGTTTAGTACGGAAGCCAACGACACCCAGATCAGATACGGCGTCAGCAAAACGCCCGCGAGGCGCGCATGCCGCGCCGTGAAAATGATCAGCGCAACCACCGACAACCAAAGCAGCCCAACCTCGATCAACGACCAGTCGGGGCGCTGCAGACGGAAGAAGAGCAAACTCCAAAGCACATTCAGAAAGCCGTTCAACGCAAACAGCCCGATCAACCATTCGCGCTCTGCGCCCTTCGGCGCGCGTCGCCATGTGATGACGGCGGCTGCCGCAGTGAGCGCGTAGATCACCGTCCAGATAATGCCGAACGCAGGTCCAGGCGGCTGCCAATCGGGCTTTCGCAAACTCTCATACCAGGGACCGAGATCGGTTATGGTCCCACCGAGCACGGCCACGAACATCGCGGCAGCTGCGGCCACCGCGATCGGGCGCAGCCGTTTCCAGTTCACGGCGCGCCGACGCCGAGCAAGTGTCCCATATCCTTCAGGAAGATGCGCATGTGTGCAGCCGGATCGGCGCGCACCAATTCCTTGTTCATGTAGGCTTGCCAGGTGAGGCGTTGCACATCGGGATCGTCACACATGGAGACGAAACGCTCGCGGCGTTTGTCGCTGCGGTACCAGAAGTGCTGCATGATGCCGAGAATCCAGAACACTTGGCCGTGGTCGCGCATAAAGGTTTTGCGTGCGCTGGCGAGACTCTGCGGCTTGCCGGTGCTCAAGAACGCGTCCGCCGCTTCGGCTGCGACGCGTCCGCCGATCATGGCGTAATAGATGCCCTCGCCTGATGCTGGCGCGACGACGCCGGATGCGTCGCCAGCGAGCACGACATCGCGACCATTGTCCCAACGCGGCAGCGGTTTCAACGGAATTGGCGCGCCTTCGGTGCGCACGGTTTCGCAACCAGACAGGCCCGCGCTTTCGCGTAGAGCCGTGACTGCGCCGCGCAGCGAGAAGCCTTTGTTGGCGGAGCCGACGCCGATGCTGGCGGTGTCGCCATGCGGGAAAATCCAGGCGTAGAAATCCGGCGACAGCTTGCCTTGATAATAGACGTCGCAGCGGCGGCCGTCGAAATCGGCAAAGCCCTGCGGCGGTGAGCGGATGATTTCGTGATAGGCGAAGACGCACGGCATGCGGTCCGCGCCCTTCATGGTTTGTTGAGCCACTTTCGAGCGCGCGCCATCGGCGCCGATCACAACACGCGCGCGGACGCGGCGCACCATATCTTTGTCGGTGTCCTTATCGTGATAGCAAACGACAGCGACGCCATCGTCGTCATGCTCAATACGCAAGAACGATCCGGCGAGGCGTTCGGCGCCGGCGAGCGCGGCGCGTTCGCGCAACCATTCGTCAAAATGTTCGCGATCGACCATGCCGACGAAGCCGCCTTCGATCGGCATATCCACTTCGCGATCAGACGGGGCCACCATGCGCGCCGAGGTCGCGCGTGCGACGAGCAAATGATCGGGGATGTCGAAGTCACGTATCAAGCGCGGCGGGATGGCGCCGCCGCATGGCTTGATGCGGCCGGCCCGGTCGAGCAGCAGCACGGAATAACCGGCTTTTGCGAGATCGGTGGCGGCGGTTGAGCCCGATGGGCCACCGCCAACGACTACGGCGTCGTAAGTTAGTTTTGTAGTCATGAGCGCACTCCTTCGAGCACGGCGGAGGTGCTCTCTACGCGTGGCGCTGCAGCGCCCATCAAATCAAGCCGCCCCGCAAGAACGGCGGCACATACGAACAAAGCTGCTTCCAGCGAAAACACGATCAGGAAGGCGCTCGATGTTTCGGGAAGCAGCACACGCAACACGTCGACACCGGCGGCCCCTGCAAAGCCGCCGCATGCAAACGCGATTGCTTGGGCTGCGCCCCATACGCCCATGCGCACGCCTTCACGCGCGCTGCGCCCCTCTCCGGCCAAGCCCATCATCGAGCCGATGGCGGAAACGGCGAAGACGCCGTTGGCGAAACCAAGCGCAAACACGGTTGGCTGGATCGGCCATGAAGGCCCCACCATCGCGGCACACGCTAAGGCGCCGAGTGCGAGCGCAGAGCCAATGCAGCCAGCAATAGTCCACTGGCGCATCCAGGCGCGCTTCTTGTCGCCAAAGCGCGCGCCGCAGACGCCGACCAAAATCATGCCGAGCAACACACCGCCATGTTGGATGCCCGCCATCTGCGTCGACTGGCCCGGCGTCATGCCGAAGACGAGACCGCCGAACGGCTCAAGGATGAGATCCTGTGCGCTGTAGGCGAGCATCGAGACGAAGACGAAAATCGTGAAACGACGCGCGAGTGGTTCGGCCCAGATTTCGCGGATAACTTGCGCGAACGGCGGCTTTTGTTCTTGCGTCTCGGATTGGCGCTCGGGTTCGCGCTCTACGCCCCAGACGGCGAACAATGTGACGAGGAACGCGACGCCTGCGACGCCGGTGGCGACGAATGCTAGGCGTTGCGGTGAGAATGGATCGAGCAAGCCGCCCGCAATACCTGCGGTAACGACGATGCCGACGATCATCATGATCCACGTCGTCGCCGCAGCTGCCGGGCGGCGCTCAGGCGCGGTGCGCGTGGCGAGCAAAGCGAGCAACGATGTGCCGCTCGCGCCAACGCCTGCGCCGATCATGGTGAAAGCGAGTATGCCCAGCAGAATGCCGAGCACCGGTGAGGATGCCATGAGTAGCGTCGCATCAGTTGCGAGCACGCCGCCGAGCGCCAACACGCCCATGCCGCCGATGATCCAGGGCGAACGGCGATGGCCCATGTCGGAGCCGTAGCCCCAGCGCGGACGCGAAAGCTGAATGGCGTAGTGCCAAGCGACGAGCGCCGCGGGCAACATGGCTGGCAGCGCGTACTCCACCACCATGACGCGGTTTAGCGTCGATGTGGTCAGCACGACGATGGCGCCCAATGCGCTTTGCACGAGGCCGAGGCGTATAATGCCAGGCCAACTCAGCGTTTTCATGCAGAAGCTCCAGCGAGGCCGCCGAGAGCGAACGCGCTCACCAGCATGCCCAAGACATAAAGAAGCACGCCGGTGGCGTTGAACCACGGCGCGAGTTTGCGCGGATCGGTCATCAGCCGTTCCATCAGATACAATTGAATGCCGAGCGAGACGACGACTGCGATCGCGTGCAGTGGTTGGCCCCACGCGAGCAATAAGACGATCACCAAAGCCTGCGGGATCGCCATCGTGACGCACGCGACTTTCGCGGCGTTCTCGACGCCCAATTGCACAGGCAACGAACGCACACCGGTTTGGCTGTCGCCTTCGATGGCTTTGAAGTCGTTCAGCACCATGATGCCGTGCGCGCCGACGCTGTAGAGCGCGGCGATGATCAGGATTTGCGGATTGGGTAGCGCGCCCAGCATCACTGCCGCACCCGTGAACCAAGTGATGCCTTCGTACGAAAGCGCACACGCAGCCGGACCCCACCACCCGCTCTGCTTCAAGCGCAGCGGCGGCGCGCTATAGATCCAGGCGAGCGCCATGCCGACGATGGCGGCGCCAAACACCCAAGGCCCGAGCGCGTACGCCCAAAGCATCGAGACGATCGTCCAACCGATCGCGATCCAAAGTCCCCACTGCCCCGGGATGCGGCCTGAGGGAATTGGTCGATTGGGTTCGTTGATGGCGTCGACGTGGCGGTCGTACCAATCGTTGACGGCTTGGCTGGTTGCGCAAATGAGCGGCCCCGCCAGGACGATCCCCGCCAGCGCCATCGGCCAGCGGGCGCCAAGATCGGCGCCGGACGAAACCACGCCACAGCCGAACGCCCACATGGGCGGAAACCAGGTAATGGGCTTGAACAGCTCCAGCACAGCGCTGGGTGCGGGAAGCGACTTGAATGTCGCCGCGGCGGCCGTGTCAGACATACCGAACGCTATAATTGACACTCGAGACTGTCAATTAAAGTTGACGCTTATTCGTTAGCTTTGCGGTAAGTCGCCGATGCCGTAGCGGTGCAGCTTTGAATAGAGGCTCTGTCGGCTGAGGCCGAGGATTTCGGCGGCCGATGCGCGGTTGTTGCCGGTCAGTTCAAGCGCGGCTTCGATGCAAAGCTTCTCGACCAAGTCCGTCGTCTCGCGCACCAGTTCTTTCAACGTCACGCGGCCAACCAAGTGCGAGAGCTGCTCGACCGAACGCGGCAGTTCTCCCGCTGCACTCGGACGCGTCGCTGGTGTGCGGACGACGCTACGAATCGAAAAACCAAAGCACGGCTGGTCGCCGTCCGGCACATGAACCGCCGACACTTCGACGTCTTCTTGTTCGCCCAGGCGATTGCGCAGGATGGTCGCGAAGTTTTTCAGCGTGCCGTGCTGGCGTAGGCTGGACACGAGAATATTGCGGTCGATCTCAGGACGCCCGAGGAAGCTCTCCAAGGATTGGCCATGCGCCTGCTCTTTGCTGGCGAGTCGCGTGATGTCGAGGAACGCATTGTTTTCGGCGATAATGCGTAAGTTCTCGTCGGTTACGACGAATGCATCCGGAATGCGCTCAAGCACATCAATCAGACGCTGCGCCGATTCGGAGACCAGCGTTGACGCCGCATCTTGCACGCTCAAACGAACAAGAAAGAGCGAGGCGCGGTCCTGACGGAACAGAGATGCGGCAGCGGAGAACGAGCGCCCGCCATACTGGAGCGTCGTCTGCGCGGTTTGATTGCCGCCGCCATGCGCCATCGCAAGCAACGAAATCGCGGCATCGCGCGAAGGCGCGTCGAAAGCCGCTGCAAATCCGCGTCCGATGAGCGGCGCTGCGACGCCGCCGATGAGTTTTTCGGCCGCTGGATTGGCTTCAATGATTCTTCGCGTGACCGCGTCGATTACGATGACGGCCTCGGACGCGAGTTGAAACAGGAGCCGATACCGCGACTCAGCTTCGCGCAGGCGCGTGTAGTCACGCTCCATGGTTTGCTGCGCTTGGATCAAACGTTGTTGCAGCTCGGCGGTGGCGCGATGGTCGCGACCGATCGCGATGACGCGGCCGTCTTCGCCGGCGTTCACAGCGATGTAGCGCACGGCGACGGAATCGCCTTGCGCCATGGTGTGATTGATCTCGCGCCAACGCGGCCCAACATCGTTTGCCGCGTCGCGAAGCATTTCTTCGATTTTTTGTCGGCTATCGCTGGTGACGGTGTCCGCCCAGCGGCGATCAAGCCAGCCTTCGAATCCGTCATTGACCATGTCACGGCTGTTGACGGCGATGTCCCGGATAAAGCCGCCGCGATCGATGATCATTGCCACGTCGCCGCCGGCGGCAATCACGTTTGACGCGATCTTGCTATCGAGTGAGCCTAACAGATTCCGCGCGAACCTTGGGCCGATGCGCTCGGACGGAGACGTATGGATAGACATAGAAACTCGCACTCGCCCTTCTTCCGGCGCCGCCACAATTTAGTGGCGTGCGAGTTGCCTCACTGCCGCCTCAGCCTTCAGCACAGCTTCCTTTGCGTCGGATGCCATGCCGTCGGCGCCGATTTTCGCCACGAGTTCTGGCCGCTCGAGAAAGAGCAACCCTCCCACCATAACGTTAATGTCGCGATTCCTTGACGCTCGCCGAATGGACATAATCATTGGCGCGATTTGATCAAGCCGTTCGTCGGAACTGCATGTCATTCCGAACATGTCGAACCGGTGAGCCTGTACGGCGCCTATAATTTCATCAGGCGCACCGGACAATTCGGTCCAAGTCCGCCAGCCAGAGCGGCGGAAGAACTCTTCGATAATCACGATGCCAAAGGTGTGCTGCTCGCCAGGCGCAGGCGCAAACAGCGCCGCGCGGCCGTTCGCGGCGGCGCCGTCATCAACCGGACCGTGCAAACTTAGCTCGCGGACGACCTGCTGCAACCGACCGAGAGCGATGGTGACATCAGCGAAAGACGCCTGATCGTCCTGCCAGAACTCGCCAAGTCGGCGGGCTGTTGGAGCGAGCAAGTCCAGGTAGATCGCCTCCATGGCGACACCCTGCTGGAGCAGCCCGCCAATGATGGCAAGCAGCGACTCATGGCCTGCCGACAGCGTATAAAGTGCAAATCTTTCAGTGGTTTCCGGGCCAAGCTTAAGGGAATCGTTCTGCCGGGGCGCTAGATTGGTTTGGCTGTGAGCAAGCATCAGCCGCGGGATGATCTCGCCTTCGACCAAGCTCGCAAGCTTATCGGCTTGCTCGCGATCAGCCTGGCGGCGCGCGCGATTGCTCTGCCTACTGAGCCCGCTCGGGGGCTCAAGTCGTCTGGGCTCCTCGCCGCATAGATCGAATGCGGGAGACTGCGGAAGGCTGGACATGGGCCCCCCTTCTTGTCAGCGGAGTCTTCCCTATTCACGCAGCTCCGCGCCGCGCTGCTCCGACATCTACGACCCGACGAGGTCCCATGCCGGCGGTTCCCTCCCCGGAGCCCTGTCCTCTTAACGATGAGGATCTCAAGTCCGAGTTCAGCAGAATAAGCAGACTTAATGTCAGCTGGCGAGAACTAATTTCGTCAAAATAGCGACATCTGTCAAAACTTTTGGACGTTCCATTTCCTTGACAATGAACGGCGTGGGGATACGCTTCGATCTGACCACGTGATTGGTCGGGAGGTCGGCGGTGCACGCAAAACAACCGCAAGCCGGAGGCTTAAGCCTTCGCATTTCGAGCACGGGTGGCGATGCCTCCCACCGTCCAACAAACTTTTTCGATCACTGGATCGATCAAATCGCGCCGTGCCCATGGCCCGCACACATCGGTTCGCACATTGAATCACGTGAGAAGAGCGACGCTGGAAAAGCCGCGCTCTACACACCGGAAGAACGCGCCAAGCGCGACGCGTCGCCGTGGACCTTAGTGCAAGCGATTCTGGCGCCGCTTCAGTTTGTGGTGTTTGCGATCAGCTTAGGCCTAGTGATCCGCTTTCTGATCACCGGCGACGGCTACGCGCTGGCAACCGGTTCGATCCTCGCAAAAACTTTCCTGCTCTATCTCATCATGATCACCGGCTCGATCTGGGAGAAGGAAGTCTTCGGCAAATACCTCTTCGCGCGCGCCTTCTTCTGGGAAGACGTGTTCAGCATGTTGGTGTTGGCGTTGCAGACGACGTACTTGGTTGCGCTGCTGACCGGTTGGGGCACGGCGCAGCAGCAGATGATGATCGCGATCGCTGCTTATGCTGCGTATGTGATCAACGCTGGGCAATTTCTGCTAAAGCTTCGTGAAGCGCGCTTGGACGCTGAGCGAAGCGCGCAGAGAATCAGCGGGGGCCACCAGCCCGCATGACTCCAACCGCAACAAACGCTGGATGCGATAGCAACGCTCTGCCGGTGCTGCGCGAACGCGGGCAACGTGAAGTTTTCTGCGGCTTAACCGGGATCGTCTGGCTGCACCGCAAAATCCAAGACGCCTTCTTCCTCGTCGTCGGCTCGCGCACCTGTGCGCACCTCATTCAATCCGCCGCTGGCGTGATGGTGTTCGCCGAGCCGCGATTCGCAACCGCGATCATGGAAGAGAAGGATCTGGCAGGCCTGGTCGACGCCAATGAAGAACTCGATCGCGTTGTCGATCGCCTGCTTGAGCGCCGGCCTGATATTAAGCTGCTCTTCTTAGTCGGCTCTTGCCCGTCTGAGGTGATCAAGCTCGATCTGTCGCGCGCAGCGCAACGGCTGTCGGTCAAGCATACGCCCAGAACGCGCGTGCTCAATTATTCGGGCAGCGGCATCGAAACCACCTTCACACAAGGCGAGGATGCGTGCCTCGCCGCCCTTGTTCCGGAAGCACCCAGCGCCGACGTCGACGCTCTCCCAGGTTTGTTGATCGTCGGCGCGCTTCCGGACGTCGTCGAAGATCAGTTCGCGCGCCTGTTTGCCGAATTGGGCATCGGCCCGGTCGCGTTCTTTCCACCCCGCCGCGCGGGCGAGATACCGGCGGTCGGCCCGAACACACGCATGCTCATCGCGCAGCCTTTCTTGGGCGACACCACGCGCGCGCTCGAAGCGCGTGGCGCGCAACGCTTGCCCGCACTGTTTCCGTTCGGCGCCGAAGGCACGACGCATTGGCTGAAAGCTGCCGCCGATGCGTGGAACGTGCCGGAGATGGATTTCCGCCGCGTAGTCGCGCCGCATCGCGAACGCGCAAAACGTGCGCTCGCGCGCTCCAAGGAAACGCTCGATGGGAAGAGCATCTTCTTCTTCCCCGACTCGCAAATGGAGCCGCCGCTGGCGCGCTTCCTGGCTGAAGAGCTTGGCATGCGTCCGATCGAAATCGGCACGCCCTATCTCAATCGCGATCTGCTCTCGGAAGAAATGAAGCGGCTACCGGAGGGCGCACAGCTCAGCGAAGGCCAACACGTCGACAAGCAACTCGATCGCTGCCGCGAAGCGCGTCCTGATCTGGTTGTCTGCGGCTTAGGGCTCGCGAATCCGCTTGAGGCTGAGGGCCTGACGACGAAATGGTCGATCGAACTGGTGTTCTCGCCGGTTCACGGCTTCGACCAGGCGGGCGATCTCGCTGCTCTGTTTGCGCGCCCGTTTGCGCGCCGATCTGTGTTGAGGGTCTGACGCGATGCAATTGACCGTCTGGACCTATGAAGGCCCGCCTCACGTCGGCGCTATGCGCATCGCGACCGCGATGAAGGGTCTGCACTTCGTGCTGCATGCGCCGCAGGGCGATACTTACGCCGATCTTTTGTTCACAATGATCGAGCGCCGCAGTGCGCGCCCGCCGGTCACCTACACAACCTTCCAAGCCCGCGATCTGGGCGGCGATACGGCTGAGCTCTTCAAGAACGCTGCACGCGAAGCTTATGAGCGCTTCCAACCTGAAGCGATGATCGTTGGCGCTTCGTGCACAGCAGAGCTTATTCAGGACGATCCAGCTGGCCTTGCGCGCGCACTGAAGCTGCCGATCCCAGTGATCGCGCTCGATTTGCCGTCGTATCAGAAGAAAGAAAACTGGGGCGCGGCGGAGACCTTCTATCAGCTCGTCCGCACCTTCGCACCGAAGGTCGAAGGTGCACCTGCGCGCACGCCGGGCCCGCGTCCGCGCTGCAATATTTTGGGCGCGACCGCGCTCGGCTTCCGCCATCGCGATGACGTGGTGGAAGTGAAGCGCTTGCTGGCGCGGCTGGGTGTGGACGTGAACGTCACCGCGCCGCTGGAAGCGACACCGTCAGACCTCGCTCGCCTTGCAGACGCCGATTTCAACGTCGTGCTCTATCCAGAGATCGCCGACGTCGCCGCACGCTGGCTCGAGCGCACGCACGGTCAAAAAGCTGTGCGTACTGTGCCAATCGGCCAGAATGCGACCAAGGATTTCATCGCTGAGATCGCAGCCATCACAGGCATCGATGCGACGCCGGTCCTGCAAGATGCGGATGCGCGCCTGCCCTGGTGGTCGCGCTCGGTTGATTCCAACTATCTCACCGGCAAGCGCGTATTCATTTTCGGCGACGCAACGCACGCCATCGCCGCCGCGCGCGTGGCGTCAGAGGAACTGGGCTTCGAAGTCGTTGGCCTCGGAACCTATTCGCGCGAGTTCGCCCGCGATGTCCGCGCCGCTGCTGAAAAGCTCGGGGTCACGGCGCTGATCACGGAAGATTACCTCGAAGTCGAGCAAGCCATTTCAGAACTGCAGCCGGAACTCGTGCTCGGCACACAGATGGAGCGCCACATCGCCAAGCGCCTCGGCATTGGCTGCGCGGTGATTTCCGCGCCGGCGCACGTGCAGGATTATCCGGCGCGCTTCTCACCGCAAATGGGCTTCGAAGGCGCGAACGTCCTGTTCGACACTTGGGTGCATCCGCTGGTGATGGGCCTTGAAGAACACTTGCTCGCGATGTTCCGCGAAGATTTCGAGTTCAATGACGCCGCCGGGCCTTCGCACTTGGCCGCGCATCAAGCTGCGCCAGTGCAACCTGCGGCGCCTGCAGCCAACGACATCGTCTGGTCCAAGGAGGCCGAAGCCGAGCTGACCAAAATCCCGTTCTTCGTACGCGGCAAGGCCCGCCGCAACGCAGAACGCTTCGCCACCGAACAGGGCCTCGCCATCATTCAGATCGAAACTTTGTATGACGCCAAAAGCCATTACGCACGCTGAGACGCCTCCCGTCCGCGTCGTGATTGTCACCCTCGACAATCACCTCGCTGGAGTCGTGCGCCGTGCGGAGAAGGCGTTGGCGAGCGAAATCCCTGGGCTGTCACTCACGCTGCACGCTTCGACCGACTGGGTCGATAATCGCGCAGCGCTTGATAAATGCATCGCCGACATCGGCCGCGCCGACATCATCATCGCTTCCATGCTGTTCATGGAAGATCAGGTCCAAGCGGTGCTGCCTGCGCTTGAGGCGCGACGCGATGCTTGCGATGCAATGATCTGCGTGATGTCGGCGGGCGAAATCATCCGCCTGACCAAGCTCGGTCCGTTCCGCATGGATGGTTCGCAGACCGGCCCGATGGCATGGCTGAAAAAGCTGCGCGGCTCGAAGACCAGTTCTTCGGGCGCCGGCCAAATGGCAATGCTGCGCCGCTTGCCGAAAATCTTGCGCTACATTCCAGGCAAGGCGCAGGACCTGCGCGCTTATTTCCTGACCATGCAATACTGGCTCTCCGGCTCGCCGGAGAATGTTGCCGACATGGTACGCTTCCTGATCGGTCGCTACGCCGATGGCGAGCGCCGCGCTCTGCGCGAAGCGATCAACGCAGCGCCGCCGCGCGATTATCCGGAGATCGGCCTCTATCATCCGCGCGCCGCGACGAAGATTGTAGAACTGGTCGAGAGCCTGCCGCCCTCTTCAGCGAAGGAGGGCGTCGTCGGCGTGCTCGTTCTGCGCTCGTATGTGCTGGCGAGCGATGCTGGACATTATGACGGCGTGATCGACGCACTGGAGGCGCGCGGGCTGAAAGTGATTCCGGCGTTTGCGTCCGGCCTCGATGCGCGACCAGCGATCGAGAAGTATTTCCTCGAGAATGGCGCGCCGGTCGTGGACGCCGTTGTGTCGCTGACCGGTTTCTCACTCGTCGGCGGCCCCGCTTACAACGATGCAGCAGCGGCGGAGGAGATTCTCGCTAAGCTTGACGTGCCGTACATTTCTGCACAACCGCTTGAGTTCCAAACCTTGGAGCGCTGGGGCGCATCGAGCACGGGCCTGTCGCCGGTTGAATCGACGATCATGATCGCGATTCCCGAACTCGATGGCGCGACGTCGCCAATCGTGTTCGGTGGCCGTTCTGATGGTTCGGGTGAAGCTTGCACTGGCTGCGCCAAAGGCTGCCGCTTCGAGATGCAAGCTGTGGCGTCGAAAATGTGCGCCTGCCCTGAGCGCGCCGAGATGCTGGCGTCGCGCGTATCGCGGCTGGTGTCGCTGCGCCGCAGCACGCGCCGCAATCGCAAAGTCGGCATCGTTCTGTTCAACTTCCCACCGAACTCCGGCGCTGTCGGATCGGCAGCTTATCTCGCGGTCTTCGCATCGCTCCACAACACGCTGAAGGCCATGAAGGCCGGCGGCTATGACGTCGAAGTGCCGACCACGGCCGAGGAAGTCCGCACGCGGTTGCTCGAAGGCAATGCGGCGCGCTACGGCACGGATGCTAACGTCCACACGCGCATTGCGGCTGACGATCACGTGCGGCGGGAGCGGTATCTGGCTGAGATCGAAGCGCAATGGGGCCCAGCGCCCGGACGCCAACTCAGCGATGGCCGCTCAATCTTCGTGCTGGGCGCACAATTCGGCAACGTGTTCGTCGGTCTGCAGCCAGGCTTCGGCTACGAAGGCGACCCGATGCGCCTGATGTTCGAAGCGAGCTTTGCGCCGACGCATGCGTTCTCGGCTTTCTATCGCTGGCTACGCGAAGATTTCGGGGCGAATGCGGTGCTGCACTTCGGTACGCACGGCGCACTCGAGTTCATGCCGGGCAAGCAAGTCGGCCTGACTGCCGCCGATTGGCCGGATCGTTTGATTAGCGATCTGCCGAACTTCTATCTCTACGCCGGCAACAACCCGACCGAAGGCATGATCGCCAAACGGCGCTCGGCCGCTACCTTGATCAGCCATCTGACGCCGCCGATCGCGAAGGCCGGTCTTTATCAGAGCCTACAAGATCTGAAGGCGCTGATCAGCCGGTGGGACACGGCCGCAAGGCTTGAGCGCGATACGCTGGCGGCAAGCATTCAGGATGCGGCGTGCGGTCTGGAGATGGCGAAAGCTACACCCGCCTGGACCAATGAAAGCAGCGCTGAAATTGCAGCGCTTGCCGTGCGCGTCAACGAAATTGAAGACGCGCTGATCCCGAGCGGTTTGCACACGATCGGCGTGCCGCCTGATGCGGCTGAGCGCACCGATCTGTTGCTCGCAATCGCCGAAGGCAAAGGTCTCGCACCGCCCCGTGAAGCGATCCAAGCAATGGTTGGCGGCGCAACACCGGAAGCAGCGCTCGGACGCGCCGGCAAGAAGTCGCGCGCACTGCTCGAAGCTATGCGTGAGCTGCAAGAGACGGACGCTCTGCTGGCGCACGATACAGAGTTAGAGGCCATCCTGCGCGCGCTCGATGCGCGCTACATCCGCCCCGCGCCGGGTGGCGACCTGGTGCGGACGCCAACTGTGCTGCCGACCGGCCGTAACATGCACGGCTTTGATCCGTTCCGCCTCCCGAGCGCGCTGGCGGTCCACGATGGCGCGCTGCAAGCCAATCGCTTGCTGGCGCAACACGCCAAGCGCAGCAACGGCGCCTATCCTGAATCGATCGCCATGGTGTTGTGGGGATCGGACAATCTGAAAAGCGAAGGCGGTCCAATCGCGCAGGCACTCGCGCTGATCGGTGCGCGGCCGCGCTTTGACTCGTATGGGCGCCTAGCCGGCGCGCAACTCGTCCCGCTAGCCGAACTGAAGCGCCCCCGCATCGATGTCGTGATGACGCTCTCGGGCATCTTCCGCGACTTGCTCGCGCTGCAAGTGCGCATGCTGGCCGAGGCTTCCTATCTCGCGGCGGCTGCCGATGAGCCGATTGAGCAGAACCACGTCCGGAAGCATGCGCTCGAACTGCAGGCGCTGCATGGCTGTGACCTCGAAACAGCGGCGCTCCGCGTATTCTCTAATGCCGACGGCGCCTATGGCGCGAACGTCAATCAGCTGATCGATTCAGGCGTGTGGTCCGAAGAGGATGAGCTCGCCGACGCTTTCGAAAGCCGCAAGTGCTTCGCCTATGGCCGCACCGGCGTCGCCGTGCGCCAGTCGAAGATGCTGCGCAGCATTTTGAAGGGCGTGGACTTTACCTATCAGAACTTGGAGTCGGTTGAGCTCGGCGTCACCAGCATCGACCATTATGTCGATACACTGGGTGGCATCAGTCGTGCCGTGCAACGCGCGCGTGGCGTGGCGACACCGGTCTATATCGGAGACGAGACGCAAGGCGAAGGCAAGGTTCGTACGCTGTCTGAGCAAGTCTCGCTCGAAACACACACGCGCACGCTCAATCCCAAATGGTATGAGGGATTGCTTAAGCACGGCTATGAAGGCGTGCGCCAGATCGAAGCGCAAGTAACCAACACGATGGGCTGGTCGGCGACCACGGGCCAAGTTGAGCCTTGGGTCTATCAGCGCATCAGCGAGACCTATGTGCTCGATGACGCGATGCGTCGTCGTTTAGCGGCGCTCAATCCGAAAGCTTCGGCGCGCATGGCGAACCGCCTGCTTGAAGCGCACGAACGACAATACTGGCGCCCCGACGCCGCGACGCTCGATGCGTTGCGCAACGCCAGCGACGAACTCGAAGATCAATTGGAAGGCATCGCCGCTCCTGCGGCGTGAGGATAAGTATGACAACGCTCGACCTACCCAGAGGCCTCCCGAAACGCCCAGACGGCGAAGGCAGTGTGCAAGTTCTCATGGACCCTTCCATGAAGATCGAGCGCGCAAAAGTGTTCGCCGTTTACGGCAAAGGCGGCATCGGCAAGAGCACGACGTCGTCGAACTTGTCGGCGGCTTTCTCGCACCTCGGTAAGCGCGTGCTGCAAATCGGCTGCGACCCTAAGCACGACAGCACTTTCACGCTGACCAAGCGCTTGGTGCCAACCGTGATCGACGTGCTCGAAGGCGTGGAGTTTCACTCTGAAGAGCTGCGGCCCGAGGACTATGTCTATGAAGGCTATAACGGCGTGATGTGCGTCGAGGCGGGCGGACCGCCTGCGGGCACGGGCTGCGGCGGTTATGTCGTCGGCCAGACGGTGAAGCTCCTTAAAGAGCATCACCTGCTTGAGGACACCGACATCGTGATCTTCGACGTTCTGGGCGACGTGGTTTGCGGCGGCTTTGCAGCCCCACTGCAACACGCCGAGCGCGCACTGATCGTCACCGCCAACGACTTCGACTCGATCTTCGCCATGAACCGCATCATTGCGGCGATTAAAGCCAAGTCGAAGAATTACGACGTGCGCCTCGGCGGCGTAATTGTGAACCGCAGCGACGGCACCGACGAGGTCGATCGCTACAACGCCGCACTCGGGCTAGAGCGCATCGCGCACTTTCCGATCTTGGATGAAATCCGCCGCAGCCGTCTGAAGAAGTCTGTGCTGTTCGAGATGGAGTCCACGCCAGCGCTTGAAGCTGTGAAGCTTGAGTACATGCGCCTCGCTGCGTCACTGCTGGTTGGCGACAAACAATATGATTGCGTGCCGATGAAGGACCGCGACATCTTCGATTTTCTGGGTTTTGAATAATGAGCGTCACCGACTCCCATCGCCCTACGCCCGCTTATGAAGAGCGTCGCGGGCGGCTTGAAACCTACTTCGACCGCACCGCGCTCGAAGCCTGGACGCAGCTTACGTCAGACGCACCGGTCAGCCGCATTCGCGCAACTGTTCGCGCGGGCCGTGACAGCATGCGCGACACGTTGCTCTCGTGGCTGCCGCAAAACATGCGTGCGACGTCATTGTTCGACGCTGGTTGCGGTACGGGCGCGCTTTCGGTCGCTGCGGCCCGCCGCGGCGCACGCGTGACGGGCGTTGATGTGTCGGGGAGTCTGATCCAACTCGCGCACGAGCGCGCACCGAAGGAAGTGGCCCCTGGTTCCCTCGATTTCGGCGTCGGCGACATGTTCGACCCGCGCTTTGGGCGCTTCGACTATGTCGTGGCTATGGATTCGCTGATCCATTATCCGTCAGCGGAGATTTTGCGCGTTCTCGGCGGCTTCGCCGCGCGCACCGATCGCGCTATCATGTTTACCTTCGCACCGCAGACACCAGCGCTCTCGCTAATGCATGCGGCCGGCAAGCTTTTCCCGCGCGCTGACCGTGCGCCAGCGATCGAGCCGGTGAGCGAAGCTGTGATCCGTCGCGGCATTGCAGCGTCGTCTACTTTCAGCGGCTGGAGCATCGGGCGCAGCGCTCGCATTTCGAGCGGCTTTTACATGTCTCACGCCATGGAGTTGGTGCGCGCATGAGCGAAACCGCTCGCCCCCAACCGATGACGTGGCGCCAGCTGATGGCGAAAATGTTGCCGTTTGCAGACTCGGCCACGACAGAGCTGCCGCTGGGCCAGTTACTGCGGCTTGGGCTGTTTCAGGTTTCAGTCGGCATGGCAGCGGTGCTGCTGACTGGCACGCTGAACCGCGTGATGATTGTCGAGCTCGGCATTTCGGGCTGGGTCGTGGCGCTTACGGTGTCGCTGCCGTTGGTGTTTGCGCCTTTGCGCGCACTGATCGGATTTAAGTCAGATACGCATCGTTCGGTGCTCGGCTGGCGGCGCGGGCCATACATTTGGTTCGGCTCGATGCTGCAGTTTGGCGGCTTCGCCATTATGCCGTTCGCACTGCTGATCCTCTCCGGCGATACGCATGGGCCGATCGTGGTCGGCGAGATCGCGGCGGCGTTGGCGTTCTTGCTCGTCGGCATCGGCATGCATACGACGCAGACGGCGGGCCTCGCGCTCGCGACCGATCTTGCGCCGCCCGAAGCGCGTCCGCGTGTAGTAGCGCTTCTCTATGTGATGCTGCTGGCCGGGATGCTGTTCAGCGCGCTCTTCTTTGGGCTGCTGCTCGCCGATTTTAGCGCACTGCGCCTCATCCAAGTGATCCAAGGCGCCGCGGTCGTCACCATGGTGCTGAACTGCGTCGCGCTCTGGAAACAAGAAGTGCGCAATACGGAGCTTACCGCCCCCGATCGCGACCACGCGCCGTTTGCAGAACATTGGCGCGCGCTGATGGCGGGCGGACGCACCAGCCGGTTGCTGTTTGCCGTTGGCTTCGGCGCGGCGGCGTTCAGCATGCAAGACGTGTTGCTCGAGCCTTACGGCGCACAAGTGCTGGGGCTCTCCGTTGGCGAGACGACGGCGCTGACCGCGCTTTGGTCCTGGGGCGCACTGTGCGGCTTTGCACTTGCCGCGCATCGCTTGGGTGAAGGCGATGAATGCCATCGGCTCGCGGGCTACGGCGCGCTTGTCGGCGTTGTCGCGTTCTCGCTCGTGATTTTCGCGGCGCCACTCAGCTCTACCGCTCTCTTCTGTGTCGGAGTCGCTGGCATCGGCTTTGGTGGCGGATTGTTTGCTGTCGGCACGCTCACGGCTGCGATGGCGCTGACGCGTGACGGCCAGTCGGGCTTAGCGCTCGGCGCTTGGGGCGCGGTACAAGCGACGGCGGCTGGCATCGGCATCGCTGTGGGCGGCGCGTTGCGTGATGTCGTTGGCGGCCTTGCTGAGAGCGGCGCTTTAGGGCCAGCACTCGCCGGCCCAGCGACGGGCTACGGCTTTGTGTACCATCTCGAAATTGGACTTCTCTTCGCCGCGTTGATCGCGATTGGCCCGCTTGCGCGCCACGCCTCAACGCATCCCCAAACCACCACGACGAAATTCGGCATGGCCGAGTTTCCAACCTGAACGGCTGCCAGGAGTTACGGCAATGGATCAAGTTTATAACGGAGGCCTCGATTGGGCAGAATGGGTGCTTTATGCATTCTTCCTCTTCTTCTTCGGTCTCGTCGCCTATTTGCGCCGCGAAGATCGTCGCGAGGGCTATCCGCTCGAAGACGATGTCAGCGGCCGGCATGAGCCGCTTGGCGGGCTTTTCTTCAGCGCGCAGCCGAAAGTGTTTCGCCTGCCCCACGGCGGCGCAACGGTGACAAAGCCGAATGCCACGCGCGACACGAACGACTTCAAGGCGCGACGCACCGCGCCATGGGCCGGTTCACCGATCGAGCCGGAAGGCGATCCATTGCAAGCTGGCGTAGGCCCGGGCGCTTATGCGCAACGCTCCAAAACGCCGGATCTCATGATGCATGGCGCACCGCGCATTGTGCCGCTCCGTGTGGCGGAAGATTTCTATCTCGACAAGCGTGATCCCGATCCGCGCGGAATGCCGGTCATCGGCGCCGATAACGCTGTCGCGGGCACGGTGACCGATGTCTGGGTCGATCGTTCAGAATACATCATCCGCTATCTCGAAGTGACTTTGCCGGAAGGCAAGCGTGTGCTTGTGCCGATGCCGATGGCCATCGTCCAACGCGGTCGGAAGCGCGTGAAGGTCGTTGACTTGCTCGCCTCTCAGTTCGCCGGCGCGCCGACTTTGGCGAACTACGACCAAATCACACGCGACGAAGAAGAACGTGTCAGCGCCTATGTTGGCGGCGGCATTCTCTACGCGACCCCAGCCCGTGCGGAGCCTTGGATATGAGTGAGCATGATTTTGAGCCAGTTCGCGGCCTGCCGGGCAATCTGCCCAAAGGCGAACGCCTGATCTGGCAAGGCGCGCCCGATTGGTGGGCGCTGGCGCAACGCGCGTTCCATGTGCGCTCGGTGTCCATCTATTTCGGCGTGCTGATGGCCTGGCGCGGTGTGGCGACGGCGCTTGAGGGCGCAACGCCGCTGGCGTCGTTCCAGTCTGCGCTGCATGTGGCGCCGATCGCGATTGCTGCGATCACGCTGCTCTGTGGCCTGGCGCTGCTGACCTCGCGGACGACCGTTTACACGATCACCACCAAGCGCGTCGTGCTGCGTTTCGGCGTAGCGATCCCGAAGGCGATCAATCTGCCGTTCACGATCATCGAGAACGCAGCGCTCAAGGGCTTTAGCGACAAAACCGGCGATCTCGCGCTCACCCTGAGTGCGCCGAACAAAGTCGCGTATTTCCTGCTTTGGCCGCATGCGCGTCCGTGGAAGCTGGCGCGTCCGGAACCGACGATGCGCGCTGTGGCTGATGCGACGGTCGTCGCGGCACGCCTAGCGGAAGCGCTGAAAGCAGCGCACGGTGAGCGCGGCGCGGTGATCACACCAGTGCAAACGCCAGAGCCGGTCGCAGCGCCACAAGCTGCGCTCAGCCCGGCCTGAAGGAAACGTCATGAGCAATATCGACACCCAACCCTTCCCGCGCTTGGCGCTGATCGCAGCGGCAGTGCTTGTCATCGGCTCGATCACGGCGGCTGCCGCGGGGCGCCATGCCAACGTCAACGCAGCGCAAGCGAGTGTGACGGAAACCGTCGCGCCGCTAGCAGCGCGCGACCTTACGTTCTTCGACATGGCTGACGGCTCTGTTGAAGTGCGCGATGGCTCAGGTCAGCAGGTCGTGTTCGTTGCAGCGCCCGGCACCAATGGCTTCATCCGCGGCGTCATGCGAGGCATGGCGCGCGATCGCCGCTCACGCGGCATCGGTCAAGAGCCGGCGTTCCGCCTCGCGGAGTGGCCTGACGGGCGCTTGTCGCTCGTCGATCTGGCCACCGGCCGGGAAATCGAACTCGGCGCCTTCGGTGGCACCAATCGCGCGTCATTCGCGCAATTGCTCGCGCGAGCCCCGCAGAGCGCTACATGAAGACGCCGTTCGCCCGCCGCACGCATGATACGCAATGCACGATCGAGATCGAGCACAGCGAAGATCATCTGCATGCGCATGTCGAACTCGATGACCAGTCCGATCTGCGCCCGGGCGACCGTGTGAAAGTGCACGGCGCGCCGATACGCGTCAGCTTCGGTCAGCGACTAACCTTGCGCCGCCCTGCCACCGTCGAGCGTGCCGGTTGGTTGGAACGGCAATGGACAAAAGTTACGGCGCGGTTCGAACTCGCCGAACTCTATGAAGTCAGCTTCAGCCCGAGGAGAATATTGTGACTGCCGCTACCCTGGACGCTCCCCGGCCGATCAATGAAACGACGCGTATCGCGCAGGAGGACACGGTCCTTAGCCCGCGCTTCTACACGACTGACTTCGAAGCTATGGATCGCATCGACGTGACGCCGGTGCGCCGTGAGTGGGACGCGCTGATCGCGGAACTCGCGGCCGATCCGAACAAGAACCATTTCAAGCGCACTGAAGCTTTTACCAATACGCTGGAGGAGCTTGATCCTGAGTTGCGCAAGGAATGGGTGGACTTTCTGGTCAGCTCGATCACGGCGGAGTTCTCCGGCTGCGTGCTGTACGCGGAGATCGCCAAGCGCGCGAAGAACCCGGACATCAGAGCGCTATTCAAATATATGAGCCGCGATGAATCGCGCCATGCGGGCTTCATCAATGAAGCGCTGAAAGATTACGGCATCGGCGTCGATCTTGGCTTTTTGACTAAGACCAAAAAGTACACGTTCTTCAAGCCGAAGTTCATCTTCTACGCGACCTACCTGTCCGAGAAGATCGGCTACGCGCGCTACATCACCATATTCCGTGAGCTGGAGCGCCACCCTGAGCGGCGCTTCCATCCGATTTTCAAATGGTTCCGCGAATGGTGCAATGACGAGTTCCGTCACGGCGAGGCTTTCGCCGTACTCATGCGTAACGACCCGAAACTGCTGCGCGGCGGCAATCGCTTCTGGATCCGCTTCTTCCTCACGGCCGTTTACGCGACCATGTATGTGCGCGATCACGCCCGCCCGGCCTTCCACCGCGCGCTGGGCGTCGACCCGACCGACTACGATTATCGCGTCTTCCGCATCTGCTCGGACATTACCAAGCAAGTGTTTCCGTTCACACTCGACACCGATCACCCGCAATTCCGCATCAAGCTGGAGCGTCTGCGTCAGCTCACCGACGCGATGAGTGAAAACGCGGCGCGTGGCGGCATGTTCGCAGGCCTGCGCAAGCTTGGTCTGGGCATGCAGCTCGCCGCAACCGCGATCGGACTCTTTCTCCATCCGGTGATCGAGCACGAAACGCCTCAAGACGTGCGCATGGCGCCGGCCTGGTAAGGAGCGAGCGTAACTCGTGAGCTTCGCTGCACTCCTCCCGCCGTTGCTGTTTGCAGCGTTCGTCTGGTGGTTCTCCACTGGCGCGATCCTTTGGCTGGATCGTCGGCCGCGCGAGACGTTTGGCTGGAGCTTTGCAGGCGCGAGCATCATTGCTGTGGGCGCGCTGATTGCGTTGTTCATGAGTGCGAGCGTCGAGAGCGCGACTGGCGCCTACATAGCGTTTAGCGCGGCGATCGCCGTGTGGGGCTGGCACGAGATGAGCTTTCTCATGGGCTTCATCACCGGCCCGCACCGTCAACCTTTGCCGGCGGGTACAACAGGATGGCGGCGCTTCTCGCTCGCGACGGCCACGATCATCCATCATGAAGTGGCGCTTGCGCTGACAGCAGCGGCGTTCGTAGCGCTGACATGGGGGCAGCCCAATCAGATCGGCACGATCACGTTCCTCGTTCTCTGGGCGCTGCGCTTGAGCGCTAAGTTCAATTTATTCTTGGGCGCGCCCTATCGCGCCGAAGAGATGCTGCCGCCTCACCTCACGCATCTGAAAAGCTATTTCCGTAATCGGCGCATGAATGCGCTGTTTCCGCTCTCCGTCGCGGGTGGTGTTGGGCTCGCGTGGCTGCTTGGCGGGATGGCGTTTGCGTCGGATGCGACAGCTTACGCACAAGCGGGATTTTCGCTGGTACTGACGCTCACAGTGCTGGGGGTGATCGAACACGTATTTCTGTTCGTACCGCCGCCGAATGCGATGCTTTGGGGTTGGGCTGGCGCGAAGGCGACCGAACGAAACGCGCCACTCAGCTAGAGGCCCAGCTCGTTCCAGCGTTCGAGATAAATCCGGAACCAGGGGGCGAACTGTTCTGGCGACGTGCGCGCAGCTTGTTGCAGCTCAGCGCGCGTCATCCAGCGCACAGCGCTGACTTCGTCAGGATTGAGCGCAAGCCGTAGCGTTTCGCGATCGACCTCCCCGCGGAAGATGTGCACGCGTTCATGCTCGCGCAGGCCATTGGTGACGTCGGCTGCATAGTCGAGCACGTTGCAGGCGCGCAGGCGCGCGTTGAGGCCGAGTTCTTCATAGAGGCGCCGATGCGCACTGTCGGCCGGCGCTTCGCCCCACGCCGGGTGCGAGCAGCAGGTGTTGGCCCAGAGGCCGCCGCAATGGTATTTTCCAGCGGCACGCTGCTGCACGAGCAGCGCATCATCCGACATGATGAAGACAGACACCGCCAAGTGAAGCGCGCCACTGCGGTGCGCTTCCATCTTCTCAAGCGGATAGAGCGAGCCATCCTCGGCGATGCCCGGGATGATCAGCGGCGCGAGCGCCGCGCCTGGTACACGCGAGGCGGCGTGCGCTTGCCTCATGCGGCGACGGCGGAGCGGCTGAGCGCGCACTGCGCCCAGAGCTCCGAAAGCGCGGTGACGAGACGATCGATATCTTCGTCAGAGTGCAGCGGCGACGGCGTGATGCGCAGACGCTCAGTGCCGCGCGGCACTGTCGGATAATTGATCGGCTGGATATAGATGCCGTAATGATCGAGCAGCCAATCGCTGATCTGTTTGCACTTCACCGGGTCCTTCACCATCACCGGAATGATGTGGCTCGGGTTCTCCATGCATGGGATGCCAAGCGCTTCCAGTTTGCGGCGTACTTTCGCGACCCGTTCCTGATGGCGGAGCCGCTCAATCTGGCTTTCCTTCAGATGCTTGATGCTCGCAAGCGCACCCGCGGCGACTGCTGGCGGAAGGGAAGTCGTGAAGATGAAGCCCGATGCGAAGCTACGGATGAAATCGCAGAGCGCTTCCGATGCTGTGATGTAGCCGCCGAAGACGCCGAAGGCTTTGCCGAGCGTGCCTTCAATGACAGTCAGGCGATGCATCAGCCCTTCGCGTTCGGCGACGCCACCACCGCGCGGGCCGTAGAGGCCGACGCCGTGGACTTCGTCGAGATAGGTCATAGCATTGTGCTTATCAGCGACGTCGCAGATCGCTGCGATCGGCGCGATGTCGCCGTCCATGGAATAGACCGACTCAAACGCCACCAGCTTCGGACGTGATGGATCGATGGCCGCGAGTTTGCGGTCGAGATCTTCTGGGTCGTTGTGGTTGAAGACGATGCATTCGGCGCGGCTATGGCGGATGCCTTCTATCATCGAGGCGTGGTTGCCGGCGTCTGACAGGACGACACAGTTCGGCAGCCGGCCAGCAAGCGTGCTGAGCGCTGCCCAGTTGGAAACGTACCCCGAAGTGAACAGAAGCGCTGCTTCCTTTTGGTGAAGATCGGCGAGCTCACGCTCAAGCAGCACGTGATAATGATTTGTGCCTGAAATGTTGCGCGTGCCGCCGGCGCCTGCGCCGCAGCGTTCGAGCGCTTCGTGCATGGCGGAGACGACTTTTGGGTGTTGTCCCATGCCGAGATAATCGTTGGAGCACCACACGGTGACTTCGGCTGCGCCGGACTCGGTGTAGCGCATCGCGCGCGGGAAACTGCCGGCCTTGCGTTCGAGATCGGCGAAGACGCGATAGCGGCCCTCTTCACGGAGTGCTGACAGCTGGTCTTGGAAGAAGGTCTCGTAGTTCATTCGCGTGCTCACTATTTCGTTTGGAGCGGCCGGAGTATTTTGCTCCGACCGCTCCTGCTCACTTTAGTTGTTAGGCGTCTGGTCGGACGGCGGTGGGCGCACGTCCGGCGATTGCGTCGGCGCCGTACCTTCAGCAGGCAAGCCACCTTCAGGCACCGTCACTGCAGGCGTCGGGATGATCGAACCATCCGTCGGCGCGGGCGTCAGGGCGCCAGAGGCGTCCATCGGCAACGGCGGCAGTGGCGCTTGATCCGGCACGGGCAGCGGTGGGCCCACATACGTCGCACTGACATCGTAACCAGGTGCGAAGTGATGTTCGACCGCCCAGAGGTACCAATTGTTCACGGCAGTGCCAGTGAGCAGAATGCCGATGCCGCCGGTTAGCGTGCACAACACTGCGAACCACCAAGCCCAGCGGTGAATGGATTCCATCGAGGCGTTGAAGCCCATGGTCCAGCGCCAGAACAAGGCTGCACGCTCAGAGGCGGTGCCGCGATCGGTGATCTGTTCGATCTCGCGCTCGCCGCCGTAGCGGCTGACAGCGAGAATGGTCGCACCGTGCATCGCGAACAGAAGCGCCGAACCGTAGAGGAAGGCGATCGAGAGCGCGTGGAACGGATTGTAGAACAAGTTGCCGTAGGTAATCGAGAACGCGCCAGTCCAATCCAAGTGCGGGAAGATGCCGAACGGCACTGCCTCACTCCAGCTGCCCATGAGGATCGGGCGGATGAAGCCGAGCACAAGATAGAGCCAGATCGCTGATGCGAACGCCCAAGCCACGTGCGTGCCGAGGCCGAGAGCACGTGCGCGGGTGTAAGTGCGTATCCACCAAAGCACGATGGACGTGGTCAGGAAGAAGCCTGCCATCAACCACCAACCGCCTTGAGCAAGCGGCGGCATGATGTTCAGCCCCTGCTCCGGTGGCGGCGGCTCAAGCGCGAGCCACGGCAGCTGGCGCACGAACTCTATCGGATCCCAACCCACCGAAGCCCACATATTGAGCCCGATGATTTCGATCGCGATGAAGCCCGTGAACAACGCCGCGACGCCGGTCCAACCGAGATAGATTGGTCCGATCTGCGCGTTGCCGATCCAGCCGAACAAGCGAACGAAGAAAGGATCGCCTGACCTTGTCTGGTTGCCGGCCGGCAGCGTCACGCCCGCTTCGTATGGTCCACGCACTTGAATCTGCGTGAAGATGTTTTGATAGGCGGTCATGGCGCCACTCCCACGTCCGAGCCCCAAATCGGCAGGTTGAGCCACCAATTCCACCACTCGGGCCAGCCGAGCGTCCAGAATGGGCCGCTAATGATCATGCACACGGCGCTGAAGAACACCGCAGCCAACGCCAAGAACAAGCCAAGGCGGTGAATGCCGAGCGTGCCGATGGAATAGCCCATGATGTCACGGAAGAAGGTGTCTTCGTACTCCGGTGACTTCACCTCTTCGCCCTTGCCCGGATTGGTCGCCGACAAAACCAGCGAGCCGTGCAGCGCGAGCGCAAAGCAGGTGGTGAAGAAGAACGACACCGCAATCATGTGCGCAGGATTGTAGTGGAAGTTCAGGTACTGGTAGCCGGTGTTCGACACCCAATCCAAGTGGCTGAAGATGCCGTACGGAAATCCGTTGGCCCAGGCGCCAAGCATCACTGGGCGGATCACGGTCAAGACAACATAAGCGCCGATCGCAAAGCCGAACGCGACCGGCACGTGAATGCCGATGCCAAGCTTGCGTGCGATCTCAACTTCGCGGAGCGCCCACGAACTGAAGGCGCCGATCGCGCAGATCGTTACGACCTGCCAGATGCCGCCCTCTTTTAAGGGTGCAAGGCCTAGGCCGTATTCTGCGCCAGGTGGATTGATGCTGATCAGCCAGACATTCCATGTCGGCCCGATTGCAGCGCCGTACACGATGAGCGCAGTGCCCAACGCGGAAAAGAAGATCGTCGTGATGCCGAAGAAGCCGACATAGAACGGCCCGACCCAGAAGTCGAACAGGTCCCCGCCTATCAGCGTGCCGCCTCGTACGCGGTATTTTCGTTCAAAGCTTAGGAGGGCCATTGCCTCGTGCTCCGCTCGGCAGGCGTTAGTATCGTCGCCGTTTGTTGTGTTGTGTGCGGCGAGCGCAACTTTGGATCACGCTCGCCACAACTCATGCCCTGCTCGGGCTGCTTCGCGAGTCCTTAAGCGGACTCGCTCGGCGAGATCGTCATCTCGATCTGAGCCGTTGGCGTGTTTGCGCCTGGGCCTTCGATCCAGTTGAAACGATCCGTGCTGAGCAGGATGAAGTGGATCAGCACCGCGAGTGTGAACAGGAAGACGAACAACCCGATCAATACGCGCCGCGGATCAAAAAGTAGCCAAATGCGCCACATGTTTCAGTCTCCCCCTATCCGAAGAAAGCCGAAGCCAATTGGCTGGCCATTTGAATACCGTCGTTTAGTTCGGCGTAACCGCCGGGGCCTGGAAGCCACGGACGCCACATCCAAACGAGGATGTGAGCGACGATGGCGATCAGAGTGAAGAGGATGAAGCTTCCCATGAAAACACGGTGAAACTCCTTTGCCTCGGCCTCTGTCAGACCCGATAGTGACCCTGTTCGGGCGTCTCTTTCTGACATTTACTTACTCCGGTTCTCCAATTGCCGGAAAAGCCGCGACCGTGGAGAACGGTCTGTATCGGTCGCGCTGTTTCCAGAACGACAAGCGGTTTGGCGCGGCAAAACCAAACCCAATTCTGTTGCGTCACGCCCTCTTACGGGCGCGAGCGCATGGTCTCCTTGCGTTGGGCGGCGCGCGCATCATGCGGATTGCCCCTCGAAAACATTGGCGTGTGCGCGCGCTAAGCGCGTCGGCGTCACGCGATCTCCGCCTTCCACGCGCGCGAGGCGCTCGGCGGCGTCACGCAGACGCTTCGCCGCGGAAATGCGGACCAGAACTGGTTGTGCATCGATGATCTTGTCGAATGCGGCTTTAGCCGCATCGTCCCAAGCGATCTCTGTATGCGCACGCGCCGGCGTCGCTTCGACTTTGTCGAGCTGCGTGCCGAGCGGAATGATGTGGAAGAGCGCGTCAAACAACGCGTTGCAGACTTCCTGCACGAGATATGTGGCGCCCGAATAGCCCATAAACGGCGTGCCGGTATGGCGGCGGATTACGGCGCCCGGAAACGATGCGGGAATGTAGCAGGCGCGCGAGCCGACTTCGGCCATGTACATGCGCTCATTGACGCTGCCGAACATCACCAGCGGCGGCGTGGTGCGAATGGCTTCGCGAACGGCGGCGTTGTCTGGCTTTTGGCCAGCAGTGCGCGAGTACGCGAACGTGCAAGGCAAGCCCAAATCATTCTCAAGGAAATTGCTCACGCCGCGTGCGTAGGTTTCGTTCGCGACGATGGCGAAGCTTGCAGTGCCGAAGAAATCTTGCGTGACTGAACGCCACAAGTCCCAGATCGGCTTGATCGTCGTGTGCTTCTCCCGCTCGATGAAGGGTTCTGGGTCAAGACCAGTGAGTTCGCCGATTTTGCGCAGGAACTTCGTGGTGGAGTCGAGACCGATCGGCGCTTGCAGGTACGGGCGCTCCAGCGTCTCGCACAATTGGCGGCCAAACTCGCGATACATGCAGACGTTCACTTCGGCGAGCGCGAGCTTCTTCACGTCGGCGAGATGGCTGCCGAGCGGAAACACCATGTTCACTTCAGCGCCCACGCCTTCGATCAACCGACGGATTTCGGCCAAATCCGACGGCATGTTGAACATGCCGTACATCGGGCCAATGATATTGACCTTCGGCTTCTCGCCCTCTTTGCGCGCCTTCAGCTTCGGCACTTTCTTCGTGCCGAACTGAGTCCAGAGCCAGGTCAGCGCGCGGTTGGCGCTTTGCCACTGATCTTCATCGATCGTACGCGGCAGAAAGCGCTGAATGTTGGTGCCTTCCGGCGTGACACCGCCGCCGATCATCTCTGCGATCGACCCGGTGACGACGACAGCCGGCAGATCGCGGTCGAGCGTTTGCCATGCGCGCATCATCGCGCCTTCGGTGCCGGTTTTGCCGAGTTCGTCTTCGCCGAGACCAGTAACGACGATCGGCAATTCATGCGGCGGCAGGCCGTCCGTGTAGTGCAGCACTGAAGTGACGGGCAGATTTTCGCAACCCACTGGTCCGTCGATGATGACCTGCAGGCCCTTTATGGCAGTGAAGGCGTAGACTGCGCCCCAATATCCGCCAGCGCGATCGTGATCGAGGATGAGCGTCATGTGCCCACCGCCTCTTCCGACGCGCGCGCAGCTTTCATTTTTGCAGCGTAGCGAGCTTTGAACTCTGGGCGATCTTGCGGTGTTTCTTCCCAGACGCCTGCTGTGTGACCCGAACCGACGCCTTCGAAGAACTCGGTCATGCGACCGAAGCGGTCTTTGTTGGCGAGCGCAGTGTTGATCACTGTCGCGAGCGAACCGGCGCCTGCTGGGCCCATCAACGGGCGCGCTGAAATTAGATTGGTGAAATAAAGTGACGGGATCGAGTGCTCTTTGGCGTGCTGCACAACCGGCGTGGTGCCGATGGCGAGATCGGGGCCGAACTCTTCGATCGCGGCGATGTCTTGCTCAAGCGATGCGCGATACTGAATGCGAACGCCTTTGGACTCCAGCCAAGCACGATCCGGATCGGACCATTGCGTACGCGGGCACGCGGTGCCGACATACGGCACATCAGCGCCGCTCTCAATTAGCAGACGCGCAACCAGCAGCTCTGAACCTTCATAGCCAGAAACTGTGACGCGGCCCTTGATTGGTGAACCGGCAAGCGCGCCAGCGATTGCAGGCAGCCACTTGTTCTTCGATGCGTCGATTTTATCTTGCGCAATCCCGCAGGCGGCGCCGATCGCATCGAGCCACGCTGCCGTGCCGTCGCGACCAACAGGCGCCGAGCCAACCACTTTGCGTCCAGCCGCTTCGAACTCGCGCACAGAGGCGGTGTAGAATGGATGGATCGCCGCTACCGCTGCGCAATCAAGCGCGCTGTAAAGCTCGCGCCACTCGCGTGTTGGCACGACCGGGCCTGCGGCTAAGCCCAAGGGCTCAAGCATCATGCCAATGCCAACGGGATCGGCGGGAAACATTTCTCCGAGCAACGTGATCGTCGGCAACGCTGAACGCTCGCGCGGCGCAGCGACCGGTCCCTGCTCAGCTTCATTGCGCGCATATTTCAGCATCGCACCGGCGAGGACGTCTTTAGCTTCAGCGTGAGTCGGAATGCCGAAGCCCGGAACGTCGATGCCGATGATGCGGACGCCGTTGATCTCTTTCGGGAGCAGCTGCAGCGGCACGCCGGAGGCAGTCGGCACGCAGAGATTGGTTATGATGATGGTGTCGTAGTGTTCAGGGTCGGCGAGCTTGAACACCGCTTCGCGGATGTCCTCGAACAATTTGCCGGTGACGAGCGTCTCGGAATTGAACGGCACGTAGCCGACTGTCCGGCGCGCGCCGTAGAAGTGCGACGTGAACGTCAGGCCATAAACGCAGCAGGCCGAACCGGACAGAATCGTCGCGGTGCGGCGCATGCGCAAACCGACGCGCAAGCTGCCAAATGCCGGGCACATGCTTTGCGGCTGATCGTGTGGGCCTTTGGGATAGTCTTTCGCGTAGCGCTCAAGCACTTCAGACTTGCCAGCGCTCGCCGCAGCTTTTTGCAGCTCAGCCGCACCGGCGTGACAACCAGCGCCTTCGCTGATTGCAGGCGCGCTAACGCTTTCCTCCGCACCGCTTGAGGCGGCGGCGTCGTAGATCGCTTCGGAGGAAATGCGTTCGCTCATTCGCTACACCGCATCGTAGATGACTTCGAGGGTGGGCTTTTCGACGTAAGTCGCGCCGCGCATATCGGCCTGCGTTGCAGGCATAAGCACTACGCCGCCGCCGACTTGATCGGACTTGAACAAACCAAGCAGCTGATCTTGCGTCAGAGGAGTCGGCCGAACTGGCGGCGCGGTTGCGACGTTAGCGCTCAGGCCTTCAAACATCGGGCCCCAACGATCGCCTGGCGTGCCGATGATCTGATAGTTTGCAGACTTGCGGCGAATGTCCTCGTCAGCGGGAATCGCGCACAACACTGGAATGCCTACTGCGGCCGCAAACGCAGCAGCTTCGCCTGTGCCATCGTCTTTATTGATCAGCATGCCTGCAACGCCGACATTGCCGCCGAGCTTGCGGAAGTATTCGACTGCCGAGCAGACATTGTTGGCGACGTACAGCGATTGCAGATCGTTCGAGCCGACGACGATGACCTTCTGGCACATGTCGCGCGCAATCGGCAGGCCGAAGCCGCCGCAGACGACGTCGCCCAGGAAATCGAGCAGAACGTAGTCGAAGCCCCAATCGTGGAAGCCAAGCTTCTCAAGCAATTCGAAGCCATGAATGATGCCTCGCCCGCCACAGCCACGTCCGACTTCCGGCCCGCCGAGCTCCATGGCGAAAACGCCATCGCGTTGAAAGCACACGTCCTCGATGCGCACTTCATCGCCAGCCGCTTTTTTGCGTGACGATGTTTCGATGATCGTTGGGCAGGCTTTGCCGCCGAACAGCAGTGATGTGGTGTCGGACTTCGGGTCGCAGCCGATCAGCAAAACGCGCTTGCCCTGCTGGGCCATCATGTAGCTGAGGTTTGCGAGCGCAAAACTCTTGCCGCTGCCGCCTTTGCCGTAGATCGCGATGATCTGGGTTTCTTTCGTTACTTCGCCGGTCGGAACAGGATCGGGTTCGATCGCTGCTTCCGCACGCAAAGCTCTATTGTCGAGCAGCGTCACGCTCATGCGCAATGCCTCCAATCCAAAACCATTTTGAGGCACGAACTATCCGTGAATGCGGTCGCGTAAGCGTCTTCCGCGTCTTCAGGGATGTGCTCGTGGGTGATTAATTCGTCGAGTGAGAGACGGCCAAAGCGCATCAGCGCCTGCGTCGCCTGCAGATCTTCCGGCTTCCATTCGGCGGCGACGCGCAAGCGCGCTTCACGCATGAATGTCGGTACAAAAGCGAAGGAAAGCCGCTCTTCGTAGAAGCCGGCAAGGACGATTTCGCCGCCCTTTGCGAGACGCTTCACGAAGCTATCAAGCAACGAGCCTGCGCCGCTTGCGTCGATGATGGTGTTATAGTCGGTGCGCGTATCCTCTTCGGGATCGATCACCGGATAACCGAAGGAGCCAGCGCGGCGGACGGGGTTCACGTCCCAAACCGTCGGCGCCGGAGCGCCCATCGCGACCGTGATTCGCGCGAGCAGCCGCCCAAGAACGCCGTGCCCGATGATGAGATCAGGCGCCGCGCCGCCAGCGATGGCGTGATGCGCGGTTGCGGCCAATGCGAGCAACACGCCGCGTGCGCCGAGACGCTCTTGGATTTGAATCGCGCGCGCACTGGGTGCGATCAGCGTGCGTGCAGCGCCGCCAAACAAACCGCGCGCGTCCTTGTAACAGGTAGCGCCCGGCAGAAAGACGTATTCGCCCAGCCGATGGCGCACGTTCACGCCCGTATCAATGACGCGGCCCACCGATTCATAACCGGGGACCAGCGGGTAACCCATGCCGGGAAATTGCGGCATGCGCCCTGACCAGAGCAGGCGCTCGGTGCCGGTGCTGATGCCGCTGAAAGCCACTTCCACGACGATGTCGTCTTCGCGCACCGGATTCAGATCGAGGCTGCGCACCGCGATCTTCTCAGGGCCCTCCAGAACGACAGCGACGGTGTCCAATGAAACTCTCCGGCGAGGCGCGAAGGCGCTTCAACATGTGTCAGCTTACGTTGACGCTTTTATGTGTCAATCAATCTCGACGCTTTGAAGGGGAATATTTGCGACGTTCAGGTGTCGGCGACGAGAATTCGAAGCAAGAACGGCGTTCGCATTCGCAGCAATCGGGTCCGCTTGAAGCCAGCTTTGCGCAGCCACTGACTTAGAAGTTTGGGGGTCCGCGCCTGCCCTCGGCCCATCGCCAGCAGGTAGAGGCCGAAATACGCCTCGGCGACGCGATCGGCGCGTGGCGCGGCTGACATCGGCTCGGCGATTAGAAGCTTCCCGCCAGGCGCCAAAGCAACGCGGGCAGCGCTGAGAATGCGCGCAACGCCTTCGTCGTCATGGTCATGCAGGATGCGGACGAGCGTGATCAGATCAGCGCCCGGCGGCAATGTATCCGCCAAGAAATTGCCGCCGAAAACCGTTGCACGCGGCACGTTTTGCTTGGCCCGTTCGACCACTGCAGGGAGATCGAACAGCCGCAAGTCGAGGTGTGGCCAACGCTTGCCCACTGCGGCCAAGAACGCGCCCTCGCCACCGCCGACATCCATCACGACACGATGACGACGCATCGAATAGGCGTCGAGCACATCGGCCGCGACCGCCGGCTGTGTGGCGCCCATCAAAGCCGAGTAGTCTGAGACGGCGGCGTCGGCCACATCGCTGGGCTGGGCCGAAGTTGCATACGGCCAATAATTGGAAAGCTGCTCGCCTCGCCCTCGCCGGAGCAGCGCAACAGGGTCGGTCATATCCGCGTACAGTCGGCCATGGTGCCGGATCATGTCAGCCAGACCAGCATTGCCCAGAAGCGCCGCACCCTGTGTCCCCAAAGCGAACCGGCCGCCGACAGATTCGACCAGATCAAGCGCCGCCGCTGCCCTTAATAAGCGCTCCATCGCAGACGTCGGCACATCGGCAGCGGCTGCGAGTGCGCTCGCCTCTTGTGGACCACTTTCGAGGATTTTCAGCAGGTTCAGCTGGATGCAGGCGTGCAGCACCTGCGAGTACACAAAGCCCGCAACGAGATCGAAGAGCGCATCGGTGCGATCGTGCGCAATCGCTCGTGTTAAAGGGAAATCAGCAGCAAAACGCTGGAATTGCGGGTTGGATAGAAGCGCGTTGCGCCAGTTGATCCAGTGCGTGCGCAGTCCGAACATCACCGCTCACGCGGCGCTGCGCGCCAATTGCTTTGGCGCAAGGCGCATCGCAGTCATCCGCACCAAAGCGCGCATCTCAGGAGCGCCCTCACACGGCGGCACTGAGTCCACCGCTTGCTCGACCAACGCATTGAGGCGCGCCAGCGCACCCTTGATGCCGTGCTCAGCGACCGCACTTGGGCGACTCAGAAGCGCGTCTTGGCCAACCGGCTTGCCGCCCTCCGCAGCTTGCACCGCATCGAGCAGATCGTCAGCGACTTGATAGGCCGCGCCCAAAGTTTCGCCGAGGGCGCGCCACGGGCCGGCATCGGCGCCCGCTGCGATTGCGCCGGACATGGTCGCGGCGACAAATAGAGCGCCGGTTTTGGCTTGATGATAAAGATTGAGCGGCGCGCTTGGTTCGCTCTCCCACGCTTGGCCAGCGACGATTCCAGACGGTGCGCCAACGCCGCGCGTAATCGTTCCAATCAGCGAGGCCAGCCGCAAAGGCGCAGCCGTTCCAGCGAGCGCCAAGCGCTCGAACGCCATAACGATCAGGGCATCGCCAGCAAGCAACGCGATGGGCTCGCCGTAAACGGAATGTACAGTGGGCTTTCCACGTCTTGTGGCGGCGTTGTCGAAGCACGGCAGATCGTCATGCACCAAAGATGCGCAATGCATGAGTTCTACAGCCGCCGCCGCAGCGTCTGCGATCGCGGGCTGGTCGTCGCCGCACGCTTTTGCGACGGCAAGGCAGAGCATGGGCCTCACGCGGGCGCCGCCTGGAAACACCGCATAACGCAGCGCCTTGGCTAGGATCGGCGGCGCTTCCGGCGTATCTGCGGACTCGACCGCCGCCTGTAGGGCGGCCTCAACACGTGACGCCAGCGCCATATTTGCCTCCGTCGGCTAGTCGGCAGCCGGGCGAACCCGGACTGTCACTCAATCTGGACACATGATAGCGTCCAGGTCAAATGACTTCGGAGCTTTGAATGGGTGGCGACCGCGCCATTATCGTTGGCGCAGGGATAGGCGGACTGGCAGCCGCCATCGGACTGGCGCGCGACGGCCACGATGTGCTCGTGCTGGAGCGGGCAGCGTCCGTCGGCGGCAAGATGCGCGAAGTCGCTGTCGGCGATGCAATAGTTGATGCTGGGCCGACCGTGCTGACGATGCGTTGGGTGTTCGACGATTTATTCGCAAGCGTGGGCGCGCGGCTCGACGATTATGTTGCACTGCAAAAACTCTCGACGCTGGCGCGCCACGCTTGGAGCGGCGGCGCGAAACTCGATCTTTTTGCGGACGAGCGCGCCAGCGCTCACGCGATCGGCGTTTTCGCCGGAGCAGCAGAGTCGCGGGGTTATCTGAACTTTTGCGCTGAAGCGCGGCGCATGTTCGAGACTTTGCGCGAGCCGTTTCTCACTGCGTCAAAGCCCAATCCACTTACGCTCACCTCCCGCATTGGCCTCGCGCGGCTCGGCGATCTCTTCGCAATCAGGCCGTTCGATACGATGTGGAGCGCACTCATCGCACACTTTCGCGATGAACGTCTGCGCCAGCTTTTCGGCCGCTACGCCACTTATTGCGGCTCCTCCCCGTTCACGGCGCCAGCCACGTTGATGTTGATCGCGCATGTCGAGCAGGAGGGCGTCTGGATCGTCGAAGGCGGCATGCAGCGCTTAGCGGAGGGTTTGCAGCGCTGCGCCGAACGGCTTGGCGTACGTTTTCAGTTTGGCGCGGAGGTCAGCGAGATCAATGTGCGTGCTGGGCGTGTGCGCGGGGTGACGCTCAAAAGCGGTGAGCACATCGAAGCAGATTCGATCGTCTGCAACGGCGATCCATCCGCTTTGGCGAACGGCCTGTTCGGTCAGGACGCGGCACGCACGGTCGAGGCTGCTGGCAGCAAGAACCGCTCCCTTTCCGCCGTTACTTGGGCCGTGCAAGCTGAAACGCACGGCTTTCCGATGATGCGGCACAACGTGTTCTTCTCCGACGATTATGCCACCGAGTTCGACGCACTTGAGCGCGGCGCCATGCCGACCGACCCCACGATCTACGTCTGCGCGCAGGATCGCGACGACGCAGGGCAAGCTGACGGCGCCGAATGCCTCCTCATTCTCGCCAATGCGCCAGCGCGTGGCGATACCAATCCCCTCTCTTCTGCGGAGCTCGATCAATGCGAGACGAACATGATGGCTCGCCTCAGTCGCTGCGGACTGAAGATTACACCCAGCCCGATGACGCGAACGACGCCGACAGACTTCAACGCACTGTTTCCAGCGACGGGCGGCGCGCTTTACGGTCGCGCGACCAAGGGCTGGGCGGCGTCGTTTCAGCGACCGGGATCGCGGACGAAGATTCCGGGGCTTTATCTGGCGGGCGGCGGCGTGCATCCGGGCGCGGGCGTGCCGATGGCGGCGCTATCGGGACAATTAGCAGCGCAGAGCATCGTGGCGGACCACGCTTCGACGCGCCGGTCCCATCAGGTGGTTATGCCTGGTGGTACATCGACGCGCTCAGCGATGACAAACAGCACGGCCTAACCATCATCGCCTTCATCGGCAGCGTATTCTCGCCGTATTATGCATGGTCAGGTTGGCGCGAGCCTGAGCATCATTGCGCTATGAATGTCGCGCTTTATCGCGCTGGCGCCGATCGCTGGGCGATGACAGAACGTGGCCGCGCCGATCTGTCGCGCACGCAGGATACACTCGCAATTGGCCCAAGCAACATGCGCTGGGACGGCGCCGCACTGACGCTTGATATCGATGAGTGGACAGCGCCGCTGCCGTCGCGCGTGCGCGGCACGGTTACGCTGCGCCCTAAAGCGATCAGCGAACGGGCCTACGCACTGGATTTAAACGGCCGACATCATTGGCGGCCAATCGCGCCGCGCGCGCGTATCGAAGTCAACTTCGATGGCGGCGCGCTCGCGTGGTCCGGCGAAGCTTATCTGGACAGCAATTGGGGCGCCGAGCCGCTGGAGCATGGCTTTCGAAGCTGGCACTGGTCGCGCGCGCATACGCAGCATGGCTCGATGGTGCATTACGATGTGACGCCGCGTGTGGGCGATGATCGATCGCTAGCGCTGCGTTTCGACGAAGCGGGCGTCGCCGAAGAAATCGAGTCACCGCCGTGGCAACCATTGCCAAACACTTTCTGGCGCGTGCCGCGCGTGGCGCGCGGCGAGACACCGCCACGGTTGGCTCGCACGCTGGAAGATGCGCCCTTTTATGCCCGCTCGCACTTGACCGGCGAAATCGACGGCGAAGCTGCGGACATCATGCACGAGAGCTTGTCGCTCGATCGCTTCCGCGCGCCGATTGTGCGCGCAATGTTACCCTTCCGGATGCCCCGCATCGTCGGGCGGGGCTGAGGCTGCGTCCTCTTTCGTAGGACGCGCGCTCCAATATTCGTAGCCAGCCCACGCCAACGCCACGCCGCTGAACAGCACGAACTCAAGCAAGAAGAGCGGATTGACATCCATAGTCGCGCGCCTCCTAGGCTAGCCGTCGCGGCCGTTCGTCCAGAGCCGCGAACAAATCGATCACCCACTTTACGTCGTGTTTGACGCCACGGATCGCTGGCGACGGCGCATGATCGCTGGCTGTGATTGCATCGACTAGAAACTGCGTTTGAGGCAAAGCCGGAGCGTTGAGTTCTGCCTGCGCAGGAACACGCCACGCGCGCGTCAGCGAACGCGCTACGAGATGCAGTTTGCGCGATGCCGGGACGACGCTGCGCCGCGACATCGAGTCAAAGCCTGCACGCGTGATGCCCGCACCGATCTCAGCATAGAGCAAGCGCGCTGCGTAAATGGCGGGGCGAAACGGTTTGGGGAGCGCGGCAATGCCCGTGTCCGCGCGGCCATAGAGCTCGTCGGCGTGCTGAAGCAGACGCGATACGATTTCGGCGATCTCCGGTGTGAACCGTGGCTCCGCGAGCCAAGCGTCAGGATCGATTCCCGCTTCGCGCATCCAGCTGCGCGGCAAATAGAGTCGGCCCGCCCGCGCGTCCTCGCCCACATCACGCGCAACATTGGTGAGTTGCATCGCAACGCCAAGATCGGTCGCGCGCGCCGCCATGTGCGGCTCGCGCGCGCCCATGAGCACCGTCATCATCCCGCCGACGGCGCCGGCGACGCGGGCAGAATACGCATAGAGATCCTCAAGCGTTTCGCACGAACGCCCAGCTGCATCCCAAGCTAGGCCTTCGAGCAACGCGTCAAACGGCGCGCGCGGAATATCGTAAAGCTCAACCGCATCCGCGAGGGCCCGATCCACTGCGCCATCAGCTGGCGCGCCTGCATAGATCGCATCCAGGCGCGCGGTTAGCCGTACCACCGCGGCTTGGCCGCCATGATCAACGTCGACGCTGTCGTCGGAGAAGCGGCAGAAGGCATAAAGTGCGTAAGCGCCGTTGCGCACATGCTCGGGCAGCAGCAGCGATGCGGCAAAAAACGAGCGCGAGCCAGTGCGGATCATCTCGCGGCAGGTCGCGAGATCGCCCGGTGCGGCGCGCTCAGGCCGTCGTAAGTTCGGACGCATGCGGCACCACTGAATCAAGAACGCGTGCAGAAGAAAGCACGCCCGGAACGCCAGCGCCGGGATGAGTGCCCGCGCCAACGAGATAAAGCCCTTTGATGTCGCCGCTCTTATTGTGCGGCCTGAACCAAGCGCTTTGCGTGAGAATGGGCTCAAGCCCGAAGGCAGCGCCCTTCGGCGCACAGAGCTGATCGCGGAAATCGAGCGGCGTCATCACGCGCGACGTGACGATGTTGTCCGCCAGGCCAGGCAACAATGTTTCACTCAGCCGCTGCTCGACGCGTTGGCGATAGCGCTCAGCTTCAATTGCCCAATCCACATTGGCATCAAGATGCGGCACCGGCGATAGGACGTAAAAACCATCGCAGCCCCCAGGCGCGAGCGAAGGATCAGTGGCCGTCGGGCGGTGAAGATAAAGGCTCATGTCGGGCGCGAGGCGCTTGGCGCTGAAGATATCTTCGATCAGGCCACGATAGCGTGGCCCCAGCAAAATCGTGTGGTGCGGCACGTCGAGATACTGACGGCGCGTGCCGAAATACCAAACGAACAGACTCATCGAGTAGCGCGCCGAAGCAAGACGACGATCCGTCCAAGTCTTGCGCGCAGCTGATGGCACGAGCTTGCCATAGGTGTAGGCGGAATCGGCGTTCGAGACGACGATGTCCGCGCGAAGCTTTTCACCGTTCGCCAAGCGCACGCCATTCGCTGCGCCGTTGCTCAACGTGATCTCGGCCACCTCGGCATTGCACCGCACCGCGCCGCCTTGCCCGCGAACGAGCTTCACCAGGCCTTGTACCAATGATCCAGTGCCGCCCATGGCGAAGTGAACGCCGTGGCGACGCTCCAGATAGGAGATCAGGCAATAGACGGCCGTTGTCGTGAATGGGCTGCCGCCGACGAAAAGCGGATGGAAGCTGAGTGCGATGCGGACACGCGGGTCCCGCACATAGCGCGAGACCAGCCCATAAACACTCTCCAAACCGCCGAGGCGCAGCAAATCTGGCGCGACCCGCAGCATCTCAGTCCATGAATGGAAGGGCGCCGCGCCGAGTTGTTCGAAGCCGACCCGGTAAATCTCTTCACTGCGTCGCATGAAACGGTCGTAGCCAGCGAGATCGTCAGGCGCGATGCGGGCGATTTCGTCACGCATCGCCGCGCCGCACGACATGCGCTCGCCATTGTCGAAAACCAGATCGTAAAACGGATCGATTGCGCGCAGCTCGACATCGTCGCTGAGCTTGGCGCCGCACATCGCCCAGAGTTCTTCGAACAGGAACGGTGCGGTGATGATGGTGGGGCCGGCGTCGAAGGTGAAGCCATCCTGGCGATGCACGTATGCCCGCCCGCCCGGCGCATCTAGCCGCTCCAGCACGGTGACGCGATAACCACGCGCGCCGAGGCGCACCGCCGCCCCTAAGCCGCCAAAACCGCTGCCGATAACGATCGCATGAGGCCGGGCGTCCGGTTCTGAGCGGAGTACGGGTAGTTCTGGCGCGACCGTCAACATTGCTTGACACTTAATCGCGTCTAGCGAGATCGCGCAAGCGTCAGCTAGCCTGTTGCACTGCACTCAAGACGAGCGCCGCTATGGTCTCAGGGTCCTCTTCGTGCGCCAGATGCCCGAGCCCTGGCGCTGTCGCGATCTTCGCGTGCGGCGTCAGCCTCTGCACGTCATACGCCGTGTCCGGCGGCACCGCCCGATCCTTGTCGCCGACGATTAAAGTGAGCGGTACGCGGAGACGCGGTAGCACACGTTTCAGCGCCGACAAATCCCAATGCGCCATGAGTGCTACGGTGGACTCGAGATGGCCTTTGCTCCGAAACAGCCGTTCATAGAAATCGAGGCCGGTCGCATCGAGCGATGATCCGGTGCTGCGCATGAGGTCGGCGATTGCGCCTGGGCGCGAGGCGCGGTGTGCGAACATGCTGAGCGAGACCGGATTGTAAAAGAGCGTTCGCGCCAGCATTGGTGCAAACGGACCGAGCGGCCCAGGAAATGGCAATAGCGCTGCGTTGATGCCGACGATACCAGCAGACGGAGCCGCGCCATCGAGCGCCATGCGTACCGCGATTGCCGCGCCTGCAGAGTGACCGACCAGCGCGTGCGACGTTGCACCAAGTTCGCTGAGCAACGCGGCAACGCCTCGCGCGACCTGCGGCAAGGTAAAGCCCGAGCCATCGCGCGGCGTTTCGGTGAAGCCGTGCCCCGGCAGGTCTGGCGCAATGATCGTGTGCGTCCGTGCAAGGATCGGCGCGAGCGTGCGCCAAGAATGTGTCGCCGCACCTGTCCCGTGCAGCAGCACAAGTACGGGCCCCTCGCCCATCACTTGCAAATGCCAACGCAAGCCGCCTGCGTTGACAAAACGGCTGGCGTCGCGATTTGGCCAATCGCGACCTTCGACGCTCCAGTCTGGCTTGCGCGTCATCGTTGCGCCGGTGCGTGCGCGCGCACGACGCTCGCCACCGCGCCCGCCTCCACGAACGGGAGCGGCGCATATGCTGCGCCCATCTCCGCCGCTAGCGTTGCAGCGCCTGGGCGCATGCGCGGTGACGTGTCGATAAACACGGCTGAGAGCGAAGCGCCACGAAGCGAGCGCGCTGACGAAAGTGCATCGGCCTCGGCTTGCGGGCGGCCGGTTGCGCCGTCACGACCAACATTGCCGCGACCGTCAGTGAGAAAAACGATTAGCGGCGTCCGCCCCTTGGCGCGCTCGCTTTGGGCGAGAACTGAAGCGGCGTCGATGGCAATTGCAAGCGGCGTGGTTCCACCGCCCGGCAGTTCCGCCAATGCACGCTTAGCGCGCGACAGCGACCGCGTCGGCGGAAGCAGCATCTCAGCGCTAGCATCGCGAAACGCAATCAGCGCGACGCGTGCACGCGTGACGTACGCATCGGCCAACAAGGTTTCGACCGCCCCTTTCGCCTCGGCCAAGCGCTGCAGCGCGGCTGATCCGGATGCATCGACAACCACGATAATGGTGGATTCCAAACGTTGCACGAAGCGTCGAATACGGAAGTCGCCGCGACGCACCAACACAAGCGCAGAGGATGGCGCTGAGACTTCGCGACGGCGAATGGGTTGCCACGGCGCAGCTGCGCGCAAAGTCGCGACAAGATCGAGCCGCTCACCACTGCGCAATGTGCCTGCGCGCGCGCCAAGCGGACGCCCACGTCGTGCTGATTTTGCGGCGGCGCCTGCGCCACGCGAGCGCGCCTCGACGCGCCGCTCAGCGCGCGCTTCAAGGAACTGCGCCAGAAACTCCGCTGGCAATGCCGATTGCACGGCGTCCACTACACGATCCGAAGCAGCGTTGGCTTCGGTTTGCTCGGTTGACCCCGCATCGTCGTCAGCCCCCTCTTCCGGCGGTGGCGGAGGTTGCTCAGGCTCTTGATCCGGCGGCGCGAATTGAGCGCGTGGCGCGAGCACCAACCGCGCGGCGAGCGCCAAGTCTTCGTCTTCGATCATCGCCCGTCCGGCGAGCGCCGCCGATGCACGCGCGGCCCTAAGCGTAAACAAAGCTGCGCGCGCTGACACGACCCCGAACGCGGCCGACGCGGCACAAATGGATTCGATTGTCCGCTCGTCTACTGGCTTCATACGCGCCAAATCTTCCCGCGCTGCGGTGATTTGCGCACGTGTGGGCGATGACAGCTGGGCCGGACGCGTGCTCCCCAGATCAAGCGCAAACGCTAAACGCTCGGCCAACACATCAGGCGCGCGCTCATCCGGCTCGACGCCCTCTTCCAGCGCAACAAGCATGAAGCGCGATGTCCCCGCATCCAGCGCCATGGCGATGCGCGCGCCCGTCGCCGAACTACAGCGCTCGGCCATCGCCAACACGACAACGCCGCCATCGCTTTCGCTGAGAAGACCACGGCTTGCGACCGGACGCCCACTGGCAAGCGTCGCCGCCAGATCAAGGCCGCCCAGCAATCGCTCATCGTCGATATGCGCAGGCGCTCTGCGCATAGGTGCGTCTGCGGGCAGCATCGCTGTCAGCGCAGCGAGCCAAGCGTCGCGCGCTGGGCCGGGCATCCCGCGCAGTATCGCACCCTTCAATCCATCGGAATCAACCGCGAGCAGCGCCGCAGCGCTGAGCGCGTCGGCCCACGGATCAAAGCGTCCGGGGCTAGACTCGCTCATGCGTCAAACATCTCAGCCAGCGCGCGCTCAATGCGTGGCGCCGAGCCTACATCGTCCAGCGGATTGCGGCGTAGGCGATGTTGCAGCGATGGGATTGCCACAGAGCGCAGATGCGCGGTTGTTACCGTGTCGGCGCCCTCCAGCGCAGCAACCGCCCGCGCTGCGCGAATGAGCGTGAGTTCGCCGCGCAACCCGTCTGAGCCGATTTTCATGCACAGCGCCGAGGCCTGCTCGACGATTTCATCCGGCAAAGCCACATCGCCGCGCTGCGACCGTGCTTTGACGATGCGCTCGCGCACGGCGGCTTCTTTCTTGGCCCAAGTCGCGACAAAGCTCTTCGGATTACGATCGAACGCGTCGCGCTGGCGCACGACGGCGACGCGATCAGCCAGCACGGTCGGCGTCTTCACATCGACGGACAAGCCGAAGCGGTCGAGCAATTGCGGCCGCAGCTCACCCTCTTCAGGGTTGCCGCTGCCGATCAACACAAAACGCGCCGGGTGACGCACGCTCAGACCTTCACGCTCGACGACGTTTTCGCCCGATGCAGCGACGTCCAGCAGAAGATCGACCAGGTGATCCTCGAGCAAGTTGACTTCATCGATGTAAAGAAAGCCACGGTGCGCCTTAGCCAGTAAGCCCGGCTCAAAGCGCTTCTCGCCGCGCGTTAGCGCCTGCTCCAGATCGAGCGCGCCGACGACGCGATCTTCTGTTGCGCCCAAGGGTAGATCGACAACTGGCGTCGGCCAGCTTTCGGTTTCAACCGCACCCTTGGCGGATCGCGACGGGCACTCGTCGGTGCAAGCACCACGATCAGCGTCCGGATCGCAATGATAGACGCAGCCTTTCGTGGCCTGCATGGCCGGCAGAAGCGCAGCTAGCGCGCGCACGGCTGTCGACTTGCCGGTGCCACGGTCGCCGAACACCATGACGCCGCCAATACCGGGATCGACCGCTGCAATCAGCAGCGCACGCTTCATGTCGTCTTGGCCGACAATTGCCGAAAAAGGGAATGTTGCTCGCATCTTGGGCAGAGATAACGAGCGCCGGGGCAAGCGTCCACTGTTGGCGCGGTATGGTTTCGGACGGAAAAGTCGCGGGTTGTGATCGCTCCGAGGTTCAATCATAGACTCGTGCCGTAGAGCGGAGCGTCGACTTGGATCACGACTTACGTCTTCAACTGGCGGGCGAGGCCCACACGCGCCCCACCGTCCCGGTCTCATCGCCTGCACTCGTGCTGCACGAGGCGCGGTTTCATGATGATGGCGGGGTCTCCTCGCGCGCCTTCGCCGAAAGTGTGGCCAGCACGCTCGGCGTAGGCGCCCTCAACCCAACAGCCGATCAGTTCCTCGCAACGACAGCCGACGCCACATGGAAGTGGGAGCGCCACGGCGAGTTCTCCACTTGGACCGTCGTGCTCAAAGGCGCGTTCGATCCAGTTGCGCCGATACCGGTACCCGCGCTGCTCGAAGCGGCGCCAGGATCGCGCTTCGTCGCGGCAGCGGTGTTCGTGAAGGCCGCCGAACCAAACGATGATGAACTCGACCGCTTGTTTGGCGTGGAGACCGCACAGAACGAGCGCATAGGCTCCCTCCTTTCCGGCGGGCGTGGTGGCGTCTGGACCAATTTTCGCGTCGGCGAAGATGGCTGGACACGCCTTTACTTCATGCAGCGCGACATGAACCAGTTTCGCGCCGGCCGCGCTATGCGCCGCTTGCTGGAGATCGAGGTTTACCGCATGGCGGCGCTGTTCGCTTTGCCAGTCGCCAAGCAAGCCCAGCGCGAGATCGATGGGCTTGAGCGGCGCGTCGGCGCAGCCATCGCAGATACCGAAAAATCCGAAGCTGAGACGCTTGACGATCTCGTCGACGCCGCCCGCGAGATCGAGCGCATCGCGCAATCGACTGCGTTTCGCTTCGGCGCCGCCAACGCCTATCGCCGCATTGTCGATCAGCGGCTCAGAGAATTTCGCGAAGAACGTATCGAGGGTCTGCAACGCATATCTGCGTTCTTGGAGCGACGCTTTGCGCCGGCGATGAACACCTGCACGTCAACGCAAGCGCGGCTCGATACACTTGCCGCGCGGGTTGAGCGCACGGCAAGCTTGCTGCGCACTCGCGTCGATATCGCAATGGCCGCCCAGAACCAGCAGCAGCTCGCATCGATGAACGAAAACGCCAAAGCGCAACTACGCTTGCAACGCGCCGTCGAAGGCTTCTCGGTCGCGGCGATCGCATATTATGCGTACTCACTGGCCGCCGCCGTCACGACGCCGCTCAACAGCTGGGCCGGGATCGCCAGCAGCGACGTTCACAAAATGCTGCTGGCGGTGATTACGGTCGCAGTCGTGTGGTACACAATAAAGCGTCTACGCGAGAAATTGTGAGCCAGCTCGGCCGCTTCGCGGCGCAGCGGCTCGAACAGAATGGCGCGCCCTAAGAGATTCGAACTCCTGACCCCCAGATTCGTAGTCTGGTGCTCTATCCAGCTGAGCTAAGGGCGCGCGAAGGCGGGGTGCATAGCGCCCGGTTGCGGCGCTGGCAAGGCGTCGGCTAGCCCAAATCCCGCCAAGCCACATGCGGACCAATCGTTTCGGCGGCAAAGATGCCCCTGGCGACGGCGCGGGCAAGGCAATCGGCGGCCAACGCGCCAAACCGGGCGATGGCGAGCGCACGCGGCTCAGGCGTGGGCTGGGCGGCGGTAGCCATGGCGAACACGACGTCGCCATCGAACGGGGCAAAGACCGGACGGATGGCGCGGGCTAGACCGGCGCTGGCCATTTGCGCGACGCGCTTGGCTTCGGCTGGCGTGAGATCGGCGTCGACGGCGACGCAGGCTATGGTGGTGTTAGCGCGCGGCGCTGGGTTGAACTTGGCGCCAGACCAATCCTCCGCATCGAATGATGCGCCGCTTGGAGCGACGGCGCCGAACTCTCCGTCGATCTCGAACGGATGCGCCCAGAAGGCGCGCTGGTTCGGCAGCGTGGTCGATCCCCACGAATTGACGCAGACGAGCGCCGCAATGGTGAAGCCGTCGCTGGTGACGATGCTGGCGCTGCCCTGCCCGCCTTTCAGCGCACCAGCCTTGGCGCCAAGACCAGCGCCCGCGTTGCCGAGCGGCACGCTTTTGCTTCGCGCTGCGTAAGCGCGCTTGCCGAGTGCCGCATATGGTGGCGCATCGCCCCAAGCTTTGTTTCCGCCGTTGGCGAGATCGTAGAGGATGGCGGCGGGAACCACAGGCGAGCGCGGCACGCCGGGCATGTCCATCAGCGCAAAGCCTCTGCCCTCAGCGCCCATCGCGCTGGCGACGCCATCGGCGGCGGCGAGGCCATAGACGGAACCGCCGCTCAACACGAGCGCGTCGATCGCGTCGACAAGGTTTTCCGGCGACAGCGCATCGGTTTCGCGCGTGCCAGGGCCACCGCCGCGCACATCGACCGCGCACACAGCGCGCACATCCGGAACGATCACCGTGACGCCGGTGAGCGCGCTTGCATCTTCGGCGCAGCCTATGGTCAAACCGGCGACGTCGCTCAAAGAATTAGTTGGGCCGGGACGCGCCATTGCATTCTCTTTCGCGTTCAAAAGCTTCGCCCTCGTAGAAAGCGTTCTGATGTTTGACAAGCAATCCCTGAAACGCCTGCTCCTACCGCTGCTAGCGCTGCTAGCGCTTGCATTAGCAGCCTGTGCGACGAGTTCGGGTTTGCCGCAAACCGGCGGCGCACCGCGCGGCCAAACGATGGCGGTGGCGGCCAATCCGCATGCGGTGGAAGCGGCGCTAGAGATTTTGCGCGCGGGCGGCAATGCAGTCGATGCGGCGATTGCGGCCGAGATGGTGCTCGGCTTGGTAGAACCGCAATCGTCCGGCATCGGCGGCGGCGGGTTTTTGCTGTTTTACAATGGCGCTAACGAAGACATCGTTGCGTACGATGGCCGCGAGCGCGCGCCAGCGGGCGCGACGCCAAACATGTTTCTGGATGCGCGCGGGCGGCCTATGGCTGGGATCGACGCAATCGCGAGCGGTCGCTCCACTGGTGCGCCGTCGCTAGTGGCGATGCTGAAGCTGGCGCACGACGATCATGGACGATTGCCGTGGGCGCAACTGTTTGAGCCCGCGATCAGGCTTGCGGAAAACGGCTTTGAAGTCTCGCCACGCTTAGCGCGCTTAATTGCTGGCGCAGGCGAGCGCGGACGTTTACGCGCCGATTTCGCGGCGCGCGCTTATTTCTTCGATGCGGCCGGCGCGCCGCGTCCTGTTGGGCATGTGCTGCGGAATCCTGAATACGCGACAACCCTGCGATTGATTGCTGAGCACGGCCCGCGTGCGCTGAGCGAGGGGCCTGTTGCAGATGCAATCGTCGCCGCAGCGCGACGCGATCCGCGACGCGGAACGCTGACACATGACGATTTGCGCGCGGTGACGCCGCGCAGGCTTGAGCCAGTTTGTGCGATGTACCGCGTCTATCGTGCCTGTACGATGGGATCGCCAGCCTCCGGCACGGCGACGCTGTCGATCCTGGGTTTGTACGAGCGGGCACGGCCCTCTCCACAAGGCGCAGAGAGCGCTGATGATTGGGCGGCGTTCTTATGGGCGAGCCGTCTCGCTTATGCCGATCGCGATCATTACGTCGCCGACGATCAATTCGTGTCGGTGCCGACACAGGAATTGATTGCGCCAGCTTATCTCGATGACCGCGCACGGCAGATCGATCTGGCGCGCGCGCCAACGCGGGTCGATCCAGGCGCCCCGGCGGGGCAAGACTTGCTCGAGCGTTGGGGTCGCGATGGCGGCGATGATGCGGGAACAACACATCTCTCCATCGTCGACGCTTGGGGCAATGCAGTGGCGCTGACGGCGACGGTCGAGAGTGCGTTTGGTTCGCAGCGTATGGTCGCGGGTTTCATGCTGAACAATCAGCTGACAGACTTTGCCTTCGAGCCGACCTTGAATGGGCGGCCAGTCGCCAACGCTGCTGCGCCAGGCAAAGCGCCGCGCTCGTCGATGACGCCGCTGATCGTCACAGATCGTAATGGTGAGTTGGTTTTGGTGGTTGGATCGCCCGGCGGCTCTTCGATCATCGGCTACGTAGCGCGCACAACGATTGGCATTTTGGACTGGGACTTGAGCCCACAAGCCGCGATCGACTTATCAAACGCGACAGCGCGCTTTTCGCCGGTGGCGATCGAGAACGCACGGGTGCCCGCTGGTGTACAAGATGCGCTGACGGCGCGGGGCTGGGCGTTTCGCGATGTCAGCGGGCTTGAAGAAAGCGGCATACACGCGATTTTGGTGACACGCGATGGCTTGGTCGGCGGCGCCGATCCGCGGCGTGAAGGCGTTTTGGGTGTAATCGAGTAGCCCTACGCAGCAGGCAACGTAATCCGAAACGTCGTGCCTTCGGCGCCTGTGCGTGTCAGCTCCAACTCCCCACCCATAGCGCGGGTAAGTTCGCGCGCTATGGCGAGGCCAAGGCCCGCCCCGCCCGCTTCAGGCGCAGCGGAGACGAAAGGCTCAAACAGGCGCGCCCGAATATTTTGGCGCACGCCCGGACCATGGTCGATGATCTCGATCTCGCATCGGCCTTCTATGCGCACGGCGCGCACACGCACCCATTTGTCGCGCAACTGATCCTTCATCGCATGCGCGGCATTGCGGACCAGATTGCCTATGATGCGTTGTAAATGATCTGCATCAGCGATGCACGCGAGGCCCGGTTCGATATCTTGACGGAGTTCGATGCCCTCAAAGCTCGGCAATACATCGCCGACCGCCTCCTCTACGGATGCCCGCACATCGACGCGCTCAAGTTCAGGCGCTTTTTCGTCGGCACGGCCATATTTGAGCGTGCTTGAGGCAAGCCCAGCCGCGCGATCGATGGTCCGTTCCAGGCGCGGCAACAAGCGGCGCACGTCTGGATCTTCCGATTGGCTCAACCGATCCGCCACCAATTGCGCTGTGGACAGCATGTTGCGCAAATCGTGGCCGATGCGTGCGACAGCGCCGCCGAGCGCTGCGAGCCGTTCGTTTTGGCGCAACGCATTGCGGACTTGTTCGGCCATGTCGGCGGCAGCACGCTGAGCCCGGCCGATCTCGTCTCCGCGTGAGCTGCGCGGAAACGCTATGGAGACGTCTTCGGGTTTATCGCGGAAACGCTCGATGGCTTCGGTGAGCTCGTGCATTGGGCGCACGAAGGCGAAGGTGAGCGTTGCATAAATCAACGTCGCGGCGGCGACTAAGATCAACGATGACGCCAGGAGAAAATCGCGCGCGAATTGGTTCATGGCGCGCTTCAGCGGCGCTTCGTTTAAAACGATCTCGATGAACTCGCCGCTCTCGAAACGCGGTCGCGCCATGACGCGCAGCACCCGATCGGGCGGCGCGAAGAAACTTTCGAACGCCCACGCCATCGGCGTTAGTGAACCCTCGCGCATGTGGGTGTAGTCATAGACTGTCACCGCCTGAATTGGTCGCGCGCTCGCATCTTCGAGCAACAGCACGCGCTCGCCTTGGCGTTGCAATGCCGCGCGTTGGACTTCGGCGTTGGTGAGCAACTCGAACTCCAGCGCTTCGGCGATTTCGATATCGGGCGAAACCTCAAGTGCGAGCGCTGCGACTTGCGCCAGATTCATGCGCTCGCGCAGCCAGCCTTCGTGGAAGTTCGCCAGCGCCGGCGCAAAGACCACCACTTCGGCCACAAGCACCGCGGCGACCGTGAGGCCCAGAAGGCGACCAGCGAGACTGGACGCAAACTCGCTCAAGGCCGCGAGAAGCCCAAGGACGCCGCCAGGGCGAGGATGTGGAGGCCAAGCCATCTGCGTCTGCCCTAGCGTATGGCGCGGCGCGTGTCCGCAGCGCACGCCAGTACCACCATGTTCGAAAGTTCACTGTCTGGCTGGGGATAAGTGCTCTAGGGTCGCTTGATTGTCGGCCCCCTCGGCTGCCGACGACTGAGAGACCGCTTAGCGCTCCCGCCCATCCCCAATGGATCGAGACGCCCGTGACCCAACACTCCCCGCCCAGAGGCCATCCCTGGCTGATCCTCGGCGCGATCTGGTCTGTAGCCGTAATTTTCGTCGTTTGGCGGGTGTTCGCGCCCGGCTGATCGGCTTTGGCGGCTCCGCCTTGACGTCCTCGGAGGCCTGGGGTACTTCCCGCCCCTTCAATTTTCCCGCCAGCAAAATAGAGGCGCGTCGTGAGCACCAAGCGGACCTATCAACCGAGCCGGCTCGTCCGTAAGCGCCGCCACGGTTTCCGCGCGCGCATGGCCACCACCGGCGGCAAAAGAGTGCTCGCGCGCCGTCGCGCCAAGGGCCGCAAGCGCCTTTCCGCTTAAGCGCCCGGCGCCGGGAAATCCCGGCCCATGACCAGCCCAATTCTCCAAAAACTGCGAAAACGCGCGCAATTCCTGTTTGTGCGCCAGGGCCTCCGCGCGTCGAAGGGGTCCATCCTTGCCGAGGCCAGACGCCGAGCCGAGGACGGCCCCATCGGCATCGGCTTCACGGCTAGCAAAAAGGTCGGCGGCGCCGTCGTCCGCAATCGGGCTAAGCGCCGGCTTCGAGAAGCCGCTCGCCAGCTTTTGCCCGTCCACGGCCTGCCGGGCGTCGATTATGTCCTCGTGGCGCGGCAATCCACCCCGGAGGCCGACTGGGCCGCTTTGCTTGACGATCTTAAGACCGCATTGATAAGGCTCCGCGCCGAGCTGGAAGCGGGGACGCCAGCACGTCCTCCGCGCGCCCAATCTGCACCTAAGCCCCACCCTGATCGCAAGCCTGCGACCGAGAGCGACTAACACATGCAAAACCGCGGCGGCACCGGCCCCAATGAAACCCGCAACATGCTCATCGCGATCGGTCTTTCGATCGCGATCTTCGTGGGCTTCGAAGTGTTCTTCAACGGCCCGGAGCGCGAGCGCGTTCTGGCTGAGCAACGCGCCGTCGCTGAGGCACAGCTGCAAGTCGATGAGGGCGCCGAGACCGCTGCGCGCGATAGCACTGTGGGCGCAGCGCCGACGCCGGCGCCAACCGGCCCTGTGGATCGCGAACAAGCGCTCGCCGCCAGCGCTGGTCAGCGCATCACCATCGACACGCCGTCCGTCGATGGTTCGATCTCGCTCGAGGGCGCACGCATCGATGACCTGAACTTGCGCGGCTATCACCGCACCGTCGATCCATCGAGCCCAGAAGTAACAGTGCTGTCGCCAGCCAACACGCAGTTTAGCCATGACGCTTTCTTCGGCTGGGAAATGCAGTCGGGCCGCGATAGCTCGACGCTCGCGGACGCGTTCAGCGCTTGGACCGCACTCGCCGGCCAACAGCTCACACCGTCAACGCCCGTGGTGCTGGCGCTCGACACCGGCAACGGCGTCACGATTGAACGCACGATCTCAATCGACGCCGAATACATGTTCACCATCACCGACCGCGTGACGAACAATTCCGCTGCTGCGGTGCAACTCCGTCCATTCGGCACGGTGCGTCGCGACGGCACGCCGGATGGCTACGTTTTCAACCAGATCGTCCACCAAGGCCTGATTGGTGTCTTCGGCGACCGCACGCTGCGCCAAGTCACATTCCGCGACGCCCAGAAGCACGCCCGCGATCGCGTACGCGGCCGCGTCGGTGACGACGAGCGCATCGACGAAGAACAGGCCCAAGGCGGCTGGTTCGGCCTCACCGATCACTATTGGCTAACCGCGATCGTCCCCGACCAAAGCGAAAGCTATTCGGCGTACTTCGACAGCCGCACGGAAGATTCCGTCACCGACTTCCGCGCCGCCTATCGCGGCCAATGGCGCGAAGCGCCGGCTGGTCAAACCGTCGAATACACGCAGCGTTTGTTCGCCGGCGCCAAGCCCGTCGATGTGCTGCGTGGATACGAAGAAACGCTGGGCATCCCGCGCTTCGACGATGCGGTGGACTGGGGCAATTTCTGGTTCCTGACCCGCCCCTTCTTCGCGTTGCTGCATTTCCTGTCGCAGTTCGCCGGCAATTTCGGTTTGGGCATCCTGCTGACGACGATCGTCGTGAAGATGATCCTCTTCCCGCTCGTCTATCAGTCATTCAAAGCGATGGCGAAGATGCGCGCTTTGCAGCCCAAGATGAAAGAGCTGCAAGAACGCTACGCCGCCGACAAGCAACGTCAGCAACAGGAAATCCTAAAGCTCTATCAGTCCGAGAAGGTCAATCCAGTCGCGGGTTGCTTACCGATCTTGCTGCAGATTCCGGTCTTCTTTGCGCTCTACAAAACGCTGACCGTAACCATCGAAATGCGCCACGCGCCGTTTTACGGCTGGATCAATGATCTCTCGGCGCGCGATCCGACCTCGCTCTTCAACCTGTTCGGCTTGCTGCCATATGACGTACCAACGTTCCTGCTGATTGGCGCGTGGCCTATCATGTACGGCATTTCGATGTGGGCGTTGCAAGCGCTCTCGCCGCCGCCGACCGATCAGATTCAAGCGCAGATTTTCCGTCTGCTGCCGCTTCTGTTCACAGTGCTGTTCGCAGCGTTCCCGGCTGGTCTCGTGATTTACTGGACCTGGTCGAACACGCTCTCGATCCTGCAGCAATACGTCATCATGCGCAGGCAGGGCGTTGAAACACAGCTCGACACTTTCATTCGCAAGCGCTTCGGGTCGCGGGCGACTGAATCGTGAACGCTGAAGAACACGCCGAATGGCTCGAAACCGGTCGCTTGCTTTTTGCAGGGCCGATCGAGTTCGAGCGCGGCGTGCCGAGCATGGAGTTCCTGCCGGACGCGTCGCTGCCGGAGGTGGCGTGCGCCGGACGTTCGAACGTCGGCAAGTCGAGCTTGATCAATGCGATCACGGGCCGATTGAAACTGGCGCGGGCGTCGACTGAGCCGGGCCGCACACGCGAGTTGAACTTCTTCCTCGTCGGCGATCGGCTGCGGCTCGTTGATTTGCCCGGCTACGGCTACGCCAAGGCTGGCCGCGCCGACATCGAACGCTGGACGACGCTCACGCGCGATTATCTGCGCGGACGGCCATCGCTTATGCGCGTGCTGCTGCTGATCGATTCACGGCACGGCTTCAAAGAGCATGACAAGGATGTCATGGACGCGCTCGACACCTCAGCCGTGACCTATCAAATCGTGCTGACCAAAGCGGACAAGGTCAAAGCCACCGAGCTTGCCGATGTTACCGACGCTGTGCGCGCCGTCATCTCCAAGCGCCCTGCCGCACATCCGGAAGTGATCGCCACCTCGGCCGAGACCGGCCTCGGCATTGATGTGCTTCGCGCTGAAATCGCGGCCTTGGCGTAAGCGGCGATACCGCTTAGGAACCGCAGGTGAGCAAGATGGCCCCGAAAGATCGCCTCAAGGCGTTGGAAGACGGTTTGACCGCAGCGAAGACGCTGGCGGAAGCGTTGCCGTACATTCAAATCTACGACCGCGAAGTCGTGTTGGTGAAATATGGCGGCCACGCCATGGGCGATACTGAAACCGCCCGCAAATTCGCCGCAGATATCGTCCTTTTGAAGCTGGTGGGAATACATCCCGTCGTCGTTCACGGCGGCGGCCCGCAAATTAGCCGCATGCTCGACCGGGCGGGCGTGAAATCACAATTCGTCGATGGTCTGCGCGTGACGGATTCCGAGACGATGGAAGTGGCGGAGATGGTGCTGTCAGGCAGCGTCAACAAAGAACTCGCGCATCTGATCACAGCCGCTGGCCGTGAAGCAGACGTGCGCGGCGTGGGCCTCTCCGGCAAAGACGCGCGTTTGATCACATGCGAGCGGGTAGTGCGCTCGCGCAAAGACCCCGACAGCATGATCGAGCAAGTCGTGGATTTGGGCTTCGTCGGCGAACCCGTCGATGTCGATCCGACTTTGATCCAGGCGCTAATCAATGCGCCGGAAGACTACATTCCGGTCGTGGCCCCTATCGGCGTCGCCGAGGATGGCCGCACGTATAACATCAATGCTGACACCGCCGCTGGCGCCATTGCAAAAGCGCTCTCGGCAAAGCGCTTCTTGCTGCTCTCCGATATTCCAGGCGTGCTCGACAAAGACGGCGAGCTTATCCGTGAGATGAGCGTAGAGGATGCAAAACGTCTCATCGCCGACGGCACCGCCACCGGCGGCATGATACCGAAGCTGGAAACATGCATCGCGGCACTAGACAATGGCGTAGAGGCTGCGGTCATTCTCGATGGGCGCACACCCCATGTTCTCTTGATGGAGCTGTTCACCGAGCATGGCGCAGGCACGCTCATTCAATAAGCCGGCGCTGTTCGCCGCATTGTTCTGCGCTGCGATTGCAGCGCTGTTTGCGTTCGCGGGGCGCGCCGGCGCGCAACAAGAGCGCCAGCAAAACGGCTGGCAAGTCTGCAACGAGACGAGCTACGTGCTCGAAGCAGCGACGGGCCGGCCTGATGGGCGCGCGATTGTCGTGCAGGGTTGGACGCGTCTTCGCCCGGGCGAGTGCCGCGTTGCCGTGCAAGCGCCGCTCGCGCGCGGCACCCACTATCTCTACGCCCGCTCCTCGCTCGCGCACCGTGGTGGACGCCGCCAATGGGGCGGCGATGCGCGCCTCTGCGTCGACTCTTCCGACAGCTTCACCATTGAGAATCCGCCGCAATGCGCGGCCATGAGCCTGGACGAGCGCCGGTTTCGCCGCGTCCAGATCAACAAGCGCGACAGCTGGCGCACGTCATTTTCGGAAGCCACCGCCTTTACGACAACACGCGCACGCCAAGCAGGCCTACAGCGTCTGCTCGATGACGCGGGCTACGATCTGCGTGAAGGCCGTCGCGGCGCCGATCCGCGCCGCATCGCGCAAGCCATCGCCCAATTCCGCTCAACAGCGCGCCTCGCGCCAAATGCGAGCGAGAACCAATTGATCGACGCGCTCGAAAACTATGCTCGCCGCCGCTCACAACAAGTTGGCCTTACGCTCTGCAATCGTACGCGCGGACGGATGTGGACGGCAATTGCACGCCGTCGCGGCGAAGGCTGGGAAAGCCGTGGCTGGTGGCCGCTAAATGCTGGCGGATGCGTACGCACCATCGATGAAGTGCTGATCCAGGAATCGTATTTCGTGCATGCGAGCCTCGAAAGCCCGGAAGGCACACGCCAACTCGCAGCCGGTGGCGAACCGTTCTGCACAAGCGGCGCACGCTTTGCGATCATCGAGCGCGATGGGTGCGAAGCACGCTATTACGACACCATACTGTTCACGCCGATCGCACGACGCGGCCGCGATGGTTTGGTGGTCGAGTTTGAAGATCGCGACTTCCTTCCCGTCGGCGAAACGCCGCGTCAGCTGCAAGCGGCGCGCGACGCGGCCGACGCTGCACGCGCGACGGATGCCCCAGCTCGCGGCTTTGCCCCCGCCGATAGCGCGCCAACTCAAGACAGGCCCGCAACGCCATGATCCCAGCCGGGATAGATGTCTGGGTCTTCGACCTCGACAACACGCTCTACCCTGCTTCCGATCTCTACGATGAGATCGGCGAGCGAATGACGGATTACATCATGCGCACCCTGCGCGTGGAGGCTGCCGAAGCGCTAGAGTTGCGTGAGCGTTACTTCCATCAGTACGGCGCAACCATCACTGGTCTGGTGCAGCATCATGATGTGGACGCGGATGACTATCTGCACGACGTGCATCTCGCCGATCATTCAGTACTGAGCGCTGACGCCGAGTTACGCGCGCTGATTGCGCAACTCCCGGGACGACGCATCATCCACACCAATGGCGGCGGCGGCCACGCCGAGCGCGTGCTGGATAGCTTGAACCTCGCCGATCTCTTCGACGGCGTGTTCGACATTGGTGCAGCAGCGCTCGTGCCAAAACCGGAGCGCGCCGCGTACGAGCGCCTGATCGCGGCGCAAAATTTCGATCCGCGCCGTGCAATTCTAGTAGAAGACACGCTGCGCAATCTTGAGCCGGCGTTCGAGATGGGGTTCGCAACAGCGCTCGTAGGCGACGTGCATCCAGAACCGCGCCCGGCTTACGTTCAGCACTGGGCGCAAGATGCGAAGGCGTTGCTGAAGGGCTGGCTGGATTAGTCTCAACACCCATCCCCGGATTGGCCGCAGGCCAAGTCCGGGGCCCATAAACACTACTTTGCGGAAACTTCGGCGCTTCCTGTCAAACATGCGCGTTTATGGGCCCCGGGCTCGACGCTCTGCGTCGCCCCGGGGATGGGTGAGAGTTGATGTGCAGCACACAGCGCTATAAGTGCGTGCCATGAGCCACGATCAACTTGCAGCCCAAATCGAAGCCGCGTGGGAGCGGCGCGCCGAGCTTACGCCGCAGAGCAAAGGCGCTGACGTCGAAGCCATCGATGCAGCACTCGACCTGCTCGATAACGGCCAAGCGCGCGTCGCGACCCGCAGCGCCGATGGCGCCTGGACGACGCACCAATGGCTGAAGAAAGCCGTGCTGCTCTCCTTCCGCACCAAAGCGAACGCGTTGATCGGTGTCAGCGGCGGCAATGGCGATCCTTCGCCCGGCCCCTATTGGGATAAAGTGCCGTCGAAGTTCTTGGGCTGGGACGGCGCGGCGTTCGAGAAAGCAGGTTTCCGCGCTGTGCCGGGCGCGGTGGCGCGACGCGGCAGCTTCATCGGCAAGAATGTCGTGCTGATGCCGTCGTTCGTAAACATCGGCGCTTTTGTTGATGAAGGCACGATGGTCGATACGTGGGCGACCGTCGGCTCGTGCGCGCAGATTGGCAAAAACGTCCACATTAGCGGCGGCACGGGTATCGGCGGCGTGCTTGAGCCGCTGCAGGCAAACCCAACCATCATCGAAGACGGCTGCTTCATCGGCGCGCGTTCGGAAGTGGCGGAAGGCGTGATCGTGCGCGAAGGCGCAGTGTTGGCGATGGGCGTGTTCTTGAGCCAGTCGACCAAGATCGTCGATCGCGAAACCGGCGCCATCACACGCGGCGAAGTGCCGGCGTACAGCGTGATCGTGCCGGGCTCATTGCCCGATCCCAAAGGCGGCCCCAGCCTCGCCTGCGCCGTGATCGTCAAACGCGTTGACGCACAGACGCGGGCGAAAACTGGGGTGAATGAGTTGCTTCGCGATTAGTGACCGGCGTGGCTGTCGCGACCCGATTGCAGCGTAACTGTCATCTCTGATCCATCCGCCGCCGCTTGCGTCCATGTATCGCCGACAACTTTGTCGCTTGCGATCTCGGTGCAGGTCGGCGCTTGGCCGCCTGGCGGGATCAGGCACAGCTGCTCGCCGTCAATGCTCCAACGCCCGCGCAAACCCATGCCGCCCGGCGCTTGGCCGGTGAAGGTCCCGTCTTCGTTGAAGTGATAGCTGACACTTCTGCCATCCGCGTAAGTGACGACGACGGTGTTGCCGAAGGCGTTCTGGATTGTTTCGGCAGATGCTGCGCCTGCTGCGAGCGCGGCCAACATGGCGACGGCGAATACGAGTTTCTTCATTTGAGAAAATCTCCGGCGCTTAGTGCGCGTGGCCTGCGTGAACGCGACCGGCTTCGATCGTCACCGTGATCTGATTGCCGTTAGCGTCGGCCTGTTGCCAAGTGTCGCCAACGTTTTTGCCGCTAATCAAGGGCGCGCACTGGCGGGCATCGGCTTCACCAAGGAAGCAAATCTGGCCGTTGGCGGCTTCGTACCGTCCGTGCTGCACCGAGCCGTCCGGCGCGATCGCGCCGAAGGTGCCATCAGCGTTGAAATGGTAGCGCACGACTTGCTCGCCGAGCGTGACGACGAACGTGTTTTCGTAGCCGTTCTCGATTGTATCTGCGGACGCCACGCCTGCGCCGAACGCCACCGCGAACGCGGCCAAGGCCAGAAGCTTCTTCATGGTATTCTCCCTATCGAACTTCGTTATGTTTTACCTCGCCATGCTCAATGGCTTGCCATAGCTCAACCTGCGCCACACCCACTCGAACGGCCCCATCGAGAAGCGCGAGAGCCAAAGCGGAGACCAGATCAGTTGTAGCGCCCAAACGCCGAGCACGATGGCCCAAAGCGTGATGCGGTCAACCTCCCCCCACAGGCCAAAGCCGCGACCACCATAAAAGATCGTCGTCATGATGATCGATTGCATAAGGTAGTTCGTGAACGCCATGCGGCCGACTGCGGCTAGCGGTTCTGTCAGCAGCTTAGCTCCCGCTTTGACCAGCAGAACGAACAAGCTCGCATACCCAATCGAAACGAAAATCGAGAGGCCGACATTTGCGGCTGTACCCGCTCCCAGCATATGGACCGTCTCGAACCGCAGGTTCCAATTGATCTGCGCTTGATAGCCAATGACCGCGAGCGATGCGGCGCCAAGAAGCACCATCAGAACATAGAGCCAAGCCGGCGCGCGACCGCCGAGAAAGCCAGTCTTGAACAGCGCCATGCCGATCAGCATGACGCCAAGCGTACGCGGAAGTAGACCAAGAATGGAACTTGGCGCCGCGGTCAGCCAAACATTGATGTTCTCTTGGATGGAGCTGAGCACGCCGCCTTGGAAGGCTGCTTGCATGCGCTCGAACTCTGCTGCCGGAACTGCAAAAGCAGCCGCGATCGGCTCAACGATTTCCTCGAGTTGCTCTGGCGGAACGAACGACAGAAGCGGGCCTGTCATGGTCTGCATGCCGAACGCCAGCAGGTAGAGAATGCCGCCGACGATAAAGAGCGTCGTCGGCTTCCACGAGCGCATGAGCAGTACGATGAAGCCGGCGATCGCATAGTGGAAGAGGATGTCGCCGTACCAAATCAGCAGGCCATGGATGAGGCCAAATAGTGCGAGCCACATCAAGCGGCGGCGCAACACAGCGCCACGGCTTTTGTCACTGCGTTCGCCACCGATCATGTAGATGCTGGCGCCGAAGAGCATTGAGAACAGCGTGATACATTTGAACTCGAAGAAAACATGCATCACCAGCCAAGACCAGAGTGTCTGGTCGTTGACGTCGAGCGGCGGGACCGTTGGATAAACCCCTGCCTGCCAGGGCGCTGCGAAATAGGCCGCGTTCACCGCCAGGATGCCGAGCAGCGCAAAGCCACGCATCACGTCGAGGCTTTTGATCCGATCGCCGGTTTGAACCGGACCGATGGCCGCAGCGTTCGTTTCGCTCATATTCCCCTCCCGCGTTCGGCGCTTCGCAGGGCCAGCGGCTTGCGCTAGACCCGTCAGCATGGACGCACGCTCTTCTACCGATCCGATCCCGCTTGCCCAAGCCCTGATGCGACGGCCGTCCGTTACACCCGACGAAGCGGGGGCGCTCGATGTCGCAGAGGGCGCATTGAAGGCGCTCGGATTTGTGACGCGTCGGTTAAAGTTCGGCGTCGTGGACAATCTTTATGCGCGACTTGGGCGTGAGCAACCGAACTTTTGCTTTGCCGGCCATGTCGATGTCGTGCCGCCTGGTGAGGGCTGGGCGTCCGATCCGTTCGCCGCAGAAATCCGCGACGGGCTGCTTTACGGCCGCGGCGCGACCGACATGAAAACCGCGATCGCCGCGATGATCACCGGCACGGAAGATTTTCTAAAGGGCGGCCCGCCAAAGGGTTCGATCTCGTTTCTGCTGACATGCGACGAGGAAGGCCCAGCCGTCGACGGCACCAAGAGAGTTTTGGAAGCGCTCGCCGCAGACGGCGAAATGCTCGACCATTGCATCGTCGGCGAACCCACGAGCGAGCAACGCGTTGGCGACGTGATCAAGAACGGCCGGCGCGGCAGCCTGAATGTCGTCATCACAATGGACGGCAAACAAGGCCACGTCGCCTACCCCCAGCGCGCGCGCAATCCGGTAACGCCATTGGTGGAGACTTTGGCAGCGCTGAAAACGCGCAAGCTTGACGACGGAGCGCCTGGGTTTTTGCCTTCTAACCTTGAAGTGACAAGCGTCGATGTCGGCAACTCGGCGCACAACGTCATTCCACAGCGCGCGAGTGCGAAGCTCAATATCCGTTTCAATACGCATCACACGGCTGACACCTTGCTTGAGTGGATCAAGAGTAGTGCTGAAGAAGCGGCGTCGCGCGCTGGTGTGAGCGTTTCGTTCACTGTGCCGTCGCAGAGCTTGGCCTTCTACACTGACCCCGGCCCCTTCACCGATCTCATCGTTGAATCCGTGCGCGAGGCGTTCGGCATCACACCAGAGCTGACGACCACTGGCGGCACCTCAGACGCGCGATTCATCCGCAACTACGCCCAAGTCGCTGAGCTGGGTCTGCGGAATGAAACGGCGCATATGGTGGATGAGCATTGCGCCGTCGAAGACGTGCGCGCGCTATCACAGTGCTATGCGGCGGTACTGCGGCGGTACTTTGCGGAGTGAGCCTGGCGGCGCTCGGCAGCCGGCAGTCGATATCGCACACACCAACGTCAGCCTGAGCCTGTCGAAGGCGGCTTAGGTAAAACTCGGTGCGTGGCGCGCCCTTCGACAAGCTCAGGGTGACGCCATTTCAAGCGTCCTGCCAAACTTTCCGACTGCCGACTGCCGCCAATCAATAATCCACCCTTATCAAATAAAGCCCATCCGCTGGCGCGACCGGGCCGCAGCGCGTTCGGTCTGCAGCAGCAAGCGCATCGGCGACATCGGCGATCTTCATTTTGCCTAAGCCCACTTCAACCAAAGTGCCGACCATTGATCGCACTTGCCGATGCAGGAAACTGCGCGCTTCGAAGTGAAAGATGATCTGATCGTCCATGCCTTCCACGCGCGCGATATCGAGCGTTTTGATCGGGCTTTTGGCCTGGCAATGGCTATCGCGAAACGTGGTGAAGTCATGCTTGCCGCAAAGCAATTGCGCGGCTGCATCCATGGCAGCCACATCAATCGGACGCCCAACGCGCCAGGCTCTGCCGTTATCCAACGCAAGCGGCGCGCGGCGATTGATCACTTCGTACGTGTAGGCGCGGTTCACCGCATCGAAGCGCGCATGAAACTCTGGCGCTGCTTCTTCAGCGCTCAACACAGCGATTGGATGCGGACGTAAGTGTGCGTTGAGCGCCTCAGAAAGCCGCAACGGTTCGAAGACCTTATCGATATCGACATGAGCGACTTGGCCAGTCGCGTGGACACCGGAATCTGTGCGCCCCGCGCCAATCACATCGCTGCGCACGCCGGTGAGCTTTTCAACTGCATCTTCGAGCGCGCCCTGCACGCTCGGTTGCGTTGGCAAGCGCTGCCAACCCGCAAATGGTCCGCCATTGTATTCGATCGTGAGCTTGAACCGCATCGGCCTCAGTTGCGCCGATACTCAAGCATAGCGCAGCCGCGCGCGTTTGCGGCGCCGGGCTGGCCGCCGGTTAGGCCGAGCAACTTCATCACCGGCTCGCCGACACCAGCCGGCTCCCACAGCACGATAAAGGCAGCCGCCTCTTGCCCACACAAACCACCGCCGCCCTCAGCGCGCGTCTCATTGGTGATGCGATAGACCAGCACTTGCGGTTCTTCGACCGGGATATTGAGCAGCGCGCGCAGCGTTTGACCCTGCACTTGCGTAGCCGGCGATACCGCGCCCGTGACTTCGGCTTCAACGACCAAACCGTTGGCGCCGCGCAGCGTCAGGATCTCTTGGATGTCGCCATCAGCGTTGTCCGGCAGGCGCGTTGAGATCGAGACGTTGAACTCCGGCGCGACCGTGCGCGCCGCATCGTTCACTGCTGCGAACACCCGCGTCGGCTCACCTTCAGCGCCAGGCGCATCGAGTTGCGGCGCTTCGGTCGCGCTGTCTTGCTGCACACCCGGCAACTGGCCGTCGCACGCAGCCAGCGCAAACGCCAAGGCGACAACAGCGATCCGCAAGTTCATGAAACGTCCCTCCAACCCGTCTTGTAGCCGCCGCGCCGGGCGCCTTCAATCGGCTAAGCGAGACGGGTTCCCTGCGGAACCGGATTGCCGCGCAAAAAGGCGGTCGCATCGAGCGGCCCTTTGCCTTCTCGCTGGACAGTGAGCAGCCGGACGGCGCCCGATCCGCATGCGATGAGCAGCGCATCGTCCAGCGCCTCGCCCGGCGCGCCTACTCCCGGCTCGGCTCGCGACATCAGCGCTTTGACGCGCACGCCGCCCATGTCGAACCACGCGCCGGGAAACGGCGACAACCCCCGTATGGCGCAATCCACTTCGCTGGCGGGCTTTGTCCAATCGATGCGCGCCTCTGCAGGCGTAATCTTGTGCGCGTAGGTCAAGCCGTCTTCGGCTTGCGGCGTCTCCACCGCTTCACCACGCTCAAGCTCTGCAAGCGCCGCCACCATCAAAGGCGCACCGAGTGCGGCAAGACGATCGTGTAAGCTTGCCGTCGTATCGCCTGCGCTGATCGACGTTTCAGCAGTGCCGAGCACTGGGCCAGTATCGAGGCCTTCCTCCATCCGCATCACTTGAACGCCAGTTTTCGCATCACCCGCCATGATCGCGCGCTGGATGGGCGCAGCGCCACGCCAACGCGGCAGCAGCGAGCCATGCAAATTAAACGCGCCGAGACGCGGCGCATCGAGGATCGGTTTCGGTAGAATGAGGCCGTAAGCGACGACGATCGCTGCATCGAGATTGAGCGCAGCAAACTCAGCCTGCGCCTCCGGCTTTTTCAAACTCTTCGGCGTGCGCACCTCGAGCCCACGCTCAAGCGCCAATGCGTGCACAGGCGTCAGCCGATCCTGCTTGCCCCGCCCTGCCGGACGCGGCGGTTGCGAATAGACGCACGCAATATCGTGGCCAGCCTCCATCAGCGCCGCCAGTGTCGGCAACGCAAAGGCCGGCGAGCCCATGAATGCAAGACGCAAAGTCATGGGCCGCCTATGCCATGTTTCGAGGTGCCCACACCAGTGAGCTTAAGCGCGCCGACGGCGTCTGCATTAGTGGCAGCTCGCGCGCCTACCCCAAAAGAATGGCGCCGTCGCTCCGGCATAGCCAAACTCGTGAGACGCCCGGCCCACATCGAAAACCGCAACGCCATCTTGCCGCCAGCCCGCGCTTCCAAACACCGCCGTGTCGCAGTGCGCAACGCCTCCCGGCGCACTCTCGCAAAGCTGCATGGTCTCGCCGGAGGGCGTCAGCGTGAACGCAACTCGATCAACGTCGCCCTGCGCAGCTTCCCTACGCCAATCGCCGAGATAGCTGCCAACATGCTCCGGGTCACGCCGCCACGTCATGAAGGCGGGCCAATGATCCGATTGCTCTGCCCAGCAGCCCTCGATTTTCGACCACACAGAGGACGACGGCGAAGTCGTCACGCATGCGCGAAGCAACACCACGGATAACATCAGCGCACGCTTCACAATGTGCTCGATTGCAGGCGGGCAATTAAAGACGCCCACAACCTTCAATTCTCCGGCAGCGGGATGAACTCTTCGTCGTCACCTGGCACTGTGCCGAAGCGGCCAGCTTTCCAATCTTCCTTGGCTTGCTCGATGCGTTCTTTGCGCGACGAGACGAAGTTCCACCAGATATGACGCGGACCGAGATTAGCGCCACCGAGCAGCATGAAGCGCGCCGGTGTTATCGCCTTGATGGTGATCGCATCGCCTGGGCGAAAGACGAGCAAGCGACCGCGCTCGAAGCGATCACCCGCAATCTCTAGCTCGCCACTGACAAGATAAAGGCCACGCTCTTCATGATCGGCGTCGAGCGGCGCGGTGGCGCCGGCATCGAGTTGAACATCGGCGTAGAACATTTCCGAATAGGTCTCGACCGGCGAGCGTTGGCCCCAGAGCGAACCCGCAACGATGCGCGCGCGCTTGCCGCCGTCTTGCAGCGTCGGCAACTCGCTTTGTGCGTGATGTTTGAAAAATGGCGCGCTTTCCTCGTGCGCTTCCGGCAGCGCCACCCACGACTGAATGCCCGCAATGGGCGAGCCCGTGGTGCGCAACTCAGCGCGCGTGCGCTCACTGTGAGCGATGCCACGGCCGGCGTTCATCCAGTTTACATCGCCAGGGCTAATCGCTTGTGCGGAGCCGAGCGTGTCGCGGTGAAATATCTCACCTTCAAACAGATAAGTAACGGTGGCCAGATTGATGTGCGGATGAGGGCGCACATCTAGCCCCTCGCCAACGGCGAAGTGTCCAGGTCCAAACTCGTCCCAGAAAATAAATGGCCCGACCATGCGCTTTTCGACCGCCGGCAGCGCGCGACGCACAGAGAAACCGCCGCCAAGATCGCGCGGCTTTGGTTCTAGCGTGATCATGACGGCGTGTTGTTCGTCGTCACAAACGGGAGGCGTTTCGTCGCCGGGTCGGATGCTCATGCCGACAGTTTAGGCGCATCCTTGCGCGTGAGCCAAGTCGCCACCGCCCAGCACACCAAAGCCCACGCCGCGCCGAGGCACCAGCCAGCGAGCACGTCCGTCGGCCAGTGAACGCCAAGATAGACCCGGCTCACACCAATCAGGAAGGTGACGAAGATCGCCGCACCAATGATATAGCCACGCAAGCGCTGCTTCTCCTGCGCGTGCGCGAGGAAGGCGCCGAGCGTCAGATAGGTCGCTGCCGACAGCATGGCGTGACCGCTAGGAAAGCTCATGCTGGTGGTCTCCACCACATGGGCGACGAGGTCCGGTCGCGCGCGGGCGAACATCACCTTCAAGCCTTCGCTGATCAGCGTGCCGCCGATGGTCGCGACCAACAGCATCGCCGCTTCAGTCCATTTGCGCAGCATCGCCAGATAACCGACCGACATCAGCGTCAGCAGCGCAAGCACGGCAAAGCCGCCAAGCGCCGTTATGTCGGCAACCGAAAGCTCGAACCAGCGCGGGCCAATTGGGTCGGCGGGATCGGCCGTCCGCAACGCCAGCAAGACGCCCCGATCGAACCAATCGACCTCGCCTTCGCCCTCACTTATTTCGTCTGCGATCTCGACAAACATCAGCAGTAAGGCCGCTATGCCCAGAAAAAATGCAATCGGGACAATTTCTTGGCGGGCCCAGCTGGCCCACGTTTTTAGCTGTGTTTTCAAAGCTGCCCCCGTCATTCGGACAGAAATGCGCTGGCGCAAAAGTGGTTCCACTGCATAGCTTGCGGCCGCGATATGCGAACTTTCCTCTACTCGTTTGCGTAACACGTTTGTAAGGTCCGCCACCGCCGCTGGGGGCGGATTGGAGACGAACACATGCGTATTCTCATGGCGATCGCCGCCGCCGCGGCCCTGGGCCTGGCTGCCTGCTCGCAAGCTGAAACCGAAACCGCCACCGAAGAAGCTGCACAAGCCACCGAAGAAGCAGCAGATTCCGTTGGCGAAGTCGCCCACGAAGCTGGCGAAGCTGTCGAAGGCGCGGTCAACGATGCAGCGACGGAAGTCGAGCACGCCACCGACGACAATCCGGCGACGAACTAAGTTTCAAGCGCTTAGCGCTGAACAGGATCAGCGGCGCCTCTTCGGAAGCGCCGCTTTTTCTTTGCTCCTCCTCGATGGAGGAGCTGTCAGCGCGTAGCGCTGACTGAGGAGGTGACACCCTCCGTCGTTGAAAGCCAGAGCCTCTTGAGGCATCTCCTTCATCGTTAGCGCACGCACCTCCTCCGGCCGCGTGCCGCGGCCACCTCCTCCATCGAGGAGGATGGTGGAGTCTTTAAGCCGCCTGCTTATCGCTCGCGCCGTTGAATAGGAAATCGTTGCCGTCGAAGGTGACGACGACACGGTCACCGTCCTTGATGCGGCCTTCCAGGATGAGACGTGCAAGCGGGTCTTGCACGTCTTTCTGGATGATGCGCTTCAGCGGACGCGCACCCCAGGCTGGATCGTAGCCGCGGCGCGCGAGTTCGCCCTTCGCGCGGCTCTCCAATTCCATACTGATGTTGCGCGCTGCGAGCAGCTTATCTAGCCGCTTCAGCTGGATATCGACGATCGCGCCCATCTGCGCGCGCTCAAGACGCTTGAACAAGATGATCTCATCGACCCGGTTCAAGAACTCCGGCCGGAAGCGAGAACGCAGCTCATCCATCACGGGCTTGCGCACATCTTCGACGTCGGCGCCCTCGGGCTGATCAGCCAGATATTGTGCGCCGGCGTTGGAGGTCATGATCAAGATCGTGTTCTTGAAATCGACGGTACGGCCTTGGCCATCTGTTAGGCGGCCATCGTCCAAGACTTGCAGCAGGACGTTGAACACGTCCGGATGCGCCTTCTCGATCTCATCGAACAGGATCACTTGATACGGACGCCGGCGCACAGCTTCCGTAAGCGCCCCGCCCTCTTCGTAGCCGACATAGCCCGGAGGCGCGCCGATCAGACGCGCGACGGAGTGCTTCTCCATGTATTCCGACATGTCGATGCGCGTCAGCGCATGCTCGTCATCGAACAGAAATCCTGCGAGCGCTTTGGTGAGTTCGGTTTTGCCGACGCCCGTTGGCCCCAAGAACATGAACGACCCGATCGGTCGGTTCGGATCCTGCAAACCCGCACGGGCGCGGCGCACAGCGTCTGAGACGGCGCGCAGCGCAGGCTCCTGGCCAATCACACGGCCGCGCAGCTGATCTTCCATCGCCAGCAGCTTCGCCTTCTCGCCTTCAAGCATCTTCTCGACCGGCACACCGGTCCAGCGCGAGACGACACCTGCGATTGCTTCGGCGTCCACAACCTCTTGCACCAAGCCGCCGCCCTTCGACTCAAGCTCAGTGACTTGCTTTTCGACCGCTGGGATTTGGCCGTATTTCAATTCAGATGCGCGCGAGAGATCACCGCGGCGCACCGCATTGTCATATTCCGTCTGCAAGCGCTCCAGCTGCTCTTTGGCCTTCGCCGCCGTTTGCAGCTTTTGCTTTTCCGAGGACCAAGTCGCCGTCAGTTCGGACGAGCGCACTGCAAGCTGGCCAATCTCCGCCTCTAGCTTTTTCGTACGATCGACGGACGCAGCGTCCTTTTCCTTCTTCAGCGCCTCAAGCTCGATCTTGAGCTGCACCAAGCGGCGATCGAGTTCGTCCAACTCTTCCGGCTTGGAGTCGACAGCCATGCGCAAGCGCGCAGCGGCTTCATCGATCAGATCAATGGCTTTATCCGGCAAAAACCGATCGGTGATGTAGCGATGCGATAGCTGCGCGGCGGCGACGATGGCCGCGTCCGAGATGCGTACACCATGGTGCTGCTCGTAGCGGTCTTTCAGGCCGCGCAGGATAGAGACCGTATCCTCGACGCTCGGCTCATCCACAAACACCGGCTGAAACCGCCGCGCGAGGGCAGCGTCCTTTTCCACATGCTTGCGATACTCATCGAGCGTGGTGGCGCCGACGCAATGGAGTTCGCCGCGCGCCAGAGCTGGTTTTAACAAGTTCGACGCGTCCATCGCGCCATCGGCTTTACCGGCGCCGACGAGCGTGTGCATCTCATCGATGAAAAGCACGATGCCGCCCTCGGCCGCGATCACTTCGCTCAGCACCGCCTTCAGCCGTTCTTCAAACTCGCCGCGAAACTTCGCGCCAGCAATAAGCGCGCCCATGTCGAGTGCGAGCAGCTTCTTGTGCTTCAAGCTCTCCGGCACGTCGCCATTGATTATGCGCAGCGCCAAACCTTCGGCGATGGCGGTTTTGCCGACGCCGGGTTCGCCAATCAACACGGGATTATTCTTGGTGCGACGCGAGAGCACTTGGATCGTGCGGCGGATTTCCTCGTCGCGCCCGATGACCGGATCGAGCTTGCCCTTGCGCGCGTCTTCAGTGAGATCGCGAGCGTACTTTTTCAGCGCGTCGTACTGATCCTCAGCCGACGACGACTGCGCCGTGCGACCCTTGCGCAGTTCAGCGATCGCGCCTTCGAGCTTTTGCGGCGTCAGGCCTGCCTTCTTCAGGATTTCGCTCGCTTTGCCCTCAGCGATGGCGAGACCGAACAGCAAACGCTCGGCGGTGACATATGAATCGCCGGCCTTCGTTGCTGCCTGCTCAGCTGCGTCGAGCGCGCGCGAAAACGAACTGGCGGCGTACATGCGGTCATTGCCGCCCTGCACTTTTGGCAGCGCGCGCACGGCGGCGTCGACCTCGTCGGCGGCCTTCTTCGGATCGACGCCAGCGGCGCGCAACAGGCCGCTCGCGAGACCTTCGCGGTCATCGAGCAGCGCCTTTAGCAAGTGCTGGGTTTCGAGTTGTTGGTTCTGTTCGCGCAACGCGATGGTTTGCGCGGCCTGCACGAATCCACGCGCGCGCTCAGTGAGCTTTTCCATATCCATGATCGACCTCGATAGAGCGTCCCACGTTCACCCCCATGAGGCTGATCAACGTGGCATGTTTGATGTTATGCCCAGGACGTAGGTGTGGCCCAAACGGCACGCAAGGGCTACGGCAGAGCGATGCGAAAATTCAGCGCCCTCTTTGCGTTCCTCACACTCTCGGCCTGCCAGCCTCCGGGGCCGGGCGTCCGTGAATTCTCGTCAGGAACTAGCCAAATCGTTCCAGGCAACTCTCCCACCACTGTGTGCATGCACACACCCGAGCACGACGCGCGCTGGACGCCAACAGAAGCTGACTTGGCGATCCTAGAACCTGTGCTCATTGAACTGATCGAGTATCGGCTGGATGAGGACAACCTCACATACGAAGATTCGTCCGAGATGCTTCCGGAGCAGTATCACCGGAACTACTACGGGATCGAGCGAAGCGGGTCGCGTTACATCCTCGTGTGCGCTTCGTACGGGGTTTCACCGGTCCGAGTGCATGATGGAGGGCCGAGTCAATTCGGCGCACTGCTCGATACGCGACGGCGCACTTTTTCTTGGTTCGAGTTCGGTTATCGCGCGTGATAACTAGCCCAACCTGATCCCGAAATCGCTCAGGTTCACGCCAAAGAAAATCACCGCTATGACCACCGCTAGGATCACGCCGAGGATCAACCGCGTCGCGATCTTCAGCGCCATCCAGATGACGACGATGACCAGCGCAAGCGCCAGCATGCCGTCGAACATATCAAAGCTCATTCCCGCCTCTTTTCCCTAGTGCGCCATCAAGAGCGGAATGGTCGCGGTGCGTAGCAATTCGCGGGTGGCGCCGCCGAAGACGAGTTCGCGTAAGCGCGAGTGCGCGTAACCGCCCATGACGATGAGGTCGGCGCCGAGCGCTTGCGCCTCCTCAAGGATTGCCAGCGACGCAGAACGGCCCATGCTGTCCACATTCCGCACTTCGGCGGGCAGGCCGCGCCGCGACAAGTGGCCGGCAATGTTCGCGCCTGGCTGATCGCCGTGTCCGAACATTTTCGGCTTGGCGTCCACCGTCAGCACGGTGACGGCTTCGGCGCCTTCCAAAATATCATCCGCTTCGGAAAGCGCGCGCGTAGACTCGCGGCTTGCGTCCCAAGCGACGACGACGCGCTTGCCGATCGTCTTGCCGCTCCAGCCGGGCGGCGCGATCAAAGCGGGGCGACCAGAGTGAAACAGCACGCCTTCGATGATCTCCTCGCGCAGCTCTGATCCTGGCCCATCCGACGGCCGCGTCATCACCGCGACATCGGCGTAGCGCGCGTGAACCGCAGCGATGCGTCCAAGGTCGCGCGAGAGCGCTTCGGCGTTGCGAAACTCACAAGACCTGCCGGATTGCGCAAGGCGGACTTCAACCTTTTTGCGCTCAGCGTCCGCCTCCTTGCGCGCCCGGCCCAAAAGCTCGGCCCAAACGCCGGCGACAACCGTTGGCTCATAGGCGAGCGGTTCGTCCGGCAGCGGCGTCAGGAAAGCAGCGGCGAGATGGCAATCGCTGCGATCGCCAGCCAATGCTTCAGCCAGCGCGATGGCGGCTTCGTCGCCTTCCGCTTCCGAGATGATGACGAGAACGTCTTTCCAGCTCATGGGCGGTTCCCAGGTGTCAGAGGTCAAGTGCCAGGTGTCATATCAGATGTAGAGCGAGGGCGTTAGCGCTCAACGCGCGGAGTGCTATATCCGCCCGATGACACCTGACACCCGACACCCGACACCTATCCGTTCCGACGCGTACATCGATGGCACATGGCGCGGCGGCGCCAAGCGCTTCCAGGTGTTCAACCCGGCGACGCAAGAGCCAGTCGCCGAAGTCCCCGATCTTGGCGCGGCGGAGACGGAAGAAGCGGTGCTCGCGGCGCATCGCGCATTTCCGGCATGGGCGGCGAAATCGGCGAAGGAACGCGCCGGCGTCCTGCGCGCTTGGTACGATCTGATGATGGCCGACATCGATCGGCTGGCGGCGCTGATCACACTTGAAGGCGGCAAGCCGTTGGCGGAAGCGAAAGGCGAAGCGGCCTATGGCGCGAGCTTCATCGAATGGTTCGCCGAAGAAGCCAAACGCGCCTACGGCCGCACAATCCCGACCACGACGCCGACACGCCGCTATGTAACGATCAAGCAGCCGATCGGCGTGTGCGCGGCGATCACGCCGTGGAACTTCCCAATGGCGATGATCACGCGCAAAGCTGGCCCTGCGCTCGCTGCCGGCAACACGATCGTCCTGAAGCCACCGTCACAAACGCCGCTGACCGCGCTGGCGCTTGCGGAGTTAGCGGAACGCGCGGGCATTCCAGCGGGCGTGTTCAATGTTGTGACGACGCGTGATCACACTAGCGATGTCGGGCGTGTGCTGTGCGAGAGCGATCTGGTGCGGAAGTTCTCGTTCACGGGCTCGACGACAGTAGGCAAGAAGCTTGGCGCGATGTGCGTTGGCTCCAATGTAAAGCGCGTTTCGCTTGAGCTTGGCGGCAACGCACCGCTGCTGGTGTTCGCTGACGCGGACCTCGATCTTGCGGTGAAAGGCACGATCGCCTCGAAGTTTCGCAATGCTGGTCAGACGTGCGTGTGCGCGAACCGCATTCTGGTGGAAGACGCCATCTACGATGCGTTCTCCGCGAAGCTTGCCGACGCCGTCTCCAAACTGAAAGTCGGTCCCGGCGATCAATCAGGCATCGAGATCGGGCCGCTGATTGACGGTAAGGCGATCGAGAAGGTCGAGCAGATGGTGGCCGAAGCGCTGGCGTCCGGCGCAAGCGCGATCACCGGCGGCAAAAAGCACGCGGCAGGCGCGCAATTCTATACGCCGACTGTGCTTGCCAACGTCACGCGCGACATGCGCGTCAACACCGAGGAAATCTTCGGCCCCGTCGCGCCATTGATCCGCTTCAAGACTGAAGATGAAGCGGTCTCCATCGCCAACGATACGCCGTTTGGTCTCGCCTCCTACTTCTTCACCCGCGACGTCAACCGCGCCTGGCGCGTCGCTGAGCGCATCGAGAGCGGCATGGTCTCGATCAATGACGGCATCTTCTCCAACGAAGTGATCCCCTTCGGTGGCTGGAAAGAAAGCGGCTTGGGCCGCGAAGGCGGCGTTGAAGGGCTGGAAGAATATCTGGAGACGAAGTTTGTGAACTTTGGTGGGTTTGCTTGAGTGCAACGGCAGCGGTCGCCTTTGTCTACGTTCTCGGCAGCGTCAGCGGCGCAGATCGGCGCACCTATGTTGGCTGGAGCATCGACATCGAAGCGCGGCTGATTACGCACAATGCGGGCCTCGGTGCGCGTTCGACGCGCGGGCGCGTCTGGGTGCTGCTTTATGCGGAGCGTTATCCCACACGCCGCGAAGCCATGAGCCGCGAAGTGTTTTTGAAGCGCGATCGCCGCTTCCGCGCAAAGCTGGCGGCGCTATTGTAGCGCGCTAGACTGGAAGCACGCCATGCAACTCAACTTCACGACTTACGACGTTTTCACCGACACGCGTTTTGCGGGCAATCCGCTTGCAGTGGTTTGGGACGCAGATGCCCTGAGCGACGCACAGATGCAGACCATCGCCCGCGAGTTTAATCTGTCCGAGACGATCTTTGTGCGCGCGCCAGAGAATGCACAGCACGCCGCAAGCGTCCGCATCTTCACGCCCGGCAAAGAGCTTCCGTTCGCGGGCCACCCAACCATCGGCTGCGCCATCGCCATCGCCGAAGCGCGCCATGGGCGCGGGACGACGCATGACCTGATCATCGTGCTCGAAGAAAAAATCGGCCCGGTCCGCTGCGGCGTGAAGATTGGCGACGACGGCGCGAGCTTTGCCGAGTTCACTGCGCCGAAACTCTCCGATAAAGCGGGCGACGATCCCAGCGTCGAAGCTGCGGCGCGCGCGCTTGGTCTTGCCGAGGGCGATATCGGCTTTGATGCGCATAGGCCGTCGCTCTTCTCCGCTGGAGTACCGTTCGCGATGATCCCGCTCGCGAGCACTGACGCGCTCGCGCGCGCTAAGCCGACAATTGCGTCCCTCTCCGCCGAACTCGGCGCGACCGAGATTTTCCTCTATGCGCGCGCTGATCGCAGCGCCGCACATTCGTTTCAGGCACGCATGTTTGCGCCGGAGATCGGCATCGTCGAAGACCCTGCAACAGGCAGCGCAGCAGCGGCATTTGCAGGCGTGCTGGCGCGGTTTGAGGATTTGCCGGACGGTTGGCACACGCTGCCAATCCTACAAGGCGCCGAGATGGGACGGCCTTCGCTGATCGGGCTTGAAGTGAAGATCGAGAATAGCGCTCTGGCCGGCGCGCGGATCGCGGGGACAGCGGTGAAGGTTAGCGAGGGCACGCTTTTCGCCTGAGGGAACCGCTGGTTCCCTGCGCACGTTTTCCCGTTGTGACGGATCCCAGCGCTGTAAGTCATCGCGAACTCCATGGCCCGCTTTCGCTAACGCCTGCCGATTGGTGGTGCGTGGTGAAAGGCGTGGGTGCTACGGCTGAGCGCGCGAATCTGGCGCTGATTTCGGCGGGCGTTGCGTTCTTTGGACTGATGGCAGTGATCCCTGGCCTCGCCGCGATGGCATCGCTCGTTGGCGTGTTTGGCGATCCTGCTTGGTTGGGCCAGCAGATCAACGCACTCGGCGGTGTGGCGCCCGATGCGGTGGTGACGATCATCCACGAGCAAGTCTCGCGGCTTCTTGTTGGCGACAACGATACGCTGATCCTCGGCGCCGTGTTCAATTTGACGCTCTCGCTCTGGAGCGCGTTGCAAGGCACGCGCTGGACCTTGATGGCGCTGACCGCCGTCAATCGCCGCGCCGAAAAACGCAAAGCGCTGCGCCGTTACATCGCTGCGGGCATGTTCACTCTGTATGGCTTGGGCCTTGGCGTTCTGGCTGTCGTGCTGATGGGCGTCGCGCCGTTGGCGCTGGCGTTTGTGCATGTTCAGTCTGGGCTTGAGCTTTGGCTCCTCGTGTTGCGCTGGCCGGTGCTCGGCGGCGCTGCGATCGCGGTGACGTTGATCCTTTATCGTTGGGGACCGCGCCGACGTGCGCCGCCTTGGCGTTGGCTTTGGCCGGGCGCGGTGCTGACGCCGCTCCTGTGGCTCATTGCATCAAGCGCGTTGACCTTTGCGCTGCGCGAGTTTCCGGCGTTTGGCGCAGCTTACGGTTCGCTGGCGAGCGTCGTGGCGTTGCTCTTGTGGCTCTACATCACGGCGCTCGTGTTTTTGCTCGGCGGCGCACTGAATGCGGAGCTTGAGTTTTTCGCGGCAGGTAAGCCAACTGCGCCAGTGGAAAAAGGCGAAACGATTGAGCCGCGTACCGGTGCGGATGGCGCGCCGAAGCAAGTGATCGGACCTTAATCTAGCTCCGTCATCCTGGGGCATTCGCCGAAGGCGGATGAGCCCAGGACCCAGGGGCAAACGACATGCTGGCAGCCCCTGGATCCTGGGCTCTTCGCTTCGCGAAGCCCCAGGATGACGGTTTCAGCTCAGCAAACCATACCCGTCTGGCGCTGCATCCCGGTCAGAAACAAACGCAGCGCTTCAGCTAGTTCACACGCGCCTGCATGCGCTTCGGCGCGTTGGTTTTCTGGCAGTGCGTCGAGCAATTCGCGGCAGACATCGGAGTGTTCGATGTCGGCGACTTCGTGGACTTCGAAGAACTTCAAGGTCGCCGCTTCGTTCACGTCGTAGCGTTCGACCAGGCCTTTGATTTTGGTTTTGGCGATCGCCGGCAATTGGCTTTCATACGCATAGAGCGCGCCGAGGCCCGAGGCGTAGGATTTGCGCGAGAGCTTGCGGAAGGTTTCGATCAGCGTTTGCGTCTCAGCATTCACGTCGACGCCGCGCACTTCGGCTTCATCAGCGCCCATACCTGCGGCGAACTTCAGCCAGAGCGTGGCGTGATCGTCCTTGCCAGCTTCCAAGCCTTCTTCTTCGGCGAGGTTCTCAGCCAGGAGCTTGCGGCCCGCAGCGCTCGGGCAATTGGCGTGTACCGAGCTCACGGCACGCGGGAAGGCTTCGACGTGATGAAAATACTGCTTGGAATATTCCTTCAGCGCCTCGCGGGTGAGCGTGCCCTCTTCCCAGGCCTGATAAAACGGATGCGAGAGCATCGAGCGTTGCTCAACAGCTGCATCGATCGCCGCCGACGTGCAGACATAACCGCCAAATGAATCAGACATAAAAGACCCCAAGACTTTGGCCCAAAAGGCCGGGCGCGCGAGTGCGCCTCTTTTCGAGACTTGAGATTAATGAGTTTGCTGCGCCGCGAAAGGGGGTGCGACCGGGAAAAGCTTAAATCCGGCCGCTCTTTTGCGGCGGCTCGTCCTCTTCCTCGGCCAGCTTTTTGGCCTTCTTGAGCTTGCTCAAGGCCTTTTCTCGCTTCAGCCGCGACAGATGGTCGATGAACAGGACGCCTTCGAGGTGGTCCATCTCGTGCTGGATGCAGATCGCGTACATGCCCTCGCAATCCTCTTCGATGGTTTCGCCCTGATAATTCATGTAGCGCAGGCGCACGGTTTCGGGCCGCTGCACTTCTTCGAAAATATCGGGAACCGACAGACAGCCCTCTTCGTAGGGCTGGGTCTTGTCGGCGCGATTGAGGATTTCCGGGTTGACGAAATAACGCGGCGCTTTTGGCTCGTCGTCGCGCGCCAAATCCATGACGATAATCCGCAGCGGCACGCCAATCTGGATGGCGGCGAGGCCGATGCCCGGCGCGTCGTACATCGTCTCCAACATGTCATCCATGAGACGGCGATGCTCGTCCGTCACCGGACCTTCGACCGGGGCGGACTTCTGCTTCAAACGCGCATCGGGCGCGACCAGGATTGGGCGGATAGCCATAATGTCCCTCAGGTATGAAGCGCCGAGCGGCCCGTCAAGCAAAGGCGCTGGCTTAGGGATTGGGGGTTAGGGATTGGGGATCAGGGGCGCACGCGATTGGCCGCACTGCACGATCACAAAGCGCGGTTCCCCAGTCCCTAATCCCTAGTCCCTAATCCCCAAAAATGGGAGACGGGGCGCGCGATCCGCGCTGAGTAGTCTCTGTTAGGTGCGATGATTGTCTCCAATCACCGCCGCGCGCTTCGCGCGCCCCGTTTTCCGATCGTTTTTCCCGGCCTGGGTCGCGAGGAGTTGTAGAACGCTGACGACGGCCAGCTCGCCTCCTGTACGGTGCGTTTCCGGGTCACGCCTTCACCGAAGACCTTTCCCTTGGGGCTTAGCTCCATGCCCAATTCGCCGGTGCCGTGGGCGGAGTGTCCGTCACCCCGGGCTTTGCGGTTTCACTCCCCGCAAACAAATCCCACCGATCGTGTCCGCACATTCCAAAGTTTCGGAGCTCTTCGAAATCTCCCGTGTGCAGACACGAGGATTATGCGCACGCCTTCAACCCGGTCGGATAGATTTCTGCCGTTGGCCAAGTTGGAGCGCGGGGCTCCGCCCCGCATTGGCTCTATCTTTCAATCATTAGCGCAAAGATGCGGGGCGGAGCCCCGCGCTCCAACCTGCAAGCATTTTCGCTCAGGTGTTGGATAGGCGTCTTCTCTATCCCCCTAGTCTTCAGTCATTGTGGGCGTTGCCGCCGCATACCAATCCGCATTACAACTGGAAGTAATCGCACGTTAGAAGCCCCCGTTTCACAGGAGCATGCGAATGAAGGTGGGTGATTTTCTGAGTTGGCGTGGCTTCTTCAAAACATCGCTTGGTGTGGGCGGAATCTCAGCTCTCGTCGTTGGCATGGGCGTCGCCGCCGCGACCGCTTTTGGCGTGGCGCTTCCAGCGGGCCTTGCGGCCGTCCCGTTGGGAGAAGTCATCGTTAGTGGCATTGCGGGTTTGACGGCAGCCGCCGCGAGCCCATCCAGCGACACAAGTTCGCCCGCCACTGAAGAGCCAGCGCACGGGCCTCTAGAATGGCAAATTGAGACATTGCGTCATGAGTTTCGTGGGAAGGTTCTCGACTCAGTAGTATCGCTTACCGCGTATGTGGCGATTGGCGGGCCCGTCGCAGTCATTGTGTTCGCAATCGGCCCCACGCTGCCTGTCTCCGCGATGGTTATCACTGCGCTCTATGCGTATTTGGGTTTGGTGCGCTTCGTTGGCGTCGAGCAAATCATGCGCCCGTGGTTGCAAACCGCAACTGTTCCGTCCCCATCGCGAGGCGCAACGACACGCGGAGGGTTCACCTCGAACTCGTCGGTTAGCGGAGGCTAACTCGGTCCAGGGGTTGCAGCGAGCCGCCGCAGCCCCGTAGGTTCCGGGCTCATCGCAACGCGCAATGCCCTCGAATGACGAGCGCCTCCTCCTGGCCGAACAGCACCAATTGAGCGACTATGCTCGCCGCAAATTCTCGGGGGCGACGCATGCTGTTTGATGACGTGATCATGGGACGCCGGAGCATACGCGGCTACAAGTCCGATCCGGTGCCGAAAGCTTTGATCGAAGAAATCATCGCGCTTGCGATGCGCGCGCCGTCTTCGATGAACACGCAGCCGTGGAATTTCTACGTCGTCACCGGCGAGCCGCTCAACCGCATTCGCGCGGGCAACACCGAGCGGATGGTGGCGGGCGTGCCGCAATCGCGCGAGTTTCGCACAGGGCCGGCTTTCGGCGGCGCACATCGCGAGCGCCAGATCGGCGTCGCCAAACAATTGTTCGCCGCTATGGGGATCGCGCGCGAGGACGCGGAGAAGCGCCAAGATTGGGTGCTACGCGGCTTTCGCCAGTTCGACGCACCAGTGTGTGTGATCATAACCTATGACCGCGCGCTGGACGGCAGTGACGACACGCCGTTCGATTGCGGAGCGGTGGCGACCGCCTTGGTCAACGCGGCCTGGTCGCGTGGCCTTGGCGCGGTGATCAACAGCCAAGGCATCATGCAGTCGCCAGTGGTGCGCGAGCATGCCGGCGTTGCGGACGATCAGGTCATCATGAAGAGCATCGCGCTCGGCTGGCCGGATGAGACCTTTCCGGCCAATGCCGTTGTGTCAGAACGCAAGCGCGTCGATGAGGCGGCGGTGTTCGTTGGCTTCGACTGAACCATAAAGCTGGATCAGCGCGGGCGCAGCGCTTAGACGAAGCGCGCATGACCACCACACAACTCTTCCGCCTCGCCGCTGCCGCCGCCATTGCGGGCGGGCTGCTTCGGATATTTGTAGCGTTTCCGCCGATCTCAGATCCGATCACATTGGAATGGCTCTATACCGGCATCGATGTGTTGCTGCTGTTTGGCTTGATCGGGATTTATCTGGATCGCTTCGAGCGGCTTGGCTTTCTGGGCCTCGCAAGTTTTGGCGTCGGCGTTGCGGCGCTCTCGTTTATCGGCGGGCCGGATGCGGACCCGTTTGGGTTCAGCACGTATGAGCAAGGTGCGGCGACGCTCGCGATTGCGATGGTAGCGTTTGCGTTGTCTTGGGTTCGCGTCGGCGAAAAACCGATTGGGCCGGCGCTGAGCTGGTTTGCGAGCGCGGTTGTCGTGGGCGTTGTCGCGATGACGCCGCTGCCGCAGACATATGGCTTTATGGCCGCAGGAGTTTTGTTTGGCGCGGGCTTCGCCTGGGCGGGCGCTGCACTCTGGCAGCGTCGCGCTTAACGCGCGCGGCGGGCGCTCTGCGTTGAGGCTTGCATCGAATTGCGGCGATCGTCGCGACGGTCGCTGACCAGGATCATGCTGTTACGATCGGCGGCGGATGCGACCAGTTCGCGCGACGCATAAGGTGCGCTTTCCGGCTCTTGGCTGGCGATCTCTGTGGCCACGATGCGGCCGTTGCGGTCGCGCACGACATGATCGACGCGGCCCACCACTGCCCCAGTGTCAGACACCACCTCAGCGCCAATGGCGGACTCGCGGAATTGGTCCTGGGCGGACGCCAAACCGGGGAAGCCAAGGGCCAGGGCGATAACAAGGGTGCGCAGCATTTGCGTTTCCGCGCCTGATGCGCGGCCTCTTCAATGGGTGGACGAGGTTTAAACGCGCGAAGTCGCGCGGCGTTCCGCCCCTCGTTTCATCCCTTGTTTCCTGGGCTGGCTTGGGCGATATGGCCCCCGCAGGCAGGCGGCGGACGGCCGCCCCGCCAACCTGGTCAGGTCCGGAAGGAAGCAGCCACAACGGGTTGCGTACGGGTCGTCGTTCTGTCTGCACCGTCCTTTTCCGCGAAAGCCGGTGACGACGTGTTCGCCGCCGGCTTCCAGCTCTAAGCCGCCGCCTCACTCAAACCCCGCGCCTGGCGAGCCAGCCGGCCTGCCCACGGGCTTTGTGGCTTATGGGCTAGGCGTTCGGCGGCGAAGGCTTCGGCTGTGGCGGTAAGGCCGCCACGGATGGCGGCGTGGAGCGCGGTCAGCGACAGCACATCGCGCTGGGCGTGGCTGCCGCCGAAGCGCTGAGCGATGCCGCGCACTGATGCGATTTTGTCGACGCATTCGCCGTACCGGCCGGCATCGAATGCGACGAACGCTTCGGCCAGCGGCAAGCCAATCTTGCCGGTCATGTAAGCGTTGTCGCCGCTCTCGGCCGCCGCATTGCGCACAGCTTTCAGCGTGCGCTCGACCTCCGCCGTGCGGCCAGCGCCGAGAAAGGCCATGATCGCGTGCAGATCGTTGAAAGCGTAGATCGCATCTTCGCTCGCGCGCGCCCACGCATCCGCAACCTTTTCGAACCGATCACCGACATCGGCGCCTTCGAGCTTCAAGCGCCACAACAAGGCCGACGCGTCGATGCCTTCAAGGATGACGGTAGAGTCCGGATTGGGACGGACTTTCTGGTCGTACAAATCCAAAACCTGCGCGATGTCGCCGCGATCGAGATAGAGCAGCGCGAGGTGCCACCAATTATGGTAGGCAAAGCCGCTCTCCGGCGCCCAGTGCTGTGCGTTGTCCGCGAGCCACGGAATGCCAGCGTCGAGATCGCCGCGCATTTCGTTGACATGCGCCACCGCATGCACGGCCCAGCCATCGCGCGGATCAGCTTCGACAGCTTCACGCCCGTAAGCGTCAGCGCGCGCATAGTCGCCGCACTCTTCGAGACCGAACGCGGCCATGCCTTGAAGATAGCTGTGGCCGTCCTCGCCTTTGCGGAACGCGCGCATGGCTTGCAGCGGCCAGTCACGCAGTTCGTGCTGCAGACCGAGAAAAAAGCAACCGACATGCGCGTATTGAAGCGCCAACAGGTCGCGTGGGTTATCTTGCGCGATGCGCGCCAGCCGCATCGTACCTTCCTGGTAGCGCCCCTCCGCCCAGTCTTGCGCCGCTTGCAGATGCTTGCGCTCGCGATCGTTCAGAGTGGCGTTCGCGCCGGCGCGCAGGCTTTTTGCTGTTTCTTCCGCGTAAGCCTTATCCGTCTGCTGCACGAGCAGCCCGGCGCGTGCGGCCCAGGCGCCGCCGAAGTCCGGATCTTCCGCTAGCGCTGCATCGAGCGCCGCAACTGGGTCGCCGCGATAGAGACGGATCAGGTCAAGCGCTTCGTTGTAATGGCCCATGGCAGCGGCGGACGCCGTCGAACACGGATTGCCGTAACGGTCTTTGAGAAACATGAGAAAACTCCTGGGGCGGTGAAGGTGAAAGCCTGTCAGGCGAACGCGACGGTGACGGCGGTGGTCAGCAAAGGCGGCAAACCGCTGTGCATGAACACGATGACCGACACCAAAACGGCAATGCCGCGAAACATGATCTTTCCCTTCACTCTAAGCGCTTCAGCCTTGCGCTGAACCTGATGCAGGGTGTATCGGCGCGCCGCGCGGCGCTAGAAAACTCATGGTCTGGCGCCTGCATTTTTGCTAGAAGCCTTGGAAAATAAGGGCGTTACACGCGTCACAGGCTTTGCACGGCGGCTTGGCTAATGACGAAAGCGTGAGAACTGCACTCGCGGTACAGTACTTGTGGTACGGTTTTGAAGGTCAGCGCGAAGGTTCAGCCGATGGCGAACGTACAGACACTGAGCAAGGGCGAGCAGACGCGCGAGCGCATCATGGACATCGCGCAAGACGGCGTCCTGAACAAAGGCTTCGCCGCGACTTCGATCGACGAAATCATCGCCGAAGCCGGCATCACCAAGTCCGGCTTCTTCTATCACTTCAAGGACAAGAACGATCTCGCGAAGGCGCTGCTCCAGCGCTATCTCGATAGCGAGTGGGCTGTTTTCGACGCGCTGTTTAAGAAAGCCGACGATCTCAGCGAAGACCCGCTCCACAGCTTTCTGATCTTTCTGAAGTTAATGGCGGAGATGACGGGCGATCTGCCGAACGGTCACCCCGGATGCCTAATCGCGTCATACGTCTATTCTGAGCAAATGTTCAGCCGCGACGTGCGCGACATGACGACGGAAGGTCATCGCATCTGGCGGCGGCGCTTCCGCGAGCGCCTGGACCGGATCGCCGCGCGCTACCCGGCGCGCATCGAGATTGATCTGGATGACATGGCCGACATGCTCTCCACCGTCACCGACGGAGGCATCATCTTGTCGAAGAGCTTGCACGAACCCAGCGTGCTGCCGCGTCAAATCTTGCAGTATCGCGCCTTCGTGCGGCTGGTGTTCTTAGGCAATTAAGCCGCCGCCGCGATGCGGTTTTCGTCCATGCGGAGCGGCAAGTAGAGCGTGAAGGTCGAGCCGGCGCCGAGCTTGCTGGAGGCTTGCACGTCACCGCCCATGGCTCGCGCGAGGCGACGGGTGATGACGAGGCCGAGGCCCGCGCCGTCGTGCTGGCGCGTATGCGTGGCGTCGGCTTGCACGAACGGCTGAAATAGTCGCGCGAGTTGATCCTCGGCAATGCCAGGGCCGGTGTCGCGCACGGAGATCGCCACGCCCTGCACGGCGCCGATGCGGCATGGACGCGCTTCCAGCGCTACGACGCCGTCTTGCGTGAACTTCGCGGCGTTGCTGAGCAGATTGAGCAAGCATTGGCGGACGCGGGTTTCGTCTAGGCGCACGGCGCCCAGGCTACGCGCGACGTTCAGCTGGCATACGCTGCGCTGCTTTGACGCCATCGGGCGCACGGTATCGAGCGACGAGCGCAGCAATGTCGTGAGATCAAACTCGCTGGGGCGGAGTTCGAGCTTGCCGGCTTCGATGCGCGACAGGTCGAGCACTTCGTTGATCATCGCCAGCAAATGATTGGCGGCAGTGCGGATGCGGCTCAAGTCGGCGGCGCTCTGTTCGGTCTCACCGCTGGCGAGGTCTTCTTCGATGATCTCGGAATAGCCGATAACGGCGTTGAGCGGCGTTCGCAATTCGTGGCTCATATTGGCCAAGAACATGGACTTTGCGCGGTTTGCGGCTTGCGCGCGCTGCGTCGCGATCGCGAGTTGCGCGGTGCGCTCCTTCACCCGCGCTTCCAGATCTTCAGCCGCCTCCTCCGCATGCTGACGGGCGCGGATCAGTTCACCAAAGCTGCGCGCACCGGCGCGTGCGGCCATGATGGCGTTGATGCCGACCAGCCCTGCCATCGCGCCCAGAATGATTTTGTTGACGCCGATCGTCAGATCGGAGGCATTCAGGACCAAGCCGACGAACGTGGCCGGAATGGTGTAGAACACCATGGTCGGCGTCATCACATGTAACGTCGAACAGATCAGCGCTGCGCCCGCGCAAAACAGCAGTCCGATGATCGGGCCGGGTTGCGGAGAAAATGCCAGCGCAACATAGGGCAGCACATAGGCGGCGGTGACCGCAGCGATTGCCAGGACGTAATTCTGCACAGCGGCCTGGATGTCGGCGTCGTCTAGCTCCTCGACGTGCTCAGCCAGACGGTCGAAAGCTGCCTGCGTGCGCAGGTCGACGATCATGCCGATCGCGGCGCCAAGAGCGCAGGCGACCCACCACCAACCCGGCACCAGAAGAGCGACGACGACTGGCGTCGCGGCCGCCGATACGTAGCGGGTCGGCCCGTGCTGGGCCCAGGCGACCTCAGCAAAACGGCGGATGGTCATGATCCAAGTGCGCCGGGACGGCGGTGCGGTCGTCAATCATCCCTCCCCAGGGAAAGGGCGCATCTTTGGCGCTTGGCTCCGCAGTAACCTGACGTGGTAAACGCCCCGGTAACGAAGCGACGTCCGGGGGTCGTTATTTCGGGCCAGAGCCTCTAGGTTGGGGCGGTGAGCGAATCCTCTTCATCCGGCCTTTTCGGCGACGATACGACCGGTCCTGGCTATGTCGTGCTGGCGCGGAAATACCGCCCGCGCACCTTCGAGGACCTGATCGGCCAGGAAGCGATGGTGCGCACCATCGCCAATTCGTTCGCGCTTGGGCGCGTGCCGCACGCGACGATGCTGACCGGCGTGCGTGGTGTCGGCAAAACCACCACCGCGCGCCTGCTTGCGCGGGCGCTCAATTACAAGCATGGCGACATCGATAAACCGAGCGTCGATCTAGAGCCGCTGGGCGATCATTGCCAAGCGATCATGGAGAGCCGCCATCCCGACGTGTTCGAGATGGACGCCGCTTCCCGCACCGGCATCAACGATATTCGCGAAATCCTCGATAGCGTTCGCTACGCGCCGGTGATGGCGCGCTATAAGATTTACATCATCGACGAAGTGCACATGCTCTCGACGGCCGCGTTCAACGGCTTGCTGAAGACGCTTGAAGAGCCGCCGCCGCATGTGAAGTTCATCTTCGCCACCACCGAAATTCGCAAAGTGCCGGTCACGGTGCTGTCGCGCTGTCAGCGCTTTGATCTGAAACGCATCGATAGCGAACGGATGGCCGCGCATCTGACCAATATTTGCGCCAAAGAGCGCGTGAAGGTTGACGCTGACGGCATTGCGCTGATCGCGCGCGCGGCGGAAGGCTCGGCGCGCGATGGTTTGTCGTTGCTGGATCAAGCTTTGGTACAAAAGCCAGGCGAGAGCGTCAGCGCGGCGGATGTGCGCGAAATGCTGGGCCTCGCCGATCGCGGCCGCATCTTGGATTTGTTCGACGCGATCGCACGCGGTGACGCCAAAACCGCCATCACCGAAGTGCGCGGCCAGTACGATAGCGGCGCCGAGCCGTCGCTGATTTTGCGCGATCTCTTGGACATCGGCCACGAGGCTGCGCGCGCACAAGCTCTCGGTGCTGAAGCGCGGATCATTGGCGGCGCCGATTGGGTCGCGCGTGTGCGCGGGTTGGCGGAAAAGCTGACGCCCGCGCAGCTTTCGCGGCTGTGGCAGATGCTTTTGAAGGCGCTCGAAGAAGCAGGCAAAGCGCCTGACCCGATCGCTGCGGTTGAGATGGCGATGGTGCGGCTCTGTGCAGCACAGAGCTTGCCGCCGCCCGAAGATGCAGCGCGCATGTTGCGGGATGGACCGTCGTCTTGGACCGCCGGAGCGTCGGCGGAGCCTAAAGCTCCGAGCAAAGACGCTACGATCAATAAGGCGCCTGAGCCTCACAAAAACGCCGGCGAGGCGCCGGCGCTCCAAGAGGCGCCACCGCCCTCGCCCACTGGCGTGAACTCTTTCGACGATGTGCTGAAACTTGTCGCCGCCGAGCGCGATATCGAGCTTGAGATTACATTGGAGCGCTTGCACGTCACGCGGTTCAATCCGAACGGTGAAATCATCTTCATCGCAACGCCGGAGCAGCCTCGCGATCTGGTGCGGCGCTTGAAAGCTTTCCTCGAAGAGCACACGCCGTACGAATGGACGATCCGCGCCGTCGATGAAGCGCCGACGGCGCCGGTGGAAAGCATTGCCGAGCGCCGCCGCGCCGATGATGCGCGCAAGCTTGAAGAACTGAAACGTCAGCCGTTCGTCGCACAAGCCTTGAAGCATTTTCCGGACGCCGAGATTACCGCCGTGCGTATGCCGGTAGAAGAAACGCCAAGCGGCGATGTGGTGCAGTTGCCGGCGGCAAAGCCAGGCGCTCCACAGACGTCGCGCAAGAAGGAAGGCGCCTAAGATGAGGTTTTGGCGATGAAAGACATCTCTCAGATCATGCGTCAGGCCCAGCAGATGCAGGCCAAGATCAACGAGGCGCAGAAGAAGCTTGAGGCCATGGAAGTCGAAGGCACGGCCGGCGGCGGCATGGTGAAGCTCATGCTCTCCGGCAAGAATGCGATGATCGGTCTCTCCATCGATCCCTCGCTAATGAGCGACGACCGCGAAATTCTCGAAGACCTGATCAAAGCCGCCCACGACGATGCGCGCCGGAAGCTGGAAGATGCACAGGGCGAAGAGATGAAGGGCTTGAGCGGCGGCTTGGGGATATTGCCAGGCTTTAAGATGCCGTTCTGAGTCCGGACCGTCGGCGCCTCGCCGGCACGGCGCAGCAGCTACCGACAAACGCTGACGCTTGATCGATCTGGCGCATGCCGGCGAGGGCGCCGGCGCTCCAGATTTCACTCCGCCCTTTCCTAACTGATCTCACGACTTTAGCCTCAGCCGCATGAGCTGGGACAAAGACATCGAAGAATTGCGCGCTCGCGAGGCGCTGGCCGAACAGATGGGCGGCGATGAGCGGGTCGCGCGGCAGAAGGAGAGCGGCAAGCTTACGGCTCGTGAGCGCGTCGATGCGTTGCTCGATCCGGGCTCGTTCCACGAAACCGGCAAGATCGCCGGGCGCGCCGAGTACGGCGCCGACAACCAGATGAAATCCTTTCTGCCGACGCCCTTCGTCGTCGGACGCGGCGCCATTGATGGCCGCCCGGTGTGCATCCAGGCCGACGACTTCACCGTGCGCGGCGGCGCGGCGGATGCGGGCATTTGGCAAAAGCTCGTGCTCGCCGAGCAGATGGCCAACGAATATCGCATGCCGCTCATCCGCCTCGTCGACGGCACGGGCGGCGGCGGTTCGGTGAAGATGCTGGAGAAGGATCCGCGCACTTACATCCCGCAAACGCCCGGCTGGGAATGGGTCGTCGCCAACATGGCGAGCGTGCCGGTGGTATCGCTGGCGCTTGGGCCGTGTGCTGGATTGGGCGCAGGCCGCGTTGCGGCGAGCCATTACAGCGTCATGGTTCAAGGCTTGAGCCAAGTTTTTGTCGCAGGCCCGCCGGTTGCGAAAGCGATCGGCGAGGACGTGACGAAAGAAGAACTCGGCGGCGCCGAAATCAACGGCAAGAACGGCGTCGTCGATGATATCGTCGCCAGCGAAGCCGAAGCGTTCGCGGCGGCGCGTAAGTTTCTCTCCTATCTCCCCGCCTCCATCGATGAACGCGCCGCACGCGTACAGAACGGCGATCCTCCTGATCGCCGCGATGCAACGCTCATCAATGCCATTCCGCGCGACCGACGTGTGCCGTACAAAATGCGCCGCATCGTCGAAGCCTGCGTTGACGCCGGCTCATTCTTCGAAACGGGCCGGCAATGGGGGCGCGGCATCATCACAGGCCTCGCACGCATCGATGGTTACAGCGTCGCCGTGCTCGCAGGCGATCCGATGTTCCTTGCCGGCGCGTGGACGGCGGATGTCTGCCGCAAAGTGATCAAGCACATCGATCTGGCCCAGACGTTCCATCTGCCGGTCGTACACTTAGTCGATTGCCCGGGCTTCGCCGTCGGCGTGAAGCACGAGCGCGCGGCGACGGTGAAGCTTGGCGTGCAGGCGATGGCGGCGGTGTATCAGGCGAAAGTGCCGTGGTGTTCGATTGTCGTGCGCGCCGCGTATGGGCTTGCGGGCTCGGCGATGATGAACCCGACGCGTGTGAAGTACCGCTATTGCTGGCCCTCCGGCGATTGGGGTTCACTCCCGATGGAGGGCGGCATCGAGGCCGCTTACAAACGCGACATCGAGACTAGCGCCGATCCCGAAAAGCGCCTCGCCGAAATCCGCGCCTGGGCCGAAGCTTTGCGCTCGCCCTTTCGTACAGCCGAGAGCTTCTACGCCGAAGAGATCATCGACCCGCGCGACACGCGGCCCCTGCTCTGCGAATGGGCGAACTTGGCGCAGAAATCACTGCAAACTGGCCCGTCCAGCTTCGGCATGCGGCCGTGAACGCAGGCGACAAACGGTTGTAACAGCGCGACGACCTGGCTTTGACGGTGCGTGGCGCGACCTTACCTCTAAGAGGTCAGGCGGAGGGATTTTCATGAATCGTCGGCAATTCGCACTCGGCGCAAGCAGCGTCATCGCGTCGAGCGGCTTCGCAGGCGGAGCATGGGCTCAAGCAGCACCAGCATGGCGCCAACTGAACACCGAACCCTATCGCGGCAAACAGGACGACATCTCGTTCGTGTCGCCTGACATCGGTTGGTACGGCAATGGCGCGGGCAAGCTCTATCGTACGGGCGATGGCGGCGAGACGTGGTCGTTGATCTGGGAGCAGCCCGGCACGTTCATCCGCGCGCTGGGCTTCGTCGACACGCAGAACGGATTTCTCGGCAATGTCGGGACCAACTATTATCCGGGCGTCACCGACACCAACCCACTCTATCGCACGCGTGATAGCGGCGTGACGTGGACACCAGTTGAGGCGGAAAACATCGGCATCGTCGCCGGCATTTGTGGCATCGATATTTTGCCGCAACAGCGCATCTTTCAGGGCGAACTGCGCAACACTGCGATCGTTCACGCTGCCGGCCGCGTCGGCGGATCGGCGACGATGCTGCGCTCCCTCGATGGCGGCGAAACCTGGCGCGTGATCGATCTCCGGCCCCATGCCGGCATGATCCTTGATGTAAAGTTCTTCGACGCCGACAACGGCCTTGTCTGTGCGGCGAGTTCGCAGGACATGACGCAAGCCAATGCGATGATCCTGCGCACGACCGATGGCGGCGAAACGTGGGCGGAGGCGTATCGCTCGAACCGTCCGTTCGAAAATTGCTGGAAGATGAGCTTCCCCAGCCGCAATGTCGGGTACGCTACCGTGCAGAATTATGCCGAAGGCGCTACCGCGCGGGTGCTGGTGAAGACCACCGATGGGGGAGCGACTTGGCGCGAGCTGCCGCTGATCAATGATGCCTCGGTGCGCGAATTTGGCGTCGGCTTCGTTGACGACAATTGGGGCTGGATCGGCTCGACCAATACCGGCTTCGAGACCCGCGATGGCGGCGCGACCTGGGCGCCGGTCGAGATGGGCCGCGCTGTGAACAAGATTCGCGTTGTGCGGGCCGGGCCTGTGACGCGTGCTTTCGCAATTGGGGTGAATGTCAATCGCTTGGACATTGCTGGATAAGGGCCTGAGACCGACGCAAGGATCGGTTGGCGCCACACCTCCGACGCCCTATCATTAGGCAATGAGTCAATCCGTCGTGTCCCGCGACCCGCAGATCATGAGCGGCGCCGCAGTCTTCGTCGGCACCCGCGTGCCGGTGCAGACTCTGCTGGACTATATCGAGGCGGGCGACACCATTGACGACTTCCTCAACGGTTTTCCGACCGTTTCGCGACTGCAAGTTGTTGGATTTTTGGAAGCGGCTAAGGACCGCTTGCTCGAAACGTTGCCGTGAAAATATTGCTCGACGAATGCGTTGATCGCAGGCTCGCCAAGCACATTACGGGACATGAAGTTGTCACCGCGCAGGAAGCCGGCTGGTCGGGCGTTAAAAATGGCGCTCTTCTCGCTCTCGCCGCAAGCGCTTTCGATGTGTTCGTAACTGTCGACACAAACCTTCAGCATCAGCAGAATCTAGCCACATACGACCTAGCAATAATCGTCCTCCGTGCGCGCACCAACCGCCTCGCCGATCTTCTGCCTCTCACCACTGCACTCATGGCAGCGGTCGATGTTGCGAAACTTGGCCAGGCGCTCGTGCTGCGTACAACAGGAAACTGAATGCGTTCCAAATCCATAACTGCTGCGCCTGAGATCGAAGCGCTGATTGCGTTGCTAGCAAAGGTGCCGGGCCTGGGGCCACGCTCGGCGCGGCGCGCGGCTTTGCAGCTTTTGAAGAAAAAAGACGTGCTGATGGTGCCGCTTGCGGCGGCGCTGACTAATGCGGCGGAGAAGGTGCGACCCTGCTCCAATTGCGGCGCGCTCGATACGCAGGATCCGTGCACATTGTGCAGCGCGTACGATCGCGACGATGGTTTGATCTGCGTTGTTGCCGAAGTCGGCGATGTCTGGGCGCTGGAGCGCGCGGGCGCGTTCAAGGGGCGCTACCATGTGCTCGGCGGCGTGCTGTCAGCGCTCGACGGCGTGCGGCCCGACGATCTGCGCATCCCTAAATTGATGGAGCGCGCGAGTGGAGCGGGCGTGCGCGAAATCATCTTGGCGCTATCGGCGACCGTCGATGGTCAAACCACCGCGCACTACCTCGCTGACCGCTTGCAGCCGCTCGGCATCATGGTGAGCCGCCTCTCGCACGGCGTGCCTGTCGGTGGCGAACTTGATCTGCTCGACGACGGCACCTTGTTCGCAGCGCTCCAGAGCCGACGTTCGACGTGACGCGGGTTCGCGATTTTGTCGGCGAAATTGCCAACACGGCGCTCGCACAATTGGCCAATTTTACACCATGGCATTTAACCACTAACGCGCCTGATATTATCCGACAGCTCACCATCACATGTGGCGCGGACTACGAGTTGCGCGACGAAGTCGCCATTCACCGAAGTGCTGTTGTTGAGATCGGCGCTCTCATTAAGGGCGCGACGCTTATCGGCCCTGGATGCTTCGTTGCATCAAGCGCGCTCGTGCGCGGTGGTTGCTGGCTGGAGCGCGATTGCATCCTCGGCCCCGCCGTCGAACTCAAATCGAGTTTCATGTTTGCAGGCAGCAAGATTGCTCATTTGAGTTTCGTTGGCGATTCCGTGATCGGCGCGGACGTCAACATCGAAGCAGGTGCGATCGTTGCAAACTATCGCAATGAACTGGTCGATAAGAAGATACGCATCCGCATGGGCGGCGCCATCATCGATACTGGCGTTGACAAATTCGGCGCACTCATCGGCGACGGATCACGCATCGGCGCCAATGCGGTGATCGCGCCGGGCGCACTTCTTGCGCCGGGAAAGATTGTACCGCGACTCGCGCTCGTCGATCAGGCGAACGCCGAACACGAATAAGCTAGCCAAACCGCGTAGCGCACCCTTAGCTAAAGCCTGGGAGGATTGATCTATGGGCTTTCTCGACAAGTTTTCCGGGCCGCTGCTGAGCATTCTGCGCATCGTCAGCGCGCTACTTTTCATTGCGCACGGCACCACCAAACTCTTCGGCTTTCCAGCAACTGAAATGTTTGCCGTCGCGCCTGAGCCAATGACGCTTATGTGGATCGGCGGCGTGCTTGAAGCTGTCGGCGGCGCGCTGTTGCTGATCGGGCTATTCACGCGGCCGGTTGCGTTCGTGCTCTCGGGCATGATGGCGGTCGCGTATTGGATGTTCCATGCGCCGGCGTCGACCTATCCGGTGCAGAACGGTGGCGACGCGTCGATCCTGTTCTGCTTCGTCTTCCTCTACATCGCCGCTGCCGGTGGCGGGCCATGGAGCGCAGACAGCATTGTCTTCCGCAAGAAGGGCTGAGCTATTCGCGGTGACGCTCGATGCATTGCGTGCGTGCGCGCGTCACCGCAGGCTCCATAAGACCAGTCTCGCGGAAGCGCTGCAATGCCGCTTCGTATTCCTCATACGTCATCGTGCGTGTGAGCTGATCCCAGGTGCAGACGCACACCGGGCTATCGCTCGGGCATGAGGCTTCGAAGCGCTGCCGCGCGGCTTCGGGATAAGGGTTCGGTGCACTCTGCCCGCAACCCACGAGCATAAGCGCGGTCAGTGCGATCAAGGACAAGCGCATCGACGCCGCTCCAAAGCACACGGCAAAAATTGCCGCGCATGGGAGGGAGTTTAGCCGAACGCGGTTAAAAGTCAGGAACGTAAACGTCGTTAAGGCGACGACTTCGCGACATCCGATACAGGCGCGGTCGTCGGGGACAAAGCCGCGAGATCAACGTAAGTGGTGCTGGTCGGCGCGACGCTAGCGCAAGCGGCTGTCAAAAGCCCGCTGACGAGGCAGGCGGCGATGAGAGCTTGGCGGGGCGAGAGACGCAGCATCGCTCGTGAAACTCACGGTGCGGGCGGTTGTTCCACTGGAGGCGCTGCGGCGTCGGCGATCTCTTCGCGGCACGCCACGGCGTAGCCTGCAATCTGCTCTGAAAGCGGGTGCGTCGCGCGCTCATTGATCGGCAAGCGCTCCAGCGCAACGAAATCCGACGCCGGGATTTCGGCTTGGATACGCTGCCAGACGCAATTGCAAAGACCTGACGGCGGGCTTTGCGCCTGACACGCATTGCGAAAGTTCATTTCGACCTGCGGCGGATAAACCGCCGGATCAGTCTGTCCACATGCGGCCAGCATCAGCACAGCAAAGGCAGCAAGGACGGTACGCATGATAGCTCCGGGTCAGGTGTCGGGTGTCGGGTGTCGGGTGTCGGGTAGTCAGGTGCCAGAAAAATTACGTCGCCGCTACCACGTCGACATCTGACACCCGACACCTGACCCCTAGTTCGCGCCCTCTTCCAGCAATCGGCGGCCGATCACTTGCGCTTGGATTTCGCCAGCGCCTTCGAAAATGTTGAGGATGCGTGCGTCGCAGAGCACGCGGCTAATCGGGTATTCGAGCGCAAAGCCGTTGCCGCCGTGGATTTGCAGCGCGTTATCCGCCGCCGCCCAGGCGACCCGCGCCGCGAGCAATTTCGCCATGCCTGCTTCGAGGTCGCAGCGTTTGCCGGAATCTTTACGGCGCGCGGCAAAGTACGTGATCTGGCGCGCCGCCATCAGTTCGGCCGCGATCATCACCAGCTTGTTGGCGACACGCGGAAACTCGAAAATCTCAGCGCCGAATTGTTTGCGCTCCAGCGCATATTGCAGCCCGAGCTCGAGCGCGTTCTGCGCCACGCCCACAGCGCGAGCGGCGGTCTGGATGCGTGCAGACTCAAACGTCGCCATTAATTGTTTAAAGCCTTGGCCTTCGACGCCGCCCAGCAGATTGGCTTGCGGCACGCGGAAGCCGTCGAAGCCGATCTCGTATTCCTTCATGCCGCGATAGCCGAGCACTTCAATCTCGCCGCCAGTCATGCCGTGCGCGGGGAAGTCGCCGCTCTCATCGCCGCGCGGTTTTTCCGCGAGCAGCATTGAAAGGCCGGAGAAATTATCGGTGTTTGGATCAGTGCGGACTAGCAGCGTCATCACATCGGCGCGCGCAGCGTGCGTGATCCAAGTCTTGTTGCCGGTGACGACGTAATCTTCGCCATCTTTCACGCCACGCGTGCGCAGTGAACCGAGATCGGAGCCCGTGTTCGGCTCGGTAAACACCGCGGTCGGCAGCGTCTCAGCGCTGGCTAACTTTGGCAGCCAGTGGGCCTTTTGCGCATCGGTGCCGCCAGTCAGGACCAGCTCTGCTGCGATCTCCGACCGCGTGCCGAGCGAGCCCACGCCGATATAGCCGCGCGACAGCTCTTCCGAAACAACGCACATCGCCGTCTTGCCGAGGCCCGCGCCGCCGAACTCTTCCGGAATGGTCAAGCCGAACACGCCGAGTTCGCCCATCTGCTGGATGATTTCGAGCGGGATCAACTCATCCTTCAAGTGCCATTCGTGCGCGAACGGCACGACTTCAGCATCGGCGAACTTGCGGAACTGATCGCGGATCAGTTCGGAATCTTCATCGAGATTGGTGTTCTCGAACGTCGCGCGTCCGCGCGCGTCGCGAAGCAGTGACGCGAGCTTGGTCTTTTCATCTTGCGAGATGGCGATCGACATCGTCGGCGCGTCGATGCCGAAATCGGAGGGTCGGATCATCTCGACCTGCGTCATAGGGAGGCCGCCGGAGAGTTGGGCGCAATATTCGCTGGCGAGGAGTTTGGAGAGCAATTGCTCCGTCTCGCTGAACTTGCCCGCATCGCTCAAGGCCCGCGCCCAGATGGCGACTTCGCGCAGCGTCTCGGCATAAGTGGCGACCCAAGCCAAGCCGTGCACGATGTGCTGTTCGCGATCCGCCGCGCGGCGATCGACTTTGCCGCCTTTGACCACCCGTTCGCGCACGGCGTTGCGGGCGGCATCGGCATAGGTGCTGGCGGCGTTGGCGGCGGCGTCGAGTTGGGAGATGAGATCGGCCATGAAATCCTCGCGAGTCGTCGCCAAGCTAGCCAACCTTTTCGCACTTGCGAATGCGGCGCACGCGCCCAGCGTCTAGCCGCCCGTTACGGGCGAATATTCACCTTAGACCACCGCCCCGAAGAGCTTGCCGATCAGCGCCGTCACGGCCATCGCCACCGCGCCCCAGAACACGATCCGGACCACCGGTTTCCACGAAGTCACGCCACTGGCGCGCGTGCTCCAGCCGCCGAGGATCGCCAACGACACGAGTGACGCTACGGGAACGATCGCTGCAAGCTGCGTAAACGGCGCCGCCAACACGACCAGCAAAGGCAGCGCAGCCCCGGTGGCGAACGCCGCCGCCGAGGCGATGGCCGCTTGGATCGGCCGCGCTTGGGTGAGTTCGTTGATGCCGAGTTCGTCGCGCGCGTGAGCGCCGAGTGCGTCTTTGGCGGTCATTTGCTGGGCGACTTGGCGCGCGAGGTCCGGTTCGACACCGCGTGCGACGTAAATGTTGGCGAGTTCTTGCAACTCGAAGTCGGGATCGTCCACCAATTCGCGCCGCTCGCGCGCGAGGTCTGCGCCCTCCGCATCGGCTTGCGAACTCACCGACACATATTCGCCCGCCGCCATCGACATCGCGCCGGCGACCAAACCGGCGACGCCCGCGATCAGCACATCCCCACGCCCCGCAGACGCTGCGGCGACGCCCATGATCAAGCTGGCCGTCGAAACGATCCCATCGTTCGCGCCGAGCACAGCGGCGCGGAGCCAGCCGATGCGGTCTGAGTTGTGGCGTTCAGTATGGATGCGCGGCATAAGCGATCTCCAATTTGCCTTGTCGCCGCCGCGCGATGCGCGAACAACCGAAATCACGGAGAATGAGTATGCTTCGCAAAGTTTGCGCACTGGCGCTGATCGCCGCCCTCGCCGCCTGCACGCCGCCGAGCGCGCCCGCGCCCGAGGCTGAGACCGCCGCTGCGAGCATCGGCGATCTCGCGGTCGTCGATGCGCCCGTCGCTGGCGCGCGTGTGACGAGCCCGCTCACTGTCACAGGCACTGCGCCAGGCAATTGGTATTTCGAGAACCAGTTCCCGGTGCGCTTGGTGGATGCGCAAGGCGCCGTGCTCGCCGAGGACCCGGCCACGCCGCGCGTCAGCTGGACCGATCCCGGCGACAAGCAATTCGACGCAACTCTCACCTTCTCCGTCACGCAAGACACGCCAGCGACGCTCGTGCTGGAAGAAGACATGCCCGGCGAAGGCAACGAACCGCGCACGGTGCGGGTGGATGTGGTGCTGGCGGCAGAGTGAGCTGATGGCGCACAAAGCGTTCTTGGTCGCCATTATCGTGTCTGCCGCGTTGGTAAGCGGCGGAGCAAAGGCGCAGGTCGCGCCAAATCCAGAACCAATCCATGAAAACGGCGCGTACATTGTCGTCGAGATCAATTTTGACGTGAATTATCCCGAGCAATTGGACGCGCTTATCGCGAGAACCATTGAAGTGCTAGAGCGTCGACTCGCTCCGGCGAACGTCGCGATGACACGGATTGAAGATTCTCAAATCATAATGCGCAGCAGTGATTCAACATTTGCGACAGCCGCGCGCTTGGCTGTTTCGACAAGAGGACTTCTCGCCTTTCACCTGGTGCGCGAGGTGAGCCCCGAAGACGCCGCCTTCGGGATCGTGCCGCCAGGTACAATGCTAGCTCCGCCGCATCCGAGTTCTGAAGCGTACGCAGAAGTCGTCGAGCGGCGACCGCGCTTGACCAGCGAACAGCTGCGAAGCGCAAGCTCGGAAATCAGCGAATTCACGGGCGAGTCGCTGCTGGTCTTCAGGTTCAACAAAGAAGGCGCGCAACAATTCTGCGCGATCACCCGCAATTACATCAGTCAGCGCTTTGCCGTGCTGATCGATAATCAGGTTGTGACCGCGCCGAGAATCAATGAGCCGATCTGCGGCGGCGAAGGTCAGATATCCGGCAACTTCACGCCACAAGCGGTCAACGATCTCGCTGCGATGCTGAATGCAGGGTCATTGCCAGCTCCGCTGGTCATAGTCGCTGAGGGTGTCGGCCACTACACGCCCTAACTCATCCACTTCAGCGTCGTAGGCTCAATCGGATTGACGAACTCGCGTTTTTCTTCGCGGCTTTTCACCCATTCGCGCTTGAGCTTCAGATACCATTTGGCTTGCACGTCAATGTCATCGATCCAGAGCATGGACGGCGCATACGCAAGGCCGGTGTTTTGTAAATCGACCATGCGGCCGTCTTGATCCAAGAACTCGCGGCCTGCCGGGATGAGGATTGGCTTCAACACGTCGAGCAGCAACGCATCGCGCCAGTACGTCACTTGCGTAATGCGCGTGGAGTTTTCGTTTTCAGGCGTGAGACAAGTCAGCGTGAACAGCCGCGCTTTCGGCGTCTCGACGACCTCCCAGCGGAAGCCCGGCAGCATGAACGAAATCTCGGTCGTCACGTCGCCGCCGAACAGCCACTTATAGGCGAGCGAGTTCGACGCTGGCTGATGCCGCTCAATCGCCCAACCGCGCTCGCGCGGGACGAAGCGTTTTTGCTTGAGCTTCTTGCCGGTGCTCGGCGGGCGCCACCACCATTGGTTATGGACATACGGAACGTGCGCCGGGTCCATCAGACCGACGACGGCATTGTCCATGCTGGCCGCGAAGATGCGCTCGATCACGAACTTCGGATCGACCAGTTCGCCCAAGCCAAACTCCGGCGCTGGCGGCGGCTCTTCGAGAGAGCGCGGATCGCTGGAGACGAACACCAGCACGATGCCGTTGGCTTCATGCGTGGGAAAGCGGCGCACGCGTATGCGGCCCGCTTCGTAAGGCTGGCCCTCAACAAGCGACGGGATCTGTTTGCAGACACCGTCCTGCGTGCCGAAGCGCCAGCCGTGATACGGGCACTCGACGGTTTGGACGCCATTGGTATCGGTGACGCGGCCAGCTGAAAGCGGCACGGCGCGGTGTGGACAGATGTCGCGCAGTGCAAACGCGCGGCCTTCCGCATCGCGACCAAGCACGACCGGCTCGCCCAGAATCTCTCTCCGGAACATCGCGCCGCTTTTCAGCTCGCGCGAGGTGGCGGCGAAGTACCAAAGGTCCCGGAGAAGCTCGCTCATTGCTGCGCTAGGTAAAGGATCGTGGGGATGCCTACAAACCCTGCCGTCGCCGATGCGACGATCCCACCCAGACAAAGCGCGGCAAACAGCCAGCGACGCTGGCGCATCTCAGGCGGTCGCGCCCGATTCATCGCGCCACCGGCAAAAAAAATCATGCCCAACGAGCACACAACGACGCCCGCGACGGCGGCGAGGTAGAGTACGAACTGTAGGAGCAAGGTCATGTCACGCCTCTATGGAGCAGCGGCGTTTCACCGGCTAGCGTCTCGCTCCTCCTCGATGGAGGAGCTGTCAGCGCGCAGCGCTGACTGAGGAGGTGAGACCCGCAGGTGTCAACAGCGACGCCTCGTGAGGCTTCTCGATCACCGACCGCGCGCGCACCTCCTCCGGCCCACCTTCGCTAAAGCTTCGGTGGACCACCTCCTCCATCGAGGAGGAGGAGGGGTTATTGCGCGACGATGGTGACGCGGAAGCTGTCATTGGCCGGCTCGTTGGTTTCCCACGGGCGGCGCTGTTCGATGACGATCTCGCCCGTTCCGGCTTCGGTGGCGGAGAACATCAGCACTTCCCAGTGATTGCCGCCAACGAAGCCAGGCTGCGACTGCGCTGGCGTGGTGTTGCCAGTGGCCTCGCCTGCTCTAGTGACGAACGCCGGAACTTGCGCGGGCGTCCAGACATAGCCAGCCGTCGGCACGCCGACGAGTTCAATCGCGAAGCGCTGATTGACGGCGACATTGATCGTCTGCCCCGCTTGATCGGCGCCGATGCGCAGGGTCACGTCTTGCGGCGTCGGCGCAGCTACACCTTGCGACACAGGCGCCTCCTCAAAATCAGTGCTCGGCGTACACGCGCCCGCTAGAGCGAGCGCAAAACCCGCAATCAGCATCCGCATCATTGCATTGCTCCGGCTTCCATCAAACCAACATAGAAACGGATCATACGCTCCAAATTGTCCACCGACAGCCGTTCATTCAGGCCGTGCGGCATTTCGAGGTCAGCCGAGGTCAGCAGGATCGGCTGGAAGCGATACACGTTCTCGGCGACGCCCGCATAATGGCGCGAGTCCGTGCCCGCGAGCACCAAGGCTGGCGCGACTGGCGTGCCAGGCAGGATCGAACCGGACAGCGCTGCGATCAGCGCGTAACTGGAAGAGTCTGCGCTGGAGATCGGGCTGGCTTCGCGTGGCGGCTCGGCCCATTCGATCGTGACGCCTTCGAGATCGGCCACGGCGGCTCGCGCTTCGCTCAGCAGGTTTTCAGCCGTATCGCGCGGATGGATACGGAAATTGATCATCGCGCTCGCTTCGCCAGGCAACACGTTCGGCCGCGATCCGCCTTCGATCATGGTTGGCGCAATGGTTGTGCCGAGCAGCGCGCGGGCTGCCGGATTGCCAGCCATTTGCTGGCGCAGCAGCGAGCCGAAAAGCCACTCGTTCGACACCGCCATGCGATTGGTGAGCGATAATTCCGGCGCGAGCGCGCGCATCATGCCAAGCGCCGGCCCGCCTTCAAGACTCTGGCGGATCGGCATGGAATGGATGCGGTCGACTGCTTCAGCGACGAGCGACACAGCCGTCTCTTGCGGCGGCATCGAGGAATGCCCCGGCTGGCCGACCGCGCGCACGCGCATTGTGCCAGAGCCGCGCTCCGAGATGCCGATCATCGCCGCAGGCCCGCCAGTGAGCGGATGATTGTCCAGTGCCGCCATGCCTTCATCGAGCACGAACCACGCGCGTACGCCGCGTTCTGCCAGCGCTGCCGCCATCAACACCGCGCCATTGTCGCCGCCTATTTCTTCATCGTGGCCGAACGCAAAGATGATGGTGCGCGTCGGCTGACGGCCTTGCGCGGCGATCATCTCAGCCGCTTCGAGGATGGCGATCAGCGAACCTTTGTCGTCGATCGCGCCACGGCCCCAGATTGCATCGTCTTGGATCACACCGCCGAACGGATCGACCTCCCAGTTCTGCCGTGTGTCATTCGGCACCGGCACAACGTCTTGGTGGGCGAGCAGGATAATCGGCGGCTGGCCCGGGTCAGTGCCTTCCCAGGTATAGAGCAGCGAAAACTCGCCGATCACTTCCCGGCGCGCGGCAGCGTGGAAGGCGGGATAGCGCGCTTGCAGCCACGCATGGAATTGCGTGAACGGCGTGCGGTCTTCGCTCGGCTCGACCAGCGACACAGTGCGAAAGCGGATCGCCTCGGAGAGCCGGATCGCTGCGGCGCTTACATCGATCTGCAGCGCCGACGCATCCGGTATTTCCACCGCTGCGGGCGGCGGCGGCGCGGTGAAACTGTAAGTGCGAAACCCAACAAACGCCGCAAGCGCCAACAGCACGAGTGCTGCGCCCGCCAAGATAAGCCGAACCATCCCAAGCTCCCCGCCGGGGCGCGCTTCCCCCGCGCGCCTCAGGCACCAGGATTAGGGACTTTGTCAGCTGTCAGGTCAATTGCGATGGGCGCCGCGCCTAGCTCGCGCTCAACTCCAGCACATCTTCCCAAGTCCGCAGTCCGCCGCGCTGTGCGTTGACGAGCACGGCCATGTTCCCCGGCGTGTGCTTGTTATCGAGCATCTTTTCGTGCGCGTCGGGGATTTTGTCCCAGGGGAAGACTTCGCCCATGGCCGGATCGATGCGGCGATCGATGACGAGCTGGTTGGCTTGGCTCGCGTGATAGAGGTGGGCGAAGTGTGAGCCCTGCACGCGCTTTTGGTGCATCCAGAGATAACGCGCGTCCATGGTGAGATTATAGCCGGTCGTACCCGCGCAGATCACCACCATGCCGCCGCGCTTCACGATGCGCACCGAGACAGGAAACGTCTGCTCGCCCGGGTGTTCGAACACGATGTCCGGGTCTTTGCCGCCGGTGATGGCTCGCACGGCTTTGCCGAACTTGCCGACTTCTTTCATGTATTCGGCGAAGCCCTCGCCGTTCACTTTCGGAAGCTGGCCCCAGCAATCGAAATCCTTGCGGTTCAGCACCGCTTTCGCGCCCATCGAGAGCACGTAATCTTTCTTGCTCTCATCGGAGACAACACCGATCGCGTGCGCACCGCTCACCGCGCAGAGCTGCACAGCGAACACGCCAAGGCCGCCGCTCGCGCCCCACACCAGCACGTTCTGACCCGGACGCAGCACATTCGGACGCCAACCGAACAGCATACGATACGCGGTCGCCAGCGTCAGCGTGTAGCAAGCCGCCTCTTCCCAAGTCAGATGCTTCGGACGCGGCATGAGCTGGCGCGCTTGCACTTTGCAGAATTGAGCGAACGAGCCGTCGGTGGTTTCGTAGCCCCAGATGCGTTGGCTGGTCGAGAACATCGGATCGCCGCCGTTGCACTCTTCGTCGTCGCCATCGTCTTGGTTGCAGTGAATGACGACTTCGTCGCCCGGCTTCCAGCGCTTCACTTTAGCGCCTACAGCCCAGACGATGCCCGACGCGTCGGAGCCGGCGATGTGGTATGGTTGCTTGTGGCCATCGAGAGGCGACAGCGGCTGACCGAGTGCTGCCCAAACGCCGTTATAGTTTACGCCCGCCGCCATCACGAGCACGAGCACCTCGTCCTCGCCGATGCCCGGCACCGGGACTTGCTCAAGCTGCATCGCCGTCGCCGGACGTCCGTGCCGCTCCTTGCGAATGGCCCACGCCCACATCTTTTCCGGGACGTGATACTGCGGCGGAATCTCGCCGATGGCGTAAATGTCTTTGACGGACTTGAGATTGGGTTGCGACATGGGCGCCTCGACATGAAAATGTTGCGATGCACAATGCCAGCAAACCGGTGCTCGTCAATGGCTGCGTCGTTGGTCAGGGTGCGCTAAGGGGCCCCGCGCGCCAGACAAGCGAGAGTGTTGAGATGCTGACATGGTGAAGTCCGTCTTGGTTACGCTGATCGGGCTCGCCTTCGTGGCGCTCGGCGTGTTCCTAATTGTGCGCGGCGATCCCGCCGACGGCGCCCTCGCTTGGGGCCTTATCGCGTTTTTCGGCGCATGCGCTACGGTCGGACTGGTGCAGTTGCTCCCTGTACGGCGCGCGAAACTCAATCGCCAGGGTTCGCTGGAGCTTCGCCCGCTGCGCTCTGCGGGCACTCTCTTGGCGGGGCTCGCAATGGGCCTGGGGTGCTTTATGCTGGCGCCCTACGCCGCTGCGCAGGGCGATAGGCTGATGTCGTACATCGCGTACCTTGGCGCGGCATTCTTTGGCGGCGGCAGCCTGCTTGCGCTTGGCTTGATAATGCTAGGCCCGCCCCTGGCGCGCATCGACGCGAGCGGTGTCGAGACGTTCGGCAAACTCGGATGGAAGCTCGCGTGGCGCGACATCATCGCGATCCGCACCGGAAAAGCCGGGCGCGATCAAGGCTTCATCGAATTCGCTACCGGCGAGCCCACGCCGATCGATGATGAGGACGAGGACGCCGACTATCAATTTCACGGCCGAATTCTCAGCGTATCGGACACCCAAGTCGCGTTCGAGGACGTGTGCGCCATCGTCGATGAGCTTTGGCGGCGACATCGCGGCGATTAACCCTGCTGCGCTGCAACATTACGCTTGCAGCGACGGGGCGGCGCGTGATTGCTTGCGCGACGATGCCGCCCTTTCAACACGCCCCCGACGCCCCGTGGATTTTCCGCACCTATGCGGGCCATTCGACGCCGGCTGAGTCGAACAAGCTCTACCGCGCCAATCTGGCGAAGGGCCAAACCGGCTTATCGGTCGCGTTCGATCTGCCGACGCAAACCGGCTACGACAGCGACCACATCCTGGCGCGCGGTGAAGTCGGCAAGGTCGGCGTGCCGGTTGGCCACCTCGGCGACATGCGTGCGCTGTTCGACGGCATACCGCTCGATCAGATGAACACGTCAATGACGATCAACGCACCGGCGGCGTGGCTGTTGGCGCTTTATGTGTCGCTGGCGGAAGAGCAAGGCGCGGATCCAAGGAAGCTCACCGGCACGACGCAGAACGACATCCTCAAAGAATATCTCTCGCGCGGCACCTACATCTTCCCGCCAGCGCCGAGCCTGAAGCTAACCGCAGACACGATCGCCTGGAGTCTCGACGCGATTCCAAAGTGGAACGCGATGAACGTGTGCTCCTATCACTTGCAGGAAGCAGGCGCGACGCCGGAGCAGGAACTGGCGTTCGCGTTGGCTGCGGCAATCGCCAATCTGGATGAAGTGAAAGCGCGCGGCGAGATTGCGCCGGAGCGTTTCGCCGAAGTGTTCAGCCGCATCTCGTTCTTCGTGAACGCAGGCATGCGCTTCGTGACTGAACTTTCCAAAATGCGCGCCTTTGTGACGCTCTGGGATGAGATCGGCCGCGAGCGTTATGGCGTCGAAGACGAGAAAGCGCGGCGCTTCCGTTATGGCGTGCAAGTCAACTCGCTGGGGCTGACTGAGCAGCAGGCCGAAAACAACGTCTATCGCATCTTGCTGGAGACGCTTGCCGTCACGCTCTCCAAAGGCGCGCGCGCACGCGCGGTGCAGCTGCCGGCTTGGAACGAAGCGCTTGGCTTGCCGCGGCCCTGGGATCAGCAATGGTCGCTGCGTATGCAGCAAGTGCTCGCGTACGAAACCGATCTGCTGGAGTTCGAGGATATTTTCGACGGCTCGAAGGTCATCGAAGCGAAAGTTGCGCAGCTGGTTGAAGGCGCGCGCGCTGAACTTGCCAAGATCGAAGCTTCCGGCGGCGCGGTTGCGAACGTCGAATACATGAAGGCAGCACTGGTTGAGTCCAACCGCCGCCGCATCGAACAGATCGAAGCTGGCGGCCAGAAGGTCATCGGCGTCAACGCCTTCACCGAAGGCGAGCCCTCACCGCTTGAAGCGGGCGAGAAGAACATTCACACCGTCGATCTCGCGGTTGAAGGCGAGCAGATCGCGCGACTGAAGGCCTGGCGCGCGCAACGCAATGCCAGCACCGCCGAAGCCGCACTTGCGGCGCTCGAAGCCGATGCACGCGCCGATCTAAACATCATGCCCGCCTCCATCGCCGCCGCGAAAGCGGGCGTCACCACCGGCGAGTGGGCGGCGTGCTTACGCCAAGTCTATGGCGAGTATCGCGGGCCAACAGGCGTGGCGCTCGTCATCGAAACAAGCAGCGAAGACGTGGACGCAGTGAAGCGCGATGTTGCGGCTTTGAGCGAAAAACTCGGCCGCCAGCTCACCTTCCTCGTCGGCAAGCCCGGCCTCGATGGGCATTCCAACGGCGCCGAACAGATCGCCGCGCGTGCGCGGGCTGTCGGCATGGACGCGATCTACGAAGGCATTCGCTCCACGCCCGCCGAGATCGTCGCGGCGGCGAAGGAGAAGAAGGCGCACGCCGTTGGCCTATCCATTCTCTCCGGGTCGCATCTCGATCTCGTCCAAGAGGTCGTGCGACTGATGCGCGCCGAGGGCATGGACAACGTGCCGCTCGTCGTCGGCGGCATCATTCCGCCGGTCGACGCGCTAGCGCTGAAGCAGATGGGCGTAGCGGGCGTTTACACACCGAAAGACTTCAAGATCACCGGCATCATGGGCGACGTGGTGAAGCTTGTGGCGGCGCGGGCTTGAGCCGTGTTGTTCAGCCGCAAGGATCGCGCGGCAGCCTCAAGTGGATTCAACGCGCGGTAAATACGCAAGCGAGCGCCCTCAACGACCCGATCCTCGCAGCCGTTAACGGCCCCAATGCGATCGAGTGGCTTTCACCCCTCGCAAGCGATGACTACGCCGAATATCGCGACGCCGAATTTCTGCAGCGTATCGGCGCGGGCGATCTGGCCCCGGATCTCGCAAAGTTCTGGCCGCAGCGTGGCCCGCAATGGGATGCGCTCGCACGCACCGATCGCGGCGATCTCTTGCTCATCGAAGCGAAGGCGCACATCGGCGAAATCCTTTCGCCCGGAACGCAAGCCGGCGACACATCGCGTCCGCTGATCGAAGCGTCCCTGGCCCAAACGGCCAATGCAATGGGCGCCCAGCCGCGCGCCGCGTGGAGCGACACGCTCTTCCAACTGGCCAATCGCTTCGCGCACCTCCATTTCCTGCGCAGCCACAATCGCCCTGCTTGGCTCGTTCTCGTGGGCTTCATCCGCGATAGTGACATGAACGGCCCCGAGACCGCGCGCGAATGGGACGTCGCTTACGAAGTCGCCATGCACGTCATGGGCCTCAGCATGCGCCATCCGTTGTCGCGCTATGTCATCCACGTTCATCCCGACGTGGCGCTACTAATATGACACCTCGCACGAAAGTATGGCCACTGTGCGTGAACTGAAAGTGCTGGCGCCAACGCGGATCAAGTGGGCGCTCGATCTTCTCGATGTGCAGCCGAACGACAGCGTGCTCGAAATCGGCTGCGGCAGCGGCATCGCCGCGCAACGCATTCTCGAAAGGCTCACCGGTAAGGGCTGGTATTACGGCGTCGACAAGTCAGACGCCGCTGTGAAGGCCGCCTTCAAACGCGTTCACGATCCCGAACGCCCCGACCGCGCCATCATCCGCCGCGGCGAGTTCGATGCAGACAATCACGAACCACTGATCTTCAACCGTGTGCTTGCGGTAAACTGCAATGTGTTCTGGACCGATGATGGCGAAGCGTTACGCGGCGTTGGCCGCCTGACGCGCAAGCACAGCACTTTCGTGCAAGTTTACGAAGCGCCGAGCCTCGCGCAACGCACGAAGATCGCACGCATCTTGCAAGAGCGTATGCCGCCGATTTTCGCCGATACAACAATCACCAAGCGGAGCGTTGGCGGCGCGCTGTTGCTCGCCGCTGTAGCGAAGGTCCGCTAAGCAGCTCGCCGCGCCAAGAGCGCGCCGCACCAAATCGCCAGCGGTGCGCCGACGACGCAGATTGCGATCAACCAAATTGGGTGCGCGATCGTGAACAGGTTCACGAACGTCGCCCCCGTCAGGAAACCACCGGCGATCCAGCCCGCCCACGCTCGGCGCGCAATCTTCGCCGCCACAAAAGCAGCGACGAAGGCCGCGAGGATGTAAGCGACCGGCAGCAAAATGAGATTCTGCACCGGCGCCGTGAGCGCGTACTCGGCCCATTGCTCCGGCGTGGGCGGTGGGAAGAGCGTGTGATTGAGCAGGTCGCCGCCAATCACAACGCCTAGGCCCAGCGCAAACCCAACAACAACGCCAACGATGATCCTGACGATTGTCATAGCCGCCCTTACTGATGCTCAGCCGGCACGGCATCGAGCGATTTGCCCTCTGCCACTGCCGTAATGCGCGACAGGAACCAGCCCCAACCGAACGGATAGTCGCTGATATCGACAGCGCGCACGAAACCATCATGCTTGAACTCGACACGCGTGCCCGCGCCTTCCGGCTTCAGCATCCATGTCACTTTCTGATCGGGTACATTCTTATCGCCGCGCCAATCGGGCCATGAGATCGAAAGCCGCTCGTTCTCGACGATGTCGAGAATCCGGCACGGCGGCGAGGTGACTTTCTTCCCCTCTTTTTCGAATTCCATTTTCAAATGCCAGTCGCCGCCAAGACGCGGATCGACTGCCGCAGCAACACCAAACCATTGCTGGATTTTCTCCGGATCGATGAGCGTGCGAAACACCGCTGACGGCGGCGCGTCGATGAAGATCGAGAGCGACACATTTGGATCAGCGTCGCTGTAATCAACGAGCATCTTGCCCTGCCCGCCTGCGATGTGGGCGGAAACGTTGCCCCAATTGAAGCGCCAGAGATCGTCGATCATTTCCTTAGCGCGATTGATGGCGGGCGCTTCGGCGAAGCTGTGCATGCCTTTGACGACCGACGCTTCGGGATTTTCCGGGTCTGCTTCGATCAGGAAACTGACTTCGCTATCGCGGTCGTGGATGCGCCAGGTGAAGGCGAGCGCCTGGCTCGGCGCGAACTTGGTGATGCGTTGCGTTGCATCGGCCTTAGACGGCGTGCCGTAGCTGTGCTTGCCCCAGAAGCGATAGGCGCCGCCGACTTGCGGCTCGATCTCGGCGTGCTCGGCGAACCATTGGCTAACTTCGTCGGCATTGGTCAGCGCCGCAAACACGCGAGCGGGACGCGCGGGCAACTTCCATGTAAACTCGTGCTTCAGCTCGCTCATGAGTCACCCTTCTTTTTGCGTGTTGCTTTGGCGTCTTCTTCGACGACGCGTTTAAGATCGACGAGCCGTGCGGCCCAGAACAGCCGATACGGCGCAAGCCACTGATCCACCGCCTGCAAGGCTGCGGGATCGAGCGAATAGAAACGCTGCGTCGAAGCGCGTCGCTCTCGCAGCAGCCCAGCTTGGCGCAGCACGCGCACATGCTTGGCGATCGCTGGTCGGCTCACAGGAAAGCGCCGCGCGATGTCGCCCGCGCTCAACTCGCGCTGCCGCACCAGATCGAGGATCGCCCGACGCGTCGGATCGGCGATGGCGCTGAATGCGCTTTCCTGCCTGGTTCGGGCATTTGTAACCATATGGTTACGTTTAACTGACGCGTTGATGAAGCGCAAGCAAATTGAGTCATCCCGGACGTAGCGAAGCGAAGACCCGGGCCCCAGGGCCGCCAGCTCGCCGTTTGCTCTGGGTCCCGGTTCACGCTGCGCGTGACCGGATGACTCAAATCAGGATTGCGATTGCGACGTTCGCAGAGACTGCACCAACCGCGTCATCGCACTCGCGCCCACCAACGGCGCAACGAACGGCACAAGCGAGCACGCCAGGCCGACCATGAACACGCTCATGCCATGGCGCTTGCGCAACGCGACAGCATCGCGATAGCTCATATGACGCGCAGCGGTGATCGTCGCGTATTCGCGGCCCATCAGAAAACCGTTCAACGTATAAAACACCACCGCGTTCACGACCGGAATGAAGTAAAGCGGAATGGCGATGAGATTGAGCGCCAGCGCCGGCAACGCGATGCGTGCGCCATTGGCCAAGCCTTCCTGCAACGGCACTGCGCGCGCTTTCGGCGCGCCGATCTTTTTCTCAACGCGCTCCGCCGCAAAGTCGAACAACATGCCGCCCACCACCATCGACACCGCAGGCGAAAGCGCCACTGCGAGCACGATGACGACGATGCTCGCCACCATCGAGCCAGCCATCGAGGCATAGCCAAACCAGCCCTCGCCATCGGGAATGAGCGGCACGAGATAGGTCAAACCAGCACGCGCGGCGAAGATCGTGATCGTCAGCGCGACGATAAGGTTCGCCAGAGCAAACAGCGTCAGCCGCCCGAAGATCACATCCTTCAGACCACCCACGATTGCGGCCATTGCCCGCGTCATTCTCTCACTCCGGCGCTTCCAGCTTGACGGGGGATAAAACGCTTCCCACCCTCAAACCAGGGGAGTTTGCATGACTGAGAGCGGTTGGCGCGCGGAAGCGATCGAATGGGCGAAGACACTGAGCGGGGCTTTCCTCGCTTATGTGGCGTTCACCACCGTCGCGTTCGCGCAGTTCCGTATCCCCTCTGAAAGTATGGTGCCGCACTTAGAAGTCGGCGACCGCGTGACTGTTTCCAAGTTTGCCTATGGCTACAGCCGCCACTCCTTGCCCTTCAATATCGGCACGATGCTGCCGCCAGCGGAGCATCGCTTGTTCGGCGGCGTGCCGCGACGTGGCGATGTCGTGGTGTTCATTCATCCGGTCACCGGCGACACGATGATCAAGCGCGCTATCGGCTTGCCTGGCGATACGATCGAAATGCGCGACGGCGAACTCTACATCAATGGCGATCGCGCGCCGCTTTCAGAACCAACAACTCTGATGCGCCGCGTCGATCCGGAGGGCCGTGAGTTGGCCGAGCGCATGGAAGAGACGCTGCCAGGCGGCACCACACACAGCATCCACAACCTCACCGACGGCGGCCACTTCGATAATTATGGCCCCTACACCGTGCCGGCGGAGCATCTCTTCTTCATGGGGGACAATCGCGATAACTCGCTCGATAGCCGCTGGGATGGCATGGGAGTTGTGCCGATCGAAAATCTGATCGGCCGCGCAGAGCTGGTGTACGCCACCGCCATGTGCCGTCGCGATCCCACTGTGTCATGCCCTATGCCGCGCTGGATGCGTCCGTTGCACCACTGACGCGTGCGCGTTGCACAACATAGAGCCCAGCTAGCACGAGCGCAGCACCTGCAAGCGCAACCGGGCCAAGCCGTTCGCTAAACAACACCCACGAGAGCGCTGCCGCCGCGAGCGGTTGCGTCCACAGCAACACAGTTGAAACCACGATCGGCAAGCGCCCGACGCCGTATGCGATCAAGCCTTGCCCAGCTGCCTGCGCCAACACACCCAGCGCCACGAGGATGGCCCAGCCTTGCCATGAGTGCGGCAAAAGCGGCTCGCCGGTGATCAAGCACAGCACGAACGTGAACAACGCGCTCGTCACGCAAGCCCAGAACATCACTGCGCCGACGCTGACGCGGCTGCCGAGTGAGCGCACGATCAGCAAATAGCCCGCATAACCAAGCGCTGCCGTCAGCGCGATCGCGTCGCCAATCCAGCCATCCTGCACACTCCCCGGACCAACAGCGCCCTGCACGCGCCCGAGCGCCAACAGCACCGCGCCCACCATCGCAGTCGCGCCACCGATCAGAACACTAGGCCCAAGCCGCTCCTTGAACACGAACCATCCGAACGCGGCGGCGAACACCGGCGTCGTGTTGGTGAGCAATGTCGCGTTGGCGATGGTCGTCTTCGTAAGCGCGACAGCCCAGAGATTGAGTTCGATCCCGAACAGCACGCCGGCCAGCAGCAGCCAGCCAATGTCGCGCGCAGCCGTTTTGCCGCTGCGAGCGGCCCAGATCGCCAGGATCGGCAGGGCGAACAGGAAGCGCCAAAGATTGGTCGCGAACGGGCCCACGTCGGACAGGCGCACGGCGATCGGGGCGAGCCCAATCAAAGCGCCCCCCAGCGCCACCGCAATAACGCCCCCGCCCCGCACGCTCTCACCCTCTTGTTTGGAGAGCGCCGGTCCTGATCCCGACACCAGAATCGATCAAGTGGAATCGGCGGCGCTTAGATTCGGGGCCGATTCGACCGTCTGGGCCGGACTCTGGGCTGCGAACGGCGTTTGGCGCGGATTTTAGCATCGGCCCCAAAACGACCGTAGGTTAATTCCCCTACTTTGACGGCCCCGAAAAAACCCCAAAGACTCCGGGGCCGGTGCGGGTCCGGGTTGAAAAACGTGGTTAACGGCGCTCCCCAACGAGGCGATTATCAACAGCTTGCGCACCGAAAAATTGCACTGCGGAGGGTTCTCCCATTGACCCGGCATTAACCGATGGCATCACTATATATAGCGGTACGGTTCTTCCAGGCCCCCAAGGGCGTGTGGTTTGGGTCAGAGCCGAGTCGGATTAACACAGAGCTAAATCGGGGGCTGAAACTATGCAGGCACGGGCGGAAAAAGCTGGGGTCCACCGCATGGGCGAGGTCCACCGCGGCAAACCCAAGCCGCTGCGTCCGCTGAAGGTCGTGGAGAAGGTCGTTACGGACCCGAGCCGCGACGCGCTGCTGACCGAGTTCGGAAAAACGACGTTGCAAGATCGCTATTTGCTCCCGGGCGAAAGCTATCAGGACATGTTCGCGCGCGTCGCCACGGCGTTCGCTGACGACATCGGCCACGCGCAACGCATCTATGATTACATCTCCAAGCTCTGGTTCATGCCAGCGACGCCGGTGCTCTCGAATGGCGGCGCCGAGCGCGGCTTGCCGATCTCGTGCTTCTTGAATGCTGTCGGTGACTCGCTCGACGGCATTATGGACACGTGGAACGAGAACGTGTGGCTCGCTTCTAATGGCGGCGGCATCGGCACCTATTGGGGCGGCGTTCGTTCCATCGGCGAAAAGGTCGGCCAAAACGGACAGACGAGCGGCATCATCCCCTTCATCCGCGTGATGGACTCGCTAACGCTGGCGATCAGCCAAGGTTCGCTGCGTCGCGGTTCGGCGGCGGTGTATCTTGATGTGCACCATCCGGAGATCGAAGAGTTTCTCGAAATCCGCAAACCGGCCGGCGACTTCAATCGCAAGAGCTTGAACCTGCATCACGGCCTGAACCTCACCGACGAGTTCATGATCGCGGTGCGCGACGATCTTCCGTTCGCGCTGCGTAGCCCGAAAGATCAAGCGCCGCTGAAGCACGTCAATGCGCGCAAGATCTGGCAGAAGATTCTGGAGCTCCGTCTGCAAACCGGCGAGCCCTACATCGTCTTCTCCGACACCGTGAACAAGGCGATGCCGAGCCACCAGAAGAAGCTTGGCCTGAAGGTTCGCCAATCCAATCTGTGCTCGGAAATCATGCTGCACACCGGCATGGATCATAACGGTCGCGAGCGCACCGCCGTCTGCTGCCTCTCTTCGCTGAACGCTGAAACGTTCATGGAATGGGAAAAAGAAGAAGGCTTCATGGAGGACGTGTTCCGCTTCCTGGACAACGTCCTGCAAGACTTCATCGAGCGTGCGCCGCCGGAAATGGAGCGCGCTGTCTATGCAGCGATGCGCGAGCGCAGCGTCGGTTTGGGCCTGATGGGCTTTCACTCCTTCCTGCAGAAGCAAGGCGTGTCGATGGAATCGGCGATGGCGAAGGTTTGGAACAACCGCCTCTTCCGCCACATCCGCCGCGGCGCCGATGCAGCCAGCGTGAAGCTCGCGCAAGAGCGCGGCGCTTGCCCGGATGCGCAAGACGCGGGCGTGATGGCGCGCTTCTCGCACAAGCTAGCGATCGCACCGACCGCGTCGATCTCGATCATCTGCGGCGGCACGTCGGCAGGCATCGAGCCGATCCCGGCCAACATCTACACCCATAAGACGCTCTCCGGATCGTTTGCGGTGAAGAACCCCTATCTCGAGGAAGTGCTCGAAGAGAAAGGCAAGAACACTGAAGCGGTGTGGTCGTCTATCCTGAAGAACGAAGGCTCGGTTCAGCATCTCGATTGCTTGAGCGACGATGAGAAGTCGATCTTCAAGACCGCGTTCGAAATTGATCAACGCTGGGTCATCGAACTCGCCGCCGATCGCACGCCGCTGATCTGCCAATCGCAATCGCTGAACATGTTCATTCCGGGCGATGTCGATAAGTGGGACTTGCACATGCTCCACTGGATGGCCTGGGAGCGCGGCGTGAAGAGCTTGTACTATTGCCGGAGCAAGAGCGTGCAACGCGCAGGCTTCGCAGGCGAAGACAACAAGGCCGACATCGACACGTCCGTCATGACGACTGAAAAGACCGATTACGAGGAATGCTTGGCGTGCCAGTAAGCCGATAACGGGTTCAGGTTGGAATGACTAAAGCGCGGAGGCCAGCCCTCCGCGCTTTTTCTTTTGCACTCAGCCATCGGAGTGCGCTTAGTGATGCGGGGGATCGGAGATACCAAATGCGCACGCTCATCGCTGTTTCATCCGCCCTGCTCCTCTCTGCCTGCGCCAGCGTTGGCGGCGCATACACAAGCCCGCTTGCAGGCACGACTTGGCGCCTGGCGGAATTGCAATCGTCCGACGATGCGATCGGCGATACCCGCCCGGACGACCCGGCGAAATACGAGATCAGCTTCAGCGCCGACGGCGCAGCGAGCCTGCGGCTCGACTGCAATCGCGGCACAGGCACATGGTCCTCGCCCGGCGAGAACCAACTCACCTTCACGCCGCTTGCCATGACCCGCGCCTTCTGCGGCGAAGGTTCGCTCGATACCCGCGTCGCGCGCGAACTTGGCTTCGTACGCACTTATGTCCGCGACGGCGACACACTCACGCTGAACATGATGGCCGACGGCGGCAATCTGGTGTGGACGCGCACGCGCTAAAGTCGCGCCAGCATCGCTGCACTTTCAGCATCAGCGGGGAAGAACGTCTCGATCGCGAGTTCATCGAGCGTCACGTCTTGCGGCATGCCGAACACTGTGGTGACGCCGAACAGTGAGAGCACGCCGTTTTCGGTTTGCAATTTCAGCGGCGTGATGACGGGCGCTGCATCTCGCAGCGGCGGTGCATGCGCGCCTGATGTTGGATAGGTGCGCAATTCTTCCAGCAGAGCGATCAAGGCGGGATCGGCGGTGACATCGATCTGGTGTTCGAGCCGCGCGAAGATATGAACGCGCCATTCGTTGAGATTGAGAATGCGCTCGGCCAAGCCATCCGGATGCAAACTCGCGCGCAGCATGTTGGCCGGCGGTGCCAGCAGATGCTGCGCTACACCGCCCATCAGCTTAAGCGTCGCCGTGTTTGCAGAGATCAATGTCCAGCGCCGATCAATGGCGAGCGCCGGGTTCGGCTCATGCGCCTTCAGCACCAATTCGACCGCAGCGCGCACCGCAGATAAATCCGGGTCATCCAATGTCCGCTCACGAAAGCGCGGCGCAAAACCGGCAGCGACGAGCAACGCGTTCTGCTCGCGCAGCGGCAGCTCCAAATGCTCGGCCAATTGCAACACCATCTCGCGCGACGGTGCGGCGCGGCCGGTCTCGACGAAGCTTAAATGGCGGGTGGATATGCCCGCCTCGCTGGCGAGATCGAGTTGGCTCATGCGGCGGCGCTGACGCCAGGTGCGCAAATGTTCGCCGAAGGTCTGGATCGCTTGCATGGAGGCAGCTTAGCGCCCCGCGTAGGCTAGGCCATTACCTCCGGGGTAAACCTCCCTTCACAGGCGAATGCTCCAGCGTTTCTGCCTGCATCCGAACGGCGCCCGCTATTCATCCAGCATTCAGGAACACCGGAGAGTCCGGCGCGTTGAGGAGCATGACCAAATTAGCCGCCTCCGGTTTTGCTACTGCTCTGGCGCTTTTAGCGCTCGGCGGCTCCGCTGTGTTAACGCTCCGCACCCAATCTGAAGCGGCCCCAGTTGCCGCCGCCGCAGTCGAACGTCCCCTCAACCAGCTCGAACCTGGCCAATGCCGCATTCACTACGATGCTCTGCCGGCTGAAAGCCAACCGATGGCGATGGAATGCGAGCATGCTGAATGGCTCGCGCAACGTTGGGGCGGTCAGGTGCTAGAGCAAACGTTGAACGGCACAATCGAGCGCGCCTCCTTTGAAGGCCGCAACGACTTTACCGGCGTGCCTGCTGGCGAACTCCCCCGCCCCGGCTATTGCCGAGCCTGGATCGAAAACGTCGCCCATGAAGCGCAGCCTGAAGAAGGCGATTGCCGCTCGGCACAACGTATGGCGGACGCGCTCGGCGGTCGCGTTCTGTTCATGCCGCTCTAAGTCATTCCACCGAAGATGCGCGTATGGCCTTCAATGAGGTCGGCGATATCGGCAGGATCATGATCTAGCGACCACTCACCACGCTCGAACGTACCGCCAAGCACGATGCCATCGCGGCGGCCGAACATGTAATAGCCTTCGCGCGAGATGGTATTGTAGTCGACTTCAGGCTGCGGCAGCAGGATCGCTAATTGTCCGCGCGCTGGCGTGATCTCGGTATCGCCAAATAACCGCCCAGCGCCGAGGCCGGTGCAATTGAAAACAGTCTGCTCCGGCAGAGCCGCGACTTCCGCAACATCGGCAAACTCACGCACCACGATTTCAGCCCCCGCTTGGCGCGCATCAAGCTCCATGCGGCGCAGATAGAGCGGCGTCTCGATCATCATGGTATCGAAGCGACGCACGAACAGGTGCGGGAAATTGTGCCCCAACGGCGTGAGATCGCGTTGGTTCACGACGAACTCACTCATCGGACTGTCTTCACGCGCCGGGTAGGTCGTGATCGGCTGATCGGAGAGACGATAGTTCGTCTCCCACCCGACGCCATACGCATCACCGACGAGGCTCTGATAACGGCGGAACGCAAAGCGCGCAGCTTCCGTGTGCTGCGTGATGAAAGCGGGCGTCGCGTGATCACTTTCGTAAACTGACGCCGGCCACCATTGCGCGCCAGCGACGTTGGACGTCGTGTTCGGCGGCAAGTCCTTCGCGTAAATGCGAACGCGCGCGCCGCGCTCTTGCAACAGCCGCGCTGTCGCGAGACCCACCGCGCCGCAGCCAAGCACCGCGCACTCAGGCTTTGACGCATCATAGCCCAAATCAACGGCAAGCTTCGCGGTGCCCCAAGAGAGCGTGATGCCGCCGCCGCCGTGGCCGTAATTATGGACGAGGGTTTTATCGCCGAACGCTTCGCGCTCTACGCGAAAGCCACTCGGCCGATACGGGCGCAAACCCACATCGATGCGGATGATCCGTTCGGGCGACACGCGTACTGGCGCGAGTCGCGGGCGTTGCTCTGGTCTGCGTCCCAGATCGTGCATCAAGCCATCACTAAAGCCACGCGACGCGGCGCAAGACGACGCGAGGCCAGCAGCGCCCAGAGTGAGAATAGAACGGCGAGTCTTCATCCACGCATCAGACGTGCGCTGACCCACCTGTCAACGCTCCCTTGCTTTACGCGCGATTCTCGCCCACATCAGCGCCATGCATGGGCATGCGCACGCGGGCCACGATCACGGCCACAATCACGCGCACCACCACCCCGCACCCTCCGACAAACGTTATACCATCGCAATTGCGCTCAATCTGAGCTTCGTGCTGATCGAAGGCGCAGCAGGCTTTTTCGCGAACTCCACCGCCCTGCTCTCCGACGCTGCGCATAATCTTTCAGATGTGCTGGGCCTAGCGCTGGCAGGCGGCGCCGCATGGCTGGCGAAGCGCCAAGCCGGCGAACAGCGCACCTATGGATACTCAAAGGCAACCGTGCTCGCAGCGCTCGCCAATGCGCTGGTGCTGGTGATCGCGTGCGGCGGCATTTTGTGGGAGGCGACGTCGCGCTTCTTCCGCCCGGAGGACACGCAACCCTTCTTCGTCATGGCCGTCGCTACGATCGGCGTCGCTATCAATGGCGGCACAGCGATGCTGTTTCTCGCAGGCCGCAAAGAAGACGTGAACGTGCGCGGCGCTTACATGCACATGCTGGCGGACGCGGGCGTCTCAGCCGCCGTTATCGTTGCGGGCGCAGCGATTTGGCTCACGGCGTGGCAATGGATCGATCCGGCGATATCGATCGCCGTGGTGCTGCTCATTCTGTGGGGCACATGGGGCTTGCTGCGCGAGTCACTCGATCTCGCGCTCGATGCCGCGCCGCGCGGCATCGATGTGGCGCAAGTGCGGAGCTTTCTCGCCACACAACCAGGCGTCACCGCCGTGCACGACTTGCACATCTGGGCTATGGGCGCGACGAAGCCTGCAATGACCGCGCATTTAGTCCGCCCAGAGGGCGGCGATGACGTTTTTCTCTCAGCGCTCTCAAGCGAGATCGCGCATCGCTTCGGCATCAAGCACGTGACGATCCAGATCGAACGCACTGAGCGTGAAGATTGCGTGGAGTGCTGATCGGAACACCCGTCATCCTGGGGCATTCGCTGAAGCGCGCGAGCGCGTAAGCGGAGGAGCCCAGGACCCAGGGGCAAACGCACAGCTTGTAGGTCCTGGATCCTGGGCCCGCGCTCCGCGCGTCCCAGGATGACGGCGCCAACCTTACTCAGCAGCCCATGTCTTCAAAAGCTGATGCGCAATCGCAAACGGCGGCGGCGCCCAGGCGTCAGGATGCTTGCCCGCGATCAGCAAGCGCGCTTCCTCGCGCGTGAACCAGCGGGCGCTTTCAAGCTCCGTTGTGTCAACGGTCTCGCGATCATTCTCGACTTCGCACAGCACGCCGATCATCAGCGAATGCGGAAATGGCCAAGGTTGCGTCGAGTGCATACGCACTTCGCGCACAACAAGACCCGCCTCCTCCAGAGTCTCACGCGCCACCGCTTCTTCGATCGCTTCACCTGGTTCGATGAAGCCAGCGAGCGCTGAATGCATGCCGCGCGGCCAAGCCTTTTGGCGGCCGAGCAAAACCTTGTCGCCGAAGGTCGGGACCATGATGCAGACGGGATCGACGCGCGGATAATGCTCGGTCTTGCAGTCCGGGCAATCGCGTCGCCAGCCCGCTTCCACGATCACGCTCCGCGCACCGCAATTGGTGCAAAAGCGGCTCTTCGCATGCCACTCGAACACGCTTTTCGCGGGCCCTAGGATCGCCAAATCCTCGCGCGACAGAAGTGGTCCAAGCGCTCGCAAATCGTCGAAACGGCCAATGTCGGCAAGTTGCGCCTCGTCCGACACTTCGAAAGCAAAATGCGGAACCTGTTCCGCATCGAGGCCAAGAAACAGCGTCGCGCCATCGCCGAACAGACGCTGCGCGCCGCCATCTAGCCAACCGGGCGCGACCACGCCATCGCTCTCAGTCACGAACGGCCGGTGCGCCGAAAACGGCACGAGCCGCGAGTCCGGCTCACTGATCGAAGCTTCAATCCACGCCGCATCGCCACGCTTCAAGCCCGCGCGATCTAGCGGCGAGCGGGTAAAGGCGTTCGGGTTATCGGGCTTTAGCATCGGGTTTAGGGATTAGGGGCTGGGGATTAGGGGCGCAACGGGTGACGCTGCGTCCCAATCCCCAATCCCGATAACCCAATCCCTAAGCAGGCCGCCGGAAGCGCAGCACGAACTGATCGGTGCGGCCGCGAATATCGCCTTCGAACACGCGCAGCGCGCGATCATCAGCGGGATTGCGCAATACTTGGCTTTCGCCATCGAGCACAAAGCCCACCGCAGCCAAATCGCTAATCACCTGGGCGCGGTCGATGCGGTGCAAATCGCTCGTCACCGAAAGCGGGCTGCCATCGGCTGCCGCGTGATCGATGATCACCAACACGCCGCCAGGCTTCAGCGCATTGAACATCTGACGGTTCAGCGCAGGCACGTCTATGGACAACTGCGGCAGATAGAAGTCGTGATAGATCTGCGAAATGAAGATCGCATCAAGCGGCTCACCGGCATTCCAGCCAGCATAACCATCGGTGAGATGCGTGATGTTCGAATACGTCGGCGCAACCGTCGCCATCGGACGCGGACGCTCAGCAGTGCCTGGGCGATCTACGGCATAGAGACGGCCACCATCGCCAGAGGCCACCGCGAACAGCCGCGAATAATAGCCGCCACCTGGGCCGATATCCGCGACGCGCCAACCCGGCTCTACGCCGGTGAACGCCAACACGTCCGCTGGATGCCGCAGCGCATCGCGCTCGCGGTCAGCAGCCGGGCGGCGCGGGTCGACGACTGCAGCCAGCACATGTGGCGATGTCGCCAAAACCGGCGCGGGTTGCGCCAACATGATGCCCGGAACAACGCCGCCCGCGCAGGCGCCGATGAAGAGCACAGGGCCTAAGCCAGTCAGCAATTTCCGCATCGGGTTCTCCCAGGTGTCAGGTTCAGGTGTCGGGTGTCAGATGTCAGGCGCCATTTAGCCCGTTTACGCTTTTGCTGCGAGCGCAATGCGATACTCAGTGCTTCGCTGACACCTGAAACCCGACACCTGACACCTGAATGATCCCCGTCACCGCCTCCCTCGCCCTCGATGAGCGCGACCTTGAAGAGCGCTTCATCCGCGCCTCCGGTCCGGGCGGACAAAACGTCAACAAAGTCTCGTCCGCCGTGGAGCTACGCTTCCGCTTGGGCGGCTTCACCGAACTGCCAGACGACGTGCGCGCGCGCTTCGAGAAACTCGCAGGCCGGCGCCTAACGCTCGACGGCGAGATCGTCATCCGCGCCGACGAACACCGCACCCAAGACCGCAACCGCGCCGAAGCACAGGCGCGCCTCGTAGCGCTGATCAAACAAGCAACCATCCGGCCGAAGCCACGTCACAAAACCAAGATCCCCAAAGCGCAAAAGCTAAAGCGCTTGGAAGGCAAAGTTCATCGTGGAGACCTGAAAGCGCGGCGCGGTAAGGTGCGGGATCACGATTAGCTCCACCCGTCATCCTGGGGCATTCGCTAGAGCGCGAGAGCGCGCAAGCGAATGAGCCCAGGACCCAGGGGCAAACGACGTGCTGGCGGCCCCTGGATCCTGGGCTCTTCGCTGCGCGAAGCCCCAGGATGACGGTTGAACCAACTGAGCAATTTTGACATTCTGTAGCACATGGCGCGCTACGATTTCATCGCCGTCTACATCATGGCCAGCCGTCGCAATGGCACGCTCTATATCGGCGTCACCAGCGATCTCTTGGAGCGCGGTCATCAGCATCGCGAAGGATTAGTCGAAGGCTTCTCACAAAAGTACGGCTGCAAACTTTTGGTTTGGTTCGAGCAACACGAGCAGATGCACACCGCGCTCTCGCGCGAGAAAGAGCTGAAGCTCTGTCGACGCGTTCGCAAATTGGAGCTGATCGAAAAGAACAATCCGCAATGGCGCGATCTGTACGAAGATTTCATCACCCCGCCACCCCTGCCGCCACTCCCGTCATCCTGGGGCTCGGCGTAGCCGAGAGCCCAGGACCCAGGGGCCACAAACCGCGTGCTTGCCCCTGGGTCCTGGGCTCATCCGCCTCCGGCGAATGCCCCAGGATGACGAGAGCTTTATCGCCCGCGTTTAGCAACAGGCGGCGGCGTTAGTTCCAACTGCTCCGGCGGTGCCGGCAAACGCGGCGCCGTTTCGATTTGGGCGGGAGCAGCGATATCGATGCCGGCGTCGCCTGCGCCGAGTTCTTTGAACTTACGCGCTTGCGGCATGACGCGGCTTTCGACCGAACCGAGCAATGCATTGTAACGCGTCACGGTCTGGCCAAGGGAATCGCCGACCTTGCCCATGTGATCGGCCATCACGGCCATCCGCCGATAGAGCTCGCGGCCCAAATCGGCGATTTCTTGCGCGTTTTTTGTGCTTTGCTCTTGGCGCCAGCCGTAAGCGACAGACTTCGCAAGCGCGACCATCGTCGACGGCGTGGTGATGATCACTTTCGATGCGAACGCGTCATCGAACAAGTTCGGATCGCGCTCGGCAGCGGCGGCGAGGAAGTTTTCTCCAGGCACGAACAGCACCACGAAGTCCGCAGTCGCCGGAACGTGTTTCCAATAATCTTTCGAGGCCAGATTTTTGACGTGCGCCTTGAGTTCAGCAGCGTGCTTTTTCAGATGCGTCTCGCGCGCGACATCGTCGGTTGCTTCCATCGCCTCCATGTAGCCCGAGAGCGCGACTTTCGAATCCACGACGATGCAGCGCCCGCCCGGCAGATTGATCACCACGTCAGGCCGCAGACGCGAGCCTTCGCCGTCTGTCGTGCTGACCTGCTCGGTGAAGTCCACGTTCGGCGCGAGCCCTGAGAGTTCAAGCACGTTGCGCAAAGTCTGCTCGCCCCAACGGCCGCGCATTTTGGGCGAAGCTTTCAAAGCCGAGAGCAATTGCGTTGTCGTCTTGTTTGTGGTGCCGACAGCATCGACGATGTGGCGCACTTGCTCACTGATCGCGGATTTATCCGCGAGCCGCGCCTTATCGAGCGCGTCCACCGAAAGCGCCAATTTCGCCAGCTGCTCTTGCGCCGGCGCGAGCACTTCTTTGACGCCGCCTTGAGCAGCTTGCTGATGCTGTTTGAACGTCGCGTCCGCCAGCGCCATGAAATTGGCTTGCGACGATTCCAGCGCCTTGGCCGCGAGCGCAAGGAAGCGCGCCTCCTCGCTCTCGGAACGCTCAGCGCGAGCGGCTTTCGCGGCGGCGAGTTCGCCGGTCAGTTCGGTGTTTTGCTTACGCAAGCTTTCGACCTCGCCGCGCAGGTGGTCGCGGTCGGCGCGGATCGGGTCGACGCCCGCGGAGCGGTAAGCGAAATAGCCAGCAAGGCCAAAACCGGCCAAGGCGGCCAGCATGAAAAGATACGGAAGCGATTCGGTCATGTCGGGAGCTTAGCAGTCTGCCGGACCCAACCCCATGCCCTGCCAGCATAGGGTTGATCTGGCGCATGGGCAAAGCCCCGGTGCAGGCCTAAATCTGGTTCCCATGAACCCGTTCGACTATTTGATCCCGATTGTTCTCGTCGCCGTTTTTCTGGCGCTGCTGTTTGGCATCTACACGATGTTTCGCGGCGGCGAGTTTGGACGGTCCTGGTCGAACAAGGCGATGCGCTTTCGGGTGATCGCGCAATTCGTGGCGATCCTTGTTCTGGTCGGCGCGCTGTGGTGGAAACAGACTTATGGTTAGGCTGGACAAGATCGTCACCAAGGCCGGCGATGGCGGAAAGACGCGGCTTGCGACAGGTGAGCCGGTATCGAAAGCCAGCGCGCGGGTCGAAGCTTATGGCGCGGTGGACGAAGCCAATTCCGCCATCGGCGTGGCGCGGCTGCATACGAGTGCGGACGCTGTGCTCGATCCGATCCTGGAGCGCGTCCAGAACGATCTCTTCGACCTCGGCGCCGATCTCGCCACACCACACGCAGACGATCTGAAGTTCGAGCCGCTGCGTATTCAGGCCAGCCAAACCGATCGGCTGGAGCGCGAAGTCGAAGAGCTAAACGAGAAACTCGCACCGCTTACATCTTTCATTCTGCCTGGCGGTACGCCCGCTGCGGCACACCTGCACGTCGCCCGCGCAATTGCTCGACGGGCGGAGCGCGCGATCGTGGCGTTGCGCGATGTTGATGCGAGCGTCTCTGAGGAAACGGTCAAGTTTGCGAACCGGCTCTCGGACCTGCTCTTCGTCGCCGCGCGCTATGCGAATGACGAGGGCCGCGCTGATTTGTTGTGGAAGCCAGGCGCCAATCGCTGAAATGGAAACGGCCCGCGCTTTCACGCGGGCCGCCTCATTTAGATAGAACCGGTTAGGCCGGCTTGTTTGCGTTCTTGGCGGCGTCTTTGATGTCGCCGACAGTTTCGCGAACTTCGCCCTTTGCCTTATCGAACTTGCCTTCGGCTTCGAGCTTCTCGTTGCCAGTGATCTTACCGGCAGTTTCTTTCAGCGCGCCCGATGCTTTGTCGGCGGCGCTTTTGACGTGTTCGTTGTTCATGAGTTCGCTCCTTTGTTGTATGAGGAGAGAACGTCACGACGGAGTGATAGTTCCGATTACGCGATGTATTGGGCGCCATTCATTGTCAGCGTGGAACCGGTCATGAAACCAGAACCTTCCGATGCAAGAAATGACACAGCGCTAGCGATTTCTTCGGCTTTGCCGAGGCGTCCAACCGGAATGCCCGCGATGATTTTCTTCAGCACTTCTTCCGGCACTGCCGCGACCATGTCGGTGTCGATGTAGCCTGGGCAAACGCAGTTTACTGTGATGCCCTTGCTCGCGCCTTCTTGCGCCAGCGCTTTGGTGAAGCCGATCATGCCAGCTTTCGCGGCGGAGTAATTCACTTGGCCCGCTTGGCCCTTTTGGCCATTGATCGAGCTGATATTGATGATGCGGCCCCATGAGCGCGCGCGCATCCCTTCGATGACTTGGCGCGTCATGTTGAAACAAGAATCCATGTTGACGCGGATCACTTCCGACCATTGCTCATGGCTCATCTTGTGGAAGAAGCCGTCGCGCGTAATGCCGGCATTATTCACCAGCACGTCGATCGGCCCGAGTTCGGCTTCGACCGCTTGCGCCGCTTTCACGCAATCCTCGAACGCGCCGACATTGCCCTTCACCACCATGATGCCGAGTTCGGCGGCGGTCTCGGCTGCAGCGGCGTCATTGCCGGAGTAGCCGGCGGCGACCTTCATGCCATCGGCCTTCAGCCGCGCCGAGATCGCCTTGCCAATACCTCGTGTGCCACCGGTTACAAATGCAACGCGCGTCATGCTCTTCCTCCCGTATTCGTCTGATGCGAATGTTAGCGCGACCCTGGCAAGACTTGCCCGCGCTGGCAACGGCGGCCCTCTAAAAATCGACGCGGGATCGGCTTTCCGCGAACGTTAGGCTGGCGCCAGCGCCGCACACATGCTCACCTATGCGCATGACCGATCTCGCCGAACGCCGCCTGCAAACCGTCCGCGACCACATGCGGCTCGAAATCACCCATGAGTGGGACGCAGTGCTCGCGACGTTTGAACACCCCCGCTACGAAATGTACGGCGGCGGCCAGGTGTTCGACGGCGAAGCCGCCGTGCGCGCCTATTTCGCCGCCTCGCGCACGCCCTTCCCCGACCAAGGCAACGAGATCATCGCCATCTCGCACGCCGACAACACCGTGCTGGTCGAGTTCTGGCTGACGGGCACACACTCGGGACCGCTGAAGATAGGCAGCCGAACCATCGAACCGACAGGCAAGAGCTTCCGCATGCGCATGGCCGCGAGCTTCGAGTTCGTACCGGGCAGCGACAAGATTAAGTGCGAGCGGCCGTACTTCGATCAGAGCGCGGTGCTGCGGGAGTTGGGGATCGCTTAAGAACGATCGAACAGCGGGCCGGACTTAAGCGCCAGGAAAAGCGCCATGCCAATCGCTGGCCACTGCACCCACCAGCCTTCACCGCTCATCAGATCCATCACAAATAGCGCGACCAAGATTGTGCACACACGGGCAACGTGGCCAAAGAACTCCGCTTTGCCTTCACGCGGCGCGCCCGCACGAACAGCGCGCGCTTTGCCTGCGCCCCCTTCCGCGCCGCCAACGCTATAAACGGCAACGCTCTCGCTGAAGTTCTTCGGCGTTCTCTCGCCCAAATATGCAAAGCCCACAGAGAGCTTTTTCTGCACTTGATCATAGACCTGCTGCGAAATCAGAATGCCGCCTGGCTCGGCCATGCTTTGCAGGCGCGCGGCGAGATTGACGCCTTCGCCCAAAAGATCATCGCCATCGACGATGACGTCGCCGAGGTGCACGCCGATGCGGAAGCGTAAGCCACTGTGCGCCTCCGTGCCGAGTTCGCGCTGCACTTCGATCGCGCACTGTACTGCTTCGACGACAGACGGAAACTCCGCGATCAGGCCGTCGCCGGCCGTATTGGCGATGCGGCCGTGGTGGCGCGTGATGAATTGCTGGAACACCGTCCGCGACGCACGCAACGCTTCCAGCGTCCGCACCTCGTTAGCCTCCATGCTGCCGCTATAGCCGGCGGCGTCAGCGGCGAGGATGGTGGTGAGTTTGCGTTGGACTTGGGACATGTCGCTTTGGGCTTAGCGCGCGGCGCTCCTATTCGGAAGCCGCCACAGGGAGCCGAATCCCGTAAAGACTAGTCCAAGTGTCCGTCCCCGAGCACGGAAAGCGCGCGCCGTTTCTGAACACGGCTTGCCGCAGAGCGAGACCGGCGGCAGGCGCCAGCGACGCCAGGTGGGCGCGAACGCTCTCCTCGTCCGCCATCGAGACACTGATCGGCCCGCCGCGCGACATTTCCCATGAACCAGCATAGACAACATCGCCAGCGGCCACATCGAACGCGGGTGCGCCAATGCAGAAATCAACCACCCGCGTCAAATCCAGATACCTCCAAAGCACGTACCGGCCGGGCGGCGCCTGAAACACCTGAATGCGCGCGGCAACACCGCGTCTGCGTTCGCCAAGATGCATGAAGACCGGCACGTCGCGGATCAACGGCGCATTGCCGGTCTCCGGATCAATTTGCATGAACGCCAACGCGCCGACGCCGGAACTTCTCTCTTGGCCGTTCGCGTCGGCCGTGCGGACGACGATCGTCGCGAGGGTCGGATCAAGCACGCCCCCTGCTTCAATCTCGCGGATGCCATGCTGCACAAAAAATTGCGGCGCCTCCCACGCCTGAAGATACGGAAAGCGCTGAGTGGGCAGCGTAGCGTTTAGGTCCTCTGCCGCTTGCAGCGTGACGCTTGCGCTGAGAAATTCGTTGCGCCACTGCGACGCCAGCACGCCCTCTGGCGGCTGTTCGGCCGAAATGTACGATTCAAGCAGATCATCACCGCCATCGGCAACGCGCCGCGTAAACTCACGCTGATCGCCAGGCCGGATTTCAAAACGCCGATAGCCTAGAACAATCATGCAATTGTTGCGGCGCGCTGCGTCTTGCCCCGGCGCCATTGCGGCGCGAAACACGCCAGTGACCAATCCCCCGCCGTAAGCACCGGCGCCGGGCGCCGCACGGCTTGTCAGATTCGCGCAGAGCACTTCATCGTCTAGGTACTGCTGCAGCGGGACACTTGGCTTATTGTAGAACCAAGCGAGGTCGCCACCATCTAGATCACGGGCGCGCAAAGGCTGCGCATTCGCTTGCGACAAAAATAGCGATGCGGCGATGCAAGCCAAAGCGATCAGGACTGAATTGCTGCGCTGCATCACCTTAGATCCATACTGGGTGCACGCGAGCCTAACGCGGTGCGGGCCAGACCGCCAGAACTAGGCGGCGCGCAAAATCTTTTCCATCGGCCGCCCCTTTGCCAGTTCATCGATCAGCTTATCGAGGTAGCGGATTTCGCGCATCAGCGGATCCTCGATCTCTTCGATGCGGACGCCGCAGATGACGCCGGTGATCAGCGCGCGCGACGGATTGAGCTTTGGCGCGCTGGCGAAGAAATCTTCAAACGTGGTTTTCTTCTTGAGATGCGCATCGAGCTTCGCCTGCGTATAGCCAGTTAGCCACCGCACGATCTCATCGACCTCAGCCTGCGTGCGCCCCTTCTTCTCCGCCTTCGTGATGTAGTGCGGGTAAACGCTGGCGAAGCTCATGGAATAGATGCGGTGTGGCTTGGGCCCCGCAGCCTCTTTTGCAGGCGCAGCCTTCTTTGTTGGCGCAGACTTTTTCTTTGCAACTTTCGCCGTCATGTACGCCCCCTCACAAGCCTATCGCAGCACATGGATGTTACGCAGCCAACTAACGACCATGCCGGGCCACTCCGTGGTGATCGGGTCGGACGTGGGCCGTAAGCCAAACGCGTGACACCCGCCGGCGAAGAAACGCATGTCGACTGGTACGCCAAGCTCGCTCAACGCCAGGCCGTACGCCATCGAATGCTGAACCTCATCAACCGGATCGTTCATCGCGTGGATCAGAAGCGTCGGCGGCGCGTCCGCGCGCACTTCAATCCATGGGGCAAGGCGCAGGAGGTTTGGCTGCGCGCGCCTGTCCCAGAGCCGTCCGGGGTATGCCAGGATCGCAAAATTAGGCCGCGACTGCGCGTCGTCAGCGTCATCCACCCGATCATAGGTGCGCACTTCCGCATTGCTGAGCAAAGCCGTCAGGTGCCCGCCAGCGGAAAAACCGATCACGCCGATCCTCTCAGGATCGATGTTGTACGTAGCGGCGTTGTGGCGGAGCAGGCTCATCGCCCGTTGCGCGTCCTGGAGAGGAAGTAGCGGCTCCGGCGGTTGCCGAACCCCATTAGCGTCGCGACGCCAAATCACGGGTGTTCGATACTTCAACACGATGCAGGTCACGCCTTGCGCCGTGATCCATTCGCAGATCTCCGTGCCTTCGAGATCCATGGCGACGGCCGCATAGCCGCCGCCCGGCAACACCAACATCGCCGCACGACTGTTCGCGCCTTGCGGCGTATAGATGGTCATTGTCGGGTGCGAAATATACGTCGCCCAATTCCAGGTCCGGCCAGCGACAAGCGGCGAGCCGTTGCCCACCCATTCAACATTGCCGCCAGTGTCCGGCAACTGAATGGCGTGACCATCTGGCCAAATTGGAATCTGATTGCCGCCCGGCCCTGGCTGCCACACGCCCGGCCCTTCGACTTTTTCAATCTCCGTCCGCGCGCAGTCATCCGTCTGCGTCTGGGCTGCGGCGAGATCACCCCAAGCCAAGGCCAGCAGCGCGAACAATGGCGCGTAGATAACTCGCTTCACTTGCCGCTCCAGGATTCGAAGCCTCTTGCGCCGAGCTTATCGAGCGTTGATCGAGGCCGCCAGTTGCATAGGCTTGCTTGCGCAGCGGCTCTTCCTGTTAGCTAGGGCATGGCCGTTTCTGCTGAGGAGATTCGTCGCGCGTTTCGCGAAAAGATCAAAACGCTCACCTGCCCGCATTGCGACACGACCTACACGGATTTCGCCTGCGATTGGAGCGAAGCCTGGTCCGAGGGACGACGCGAAGCGATCCGCGAGTTGGGTTATGACGAGCGCGATGGGCCGATCAAACTCAAGTGCGAACTCTGCGGCGGCGTGGCATTGACGGATGTGTTTCTGACGCCACCAAAGGCGGTGTGACTTCGCAAAAAAGCGAAGCCTCTTCTCCGGAACCATGACGGAGTGCTGGCGACGGCGCCTGCTAATTTGTGGGATAGAGAGCCATTATTGACGCTGTTAGCGACCAATCGTCATCTTCTTCCATCTGAAAATCCCAAGACCGCACCCAATTTTTCGTGCCAATCTTGGCCTGCAAAATATCGTTCACGATCTCGGGGTCATGAACACGATACATGAGTTCACGTTGGCCATTCCAAGTGCTGCGCGCAAAATAAAGAACGTTCGGCGCACCAAACTCCGTCCGCGCGGCGCTCAGTGCGTCTTCGATCTCGTTGCCCACGGCATTGAGAACTTCTTGCTCTTGCGGGTCAGGCATGCCGCGCTCAGCGAGACCCACGGCGACTATGATAACGCTTAGGTGCCATGGAAAAATGACGCGATGCTCGAAGTCTCGCAATCCGTCATTCACCATCAGCACTTCCGGCAAGCCCTGCCGGGTGATGTTGAACAAGGTCCATTTGTCTTCAGATGGTAGGTCCAACGAAACCTTATCACCCGGTTTCACGTCAGCGCTCCACGCAAACCGCAATCCCCATGCCGCCGCCGATGCAGAGCGTGGCCAAGCCTTTGCTCTTCCCACGCCGTTGCAGCTCATAAAGCAGCGTCGTCAGCACGCGCGCGCCGCTGGCGCCGATCGGGTGGCCGATGGCGATGGCGCCGCCGTTGACGTTCACGATGTCGTTATCCCAGCCCATGTCTTTGTTCACCGCGCAAGCTTGCGCCGCGAACGCTTCGTTGGACTCGACCAGATCGAGATCGGAAACCTTCCAGCCGGCGCGCTCAAGCGCAGCCTTCGAGGACGGGATCGGGCCCGTGCCCATCACGCTCGGATCAACACCGCGCGAGGCCCATGAGGCGATGCGTGCGAGCGGCGTCAGGCCACGCGCTTTGGCTTCATCGGCCGTCATCAGCACAAGTGCTGCTGCGCCGTCGTTGAGACCGGAGGCGTTGGCGGCGGTGACGGTGCCGTCTTTCTTGAACGCAGCGCGCAAGCCTGCTGCGCCTTCGACGGTTGCGTCGTGTTTGATGTACTCGTCGTTCTCGACGACCGTGTCGCCCTTGCGGCCCTTCACGGTGACGGCGACGATCTCGTCCTTGAACTTGCCGGCCTTCTGCGCAGCACTCGCCTTCTGCTGCGAGAGCGTCGCGAACTGATCTTGCTGCTCGCGCGTGATCTGCCACTTCTCGGCGACGTTCTCGGCGGTGATGCCCATGTGATATTGATTGAAGACGTCAGTCAGGCCGTCCTTGATCATCGTGTCGGTGAACGAGAGATCGCCCATCTTCTGGCCGGCGCGCAGGTGCGCGGCGTGGGGGCTGAGGCTCATGCTCTCCTGCCCGCCCGCGACGATCACCTTCGCATCGCCTGCCTTCAGCTGCTGGTAGCCGACGACCACGGCGCGAAGGCCGGAGCCGCAAACTTGGTTCAGCGACCAAGCCGGACTGTCATCGGAGACGCCGGCAGCGCGCGAGGCTTGCCGTGCGGGGTTCATGCCCTGATTGGCGGTCAGCACTTGGCCGAGCACCACTTCTGACACGTCTTTCGGGTCGACATTGGCGCGCTGCAGCGCGGCTGTGATCGCTGTCGCGCCGAGCGTGTGGGCGGGCACTGCAGCAAAGCTGCCATTGAATGAGCCGACCGGGGTGCGGGCGGCGGAAACGATGACGATGTCGGTCATGGGATGCGCTCCGAAAGCTGCAAGGCGTTGGAGAAAAAGAGGTCTTAAGACCCCCTATCGCACGAGGGCGGCGCCAAATCCAAGCCAACCCGTCGCATTCAGCAGACCAAAACCGCTGTCTTGTCTTGCATTGCACCCAAGGACGCGGGATTCTCTCATCATAGCCCGCCTTCGCGGGCGCAATAGATCAGGGCGTTAGCGCGGAAGCGCGGACCGCCCCAACCAAGAAGGACAACATCGTGGCGGATGCGAACGGCCAGGCAGCGGGGGACGCTGGCGGCGCCGAGCCTCAGGGCGAAGCAGTCGTAATCAAGAAATACGCGAACCGGCGGCTCTATAACACGGCGGCCTCGTCCTATGTGACGCTCGACAATCTCTCCGAGATGGTCCGCGAGGGCGTCGACTTCATCGTGCTCGACGCCAAGAGCGGCGACGACATCACCCGCTCGGTGCTGACGCAGATCATCTTCGACCAGGAGAGCAAGGGCCAGAGCATGTTGCCGGTGCAGTTCTTGCGCCGCCTCATCCGCATCTATGGCGACCAGATGCAAGGCTTCCTGCCGCCCTACCTCGAAATGAGCATGGAGAGCTTCTCGAAGGCGCAAGACAAAATGCGCGAAAACATGTCGCGCGCGTTCGGCGCGTCGACGCCGATGGCTGCGTTCGAAGAACAAGCGCAACGCAACATGGCGACCTTCCAGCAAGCGCTACAAGCCTGGGCGCCGTTCACCGCCACCGGCATGGCGTTTCCATCGACCTTCCCTGGCATGCCGGGCACGCCTGCCGCCAAGGCGTCAGCCGACGACGAAGACAAAGACGAACAACTCGCCCTGCTGCGTCAGCAAATGGAAGCGATGCAAAAGCAACTCGACGCGATGGCGAAGCGGTGATTTGTCCTCTCCCCTTGTGGGAGAGGACAGCGTTTGCGTGAGCAAACGCAGGTGAGGGTACCGGCGCCGAGGCTTGAAGCATTGGCGCCAGCACCCCTCATCTGACCTTCGCTGCGCTTCGGTCTGTCTTCCCCCACAAGGGGGGAAGACCAACGCTACACCTGCACCGTCACCCACAGAAACGTCGCCGGACACGACGTGACATCGTCCCACCCGCTCTTGTTCTGCGTCGCAAACAGCGCCTCTAGCTCTTCGCGCAGCGCCTCCTGCTTGCCGTTCTGCTCAGCCGCCGCGAACGCGTTCATGGTCGGGCCGTAGAAGCGGCGGAAGGTGTCGACGAAAGCGCTCGGGCTTCCCGGATAATTGAAAGTGTAGGTGTCGCGCAGAAACGAGATGGTTTCGCGCGCCACGCCTGCGCCAACGAAACGCTCAGCCACGTGATCTTCCGAGCCCCACAACATTGGGCTGATGAAGCCTTCGGGTGGTGGTGGCGTGTAAGCGGCACTGATCTTCAGGATCGATGCAACGAGCGTCGGATCGTTCGGAATCCAGTTGCCCATCACGATACGACCACCGGGCTTCGTCACCCGCACCATCTCTTTCGCCACATCATGCGGCTTCGGCGCAAACATCGCGCCGAAGATACTGACGACGAGATCGAACTGATCGTCGGCTAGCCCTTCCAAATTGCAGGCGTCGCCTTCCTGAAAGCGCAGGTTCTTCAGTCCCGCCTCCTCCGCGCGCTTATTGCCGGCGGCGACCAGATTGGCGGCAATGTCGACACCCAGCACGTCAGCGCCGCGCTGCGCGGAGGGCAGCGCAGTCGTGCCGTCGCCGCAGCCGAGATCGAGCACCTTCATGCCGGGCTTCACACCGATGCTCTCAATCAAAGCGTCACCGCTCTCGCGCATGGTGGCTGCTAAACGAGTGAAGTCGCCCTTTTCCCAGAGCGCTTTATTCGGATTCATGGCGTCACCTTCTTTGCTAGCTCGGAGAATGGGCCGTTGCGTCTTTGCATGCAGTGACCGTCGGCACGCTTCCACCATCGTCATCCTGGGGCTTCGCGGCACCCGAAGAGCCCAGGACCCAGGGGCAAACGACGAGCTGGTAGCCCCTGGGTCCTGGGCTCGCACTTCGTGCGCCCCAGGATGACGGGAATCAATTCCAATGCGGCGGCTTCCGCGCCGCCCACGGCAGTTCTTTCTCCAACTGCCCAGCCAAGCGAAACAGCGTCGCTTCATCGCCGTAGCGACCGGTAAACATCATGCCGATCGGCAGGTTGCTCTCGCTGTGCTGGAGCGGCAGCGAAAGCGAGGGCTGCCCCGTCATGTTGAATGGCGGCGTGAAGCCGTAGGTTTGCGCTTGGCGGCGGTCGAACTCTTTGAGGTCATCCATCAGCGTATCGAGAAAATCGACACGCGGCACGTTGGTGTTGAGCACCGGCGTCAACCACACGTCCCAGGTTTCGAACTTCGCCAATATCTCACGGTTCATCAGCCGCAATTGCTGCCAAGCCCAGCCCGCGTCTTGCGCCGTTAGCTTCTTGCCCGCCTCGTAACCGCGACGCGCCAAGCCTTCGATGTCATCGCCAGGCTCACGGCCCTTGATCTCGATCCAGCGTTTGATGCCGGCCGAGAAGTTTGCCGCCGAGACGATCGCTTGCGCGCGATAGAGCGTGCGATAATCGATTCCGAGGCCCTCCTCGCGCACATCGTGGCCAAGCGCTTTAAGCATTTCCGCCGTGCGCTCTAAGCTCGCGCGGATTTCCGGATCAATCGGCTTGCCGTTCGGCGTTTCACTTGAAAACGCGATGCGTAACTTGCCTGGCGTGCGCGAGACCTCTTCGAGATACGGCCGCTCTTTCGCAGGATACGCAAACGGGCTGCCGGGTTCGGGATAGCCGGTTGCATCCAGCATCGCTGCGCTATCGCGCACCGTCCGCGAGACGACGTGATCAACGCTAAAGCCAATCGCGCGATCGGCATCGTGTTGGCCGTTTGGATTGCGGTCGCGCGTGGTCTTCATGCCGACAAGCCCGCAGCACGCGGCAGGGATGCGGATCGAGCCCAAACCGTCGCTCGCATGCGCCAGCGGAACCATGCCGCTCGCGACTGCAGACGCAGCGCCGCCAGACGAGCCGCCAGAAATGTGATCCGGATTCCACGGATTGCGGCACGGCCCCAAGCGCGCCGATGTGGTCACGCCCGGTATGCCGAACTCCGGCGTATTGGTTTTGCCCGCGAGCACGGCACCGCTGGCGCGATAGCGCTTGATCAGCTCGCTGTCGGACTCATCGGCGTCAACACACGCAAAGCGGCTGCCCGACGTGCGCGGCCAGCCCTTAACCCTGACGCCCAAATCTTTGATCAAAAACGGCACGCCTGCGAAGGCGCCCTCACCTGAGCCGCCCTCCGCCGTCTCGCGCGCTTCATCATAAGCTTTGTGAACGACGGCATTTAGCACGCCGTTATGGCGCTCTATGCGCTCGATCGCGGCGTCCAATACTTCAAGCGGCGTCAGCTCTTTTTTGCGCACAAGCTCGGCGAGGCCCAGGCCGTCATAATCGGCGTACTCAGCAAAGCTCATCGCGCATATCTCCCGGTTTTGTTGCGGCGGAGGTTAAGCGGTTAATTTCCGTTTGGCACGCGCGATGCAGCGCGGCCGCCATGGGTGATGGCGCGATCCCACTCCGTTACGTTGAGGAACCCGGCGATAGCCGCCGCGGTGACCGCCGAACCTCGGACCGCCGCGCCCCCCGCCGCTTTCTCGATCCGCTGTTCGCAGCCACGCTCGTAAACCAAGTTGCGCCAGCTGAGACGAAGTATGCGCACCGGTACGAGACGAGGGCGCGCGCTATCCGTTCGGGGATCGCGTTTGATCTAAAGGCTTAACCCGCAGCGCGCTTCTTCGACTGCGCTTCGAACTCCGCGAGCCAGCTATCGATCGCATCCAATCGCGCTTCGATGCTCTCAATACGATCGCCGGTTTCGGCATCAGGTGGCGGCGCTGCACGGGCGGCAATGCCGCTCTTCAGCGTGACTTCAACGAGATCGGCCTGCAACACGCGCGCGAAGGTCGCCAATTCTTCGCTCGTCGGCGCACGCTCATTGGTGAAGACCACATGGAGATCGGCCCGCTCTAGCCCCGCGGCTATGGCTAACGCCGCGCGGTCGAGGCCGCGTTCTGCAAGTTTGACGTCAAACCAGTCGGCGTCGAAGAAGAGCGACATGTCCATACCTTCACCACGAGCCCCCACGCGCGCCCGAGCGACCGGCGCCGTTCATGCAGAACCGCGCCCATCATGTCCGCCATCTTTCCCCGATTCGGCCGCTGGCTCGACTTCGCAATTGCCTTGGCGTTGGGGGTTTGGTGCCTGTGAGCTTCGGGATTGGCTAAAAGAAAAGGGCGCAGCTTTTTCAGCCGCGCCCAATCCCTCATCCCGAGAACCTAATCCCGAAAATTACTGTCCGGCGAACTCGACGTCGCGACGCGCCGAGATGATCGTCACAACCACACCTGCGAGCACGTCCAGCAGCGCCATCACGAGGATGACGAAGAAGACGCTGGTGGCGAACGCCGGGTGGAGCAGGAACTCGACCAAGCAAATGATGAAAACCAGCATCGAAAGCGCGTGATTGAAGATCGCTGACGAACCGGTCGAGGTTGATTTCAGAAGCTCAACGAAGAGCAGAATGAGTGCGAGCAGCACCATCACGTCGCCGAACGAGATCGTCCATTCAGCGCCCGACGCCATCGGAACGCGCACCCAGACGTCAGCGAGATGTTGGCGCACCGATGCGCCGCCTTCGCTCGACGCCGCCGTCGCCCCGAATGCCCAGATATTATAGGTCAGGACCGGGATCAGGATCAGCGGAAAAACGTTGAAAATGGCCCCCATGGGACTCCCCTGCTGTTGCGTGCGTGACTGACGCCCCCGCGTCGATGCTGCATGAAGCGCCATGCGCTCGCCCGGATCTGCACGATTGCTCATAGCTCGTCTGTGCCTCCCGGTAACCGCGCTCGGCTCCTGAGCCACATTACCCCCCAAAGGTCGGTCATGTTGGCGGCCAGGCGGCCAAGGTTGGTATATTTCGAGCGTCCAACGCTTCGCTGACGATGATTAACCTCCAAAAACTCCACTGCATAGCCTTCGCGCAGCATCAGTGCGGCCATGAAACGGTGCATGTGGTCAAAGTACGGGATCCGCAAAAAAGCCTCGCGTTTGAAGACCTTGATGCCTGAACCGCTATCGTCGGCGCCGTCTTTGAGGGCGGCTTTGCGGATGTTGTTGGCGATGCGAGAGGCGGTGCGTTTGCTCCAATTGTCCTGCCGCTTGGTCCGTTTGCCCGCCACCATGCCCAAATCGGGCGGCGCTTCGGGGCTGGCGATGCGCGCCAACAGGCGCGGCAGATCGGCCGGATCGTTCTGGCCGTCGCCATCGAGCGTGCCCACGATCGGCGCCCGCGCCGCCAGTACGCCCGTACGCACAGCCCGGCTCTGACCCGCATTCTTGCGGTGTCCAACGATGCGCAGAGTCGGCAATTCAGCTTTCAAAGCCGCCAATTCGGCCCGCGTGTCATCGCGGCTGGCGTCATCGACGAAGATCATTTCGTAGGAGCGGCCATCGAGCACGCCAGCGATCTCGCGGGCGAGGTTGGCGGCGTTGCCCTGCTCATCATGCACCGGCACGACGACGCTAAACTCGATGGTTTCGGCCAAGTCTTTGGTCTCTTTCAGTTCGCGGCGGCTCTCTTAGCGGTTCGAGGGTCTAGAGGCGAGGGCGCCCATCCTGCAAGGCGACTGCACTTTCGCCCCCAAATCCCGCTATCACCCCGATTCTCGTGCAATCGCCCGTCTCCCCCGCCCTCTATGACCAGTTCGCGCGCGGCTGGCGCGGCTATGTGCTGATCGCGCTGCTGGCATTTCTAGCGGCGCAGTTCGGCGCTGGCCGGGTGCAGGTGATGGACGCCGACGAGGCGCGCTTTGCGCAAGCGACGCGTCAGATGGTCGAGACCGACGATTACGTCCGCATTCGCGTTCAAGACGCCGAGCGCAACCGCAAGCCCATTGGCGTCCACTGGCTGCAAGCCGCGGCTGTGCAAGCCGCAGAGCCCTTCACCGGAAGGCTCAACGCGATCTGGCCCTATCGTTTGCCGTCCGCGCTTGGCTTTATGCTCGCAGCTCTAGCGACGCTGTGGGCGGGCAAAAGATTGCTCGGCGCGCGCGCGGGCTTCTTTGGCGCGGCACTCTTTTCCGTCGGCATGCTCGCGAGCTTTGAAGGCATGACCGCGAAGACCGACGCGCTGATGCTCGGCTTCACCACGCTAGCGCTGGCGGCTTTGGTGCATTTGCGACTGGCGCCCGCGCGACCAAGGCTGCTCGCCCTGCTCATCTGGTTCGCCATCGGTTGCGGCGTCCTGATCAAAGGACCGGTGACGCCGCTTGTTGTCGCGCTCACACTTGCAGCACTCGCACTTTGGGAAAAACGCGCGGCCTGGATGAAGCCGCTGCTGTGGTGGCCGGGGCCGATCCTTGCGCTTGCGATCGTCGCGCCGTGGTCGATTGCGATCGCGATGGAAACCGGCGGGCGCTTTTTCACCGACATGATCTTCGGCGACGTCGCGCCGAAACTGATCAGCGGCCAAGAAGGCCATTTCGCACTGCCCGGCTACCACCTGTTTCTGCTGCCGCTGCTCATCTTCCCCGCGACCTACGCATTGCCCGCTGCGGCGCGCTTGGTTTGGGGGACCATCAAAGCCCCGCGCGCCGACGATGCACACGCGCCTCTTCGCTTCCTGATCGCCTGGGCGCTGCCGACCATCCTCTTCTTCGAACTCGCGCCTACAAAGCTCGCGCACTACGCGCTTCCAGCTTATCCAGCGGTAGCTCTGCTCTGCGGCGCTGGCCTCGAGGCGATGCTTGGCCGACCTTGGCGGACCGCGCATCCGATTGGCGTGGCGCTCTTTGCCGTAGCAGGCGCCGTCATCGTCGCAATCATGTCGGTGAGCGCAACATTCATGTTTGGCGATTTCAACGCCGATCTTCGCCGCGCGATCACGACCGCTTTGATTGGCGTGGCCGTGGTCGGCGCGGCCGTCGCCGGGCTGATCATGCTGCGCAGGCCAGCCGCGCGCGTCGCCGTGTTAGTCGTGTGTGCGCTTACGCTCTCGTTCAGCTTGCGCGAACGCATCTTGCCCGAAGCGCGCGCGATCAATGTGTCAACGCAAGCGCTCGCCGCCCTCACCCGCGCACGCCTGACGCCGCGCGCCAATCGTCCGCTTTGGGTCGTCGGCTACAGCGAGGTGAGCCTCGTCTTCCTAACCCGCACCGACATCCGCCTCGTTAGCGCCCGCGAAGCCGGTGCGCTGGCTGAGCCGGGCGATGGACTGATCATCGAAGGCCGCGCGCTGCAAGATGTTGCGGCTGAGCTCGCTGTGCGCGGCTACGCGTTCACACCGGCAGAGCCTGCTGTGCGCGGCTATGCGCTCGGACGCGGCGAGCGCGTTGCGCTTTTTGTTGGCAGACTTACGCCTATCGGCGCTGCGGCGGACGCCCCGCCACAAAATCCTTGAAGCCAACGAGCACGCCAAGTGCTGGCGTTGCGATCGCGGCGAAAGCCTTCTGGAACGGCGTTCTCGCGCTCTTGCTCACAAACCGCGCCAAGCCTTGCACATGCTTGCGCCCGCGCTGCGGACGCGCCAGCTGCACGCCTGCCGCATCCGGCTGAAACAGCACGCTGCCGCCTGCATCGGCCGCACGGCGGCACAGATCGAGATCGGCGGCCGATGTTGCAAAGCCTTCGTCGAAACCGCCCAAAGCTTCGAAATCGCCACGCGGCATCAACATGAACGCGCCAGACACCGCAGCCACATTCGATGCCTCGGGATCAGCGCCGGTCAGTTTCTGCTTGCGCGGCGCAGCCGCCCAATCGAGCGCGACCGCAATCGCCGACCACGCATTAAGCGAGCCCGCGCGCACCACGCTCTGTTCGCGGCCCTCGCCGTCCGTCAGGCGTCCGCCAACGATCCAGGGCGCCTTAGCGCTACCGCCAGCCGCCGCCATCCTCGCAACTGCACCGCGCCGCAGCACCACGTCCGGCGCCAAAAACAAAAGCCAACGGCCAAGCGCATATTGCGCGCCGAGATTAGCGGCAGCCGCACTGGACTCATCAGCACGCGCCATCAGCACTTTCACGTCGCGCCGATCGGCTTGCAACGCGCGCAGCGCGGCTGAAACTTCCGGCGCGTTGCCGTGATCGACGATGACGAGATCATCAATCCATGGCTCAGCCAGAGCACTGCGCAAGCTCAGATCAAGCGGCGCAAAATTAGACTGATGCGGACGCACATCGCGCACTACCACGACAGCCGAAACGCGCGGTGCAAGACCACTCGCCGCCGTCCGTTCGCGTGATGGAAACTTGTCCAAAGCAGACCTACTCCAAGTGCCGACACTGACAATAAACTGACGCGCCGTCTTTAGAACGTCCAGTTGCGTACCGAACAATACGCAATCTGCGTCACTTCCATGTGGCGTGTCCTGCTCCAACTGCAAGAATTTAGATTAGAGCGATACCGCGTGTCCGAATCCAGGCAGCCCCTACGTTACATTGGAGCGCGCGCACGTGGACCCACGACAATTAGAACTCGTTCAAGAGTCTTTCGCGCGTGCGATCCGCTTTCGGCCGGAACTGACGATCACCTTCTACTCAGAACTATTCGCAATCGACCCAAGCTTGCGGTCCATGTTCAAAGGCGATCTGATCCTGCAGCGGCAAAAACTCGGCGAGATGCTTGCGCAAGTCGTTGATGGCCTAAAGGCGCCCGAAACAATATTGCCGCTCGTCCACGACCTCGCAGTGCGTCACGTCGCCTACGGCGTCGAGGAACGGCATTATGCGATGGTCGGCACAGCTTTGTTGCGCGCGCTGAAGCACGAACTCGGCGCAGCGTTTACGCCGGAGGTGCGCGAAGCTTGGGTGTCGGCCTACCAATGGCTGACCGACGAAATGCTCCAAGCCTTGAGAAACGCACCTCCAGCGCTTGCGCGCTAGCGCTTCAAGTCCGGCGGCGTCGCGTCGCGCGTGAGCGTTTCCACTGCCGCCGCCAGTTCCACAACGTCCTGCGCATCGCTACCGAACCGGCGCAGCGCCAATTTGCGCTCCTCCGCTTCCTTGCGACCAACCACGGCGATCACCGGGACCTTCTGCAACGAGTGCTCGCGGATTTTGTAGCCGACCTTCTCGTTGCGCAGATCGAGTTCGACGCGGAGACCCGCCTTGCGCATTTCGTCAGCCACTCCACGCGCGTAGCCATCGGCTTCTTGCGTAATCGTCGCGACGACGACTTGCACAGGCGCTAGCCACATCGGGAAAGCGCCTGCAACGTTCTCGATCAAGATGCCGATAAAGCGCTCGAGCGATCCGAGGATCGCGCGGTGCAGCATCACTGGCCGATGCTTGGCCCCATCTTCACCGACATATTCGGCCTCGAGGCGATCCGGCAGCTGATAGTCCAGCTGAATCGTACCAATCGTCCATTCGCGGCCAATCGCATCTTTCACCGAGAAATCGAGCTTCGGCGCATAGAACGCGCCGTCGCCTTCCGCGATCACCGGCTCAACACCCGCCGCACGCGCGGCGTTCAGCATTTGCGCTTCGGCCTTATCCCAGAACTCATCTGAACCAACGCGCATTTCCGGACGCGTGGCCAGCGCGATCTTGTCGCTCACCATGCCGAAATCGGCGTGGATGGATTTCGCCAGTTGGATAAAGCGCGTCGTCTCTTCTTCGATCTGGTCTTCGCGGCAGAAGATGTGCGCATCGTCTTGCGTGAACGCACGCACGCGCATCAAGCCGTGCAACGACCCCGACGGCTCGTAGCGGTGACACGCGCCGAACTCGGCCATGCGCAACGGCAAGTCGCGATAGCTCTTCTGCCCGAACTTGAAGATCTGCACGTGACCGGGGCAGTTCATAGGCTTCAGCGACAGCGTTTCGCCTTCCACCGTCTCGCAGACGAACATGTTCGGCCGGTACTTGTCCCAGTGCCCTGACTTTTCCCAGAACACGCGGTCAAGCACTTGCGGCGTGCGCACTTCAACATAGCCCGCCGCATCGAGGCGACGGCGCATGTAGGCTTCGATCGTGCGCCACAGCATCAGGCCCTTTTCGTGCCAGAACACCATGCCGCGTCCCTCTTCCTGCATGTGGAAGAGGTCCATCTGACGGCCGAGCTTACGGTGATCGCGCTTTTCGGCTTCTTCGAGACGATGCAAATGTTCTTCGAGTTGTTTCTCGTCAGCCCAGGCCGTGCCGTAAATGCGTTGCAGCTGCTGATTATTCTGATCGCCACGCCAATAGGCGCCCGCGAGCTTCATCAGCTTGAAGGCTTTGCCCAGCTTGCCCGTTGAGGGCAGATGCGGCCCACGGCAGAGATCGCCCCATTTGTCGCCATGCGAATAGATCGTGATCGCGTCGCCAGGCTTGATCACCTCATCGATCGTCTCGGCTTTGTAGATTTCGCCGATCGATTTGAAGTGCGCGATCGCGGCGTCTTTCTCCCAGACCTTGCGAATGATCGGCAGATCGGCGTCGACGATCTCCTTCATGCGCTTTTCGATCTTTTCGAAATCGTCCGTCGAGAACGGCTCGTCGCGCGCGAAGTCGTAATAGAAGCCGTCCTCCGTCACCGGGCCGAACGTGACCTGCGTGCCGGGGAAAAGCTCCTGCACCGCCTGCGCCAAAACGTGCGCCGCATCGTGGCGCAGCACTTCGAGGCCATCGGCGCTATCGCGCATAACGAGTTCGAACTTGCCACCGCCTTCCAGCGGCCGCGTCAAATCCCACCAAGCGCCGTCGATCTTCGCCGCGACGACCTTCTTGGCCAGCGACTTTGAAATGCCTTCAGCAACCGCGAGCGGCGTTACGCCATCATCGTAACTACGCTCGGCGCCATCGGGAAATTTGAGTGAAATGCTCATGGTTTGCTCTTATTCGGTTCAAGCGCAGGACTAACTGCTCCTCCGTTTACGGGGGAGCTGTCAGCACGCGCAGCGTGATGACTGAGGGGGCGAGCGCTAGCGTTAGACAGACTTACCCCCTCCGGCTCGCTTCGCTCGCCACCTCCCCCGCAAGCGGGTGAGGAGTGTTCCGGCGACGGCGGCGCGCGATAGCCGCCCTTCCAGTCGCCGTATATCCAAGGCCGCCACCACGCGTCCTTAGCGATCTCGCGCGGCGCAGGGTCCCAGCCGTGTCCGCCCCAGGGCGAGCACCGGCAGATGCGCGCGCCCGTCATCCACGTGCCCGCCCAGGCGCCGTGCATGCGGATCGCATCGGCGGAATAGGACGAACACGTTGGCAGATAGCGGCAACCGCGCCCGACCAAGGGCGACAGCGTCCACTTATAAAGCTGGATCAGGCCCAGAAGGCCGCGCGCGGGTAAGCTCGGAGACATAAGACGACTAATTGTGATTGATCGACCGGGACGCAAAATGCCGCCGCTGCGACGCGCCCGATCTCGCGCCGCCGGCTCTAGCTGGTAGTCTTCGTAGTTGCGCGGGCTTTTGCCATAGCCTGTAAATAACAAGCTTCGCCGCCCGTGGCTAGTGTTCAGGCGCTTCGCGCGGTTTCCGAGCAGCGCACCAATGTGTAGGCGCCGTAGCACTCGAGATAGTTCGAGCCGGGCAAATCGAGCGTGTATTTCGAGACGACATAAAAGCTCTCATACCGCCCCGACCCCGCAACCATGCCGGTGACAAAGTCCACGACGGAATCAAGCGACCAACCCGGTTGCGCCTCGCCCTCAGCCGCTGCAGGCGCGCCAGCGCGCGCTTCGAGATAAGCGCGCGCCGCTTCCTCGTGCTGAGCTTGCGTCGGCAGCGTGAAATACGCGCCGACGCCCGCCAAGATCAAAAGTAGAAGGAGCCGCATCAGCCGCCCGTACGCGTGTCTTCAACACGCGAGCACTGCGCCTGCGTGAACGCGCCGTAGCAGGTCACCACCGGCTGGCCGTCCAGCGACACGTCATACTTCGCCGCAACGTAGTAATTGCTGTACGCACGATCGCCCGCGAGCGCGACGGCAGCACCTTCAGCGACGCCGCCGAGATCGAGATTGGACGCCGCATCTTCGGTGCTTTGCTGAAGCACAGCATCAGCCGCAGCGCGCATCGTCGCTTCATCGGGCTTCGTGAAATAGCCGGCGACGCCAGCAACGATCAAAAGCAACAAAACCAGCCTGAGCATTGGGTCTCTCCCTTGTTCCCCTGCCGGCACGCTAGCCTAGCGGTTCGCCGAGGCATAGCGGTTCTCGACCGGCTTCGCGTCGCTCCTCCTCGATGGAGGAGCTGTCGGCGCGCATCGCGCGACGACTGAGGAGGTGAGCCCCTCAGACTGGAGGGATTGGCCTCGCGAGGCTCCTTCTTCGCCTTCAGCGCGCGCACCTCCTCCGGCCGCCTTGCGGCCACCTCCTCCATCGAGGAGGAGGGAGTGATGAGCCCTTACTTCGCCCCAGCCTGATCCAGCGCCTCAACAGCCGCATCGAACGCCAGCATCGTTGACGCATGCCGCGCCGGATAATCGCGCACGCCTTCCAGATGCCGCAGTTCCCAGAAGCGCCCAGCCGGCGGGCTTGCGCCCTCTTTCAGCATCGCTTTCATGCCGTCGCGCGCAGCGCGTATTTCGGCCGGTGTTGCGCCAATCGCGTGCATGGCGAGCACGCCAGTCGCCGCTTGCCCGAGCGCGCAGGCCTTCGGATGCACGGCGATGGCGCTGACTTTGCCGTCCGCGAGCTTCAGCTCAACGGTGACAACCGAACCGCACACCCGGCTCACTTTGGTCGACGCCCCATCCGGCGCGTCGAGCCGCCCGACATGCGGCATGTCGGCGGCGAGTTCGAGAATGCGTGGGTGGTAGAGGTCGTCCATCGGCCATTATGTGGCCTTCCTTCGCCGCCAAGCAACGGGCAGGATATGAGACAAAAGGGGCGCCGATGCGCAGACGTTTGTTCCTGACAGCGGCAATGGCGGCGGGCGTCAGCCCAGCGTTCGCACAAACCACCACGCCAGCCCCCGCCGCAACCGATCCGCCACAACCGCCCGCGCGCCCCGGCCCGATCGAGCCAGTCAATGCACTCGAATACGCGTTCGTCTCAGCCCTGACCGACGAACGCATGCGCCCAATCTTTCGCCGCTACTTGCTCGATACGCACGTCGTGCTGGCGCTGACGAGCGAAGATCAAAACTCGGCGCCGCTCGAGATCGATGTGCGCGACGGCTTCCGCGCCGCAGCCATCTTCACCAGCGCCCAACGCATCGATCAAGTTTTGGGCGCCGACGCGCCGCGCATCGTCATCAATGGCCGCGCCGCCTTCGAGCGCGCTGCCGGCAAAAACGTCGTGATCAATTACCGGCTGATACCGATGCTGACGCTCGAGCCGTCAGACGTCGCGACGTATCTCGAAACGCCAGGCGAGTCCTCAGCCGGGCCCTCCGAGTAGGCCGTCGCCACCGCAGCGGCGATCATAAATCCCGCGCGCACGCGCAACGCGGCCATCGCTGGCTTCATCGAACACATGCACCTGCCAAGTGTGGGTGCAATTGCTCGCCGTCACCGTGCGGCGACACACTTGCGCTGGCGGCGCACCGCGGCCATCGGGCGAACGCCCAGGCGGGCCGCAATTGAAGTCCTGTGCGCGCAAATCCGCTGCGACCGCATTCACGACAAGCCCTGCGCCGTAACGGCTCGACACGTTGCGTTCGAACGCCGCCAGTGTTTGCGGTGCAGTCGTGTTGCGCCAATCGCCAAGATCGAGCGGCTCAGACGGAATGCCGACCGCGCCCGCTGGCGGCGGCGGACTGCTTGGCGTCGCCGTCGCACATGCAGCAAGCAAAGCGAGCGCCGCGAGAGCAAGGAACTGTTTCATCGCACTATCCCTTAGAGCGCGCCGAGGCACATGCGGTCAAAGCCTGCGATCGGCTGACGCGCACCGCGCTCAACGACAACATACCAATCCACCGCGCATTGGCGGTCCATGATTTCGATGCGGCACTCAAGCCGCCCTGCATCGGTGCAAGCAAAGCCATTGCGCTCGAGATCGGCGCGGATGTCTGCATTGCTTTGGTTCGCATAGCGCGTGCTGATCTGAGTTTGAAACGCCGGTGCGTATTGCGCCGGATCAGCTGCGCGCCATTGGCCGAACTCTATACCGCCAGGCCCGGCGCCCTCAGGCGGTGCACCTTGCGCTGCAGCGCGCGCATCCGGCGGGGCTAGAGCAGAACCGCGCTCGACTGGAAACGGCAGCGGCGCATTCGCAGGATCGCCACCGCCGCCAACTGGCGTCGAACACGCAGCCAAAGCCGCAATCAGCACCAAATACCCAAACCGCATGCGCGTGTCCTTTTGTCCCCATGGTGGCTTAGTCGCCGCGCGCGGCGTGAGCAAGGCGCCGCAAAGTCGCCGCAGTTCCTCTCTGACGCACTTTCAATGCATCCGATCACGCGGTCGCGCGTTTGTTCGCCAAGGCCGGTGTTGATGCCGGCGTGTTCTCGGAGACCAAATATGAAGAAGATGCTCGTCACCACCGCCGCCATCGCGGCTCTCGCTCTCGCCGCCCCTGCTTACGCGCAAGTCGCGGGCGACGTGACCGGAACCGTCACCGGACAAGCGCAAGTGCAAGGCCAAGTCGATCCGCAAGACGTGACCGACCCGCTCGCCCAAACCCAAGAAGAAACAGAAGAGGCCGTGCGCGGCGAAGTCGCCGAAGCACAAGAAGCGCTGCCACAAGCTGATGCTACCGTGAGCGCTGAAACAGAAGTCGCAACGCCAAGTGCTGAAGCTGAGGCATCCGCCGAGATGGCCACACCGCCAGCAGCCAGCGCTGAAGCCGCAACTGCGATGACGGCGCAAGCGGACATCCAAGAAGAACTGCCAATGCAAGTGCAGCAAACGGTCAACGAAGGCGATTACACGACCGACGACCTAAACCGCGCCCAACTCGCAGCGCTACAAGCCCCGATCGCAGGCACGCGCTAACCTTTAGCGCCAAACACGCAAACGGCGGAGCATCAAGCTCCGCCGTTTTTGTTTATCGCGGCTCGCTTCGCCTTCGACAAGCTTAGGCTGACGCTCATAGGAGCGCGCTTGCAGAATGGCGTCACCCTGAGCTTGTCGAAGGGCGACGCCGGCACGGCTTCTAGCCCTTGCGCCGCCAAGTGCTCCCCGCAGCGCTATCCATCACCTCAACGCCACGCGCAGCCAGTTCATCGCGCAGCCGATCGCTCTCGGCGTAATTTTTCGCCACGCGCGCCGCGAAGCGTTCAGCAACGAGCTTATCAATCTCCGCCGCCTGCTCGCCAAAGCTCGCGCGAAACCAATGCTCCGGATCGCCCTGCAGCACGCCCATCAGCTTCGCCGCCGCCAGCAATTCACCTTTTGCTTTCGCCTGCTCCGCTGGCTTCTTAGCGATGTTCGCCGCAGTCCCCAGCGCTGACAATTCCGCGATCGCTTGCGGGGTGTTCAAATCATCCGATAACGCCGCCACGAACGCCGCAGGCGGCTCGACATCGTCCGCCTCAACATCCTTCAACCGCAACACCGCGCCATACAAGCGATCGAGCGACGCCTGCGCTTGGCGCATCAAATCTTCGTTCCAGTCCAGCGGCGCGCGATAGTGCGCACTCAGCAACGCCCACCGCAGCGTCTCGCCTTGCCAGCCATCCTCCAGCAATTCGCGCGGCGTGATCACGTTGCCGAGCGATTTGGACATTTTGGTCGTGTCCATGGTGAGAAAGCCATTGTGCATCCACACGCGCGCTAGCGGATGATTGTGTGCGCTCTCACTCTGGGCGATTTCGTTTTCGTGGTGCGGGAAGATCAAATCCAAACCGCCGCCATGAATATCGATCGGCGAGCCTAGCTCTGCTTCGATCATCGCCGAGCACTCGATGTGCCAGCCTGGCCGCCCTGCGCCAAACGGCGCCTCCCAGCGCGGCTCATCGGCGCGCGCGGCTTTCCAGAGCGCGAAGTCCGACGGACGACGCTTATCGTCCTCCCCTTCGACGCGCGCGCCAGCTTGCATATCCTCTTGCGCACGGCCCGAGAGCTTGCCGTAATCGGCATCGGCGCCAACCGCGAAATAGACGCCGCTCTCGACCCGATAGGCCGAGCCATTCGCCAGCAGCGTCTCGATCAGCGCAATCATCCCCGGCAAATTCTCCGTCGCGCGCGGCTGATGCGTCGGCGTCAGCACGCCGAGCGCGCCGGTGTCTTCGTCGTAAATCTTGGCGAACTTCTCGGTGATCGCGCTCATCGGCTGGCCGCTCTCGGCGGCGAGCTTGATAATGCGGTCGTCGATATCGGTGTAATTGCGCGCGTACAGCACCGCGTTCTCGCCATAGGTGTGGCGCAACAGCCGGAAGAGCACGTCGAACACCACCGGCGGGCGCATGTTGCCGATGTGGGCGTAGTTATAAACCGTCGGCCCGCAGACATACATCGTCACCCGGCTCGGATCGGCGGGGACAAACGGCTCTTTGCGCCGCGTCAACGTGTTCGTGAGGCTGATGGTCATGGGCTGTGGGTTCTAGCGGCGGCTTGTGGTACACACCATATCTGATCAGGGCCGAATTGCGCCCTGGCTGCCTGAGGGTAAACCGCGGGCGGGCGTTAAGTCCGGGTGTCCGACTGGTGCGTATATGCACCCGGAACCCTCCCGGCTCGACCTCCGCTGCTCAGACAAGGACCCCCGATGAGTGAGATACTGAAATGGCGCTCGCCTAGCGAAGCCGCGGCCAAGCGGCCTTCACGCGAAGCCGCCATGGAAGCGGTCAAGACTTTGATCGCCTGGGCCGGCGACGATCCGGAGCGCGAGGGTCTCTTGGATACCCCCAAGCGCGTCGTCGACGCTTACCGCGAATGGTTTCGCGGCTATGACGAATGCCCAGCCGATGAGCTGAGCCGCGTGTTCGCCGATGTTGGCGGCTACGAAGACATCGTCATGCTCAAGAAAATCGACGTCGAGAGCCATTGCGAGCACCACATCGCGCCGTTCTTGGGCAAGGCCTACGTCGCCTATCTGCCGACCGACGCCGTCGTCGGCATATCCAAGATCGCGCGCGTCGTCGAAATCTTCGCCAAGCGTCTGCAGACGCAAGAGACGATGACCATCCAGATCGCCCAAGCGATCGAAGAAACGCTGAAGCCCCGCGGCGTCGCCGTCCTCATCGACGCCGAGCACCAATGCATGAGCACACGCGGCGTCCACCACAAGGACGTCACCACCGTGACCACGCAATTCACCGGCGCCTTCAAGGACGATCCGGACATGCGCAATCGGTTCCTGAAGCTGGCTGGCTACGGCTGAGGCGAAATACGGGGATAGAGGTAGGCGCTATCAAGCGCTCCACCCGCTTCCGTCATCCTGGGGCGCACGCAGTGCGAGCCCAGGATCCAGGGCAAACACAACGCTTTACGAACCCCTGGATTCTGGGGTCTCGCTTCGCGAGCCCCAGGATGACGAAAACAATCCGACCGAGTTGAAGTCGGCGCATACTACGCGCCCATGACAACAGACCCATCACCCGACCGCTTCGCCCCCATCGCGCTTTGGCGCGCGGCGAGCCGTTTGATGGTGACTCTGTTTAACTTGTTTGGCGAACCGCAAGACCTTGCGTTCCGCCACACCCTCGTCGCCCGCGACTACAAAGCAGCGCTCGATTGGCTGCGCAGCGTCGAAGCGATGTTTCGCAAATTGCTGCTGATCGAAGCGAGCCATTACGCAAAAGAGGTAGCAAAAACGAAGCCGCGCGCGCGAAGCAAGCGTGAGCGGAAGCTCGTGAGCTTTCTTCCCGAAAACCCAGAATCCTGGCGCGTAAGTTTTCGCTGCGACCCGTACCGCCGGCTTCCAGCCGGCAGCGGTGCTCGAAATCCCGACAGCGGTGCAGGCGTGAACACCGCATGCCGCCTGGAAGGCGGCGGTACGACGCCAAACCACGCGCCCACCACATTCCACGCCGCATGGCCGCTCGCCGAACGCTTCGAAGCCTTGCTGCGCGTTCACAACAATCCCGCGCCCTACGCCAAACGCTTAGCCCGCCGCCTCTACGCCAACGCCAAGCGCATCGCGACGATGCTCAAAGAGCCGGCCGCGCTCCAACACCGCATCGATCCTGAACCGCACGCGACCCTGGCCACGCTCAGCCGCCAACGCGCGTTGATCTTCTCCGACACATCTTGAGCCGAGCCGTTTTTCAACGTCAAAATATCATAGGGTGCGCAGCAGGCGTTGCGCATCGCGCGGACGCATGCACTATCCCCCGCATGCGCCTCGCCCTCCTTTTTTTCCCGCTGCTTCTCTCCTGCGCGCAGGACGAAGCCAGCGCGCAAAACTTCTCGCTGCCAATCGATTGCAGCGTCGGCGATGTCTGCATCGTCCAGAACTACGCCGACCTCGAACCCAACAACGGCGCAGCCAGTGATCCCCGATGCGGCCCACTCACCTATGACGGACATGACGGCTTGGATTTTCGCGCGCCAGCAGCGCTCGCAGCGCGCGGCGTCGCAGTTCTGTCACCGGCGGCAGGCGTGATCGCCGCAGTGCGCGACGGCGAACCCGACGGCGCATTCCTGCGCGGCGGCATGGAAGCGATCAACAATCGCGAATGCGGCAACGGCGTGCGCGTCGATCACGAAGGCGGTTGGTCGAGCCAACTCTGCCACATGCGCAGCGGCTCCTTACGCGTGCGCCAAGGCGAGCGCGTCGAAGCCGGGCAAGCACTCGGGCTGGTTGGATTATCAGGCCACACGCAATTTCCGCACGTTCACATCACGCTGCGCTTAAACGAAAACCGCGTCGAGCCATTGACCGGCCAATCCGGCGGCGTCCGCTGCGGCGAGAGCTTAGAAGCAGGCGCGATCTGGTCGGCCGAAGCACGCGAAGCCTTGGACTATCGCGGTGCGCAATGGTTCGCCGCCGGCTTCACCGGCACGCCGCCAGGCGAAAACGCCAACGCCGAAGAATTGCCCGCAAACGCCGGAGCGAACGCACACGCGCTCATCTTCTGGGCGCTCGCTACAGGTCCGCGCGATGGCGATGTGCTGCGCGTGCGCCTCTACGCGCCCGACGGCTCACTCGTCGGCGAAAACACCCGAACGCAGCCGCGCGATCAAGCCCAAGCCTGGCTCTTCACCGGCCGCCGCACACCCGGCATCGGCTGGCCCCGCGGCGACTATCGCGGCGAAGCACAGCTCTTGCGCGATGGACGCGTCGTACAAACGCGGAGCGAGGTGCTCACGATGCGCTAGGTTTGTACGCGCTCCGGCTTATGCACCAAAGTCACCAACACAAAGCTCAGCAGCATCAGCAAATACCAGGCGCCCATCTTCTCCAGCGACACCATATGCCAGCCATCGCGCTGGCTCGGATAAACCCAGGCGGCGGCAAAGGTGCCGAAGTTTTCAGCGATCCAAATAAAGAACGAGACCAGCACGAACCCCAACAACATCGGCATACGGCGAGGCTTCTGATCAGGCGTAAACTCAAACCACGCACGCGCGAAGATCAGCGCCGAGAATGCAAACAGGCCGAAGCGGATATCGATCGTATAATGATGCGTGAAAAAGTTGATGTAAGCGAGCAGCGCCAAAGCCCATGTCGTCCACAATGTCGGGTAACTGACGTAGCGAATCTCGAACAAGCGAATAGCGCGCGCGATATAGGAGCCGACACAAGCGTACATGAAACCGGAAAACAGCGGCACGCCGGCAATGCGCAGCAAGCTCTCTTCCGGATAGATCCAAGAGCCTTGCGCCGTCTTGAAGATTTCCATGATCGTGCCGACGACGTGGAAAATCAGAATGACGATCGCCTCGTCCCAACGCTCCAGCTTCGTCGCCAACAGAGCGCCTTGAATGGCGATTGCAGCGATGACCAGAAAATCATAACGCGCCATCGGCGTATCGTCCGGCCAGAGCAAATGCGTGCCCACCAGAAGCGCGATCATCAGCCCGCCGAACAGGCACGCCCAGGCTTGCTTCAACCCAAACAGCAAAAACTCATAAGCCCAGCCATGCCACTTCGATCGCTCCGCCCACGGTCGCGCGAATGCGTCGAACACCCCCACCTGGGCCTTGATGCGATCTTTCAGACTCATGCCGGAGCAAGATCACACCATCGCCTCGAAAACCACCACACGTTTGCAGGCCAAGACGGCTGGCGGGCCGCTCAGCCCTCTAGTAGATCGCTCTCATGAAGGTCGCCGTCGTCGGGTTGGGCATTGCGGGCCTTAGCATCTGCGCGCGCTTAGCGCTCGCGGGGCACGAAGTGTTCGGCTTCGACCAGTTCGAGCCAATGCACACCGAAGGCTCGTCCCACGGCGATACGCGCATCATGCGGCTGACCCCCGGCGAAGGCGAAACTTACGTCCGCCTCGCCCGCCGCAGCGCCGAGATGTGGCGCGCTTGGGAGGGCCTCGCTGGCCGGGCGCTAATCGAATGGACAGGCGGCTTAATGGCAGGCCCACAAGGCTCGCCCTTCGTCGAAGCGTGCGTGCGTTTGAGTAAGCGCCCAGCGGCGCCCATGCGCGGCGACGCGATCCATCCGCTGACACGCGGCTACATCGCGCTGCCCTACGGGTGGGACGCATTCCGCCAGGAAGATTGCGGCGTCATCGCCGCCGATGCGACACGTCAGTTTCTGCTCCGGCAAGTCCCGCGCTTCGGCGCGAAACTTTTTCACGGCCGCAAAGTCGAGGCGCCCATCACCTCAACGACGCTCACCATCGATGGCGCAACCCGCGCGTTCGACGCTGTCATCGTCGCTGCAGGCGGTTGGGCGACGAAGCTTCTGCCGGAGTTCGCGGGCCGCCTGGTTACAAAGCGCCGCGTCGTCGGCTGGTTCAAAACCGAAAGTCCACGTCTGTTGCCCGTGCTCTGCATCGACAACCCCGACGGCGTCTTTGGCATGCCAACCCCACGCGGGCACTACAAGCTTGGCCTCCACGCCGTCGGTGAAACCACCGACCCAGACCACGTCCGCGAAGCCGACGACGAAGACGCCGCCCTGCTTAGCGCACACGTCTCGCATCTGCTACCCAAGCACGATCCCGAACCCATCCGGCTCTCGCGCTGCCTCTACACCGTCACGCCAGACGAACACTTCCTGATCGCCCCAAGCGCCGCCAACGAGCGTGTATTGCTCTTCTCCGCCTGCTCCGGCCACGGCTTCAAATACGCGCCGGTGTTTGGCGAACTGGCGGAAGAATGGCTCAACGGCCAGCCATCGCGGGAATTGGAAGAGTTTGGGCTCACGCGGCGCGCCTCCGTAAATCGCTTGGGTGGCGCGAAAAGTTAATTTCCGCGCCACATTCCGGTCGCATCGGAGTCACGAACGTGTCGCGGAATCACGCGATATCATCGCTCATGAACGCAGAGCAATTCCTCGCCCTCGCCGACACGTTGCGCTCCTTTGCACAACATTCCGGACGCGACTTGAACGCGTCGAACTTGTTCGTGCACGAGATGCTGATGCGCGCTATCGAACGCGAGCGCGAAGAAGATCGTCAATCGAACATCAAGCCGTCTTAGTCGACCGCTTCGATCGCACCCACGCCAGCGCCGGAATCTGCAGCAACCGTAAACGCGGCAGCACGCTCAACTTCATACTGCGCCGCCAGGATCGTCGAGACGGTGAAGAACTCCGCCGTTGCTTGCGCCTGCGTAAGCGAGAGCACCAAGAAGCCGCGACGCAGCGGGTCGTTCCATTTGATGTGCGGATTACGCGCTGAGACCGCCGCAGAGAAATCCATGCCCGCGGCGGCAAAGTAATCCGCATCACTCGGAGACGTGATAGAAGTAGCGCCGAACTCAACAGCGACGCGGCCCTCTCCATCCTCCAACTCATTCGCCCAAGCGGTATGCGTATCGCCCGTCAGCACGATCGTGTTGCCGCCTGCAGCGCGGATGCTTTGCAGCACGCGCGTCCGCGAGGCGGGATAGCCGTCCCACGAATCTGTGCTCAGCGGGAACGGGAAGCGCGTCAACTTCAGCAATTGCGTAACGCCCGGGCGCAAACGCTCCAGCGCCGACGCGAGTGCAGCAGGCGTGGCGGAAAGATCAGGCGCATCGAGGCGCGCCATCAGCACTTGATTGCCAATCACTTGCCACGGCGTGTTCGCAGCTTTCGAACGCGTCAATTCTTCCGAGAGCCACTGCTCCTGCGCCATGCCAAGCAATTGCCGATCCGGCGCGTTCAGCGCTTCGTTGATCGCTTCGACATCCGGCGCGATGAAAAAGCCCGCAGGCAAGTTCTGCGCCTGCTGAACCAATGCGCCAGCGCGCCGCCAATCCAGCACCGGCCGCAACTCTTCGCCAACCTGCTCGTAAATCGCCGGCAGGCGCTGCATTTGCGGCACGTCCGCTTCGTGCTCGCGCAAAGCCACAGGCGCTTCAGTGTCTGTGAAGTTCCAGCGTTGTGTTTGGATCGGCATGCTGGTCGCGTAATCGAGCGGCTGGGTGCGTGCGAGCAGCCGCGACTCGACCATGATCAACGTGAACAGATCGCCGAACTGGAAGCTGCGATTGATCGCCTCGAAGGCGCGGCCGGCTTCTGGCTCACGGATCGGCATCCATTCGTAATAGGCCTGCAACGCCGCTTGCTTGCGCGTCGCCCACTGGCCTTCGTTTTGGTTGTGGTTTTCGGCGCCATTGGTGAACGAGTCATTGGCCGTCTCGTGATCGTCCCAGACGACAATCCAAGGCGCTACAGCGTGCGCAGCTTGCAGCTCAGCCTGGCTCTTATATTGCGCATGACGCGCGCGATAATCCTCAAGCCTAGTGCATTCCACTTCCGGCGACGGCACGCGGCCCAATTGCAGCGCAATGTCGCCGCCATAGCCGGACAAGCCATACTCGTAGATGTAATCGCCAAGATGGACGATCGCGGCGAGATCGTCGCGCTGTGCGAGGGCCGCATAGGCATTGAAGAAGCCGTGCGGATAAGACGAGCACGAAGCCACGCCGATCTTCAGTTCTTCCGTGCGGCCACGCGGCAAGGTTTTCGCCTTGCCAACTGCGCTTTCCGCAAGTCCAGCGCGGAAGCCATAAAAATACGGAGCACCCGCGCGCAAGCCGCTGACATCGACTTTGACTGTGTAGTCACGCGCCTCATTCGTCTCGAACACGCCCGTCTTCACAACGTCGGTCAGTTCGCGATTGCGCGACACGATCCAGCGCACCGGAACGGGCCCGGCATTCACTGGCGACACACGTGTCCAGATGATCACGCGATCATGCTTTGGATCACCCGAGGCGACGCCGTGGACGAACGCGACTTCGCCTTCATAGGCCGGCGTTTCGACGCTTTGCACGCCACACGCCGCTACCGCGCCGGTCGTCGCCATCAGCGCGCCGCGGCGCGTCCATCCCCGTTGTGTCATGACGTCCCTCCACTGCCCTTAGAGCGCAAATGGAGGCGCGGAGCAACGCTACGGACGCGCCCTAACCCGCAACCTCACAGGTTGGTGGTCGGTGTGCTCGAATCCGAGGTCGTAGCCGTTCACGGTGACGATCTCGACGTTCGGCGAAACAATGAAACCATCGATCGTGGTGACGTAGTTTTCGCCGGGCGTGTAAGCCTGGTGATTGGTCCGCACGCTGGGGATCGAAGCGTCAGCTGCGATGCGCCAGCCTTCAGGCAGCGCATCTTGCGGAAACGGGAAGAGCCAGAACAGGAAGCGCTCGTCGGTCGTGTGCGGAAAGTCAGTTTCGGCGATCTGGAAGTTCCAATCGCCGGCGATCACAACACGCCGACCGCTTCGATACTCAGTTTCCGCCCAAGCCATCAGTTCGCGCAATTGCCTGGTGCGCACGGCTGCATCTTCGTCGAACGCTGCGAGATGTACGCTGGCAATCGTCCAATTCGCATCGCCAGCGAGCCGCACAAAGGGCGACGCATAGCGTCGGCGAACGCCGAAGATGCCGCTGTCTTCGGCTGGCAAAGACACGAGCCCGGTCTCGGTCGCAGCGAAGCTCGAATAGAGCGCCTGCCCATGATCAAGCCGCAACGGCCATGGCATCAGGCGCGTCCGGAAGTCCGGATAGAAAGTGTTGTCGCGATCGCGCAGCGCATGCTCAACCCGATCACGCAGATTGACCCAATAATTCACCGGCCCTGCGCGCGCCAGTTCCTGCATCACGACCATGTCAGCATCGTTATGTTGCGCCAGAAACGCTTCGATGCCCGACACATTAGCGCGCACAGCTTCGCGCGACGGCGGAAACATGTGCTCGCCGCCATCGGCAACGAAATCGCTGCCACGCCCAAGCCCGCCATAGCCGACATTCCAGTTGAGCAGATCGAGCGTATCGCCAGCGACAGCCAGTTCAGCCGCCGGTTCGCGCTCGATATCAGCGGCGGTGGACGCAACTTGGTGGTTCACCGTCAGGAACGCGGCGACGTAAAGCGCGATGGCGGCGGCGATGGTGGCCAAAGTGATGAGCAGGCGTTTCATGCGCGCCACTATCAACACACGTCCACGACACACAAGTCGTCATCCCGGACGCGCGAAGCGCGATCCGGGACCCAGGGGCGACCTGCTACGTGTTGGCCCTTGGGTCCCGGGTTCTCGCATTCTGCGAGCCCCGGGATGACGAGGTGCGATTGGACCGATAGAAGCACCGCCGTGAACGATGACCATCAATACGAAGCGCCTGGTGAGGCCCGCCACGCCATTGCACCGCCAGACGCGGGCGATCGCGTTGATGCTTGGCTGGGCAAGCTTTGGCCCGATCTGTCGCGCTCGCGCGTGCAAGGTCTGATCGGCGCAGGAAAGCTTACCGTCGATGGCGCGCTAGTGACGCACGCCAAGGACAAGCCTCGCGCTGGCGCTCGCTATGAACTCTCGCTGCCGCCGCCAGAACCAGCCGCGCCGCAGCCAGAGACGCTGCCGCTCAACATCGTTTATGAGGATGCGGACCTCGTCGTCGTCGACAAAGCCTCCGGCATGGCGATGCATCCAGCGCCTGGTTCGATGCGCGGCACACTCGTGAACGCGCTGCTCGCACATTGCGGCGATAGTCTTTCAGGCATTGGCGGCGTTGCACGACCCGGCATCGTTCATCGCATCGATAAGGATACGACTGGACTTGTCGTCGTCGGCAAGCACGATGCTGCGCATCAAGGCTTAGCCAAGCTCTTCGCCAAGCACGATCTTGAGCGCGTCTATTACGCGGTTACGCGCGGCGCGCCGAAGGATCGCAGTGCCCGGATCGAAAACGTGCTGGTGCGATCGGGCGAAGATCGGCGCAAATATATCGTCGCGCGCAATCCTGATAGCGAAGCGGGAAAGCGCGCAGTCACGGATTACTGGACGGTCGAGAGCTTCGGCCAACAGGCCGGCGCATCGATTGGCCGCCCTGCTGCAGCGCTTCTAGAATGCCGCCTCCACACTGGCCGCACGCATCAAATCCGCGCCCATCTCACCAATCTTGGTGCACCGCTGATCGGTGATCAGCTCTACGGCAAGCAACGCGCCTTCAAAGCCGAAGGCCCGCACGCTGACGAGGCAGCCGAGATCGTCGCTGCATTTCCACGCCAAGCGCTACATGCGGCGGTGCTCGGCTTCAAACATCCCATCTCTGGCGACGAACTGCGCTTCGAAAGCGCGCTGCCTGCAGACATTTCGGCGCTACTCGACGTTTTACGGCGCTTGTGACGCAATTTTCGCCGCAATTGGCCCCGACCCACGCTGCGCATGAGCGAGGGGGATCGCACACATTTGCGCAGACGCGCGCTGAGCATGGCCGCGAGTACGCTGGTTGTCGGCGTCGCATGCGTATTGTTGGTGCTCTCATCGCGAACGACGATCTTTGAACGCACCGGTCCGAACATCATCAATGTCGTGATCACGCCAAATCCGGATCGACCCAATCAGCCGAGACCCGCACGGTCTTCACAGGGTGCTCCGATCTCAACATCCACCGCGCCGAACGCGCCCGCAAACGCAGACCAAGCGCAGCTTTCGCAAATGCTCGCCTGCTTCCGTCCGCGCGGTCGCCGCCCAGACTATTGCCCGCAAGAAGCGGCGCCCAACCCGGACGATCCGCGCACGCAATTGCCAGCCGGCGGTGATTTCTACCAGCCGCCGCCGCCCGACCTGAACCGCATCTACACGCCGGCCGAACTCGACACGCTGGTGATGCCAAGCTGTGTGCGCGATGGCGCGCCGGGCGCTGGCGCGGGAGTCTCCGTATGCGGCCGGTTCGGCACGACGCCGCCACCGCCCTCACGTTCAGCCGAACAAATCTGCCGCGACGCCAACATGGGCGGGCCATGCGAAGCGCCGCCGTTCCGCGAAGAGGATGTGGTGCGCCGCCGCTCGAACTAAGTGTTCCTGCGCGGAACATGCAAAATCCGTCTCCCGCCTTTGCGCGACGCGACGTAGGCTTCCGGCACTGTTGATTTTTCGGGGCGTCACTCGATGCAAAACGTGTTTGCGAACGCCGAGCGCGTGCTGGCTGCGGTGGTGGCGCTCTCGCTTTTTACGCTGAACGACATCCGCATGTTTCAGAGCCTGCCCCGCGCCGCGAACCCCAGCGATGGGCGCATCCACGATGTCACGCTTCAGCTCTGGGGCGCGGGCGAGCAGGTGTTTCTGACGAGCCTCGATCTCGCCATCCGATGGGGCCTTGCGGGCCTCACGATCGCAGCCTGCGCTTGGGCGATTGCTGAGACGTTGCCGCTCGGCCGCAAGGCCGAACCACAAGATTTATAGGCCAGTGCCAAGGTGTTCCGCCGCTGATTCTATGGGTTGATTTCGTTTCATCGCGCGAACAATCTAGTTCTTGCTTTGTTCTGCGCACTCAGCTATCTTAACAAGGTCTAAGCGCAGCCCCTGCAAGGCCGCGATTGGCTTCCTATATGAGGGGTCACGGGCAACCGATGCCGCCTCTCGGACGTAGTCCATGCGAGGCCGGAAACGGCGCCGCCCTAGGAGGGGTTCGAACGAAATGGCATCCACTGCGCTAACGCTCGCTCTGTCGCCTGAGCAAGGCTTGCAACGGTATCTCTCGGAGATCCGCAAGTTTCCCATGCTCACGAAAGAAGACGAGTTCATGCTGGCCAAGCGCTGGCAGGAACACGGCGACACCGAGAGCGCCCATAAACTTGTAACGTCACACCTGCGCCTCGTCGCCAAGATCGCGATGGGCTATCGCGGCTATGGCCTGCCGATCGGGGAAGTGATCTCCGAAGGCAATGTCGGCCTCATGCAGGCGGTGAAGAAGTTCGACCCGGATAAGGGCTTCCGCCTCGCGACCTACGCGATGTGGTGGATCCGCGCGTCGATCCAAGAATACATCCTGCGCTCGTGGTCGCTCGTGAAAATGGGCACCACCGCCGCGCAGAAGAAGCTGTTCTTCAATCTGCGCCGCCTGAAGGGCGAGATGCAGGCGCTCGAAGAAGGCGATTTGCGGCCCGAGAACGTCGCCACCATCGCGCACAAGCTCGCCGTGACAGAAGAGGAAGTCATCTCCATGAACCGTCGCCTCGGCGGCGGTGGCGACGCCTCGCTCAACGCGCCGATCGGCGGCGCCGGCGGCGAAGGCGACAGCGAATGGATGGACTGGCTGGCCGACGATAAGGTCGAAGGCACGCAAGAAACCCGTCTGGCCGAGACTGAAGAGTTCAGCGAACGCATGACGCTTCTCCAAGAAGCGATGACTGACTTGAACGAGCGCGAACGCCACATCATCCGCGAGCGCCGCTTGAAGGATGAGCCTGCGACTTTGGAAGAGCTGTCCGTGACCTACGGCGTCAGCCGCGAGCGCGTACGCCAGATCGAAGTGCGCGCGTTCGAGAAGCTGCAAAAAGCCATGCGCGCGCAAGCCGTGTCGCGTGGCTTGATGGCGGACGCTGAGGCTTAAGCAAAGCACCCGTCATCCTGGGGCATTCGCTGAAGCGCGGGAGCGCGTAAGAGGATGAGCCCAGGATCCAGGGGCAAACACACAGTTTGTGGCCCTGGGTCCTGGGCTCTTAGCTCCGCAAAGCCCCAGGATGACGAAAGCGTTTAGAAATTCACCCGCAGCCAATTCCACATGTCGTGGACGGCGTTTTTGACCATCGAAGCAGCTTGCCCGAACGATGGCGCGAAGCCCTCGTCTTCGACGTCGACCTCCGGTCCATCCATGCGATGGCGAAGCAATCCAGCACTCGTCGCATAGGCGGGCCCGACATCGCTGTGATCGAAGCCACAAAGATCAAATGGTCGGCCGATGCGCACAGGCATTCCAAGTGCTTCGATCGCCAGATCGCGCACGCCCGGAATCGTCGCGCCGCCGCCGACAAGCACCGCGCGCTGCGGCGCATCGGCGCCGGTCAAGCCAGCACGCACCAGGCGCTCGCGCACCATAAGCAGCGTCTCATAAACACGCGGCGTCATCGTTTCAGAGATAGCGCCACGCAAAGCGGTCGATGCCTCCAAACGGCCATCGGCCCCGAGGCGCGGCGCGGCCACGGCTTCGCGCGGATCGCAGGCATTGGCGACAGCGCCGAAATGCAATTTCACGCGCTCGGCCGCTGCGAATGTGGTTTGCAGCTTTGCCGCCAGATCGCGCGTCAAGCGGACGCCGCCGACAGCGATGGTTTCGCAATGCACCAAGGTATCAGCTGCATAGGCCGCGATGCCAGTTGTGCCAGCGCCTAAGTCGATGAGGACAGCGCCCTCTTCGCGCTCTTCTTCGGTGAGTGCCGCCATAGCGGCGGCTTTCGGCGCGGCGATAATCTCTTCGACCTCTGCGCCGGCATGACGCACGCAGGCTTTCAGCGCGTTGATTGAATCAAGCGGCGCCGTGACGATGCAGGCTTCAACCGCGAGCATTCGGCCTGGTTGGCCGTGCGGATCGGCAATATGTTCGCCGTCATCGATCGTGTAGTGCAGCGGCTCGACGTGAAGAAACGCGAGGTTCGGTGTCGGCACAGCGTGCATCGCCGCGTTCAGCGCATTCTCGACATCTCGGCCGGAAATCACTTGGCCTTTGACGCGCACCGCGCCGCGAACGATTTGCGAGCTGATGCCGGGGCCTGCATAGGACGCGACAACGCTAGAGATTGCTGCGCCCGCCATGGCGGCGGCTTCGTCCAAGGCGACCTGGATTGCGCGCGCGCACGCGTCGAAATCAGCAGGTTTGCCGCTGGCGATAGCGGGCGCAGTTTGGTGGCCAACACCGAGGACGCGCAGCGGACGGCCTGGGTGCAGATCGAGCACAGGGTCGCGGCGGGCGGCGAGGCAAACGGTTTTGGAAACGCCGACATCGAGCACCGCGATCAGCGGTGCGAGTGTGGTGAGTTCGAGGACTTCATCGTGTTCGCAATTTTGCTTCAGGAGCGCAGCCATGTTCATGCGCCTCCCAGCAGAAGGCGCGGACCACCGGCAAGCGTCGGATGCACGCGAATGGCCATGCGATGCGGAACGCGCAGATCGATCTGGCTCAGCGGACGATCCAGCAAAGCGTGTTGCGACTGCAAGCGCTCCAAGCGCGCCAACGCGTCGGCAGCGCCTTGCTCTGGCAGTGCCACGATCGCACCGGACATCAGTTCAAGGTTCCAACGGCGATCGCTGACACGGGTGAGAGACTGCAAACGCTCGCGCACTTGCGGCAAACCTTCGAGTGCGAGCAGCAGAGGCTCAGCGGCAGGGCCAGCGCCGCGGCCAATGACCAGCGGCAGATCTGGATGATCGGCAGCGCGCTCGGCCAACAAGCGCTCGCCATTCACGTCGATGACGGAGACTTCGCCGTCTTCCTGCCAAACCGCATATTCCTGGCGGCGTTCGACTTCGACGACCATCGTCGATGGCCACAAGCGTCGCACGCGTGCGGAGGCGACCCAGTCGAGGCTTTCGACACGCGCTTGCACGTCTTGCGGATCAAGCGAGAGCACGGATTGGCGGCCTTCCGGCACAATCAGCGCACGCACTTCAGAGGCGCGTTGCGGCGTGATCTCCAGGCCACCTTCGATCGCCGCAATCTCGACATCGCCGATCTCGAAGCCAGCGCTTGCGGCAACGCCATCAGCGCCGCGCGCAAAGGCTTCACGCACATCGAACAAGGACGAGCCGAGCCAAGCAGCGCCGGCAATACCCGCGCCGATAAACAGCACAGCGCCAGCGAGGCCCATGACCAAGCTCTTTGGCGTAACGTTGACGTCGTCGCCCGAGATGCCGCCAGACAATTTGATGCGCGCCAAGCGCGGCATCGACTCGTATGGCGAAGGCCCATGAGAGTGTTGCGCAGCGCGACGGCGTTTGCCGCGTGCGGGTTCGTGGTTTTGGCCGCGACCGCGGCGCGCTTTTACCGCGGCCATGATGCGTCCTCCAGAATCCAGGCGACCAGATCGTCGTAGGACATGCCAACATGCGCAGCTTGTTCAGGCACAAGCGAAGTCGGCGTCATGCCGGGTTGCGTGTTGACTTCGAGCAGCGCCAGGCGATCGCGCTTGGGGTCGTATCGGAAATCCGAGCGCGACACGCCGCGGCAGCCCAAAGCATGGTGCGCGGATTCAGCGGCGCGCATCATTTGGTCGGCAACGCTTTGTGGAATGTCGGCCGGTACGACGTGGCGCGAGCCGCCAGCGGCGTACTTGGCGTCGAAATCGTACCAATCGCCATCGCTGGTGATGAAAATCTCGGTGACCGCGAGCGCGCCGCGTTCGTGCATGACAGCGACGGTCAATTCCTTCCCGTCGATGAACTCTTCAACCAGCACTTCCTCGCCGAACGTCCAGTCCGGATCGAGCAATTGCTCAGGCGGGCGGTTGGCGCCTTCGCGGACGATGAAGATACCGACGGAGGAGCCTTGGGCGTTTGGTTTTACAACGTAGGGCGCAGGCATCGGGTGCGCCTTGGCCGCGTCGAGGCGGTTCATCAGCTTGCCGTTCGCGAGCGGCAGGCCTGCCTGCGCGAACACGGCTTTGGATTTGTCCTTATCCATCGCCAGCGCCGAGGCGAGGCAGCCGGAATGTGTGTACGGGAGCTTAAGATAATCGAGCACGCCCTGCGTGCGACCATCTTCGCCCCACTCGCCGTGCAGCGCGTTGAACACTTTATCGACGCGCGCGTCCTGAAGCTCCGCGATCCAACCTGGATTCTGCGGATCGATTTCGATCACCTCATGACCGAGACGGCGCAGCGCAGCCGCACAGCCTGCCCCTGAGCTTAAGCTCACAGGACGCTCGGGGCTCAACCCCCCAAGAAGCACCGCCACACGGGCCATTCGCGCCTCACCAACCAACACCACCGCACTGGCCGCGCGCTTTTTCTGCGCTCAGTCCAGAGTGTCATAATGAAACGCGTTGCGGTTAAGGCATGATGATGACGGGCGCTTTAGTTGCTGATTTTTATGGTAAAAATCGCTTCATTGACATGAGCGGCGCAGCAACACTGTTTAGCGAAAGATGAGCAAGTGTGGTTGTCGCGGGCTCGCCTACCGCAAACTGTGATGGCGTTTGCGCGAACTCTTAACTCGCCTTAACTCCGCACGACAGGTTGGAGAGTCTCACATGCGCATGATGTTTTTAGGCGCCGCACTCAGTGCGGTGTTTGCTGTTGGCTGCACGCAAGCGGCGGCGCCAGTGAGCGACGATATGGGGCCGATGCCGGTGGTGGCGGGTCTCTACGATTCCGGCCCGCTCTCGACCGATGCGGAGTATCTGAGCGTGTGGTTCACGCGTGACATGGCCAACGCCCTCGCCGCGAACGCCGCCGGCCCGGAGGCCGAGCGCATTGATTTCGATTATCGCTCGTGGGCAATGGATCCTGAGGTCGACGACATTCGCTACGCCGTCGGCCAGCACGGCGAACCAGGCCGCGCCGAGATCACGACGCGCTTTACCTATCCGGGCGTCGGCGGCGGCATGAACATCACCTGGGACATGTGCCGCCACGCTGATGGCGGCTGGCGCATCATGAACGTGACCGCCTTCGACGTATCGGAGACGCCGGCGCCGGGCGCTGGCGAAGCGGTGTCGTTGCGGCCGATGATCGGCCTCGATCCTATCGCGACCGTCTGCGACTGACGCTGCGCTAACACGGGCGTTCGTTTTTTGGGCGGACGGCCTCGGAAATGGGCGCCCTCGCGCTATCCCGAGGTCGCATGGCGCCACCGACTTGGCGGGCAGCCCGCGCTCGTCCAGCACCGTGGGCATGACATCACGCGTCCTGCTCGCCTTTCCTGACACTGCAGCGCCACAAGCGCAGCGCGTCGCCTCCCAGCTGGGCGCGCTTGGGTATGAGGTCGGCGTGCTGAAGCCAAAGGCGCGGCGGACGACGGAAAAGGTCGTCATGCTTTGGTCTCGCGCAGCGTGGGGGACGCCAGCGCTGAGGGCGGCGGCGCGGCGGGCGCATGCGGCGGGCAAGCTCGTCTGCATCCGCTTGGACGCTGCGCCGCCGCCAATCAGCGGCGCGCGCGTATCGACACTGCCGCGCGGTCGCGCCGATCGCGCCAAGTGGCGCCAATTGCTCAACCCGAAACGACGCCAGATCGCGCCCGTTGCTCAGATGACCAAGCGGCCCGCCATCAAGCCGCGTGCTCAGCGCGCGCAACGCGCCGCCATCGCGCCCGCTACGCCACCGATCCAGGACAGGTCGACCACCATGAAAGAAAAGAACAGCCGCGGCTTCGCCATCGCGCTGACGCTAACGCTCATCGCTATTGGCGCGACGGGTTACGCGTATCAGCGCAACGCTGACGTGGCCGCGCGCATCGATGGCGCAGCGGCAAGCGTCTATGCGGAAGCGAGCAAGTGGGCTGCGTTGGCGCCCTAGTTTAGCGCTTCGCGCACGTCTTCGATTAAGTCGGCCACGTCTTCGATGCCGACGGAGAAGCGTACTAGGCCATCGCTGATGCCAAGGGCTTCGCGGAGTGGTTTATCGATCGATGCATGCGTCATGATGGCGGGGTGCTCGATGAGCGATTCCACGCCGCCGAGAGACTCCGCCAACGAGAAGAGCTTCACGCGCTCGAGGAACGAGCGCGCCGCTGGCAGGCCGCCCTTCAATGTCGCCGTGATCATGCCGCCATAACCGCCGCGCATTTGCTTTTTGGCGATTGCGTGCTGCGGGTGATCGGCGCGACCCGGATAGATGACGCGCTCGATTTGCGGCTGCTCGGCCAGGAAATCCGCAATTTTGGCGGCGTTCTCGCAATGGCGTTGCACGCGCACTTGCAGGGTTTTTGTGGAGCGAAGCAGTAGGAACGAATCCCACGGCGCCATGATCGCGCCGACAGCGTTCTGCGTGAACTTTAGGCGCTGCGCGATGTCATCGTCATTGGCGATCAAAGCGCCGCCGATGACGTCTGAGTGGCCGCCGATATATTTGGTGCACGAGTGCAGAACGATGTCGGCGCCGAGCGCGAGCGGATTCTGCAGGACTGGCGATGCGAACGTGTTGTCCACGCCGACGATCGCGCCTTTAGCTTTGGCGATGCGCGACACTGCTTCGATATCAATGATCTTCAGAAGCGGGTTCGTTGGCGTTTCGATCCAGCAGAGCTTGGTTTTCGCTGTAAACGCTGCATCGGTCGCGTCGAGATCAGTCATGTCGACGCGCGTGTAGGTGATGCCGAATTGTTTGAAGACTTTGTCGAGGGTGCGGAACGTGCCCCCGTAAACATCATCGCAGAGCACGACGTGATCGCCGGTTTGCAGCAAGTGCACGCATGCAGCCAAAGCTGCGAGGCCGGAGGCGAACATCAAGCCATGACGGCCACCTTCGAGTGAAGCGATGTTCTCTTCCAGCGCCTTGCGTGTGGGATTCGCGGAACGCGCGTAATCGTAATCCTCGATGATGACGCCTGGGCTTTGCTGGACGTAGGTCGAGGTTTGATAGACCGGCGTCATGATCGCGCCTGTCGTCGGATCGGGGCGCTGGCCAGCGTGAATGGCGCGGGTGGCGAAGCCTTTGTTGTGGTGCATGTGCGCCGTTCCTTGGCAGTGAAATAAACCAACTAGCTCGTCATTCCGGGATCGCGAAGCGAGACCCGGAACCCAGGGGATAACAAGCAGCGTGCGTCCGGCCCCTGGGTTCCGGGTTCAATGCTGCGCATTGCCCCGGAATGACGATAACAAAATGCTCAATGTTTTTTGCCCGCGAGATGCTCAATCAAATCAATCTTGGAAATGACGCCGACGACGTTCGAAGCATCAACAACGACCGCGACGTGATCGGTCTCGAAGATGTGGAAGAGTTCTTCGATACGCGCTTTCGGATAGATAAGGCCGGCGATCGGCGAGGCGATCGCTTTGGCTGGCGCATCGAGATTAAGCTCGCTTGACTTTAGCCGCGTGAGGATGTCGCTCTCGTGCACGATAGCGTTCAACTTGCCGCGCTCGATCAGCGGAATCTGGCTGACGCCATGATCGCGCATGAGATTGACCACGACGCGTAGCGGCGCATCGGCGTCGGCGGTAATCGGCTTCGACTTCAGAGTGCGCAGCAATTCTTCGACGAAGCCCAATTCGCGCGCTGTTTCGTTGAAGCCGTGCTCCTTCATCCATTTGTCTGAGAGAAACTTAGAGATGTAGCGGTTGCCGTGATCTGGCAGCACGGTGACGACGACCTTACCCGGCCCAAGCTCCTTAGCAATCTCAAGTGCCACCGTAACGTTGGAGCCTGATGAACCGCCGCAGAACAGGCCCTCTTCTTTCACAAGGCGCCGTGCGTTCACGAAGCTATCGCGATCGTTCACTTGGCGCATGTCGTCAACGACGGAGAAATCCATGGCGCGGCATTCGATGTCTTCGCCAATGCCTTCGACCATATAGACGTGCGCGGTTGGCAGCGTTTTGGTGTGGAAGAGGTGATAGTGCACGGAGCCCAGCGGATCGGCGCCGATAATCTTCACGTGCGGCGCATGCTCTTTAAAGTAGCGGCCAACGCCGGAGACCGTGCCGCCCGTGCCGGTGCCGCCGACGAAAGCGTCAAATTTACCGCCGTCTGTATCTTCAAAAATCTCTTTGCCGGTGGAGAGATAGTGGGCCTCGATATTCCATTGCGAGTGATACTGATCAACGTAGAAGGCGCCCTTCTCTTCGGCGATGCGTTTGGCGACGTTCACGTAGTGCTCGGGTGAATCGCCCGGCACGTCTGTCGGCGTGATGATGACTTCGGCGCCGTAAGCGCGGAGCGAGTCTTGCTTCTCTTTGCTCATCTTGTCGGGCATCGTGAAGATGCAACGATAGCCTTTCACGGCCGCCGCCATCGCGAGGCCTTGGCCGGTATTGCCGGACGTGTTCTCAACGATCAGCCCGCCGGGCTTCAGGATGCCCTCGGCCTCCGCGCGCTCGACAATGTAATTGGCCATGCGATCTTTGATTGAACCGGCCGGGTTCAAATATTCGCACTTCACCCAAATCTCAGCCGAGTCCTTCGGCACGATTTTGTTGAGCTTCACCAGCGGCGTTTTGCCGATCGCGGCGAGGATGTTCGGTTTGAGATTCATCATGGAAAGGCCGATCCGTTGTTTGGCCGGGGTTTAGAGCCAAGTGGCCGGAAAAGCCACACCGCCTAGGGCCGCTCGCTTGCCCCACGATGATGAAGACGCTTACTCCCGCCCGATCCGCTTGATTTCCCACTCGAGTTCGATCTCGTTCTTTTCCCGCACTGCAGCGCGGATTTCTTCGCCGAGGCCTTCGATATCGGCGGCGGTCGCGTTGCCGGTATTGATCAGAAAGTTCGCGTGTTTTTCGCTGACTTGGGCGCCGCCGCGTTTGTGACCACGCATGCCGGCTTCATCGACGAGCATCCATGCCGAGAGCTTGTCGCCGTTTGGCGCGAGCGGGTTCTTGAAAGTCGAGCCGCCGGTCTTTTCGCGGATCGGCTGTGAGCCTTCGCGCTTGGCGGTGATGTCCGCCATACGTGCCGTCACGGCTTCGGGCGTTGAGCGCGTGCCCTGAAACACCGCCTGCAGCCAAATGATCTGACCTTCGATACTGTTGTGGCGATAGGAAAAGCCAAAATCCGCGTTGTCGAACACACGCGGCGCCTCGCCGCTGCGGTCATAGCCCCAGGCGGAGACGAGCACATCTTTGGTCTCCACACCATAGCAGCCTGCATTCATCATCAGGGCGCCGCCGATGGTGCCGGGGACGCCTGCAAAAAACTCTAAGCCCGCAATGCCAGCTTTGGCCGCTGCTTTCGCAACCATTGAATCAAGCGCACCGGCGCCAGCGATGACGCGGCAGGTATCTTCCTCGATGTGGATTTGCGCGAACTGGCGTCCAGCCAACCGGATGACCACGCCAGGTATGCCGCCATCGCGGACGATAACGTTCGAGCCAACGCCCAACACAGTGATCGGCACGTCTTCAGGCAAGGCGCGCAGAAACTCCGCCAGGTCCGCTTCGTCGGCCGGCAGAAAGAGCACATCGGCTGGCCCGCCCACCCGGAACCAAGTGAACGGCGCAAGGCTTTCGCCCTTAAGGAGCTGGCCGCGCACCGGCGGCAGGTCGAGATCACTCATTGTTGAATGGCTATGTCATGCTTCAGGGGGATGAGAAAGCGGCTGTCGGTCGTAACAAGGAAAGCCGGGCGCCATGCTGACGCGAACGTCAGCACGGAGCCGCCAAGCGTTTAGGAGACCACATGCAGAAACTTTTCCTGGCGGCCGCTGCCGCACTCGCCCTGAGCGCCTGCGCTACCCGGGCCGACACGCAGGCAGAAACGAGCACCAACGACTGCTTCTTCGCTCAAGCGGTCAACGGCTATAGCGTTATCGATGACCGCACTGTTGAGGTTCGGGCCGGATCGGACCGCTACCGCTTGACGACGCTATTCAATGCTCGCGATCTTGATTGGACCACTGCAGTCGCACTTCGATCCACCAGCGGCTCTATCTGCACTGGTAGCGGCATTGGCGTGGAGATCATTGGCGGTCAACCGCGGCGCACGTATCCGGTGCAATCCATCGCTCGAGCGCCAGAGCCTGTGCAAGGCAGCTAATCAAGCGCCGATCGGCAAGCCCGCTCGCAATGCTATGCGTTGCAACGCGCCTTTGACGATGACGTCGAGCTGACTGCCGGGAAGGTAGTCAGCTGGCGCCACATAGTTCACGCGGTCTTCTGCGATCAGCAAGTGTATGTGGCTCACCTTCAGCGGATCGTTCCAACGGTCCGGATCGAGCACCGCGACTGCTGTGCCGCCTTGCTCAGTGACCATCTTCATCGACGGAATGTCAGTGTCGCCGTCACCGATGAAGATCATGCGCTCGAACGGCAACGGACGCTCTTCCGGACGCATCCAGCGATTGATCGCTTGCGTATCCCAGACGTTGTCGATGCCTTTGTTGATGCGAAACAGAAACTGCGTCTTGTTGGTGTAGTTGACCGCCACAGCCGGCCAGATCGCCTCGCCTTTTTCGTTGTAGATAAAACGTGAAGCGAAGACGCGTGTGAAACGCGGATAGATCGAACAGCCCTCGATCATCTCTTCGATGCACGACGAGACGACGTAATGATCGAGTTCGAGGTTTTGATCGGCCGCAAAGCTATCGATGCGCGGAAACCAGCTTTCGACGCCGTCAAAATAAGACGGCTCGCTGCCGTGCTCTTGCAGGCGCTTGCGCGTCACTGATTTACCGAGCTTGCGCGAGCGCTCGATCATCTGCTGCATGTAAACCAGGATTTCATCGGCGTCGGACGTTTTCGCCAGACGCTTCACGTCCTTCCAGAACACGTCGTGATCTATCCCGAGATCGGGGATGAACGAATGCTCCTGCAGATTGCCGCGCGCGAGCGTGCCGTCAAAATCGTAGATGATTGCCGCGCGCAACGGCGGCTTGGGGGCGCGGTGAGCGGTGTCTGGCATCATTCTGGGCTGCGGAGAGTCGCGGGCCGGGTCAAATTGTTTCGACTGCGGGCCGCTAGCTCTCCGGCATCAGCCGGTCACGAATGGCGCGGACGCGCTCCAGCAGCGGCTGTGCGGCGGGCACATTGGCGCGAAACTCGATTGAGACGCTTTCAGCGCCACTCGGACCTTCGACTGTGAGCGATTCCGCGCCGCCGTCGGCGCAATCGGGGCAGCCAACCACGTCTGGCAACGCATCGAAATCCGCCGCCGCCGCGAGGCGCTGGATGTCCAACCACTCGGCTTGCGTGAGCGGCATGGAGAAACGTTGTGGCGCGGGCGCTGGATCGGGTGCGCCGCGACCGCCGCGTGCTTCACGGATGAGCACGGCTTGGCCTTCGGTGATCTCAAGCCGTGTGGTGCAATAGCCGACGCACATGCCGAACGAGGTGGTTGAAACGACGCGCGTTACGCTCGCTGGCGGCGGCGCGGCGCTGGCGCAAGCGGCGAGCAGCAGGGCAAATGCGCTCAACGGCAGCAGCTTGATCAGGTTCATTGCGGCGTCACTCACTGGTTGCACGACTTTTCATGCATAGCATCTTTGACCGAAGGTGAGCGGGCGATGAACGAGGCGCGCCTGAACTCAACCCGCAAAACCTAATTCGATCATTTTTGCCGAAACCAGGATGACGATGAGCGCCAAAGGCGCACCGACGCGCGCGTAGTCGCCGAAGCGATAGCCGCCTGGGCCCATGACCAAGAGATTATTCTGGTGCCCTATCGGAGTGAGGAAGTCCGACGACGCTCCAATCAGGACTGCAATCAGCAGAGCATCAGGAGAAATCTCCAGCGCGCGCGCCACCGACACGGCGATCTGACCCATGATGATGGCGGTCGCGACATTGTTGAGGAAAATCGACAAAAGCATCGTCGCCGTCACCATCGCGGCGGCGGCCCAGAAGATCGGCGCCGTCGTCAGCATGCGCGCGAGTTCGCCGGCGAAAAGCTCGGCTGCGCCGGAAGTCTGAAAGCTTTGGCCAACCGGGATCATGGCGCCGATCAACACGATGATGGACCAATCGACCGACGAGTAGATCTCTTTAGACGGCAGAAAGCTCAGCGCAGCTAAGCCGGCAGCGGCGATGGTGAAGGAAAACGCCGTCGGCATTCCAAGCGCGACTGACGCAAAGACGGCGGCGGCATAGATGCCGATCGCAATCCCGGCACGCCCGACATCGATGCGCGCATTCACGCGCCGCGCCACTTCCAAGAGACGTGCGTAGCGCGCGTAGATCGCGATTTGCTCGGCGGGTCCGTGGATGGAGACCTGATCGCCAGGCTCAAAGCGCATGCGCGCGAGAGGTTGGCGCAGCTCCGCCGCACGACGGCCAGCCGCTATGACGACCAATTCGTTGTCCGTATCGAATCGCACGGTGTCGAACGGCCGTCCGACCAGCGGCGAACCGTTGCCGACTACGGCCACGATCGTCACCGCATCCTCGACTTGCGACCGCTGCGCGTGCATGGCGAGGCCAGCCTTCTTCGCCGCATCCCACGGATCGACACTGCCGCCGACCAACAGGCGGTCGCGCGGCTTCAGCGGACGCGCTGTCGCCAGATCGAGCACACGATTACCGCGCAATACGGCGAGCGGCGCGACCTTTGCGGCTTTGAGCGTTTCAAACAGCTCCACTTCCGCTTCAGCGTTCATCTCATCGGCTGAGATTGGTCCGAGTTCAAACACCGCGTAAGACTCGCGCGGCACGCCGTCTTCGGACTCACGACGCGGCGCAAGGCGCCAGCCGACGAGGCAAATGTAAGCGACGCCAGCGATGGCGACAGCGCCCGCGACAGGCGTCATCTGGAAGAAATCAAATGGCGCGCCAAGCTGATCAGCGCGCACTGATGAAAGGATCAAATTGGCTGGCGTGCCAATCAAAGTCGTCATACCGCCCAAAATGGTCGCAAACGCGAGCGGCATGAGGCCCGCACCCGCGGGCAGATTGTGCGCACGGCAAATGCCGATCACGGCCGGCATTGTGATCGCGAGCGCGGCGATGTTGTTCATGAATGCCGAGAGTGCTGCGCCAACGATGAGGATCGCGCCGAGCTGGATCGGGAACGGTGACTTAAGCGCCGCCAACCGATCGGTGACGGCATCGGCGACGCCGGTGATCTCGATCGCACGCCCGATGATGAGCACCGCGACAATCACGATCACGCTTGGATCAGCAAACCCGACGAACGCTTGATCGGTTGGAACCAAGCCGAGCAAGAGACACGCCGCCAACGCTAAGAGCGCCACTAAATCGTGACGCACCTTTCCGGTCGCAAACAAAGTCAGCGTTATGCCGAGAATGAGTGTGCTAAGGAGCGCCGGGCTCATCGGCGCAGGGTCACGCGGCAGCCGCCGCGAGTTTGCTCGGTAGGGCGTTAGCGTATGCGGTGATATCGCCTGCGCCTAAGCACACAACGATGTCGCCGGGCTTTGCCTCAGCGCGCACCAGCTCAGGCAGCGAGTCCAGACTTGCGATGCGACGCGCGTCGCGATGGCCGTGGCTCTTCAAGCTGATCGCCAAAGCATCGGCGTTGATGTCATCGATGGGCGCTTCACCGGCCGAATACACATCGGCGACCGCGACAATGTCCGCGTCGTTAAAGCAGGTCGAAAACTCTTGGAAAAGATCGCGCAGGCGCGAGTAACGGTGCGGCTGCACCACAGCGATGACGCGGCCTTCGGTCATCTCACGCGCGGCGGAGAGCACGGCGGCGATCTCCACGGGATGGTGGGCGTAATCGTCGACGATGCGGACTTCGTTCCAGTAGCCCGTCGTGGTGAAGCGACGCTTCACGCCGGCGAACTTTTTTAGGCCGGTGCGGATACCAGCGTCCGTTACGCCCAGCTCGCGCGCAACAGCGATTGCAGCGACGGCGTTTTGAACATTGTGGCGGCCCGCAACTGGCAGGAACAAGTCATGCATCGTCACGCCCGGGCCTTCGCCCTTTTTGCGTGCGACGACATCGAACGTCGAACCATCCCGCGACGGGCGCACGTTCACGGCACACACGTCTGCTTGCGGATTGAAGCCGTACGAAATAATGCGGCGGTCGCGCACTAGTGCTGCGAGCGCCTGCACTTGTGGGTGATCGAGGCACATGACGGCGAAGCCATAGAACGGAATGTTTTCCACGAACGTCTGGAACGCCGCGTTCATGGCTTCGACCGAGCCGTAATGATCCAGATGCTCGGCATCCATGTTGGTCACGACCACGGCGGTCGCGCGCAGGCGCGTGAAGGTGCCGTCGCTTTCGTCGGCCTCGACCACCATCCATTCGCCTTCGCCCATGCGGGCGTTGGCGCCATAGGCATTGATGATGCCGCCATTGATGACGGTCGGATCTTTCTGGCCTGCATCGAGCAGCGCTGCGATCATTGACGTCGTGGTCGTCTTGCCGTGCGTGCCGCCGATGGCGACGGTCCATTTCAGCCGCATGATCTCGGCTAGCATTTCCGCGCGCCGCACGATCGGCGCGCCGCGTTGGCGGGCGGCGTCGACTTCCGGATTGCCATCCTTGATCGCGGATGAAATCACCACGACGCCGGCGTTCACAGCCGCTTCGGCTTTATGACCGATCGAAATCGGGATGCCCTGCGCACGCAGGCGATCGATGTTCGGACCTTCTTTGGCGTCCGAGCCCGTGACTTCGTAGCCCAGATTCTTCATCACTGCCGCGATGCCGGACATGCCGATGCCGCCAATGCCGACGAAGTGGATCGGGCCGGTGTCGAACGGAATAGCGCGGCGGATCATGTGGCCCTCAAAACGAAGCGAGCGCCATTATAGGCCGCGCATCGTGTCCGCCGATAGGCGCCTTTAAGCGCGTCCGAAGAAGGCGCGTGACCGCGCTAGCGCGGCGCGGGGGCCGAGGATTGAGATGGTGGCCGCCAACAGGCCCACGCTGAGCGCGGCCGCCGTCATCAGAATAGGCTGGGCGTTGTTCCAAGTGACGCCAAGCGCGCCGAGGATCGGGAAGACCAAACCGATGGCGCTATAGAGCGCAATCTGGTTCAGCGCGCGGCTCCATGCGCGGCGGCGACGGGCTTGCGCGCTTACACGAACCACAACGTCGTAGCGAAAGCCTGGATCGGGCGTTGCGGGCGCTTCGCCGAGCAGGTCGGCCATCAGAAGATCGTCGTCACGTTCGCTCATCATCCTGCCTCCGCAGACACGCCCAACGCGGCCTGCAAACGCGCACGGCCGCGCGTCACATGAGATTTCACCGTACCGAGCGGCAATTTCAAGATTTCCGCCGCTTCAGCGTGCGTAAAATCCTGCCCTAAGCACAGCGCCAACGCAGCACGCTGATCTTCTGGCAACTCCTCCATCGCGCGGCGCAGAGCGAGTTTCTGCGCCATGCGTGGATCGCCGCCGGTGTCTTGATCTTCCAACTGCGCGTAAGCGTCGTCGCGCGACATACGCCGACTGTCGGCTCTACGGGCGCGGCGCCAGTATTGGAACGCGACGCCGCAAATGAAGGTGCGCAGCCGCGACGACCCGTCGAAGCGATCGAGCACCGTCCAAGTCCGTGCGAAAGCTTCCTGCGCCAGATCATCAGCGTCGGCGTAGTTGCCGACGAAACGGCGGAGGAAGGCGCGCACGGCGGGCTGGTTCGCATCGACGAGGCGGCCAAAGGCAGCCATGTCGCCGCTGCGCGCGAGCTTCACCAGACGCGCCTCTTCGGCGGCGTCCATCGTGTTAGCTCTTGCGTCCGAAGATCAAGAGCAGCAGCGAGCCGACTGCCATCACGCCCATCGTCACGGCGACGATCAGGAACGCAAACGACCATTCCTCGGCGCGCATAAAATAATAGCCGGTGCCAAAGCCCGCAGTGAGCGCGAGAAAGACCACGAAGGTCCACGCTTTGCCGGTGCGTGAATTGCCGCCGGCTACGCCAGACATGTCCATGTCCCAGTCGCTTTGTTGCGCGACCAGCTTCAGCAATTCCGGCGGCGGGTCTTTGCCCTGGTCCACATAGGACTTGATCAAGTCCATGGTCTGGTTGCTGCGACGCTCGGTCTGGAACATGCCGACGAACGCCATGAGCATCCCGAACACCGGAAACATCAGCCACCAATAGGCGGCGAAAAACTGAGTGAATGACATTTACTTGCCCTCCAGCTGACGGCGTGCGCGGTCGTGAATCTGGTCGATGCGGCGGTTTTCCTGCAGCACCCCGAAGAGCGCCATCACCATCCCGAACACGGGGAACACCAGCCACCAGAAATCGCGAAACAAGTCCTCAGACATCAGACCCTCCAAAGCGTGTCTGACCCTTTACCGCCGCAGGGGGTGAGCTTGGATGCGCCCTAATCTCAGATTTTAGCGCGCGACGCTTTCGGCCAGATCGGCCAACGTTTTGGCGGCTTCGGGCTTGGCGGCGGAGCGTGCGGCGGCGGCGCGGACAGCTAGGCCGTGCGGGTCACCGAGGCGGCGCTCCAGGCACGCGGCGAGCGCGGCTGGCTCAAACTCTTGTTCGGTGAACACGTCGGCCGCGCCGACGGCTGTCAAGCCCTCGGCGTTTGCGGTTTGGTGATCGTCGGCAGCTGCCGCGAACGGCACCAGGATCGCTGGGCGACCTGCGACTTGCAGTTCCGTCACCGAAGAGGCGCCGGCGCGCGAGATGACGAAGTGTGCCGCGCCTAAGCGCTGGCCCATGTCGGTAAAGAATGGCGACACGTCGGCGTTGACCTTAGCTTTCGCATAAACCTTCTTCGCTGCCATCACCTGCTCTTCGCGCACTTGGTGGACGACATCGAGACGCTTGCGCAGCGGCTCCGGCAGGCGCGCGATCGCTTCCGGGATCACTTCACCGAAGAGGCGCGCGCCTTGGCTGCCGCCGATGATCAGAAGATTGAGCCTGCCGCCAGCAGGCGCGTCCGGATAGGGCCGCTCGCGCACCGCAAGGATCGGCGAGCGCACCGGATTGCCGACGACGCGCTTGCGGCTCTCAGCGCTGGCAGGCAGGCGATCCAAACGGTCGAAACCACACGCGACGATCGCCGCACTGCCGGCCATCGAGCGATTGACGCGGCCCAGCACCGAGTTCTGCTCGTGCACCAGGATCGGCACCTTGTGCGCGCGCGCCGCCATCAGCGCGGGAAATGACGGATAGCCGCCGAAGCCAGCAACCAGCGAGGGCGGCAGCTCGGTGAAACGCTTTTTCGCTTCATTGATGCCGCGCCAAATCTTGAACATGGCGGGGATAGCGGTGAACGGGTTGGCTGAGAGCGAAGCAGCGGGCACATCCTCGATACGCTCGGCCGGAAAGCCTTCTGCGTAGCGGCGACCGCGCGCGTCCGTCATTAGGATGACGCGCCAGCCACGGCGGAACATTTCTTCAGCAAACGCTGCGGCCGGGAACAAATGTCCGCCCGTTCCACCCGCAGCAATGACAACGACTTTTTTGCTCATCGCTTATTTCATGTGCGCATCGGGCCGACGAAGAGAAAGGCGCCGGGCCGATCGCGAAGCAGTGAAAGACAGAACCCCAAAGCCAGCGCCGAGCCGATCATCGAAGAACCGCCGAAGGATATGAAGGGAAGAGTCATGCCTTTGGCTGGCAGCAAACTCAAGTTCACGGCGATATGAATCGAGGCTTGTGCGACGAGAAGCGTCACTAAACCCGCTGCAGCAATCTGCTCGAACGGTTCCACAAGGCGGCTCGCACGCGACAAGCCCCGGAATGCGAGCGCACCAAAGAGCGCAATCAGCCCGAGCGACGCAAGCAAGCCAAACTCCTCCACCGCGACCGCAAACACGAAGTCTGCGTGCGCATCTGGAATGGAACCCTTGATTACGCCCTCGCCCGGTCCGCGCCCGAATATGCCGCCCGCTGAAATCGCTTCGAGCGCGCGGCCGACTTGGTAGCCTGTGTCGCCATCCGGATTGAGAAACGCGTCCACGCGCTCGCGCGCGTGTGGATAGAATTGGTAGATCGCCCATGCAGCGACGCCCGCGAGCACGGTTCCGCCGATCACATAGCGCAGTGCGAGCCCGGAAAGGATCAGCATCGGCCCCAAGCAAAGCGCGAGCAACGCGGTTTGCCCGATGTCTGGTTGTGCGAGCAGCGCGATCGCGGTCAAGCCATAAAGCCCGATCGCAATCCAGCGGCCGGGGAACTTCGGTGTGCGCACGCTTTCGCCGAGCATCCATGCCCAGACTACGATCAAAGCGGGTTTCAAGATTTCCGACGGCTGTAAAGACGCCACGCCAAAATCAAACCAACGCTGCGCGCCCTTCACTTCCGGCCCGATCAAAGCCGCTAGACCGCAAAGCGGCAGGAACGCAGCAACGAGGATCGTCGCCGCACGTCTTACTTGCAGCGGTGACAACGCGGCAGCGACGAACATCACGATGACGCCGAGCGTCGCGTACGCGGCTTGTCGACCAGCGAAGTAGAAAGCTTCTTCAATTCGAATGCGCGCCGTCGCCGCGGGCGACGCGGCCATGGAGAAGAGGATGCCGAACCCGAACAATAAGGCAGCAATGATCAGCAGCGGGCGATCATAAGTGCGCAGCCGATCATACGCCGCGCCGAAGCGTTCGGCGATCGCGCTCATGCTTTGGCGCCGTTAGATTTTGGCGCTGCACTCAAGGCTGCAACATAGGCTTTGAACTTGTCGCCGCGTTCTTCGTACGAGCGGAATTGATCGAACGAGGCGCAGGCGGGCGACAGCAGCACAACCGGATGCGGCTCACCTGAAGCACGCGCGTCATTAAACGCGAGCTTCACTGCCGCTTCGAGATTGCCAGCCATTACGGTCGGCACCTTGCCGCGCAGCGCATCCGCGAAATCACCGGCGCTCTGGCCAATTAGATACGCTTTAGCCATACGCGGAAAGAACTCGGCCAAGTCGGCAATACCACCATCCTTGGCAACGCCGCCCGCGATCCAATAGACGCGCGGATAGACTGCGAGCGCTTGCGCTGCAGCGTTGGCGTTGGTGGCTTTGCTATCATTGACGAAACGCACGCCCTCGATCGTGCCAGCGCGCTCCAGACGATGCGGCAGTCCGCCGAATGTCGTCAGCGCGCTCGCAATGATGCGGTGATCTACGCCAAGCGCGCGTGTCGCGGCGTAGGCTGCGGCTGCGTTCTGTGCGTTGTGCTTGCCGGCGAGCGCTTGTGCGGGCGCAAGCTCTGCAACGATCTCGGAGCGACCTGACAGCGCGTCGACGAGCTTGCCGCCGATCGCGCTCACGCCGCGACCGAGCGCTTGCCCGGACGATATCGGCGCAACGTGCTGAACACCAAGGCGCGTCAGCTCGGTGCAAATCTGCGCGCAATAATGATCGTCCACGCCGATGACGGCCCAGTCTGCTGCGCCCTGATTCAAGAAGATGCGCTTCTTTGCGGCGACGTAGGACGCCATGTCGCCGTGGCGATCCAAATGATCCGGCGTCGTATTCAGCCACACCGCCACATCCAAGCGCAAACTCGATGTGATATCGAGCTGATACGAACTCAACTCGATCACATAATATGCGCCAGCATGCAGCTCCGGCAGTTCGAGGATCGCATTGCCGATATTGCCGCCGAGACGCACGTCCTTGCCGGCCTCTTTCAGAATATGCGCGATCAGCGCCGACGTGGTGCTTTTGCCGTTGGTGCCGGTGATGCCGATGAGCTTCGGGCGTTGCGTCGCTGGCAGCGCGTTCACAGCGCGCGCGAACAGCTCGATGTCGCTCATGATCGGCACGCCGACCGCTTCGGCGAGCGTCACAACGCGGTGCGGTTCGGGAAATGTCAGCGGCACGCCGGGTGACAGCACAAGTGCTGCGAACGAGCGCCAATCACGGCTGTTGATGTCCGACGTCGGCACGCCAGCCGCCTCTGCGGCGGCGCGCGTCGCGTCGTTATCGTCCCAGGCATGAACGCGCGCGCCGCCAGCCGCGAGTGCGCGTGCAGCCGCCAACCCTGTGCGCGCCAACCCGAACACGGCGACGTCGCGACCTTTGAACTCTGTGATCGGAATCATCCGATCGCCTCCAACTCGTAAGAGAGCGGATGTGCGCTGCTTCGGCCCGTTAACGCAACTTCAACGTCGCAAGGCCTGCAAGCGCGAAAATCATCGCGATAATCCAGAACCGGATGACGATCGTAGGCTCCTGCCAGCCCAGTTTCTCGAAATGGTGGTGGATGGGCGCCATCAAGAACACACGTTTGCCGGTGCGCTTATACACTGCAACTTGCAACATCACCGACAGCGTTTCGAGAACGAACAGACCGCCGACGATCGCCAGTACGATCTCGTGCTTCGACGCCACTGCGGTTGCGCCCAACAATCCGCCAAGCGCCAACGAGCCGGTGTCGCCCATGAACACGCGCGCGGGTGGCGCATTGTACCAGAGGAAACCAAGTGAGGCGCCCAATAGCGCGCCGAGCACGGTCGCTAACTCTGCGACGCCAGAAACGTGTGGAATGCCGAGATAATCGGAATAGTCGACGCGGCCAACGAGGTAGCAAATGATGCCGAAGGTGCCGGCCGCGATCATCACCGGCACGATGGCCAGGCCATCGAGACCATCTGTAAGGTTCACAGCATTGCCGAAGCCAACGATGACGATCATCGCAAACAGCACATAAAACGCCAGCAGCTGAATGCCCCAACCATTGATGAACGGCAGCGCGACCGCTGTGAGCGGATCGCCAGCCATCAGGGCGTTTATGAAGCCCATCACGTCATGGGTTTGGCCTGGCGTCGTCGCCACCCATTCGGCGACCAGCATTGCGATGGCAGCGAGCAACGCGATGCTGAACTCAAAGCCCAAGCGCAACTTTGCTGACAAACCACCGTGATGCTGCTTCGTGACCTTGGCGTAGTCATCGACGAAACCGATCGCGCCGAAACCCAACGTCACGACAAGAACGGCCCATACATAAGGGTTTTGCAAGTCCGACCAGAGCAGCGATGAAATCGTCAGCGGAATGAGAATGATGAGGCCGCCCATCGTGGGCGTGCCTTTCTTGGTGAGCAGATGGCCTGCCGGGCCATCCTCGCGGATCGGCTGACCTTTGCCTTGCTTCTTGCGCAACCACGCGATGAACGGCGCACCGAAAGCAAACGCGATGATCATCGCGGTGACCATGGCGCCGCCAGTGCGGAATGTGATGTAGTTGAAGAGGTTGAAGAATTGCGAGCGCTCTACGAACTGCGCCAAGAGCTCAAGCATTCACATCCCCCCGTTTGCGGCGGCGAGCGCGCTCAGCGCTGCGACCACGCGGCTCATTTTCGAGCCGTTGGAACCTTTCACGAGCACGACGTCGCCAGCTCGTAGCGCAGGCGCAATGATCGGAATCAGCGCGTCTGCGCTTTCGGCATAGCCGCCACGACGCGACGCGGGAAGCGCCTCCATGAGTGCAGCCATACGCGGGCCAGCCGCAAACACGAGATCGACGCCGGCTTGTTCCAGAGGTTGCGCAAGGCCCGCGTGATAGGCGCGCTCATCAGGGCCGAGCTCCAACATATCCCCAAGTGCGACGATGCGGCGGCCACCCTCTGCAGGCTTGCGCGCTGCGAGCGTGGCGAAGGCGGCGGCCATCGATGCGGGATTGGCGTTGTACGCGTCATCCACAAGCATGAAGCCGCCGAACGCCGTCTCGATGCGCGTGGCGACACCGCGGCCGTCGAACGCGCGCAAATGCTCAAGCGCGTGCGCGGCGGCTTCAATGTCGCCGCCGACGACGTCTGTGGCTGCGAGTGCGGCGATCGAGTTCAGCGCCCAGTGCGCGCCTTCGACGCCGACGCGATACTTTATCACGCGGCCAAGGATTTCCGCTTCGGCGTTCGAACCGGTTTCATCCATGTCGAACTTGAGCAGACGCGCTTCGCACTCGGGGCCACGACCGAAGCGGATGAGCGTTGCGCCGTTTCTCTCAGCCGCAGCGATCAGGCGATCAGCGTGTGGCGCGTCAGCGGGGACGATTGCGGCGCCACCTGGCTCGAGGCCAGCGTAAATGTCGCCCTTCTCGTCGGCGACTGCTTCAAGCGAGCCAAGGTTTTCGACGTGCGCTGGCGCGATCGTCGTCACCAAAGCGGCATGCGGCTTCACCAGCTGCGTCAGCGGCAGGATTTCGCCGCGATGGTTCATGCCGATCTCGAAAACGGCGAACCGGCTTTCACGCGGCATGCGCGAGAGCGTTAGCGGCACGCCCCAGTGGTTGTTGTAGCTCTTCACGCTGCGATGCGTCGGCCCGCTGGCGGAGAGGCAGACTGCGAGCGCTTCCTTTGTAGATGTTTTGCCTACCGAGCCAGTGACAGCCACGCGCTTCGCCACGCTACGATCGCGCGCCGCTTCGCCGAGCTTGCGCAAACCTTCGAGTACGTCCGGCACACAGAGCGCGGCGCCTAAGCCTTCGGCCGCGCGTGCGTCCGAGATCAGAGCGGCGCTCGCGCCAGAGACAAACGCTTGCGCCAGGAAGTCATGGCCATCGCGTACGTCTTTCAACGCAACGAAAAGGTCGCCCGGCTCACAGGTGCGCGTGTCGATGGAGACGCCGCTCACGCTCCATGCGCTGCCATTGATGAGCCGACCGCCCGTTGCGGCCTGCGCTTCTTCTGCGGACCAGAGTTCGCTCATCACTGCTTCTCCAACACATCACGCGCCACATCCTGATCAGAGAACGGATGCGTGACGCCTTTGATGATTTGTCCGGTTTCGTGACCTTTGCCGGCGATCAGCACCGCATCGCCGGGCTTCATCATCGCAATCGCTTCGCGGATCGCTTGCGCGCGGTCGCCAATTTCGAGCGCGCCAGGCGCTGCTTTCAAGATTTGCGCGCGGATGGATGCAGGCTCCTCACTGCGCGGGTTATCGTCGCTGACGATCACAACATCTGCATACCGATGCGCGATGGCGCCCATCTTCGGGCGCTTATCGGTGTCACGATCGCCGCCACACCCGAACACAGCGATGATACGCCCGGGCGCGTGTGGACGCGCTGCGCGCAGCAAAACATCTAAGCCGTCAGGCGTGTGCGCGTAGTCGACAAACACGTGGCCGCCGCTTCGGCTCTGGCCGACATGCTCCATGCGGCCTTTGACCGGCTGAAGCTTCTCCATACCGGCCCAAACAACGTCGGGCGTTTCACCAAGCGCTAAAGCGAGCGCAGCGGCGGTCACTGCGTTGATCGCCTGAAACTCACCGATCAGCGGCAGTTCAACGCGATGCTCTTCGCCGTTCCACAGTAAGTTCATCGTCTGCGCATTGGGACGCGGCAGGATTTCGATGATCTTCAGCGCATGGTCGCGCGGCGCGCGCCAGCCGCAAAGAACAAGATCAAGCCCGCTTGTTTTGGCGCCTTGTTCAAACGCCATACCTTCGGCGGCGTCGGCGTTGATGATCGCCGCGCCGCCATCCTTCACCAGCGTCCAGAGTTTCATCTTCGCGGCGCGATAGCTCGCCATATCTTTGTGATAGTCGAGATGATCTTGCGTGAGGTTTGTGAAAGCGGCCGCGTCGAACGTGACGCCATCGACGCGATGCTGTTCAAGCCCGTGGCTCGACGCTTCCATCGCGAGATGCGTGATGCCGTCGTCAGCAAGCGCGCTCAACGTGGCGTGGATCGCGGCGGGATCGGGCGTGGTGTGGCCGAGATCGATGACGCCGCTTGGCCCAATTGCTCCTAAAGTGCCGAGGCTTGCGGCGCGCTTGCCAGCGTGCGTCCAAATCTGGCGCAAGAAATCCACGGTCGAGCTTTTGCCGTTCGTGCCGGTGACGGCGACGAGCGTAGCGGGACGCGCCGGATAGAACGCCGACGCTGCCAACGCGAACGCACCACGCGGATTGTCGGCCACCACTTCCGCAATACCAGGATCGGCGCCAAGATCGCCTGCGCTCAGAACGGCGACTGCACCATTTGCTTTTGCTTGCGCAACGAAATCGCGGCCATGTGCGGCCACGCCTGACAACGCCGCGAACAAAAAGCCTGGCTTCACTTTGCGTGAGTCAGCGGTAAGGCCGGCGATATCGATGGCCTCGGCGCCCGCAGGGACGCCGGATTGGAACAGATCGCCGAGTTTCATTCCCTCTCCCTAGCGCGCTGGCGCAGCAGGCTCTACTCGCAAACCGAGCATGGGCGCTATCCGCCGGAGCGTGCGCGCCACCACTGGCGCTGCAATCGCTCCGCCGACTGCGCCCTCGCCCACGCCGTCCAACGACACCACGATCACATAACGTGGATCGTGCGCCGGAAATACGCCTGCGAAAGAGGAGAAATTACGGCTTTCGTCATAGCCGGTGGCGTTTTCGAAGAGTTCGGCCGTTCCTGTTTTACCGGCCACCGCAAGTCCCGGCACGTCCGCCGCCCGCCCGGTGCCGCTGGTGACGGTGGCGCGCATGTAAGAGAGCACCTGACGCGAAACTTCCGGCGAAAAAATCGCGGTGCGTTCGATTTCAGCGCCTGGGCCTCGTGCGAGCAAGGTGGGCGCGACGCGGGCGCCTTGGTTTGTGAACACCGTATAAGCGCCGGCGAGCGCCGCAGGCGTCGTCGCCAAGCCATAGCCGAAGCCTAAACCTGCAACGTCGCGGCGACTGCGCGCGTTCGGTGCGATCGGTTCTTGGCTGCGCGCGACTTCGAGAGATGGCGGCGCAGTCAGGCCGAGGCGATCAAGATACGAGCGCTGACGCGCGCCGCCGACACGGATCGCGAGGCGGGCGGCGCCAATGTTTGACGAATGCGCGATAATCTCCCGCAAGCTGGCGAGGCCTGGCGTCGGCTCGTGATCCTCGATCACCGAGCCATCAACTTCGAAGGTTTCGGTGAGATCGAACAGCTCACCAGAATTGGTCAGCTCTTCCTGGAGCGCCATGGCCACGGTGAACGGCTTCACCGTCGAGCCAAGCTCGTGCAGATCGCCCGCGACGCGGTCGCGGCGCATGTTCTCTGTCGCTTGGCCAGCCGCGTTTGCGTCATACGTTGGCCACGACGCTAGCGCATACACTTCGCCACTGCGGCCATCGAGCAAAATTGCGGACGCGGCAACGGCACGCGACGCACGCGCAGCGGCAGCAAGCTCAACTTCGAGTGCGTACTGAATGCGCACATCGATCGACAACCGCACCGGACGGCCCTCGGCGCCGGCGGCGCGGATCTGCTCATCCAACCCGCGCTCCACGCCCGACAGCGGATTGAGATCAACATCTGTGAAGCCCAAGGTGTGCGCCGCAAGTTCGCCCTGCGGATAGACGCGCCGATCATCACGCTCAAAGCCGATGCCAGCCAAGCCCAGCGCTTGCACGCGCTCGCGCTGCGCTGGTGTGAGACTGCGGCGGAGATAAACCAGGCGACGCGAGCGATCGGTCAGACGGCCCAAAAGCGTCTCGCGATCGAGTTCGCGAAAAACGCCGCGAAGAACGTCAGCGGTTTCATCTGCGTCCGCCACACGATGCGGCTCGGCCGTGAGTGTGAAGGCGCGCACCGTGGTCGCGAGCAGTTCGCCGTTACGATCGACAATGTCGGCGCGCTGGATCGCGTCAGTGACCACCGCTTGGCGTGGTTCGCCTAGCGGATTGCCAGAGAACGCCAATTGTACAGCGCGGCCTGCAAGCAGCAACAGCACCGCAAATATGCCGATCGCCAGAACACGCACGCGATTGCGCGCGGGCGCGGCTTCACCCATCGCAACGGGGCCGCGCGTGTCGCCTAGATTGAAAGCTCTCACTCCGCGACCGGCGCCGGTAAGCGCGCCCCGATCGCAGTTTCCGGCAACGGCGCACTTTCACTGCCGACGACGGACCCCAATCGATCCTCGGCCAAGCGTTCGACACGCTGCGGACTTTCCAGCTGAGCGATCTCCGCACGCAAAGCGCGCAAATCCGCTTCGCCTTCGGCGATTTCGGTCTGCAGCGCACGGACGCGGCTCTCGGTTTGCGAGGCGTCGGTCTTGGCTTTGTATAGGCCAACCGCCAGCACGATGATCAGCACGAGCGCCAAGATGTGCAGCGAGCGGGTCAATTGAGCTTTTGCCATTCGGCCTCCGCTTTCGGAGCAAGTTCTGGCGCGTCGAGATCGTCCCAAGCTGGCGCTTCGGTCCGCACCGCCCAGCGCAAACTCGCCGAACGCGAACGCGGATTGACTAGTGTCTCGTCATCGCTTGGCGCGGTCGCGCGTCGGCGTTCAAGTGTGAAACTCGGCGCGCGCTCCGCCGGCAAGTCCGGCATAAAGCGCGAGCCACGTCCGTTCGCATCGGCGCGCGCGGTGATGAATTGCTTGACCATGCGGTCTTCGAGCGAATGGAACGACACGACGACCAAACGTCCGCCCGGCTTAAGCGCCCGCTCGGCCGCTGAAAGCCCGCGCGCCAATTCGCCCAACTCATCATTGACGAGCATGCGCAGCGCTTGAAACGTCTTCGTTGCCGGATGCGTGCGCGCACCACGACGGCCGCCGACGGAGTCTTCAACCAGTTTGGCGAAATGCAGCGTGCGCGTGATTGGTGCAGCGGCGCGAGCTTGCACGATGGCGCGCGCGATGCGGCGGCTCTCATCGTCTTCGCCGTAGCGATAGATCAGGTCGGCGAGCGCGGTTTCGCTCAGCCGGTTCACGGCGTCTGCGGCGCTCAGGCCTTCCTTCTCCATCCGCATGTCCAAGTCCCCGTCCGCCTGGAACGAGAAGCCGCGATGGCCTTCGTCGATCTGGAAGGACGACACGCCCAGGTCGAACACGACGCCATCCACAGGTTCCGGCGCGGCTAGATCGCCAAACCGGCCTTGATGAAGCGTGAATTTACCTTTTGCAGACTCTGTAAGCTCAGCGCCGCGCGCTATCGCGTCAGGATCGCGATCAAAAGCAAGGACTTGGCAGTCCGCCCGGCCAAGCATTTCGCGCGAATAGCCGCCGCCGCCGAAGGTCGCGTCGATATATGTCCCGCCATCTTTAAGGGCGAGCGCCTCCATCGCTTCTGCGAGGAGCACGGGGGCGTGTCCTGAAGAGCTCATGCCAAACACCCAAACTCGTCATTCCGGGCCTCAGCGCAGCTGAAAACCCGGAACCCAGGGGGTGACAAAGCGCGGTGTGTTTGCCCCTGGGTTCCGGGTTCTTCGCTACGCGAAGCCCCGGAATGACGAGCGATTTGGAAACGGCGAAACATTTCCACGAAGCTACTACGAGTCCCGGCAAACTCGCGCGTCTCGATTGGTGAAGAATCAGCTAATCATCCCGGCTCGGAAACGGTGGGATGGGCATGGCGAGCGACGGGACGGGTTTCGGATTGGGATCGAGCGCGAGCCAGCCGGCGGCGATCGTCATCCAGAGCGGCCGCGCCAAAGCGGCCAAGCCGGAAGAAATCTACCAAGCCTGGCTGCAACTCGCCGAAGCGCGCATCCCGGCAGAGCAAACACTGCTGAACGGCTATGCCCTCGCCGCCGCCGATCAACCAACGCCCGGCGAAGCTGAGCTTGCGCAAGTGCTCGCCTTCTTCGACGGCTTGAGTGCGCAACTTTTCACCCGCCAGACGGACGTCGGCGAAGTCTCTACCTACATTGCGGGCGACGCCCGCCACTGGCGCGACCTCTTGCGCGGTTTCCGCCAACGCAGCGCCGCCGCCAAGGAGACACCTCGCTACGCCCAACTCACCCGCGCGCTGGCTGCAACCGAGTTTCTGGCAAGCGAGCCAATTACCGACGAAGAACGCGCCGCCTTTTCGCTCGACAACATCCGCGCAGACTTGAGCGCCGACGCCCGCAGCATCGAAATCGTCGCCGACATACGCTGCCGCTCGCCCTCGCTGCGCGCCGTGCCGAACATCTCAATCTGCTTGCGCGATGAAAACGGCGATGTCTGCGGCGAAGCCGTCTTCGCGCCGCCCGTGGCGGAGCTCCAAGGCCAACGCACCGAAGGCGTCAGCGCGACGCTGGAAGCGGCGCGGGAGATTACCGACGTTGAAGTGAGCTTCACGCGGCGGGCGGCGGAATAGCCCCGCGCCTCTCAGGCGTATTTGCGAACGCGAAGCGCTTTTGACGGATCATCCGAGACGGCGCTAACAAACGCGGGCGTGCGAGCCCCGGCGCGTTGTGATAACATGGCCGCGCTATAGGGCTTAAGGCGGGCCGATCTTGAATATCAAAAGCATGTTCGCCACTGCGCGCGGCATCGTTTTTTCGCGCGGCGCCGCGATTGCTGCGGCTGCGTTAGCGTTGCTGGGCATTGGCGGAGTGGCCGGTGCGCTCCTCGAGCAGCGCGGCGCCAGCGAATACATCGCAGATCGCGTGAACCAGCGCGCGGAGATGATTGCTGACGCCTTCGGCTGGCGGGCCCCTGTCGCAAACGAGCAAGACGTGTCGGAGCGCGAGATCACCACCGCGCTTATGGACCTGAATATCGAGTCGATGCCGCTCGGCGCCTTTGTAGGCGTTGGCGGCGCGATTGAAGAGTTCGGCAACGGCGTAATCTTCGCCGAATCCTCTGGCTATATCGGCTATCTAAGCTTCGACGGCGACGTAGGCTATCTGGGCCAATCTCTGCCGCTCAACCGACAAGGCTTGATCGAGTGGCGTGACCGCATGCGGCAGCATGCGCGCGTCGATTATCTGCGCCCGCTTGATATCATGCTGATGTCTGACGCCGAAGGCGCACAATGGCTTTACGCCAGCTATGAGCGGTTCGCAGACAATTGCATCGAGTTCGTCGTCGCACGCATTGCCGTCGAGGATGCGGGAGGCAGGCCGGAACTTTCTGGAGACGGTTGGCGCGATGTGTTCGTGGCCGAGCCCTGCGTGGCGCTGCCGCCAGAAGCGCGTCAGTTCGAAGGCATCGAAGGCGCTGGCCGTTTGGCGCTTCTGAACGATCGCACACTACTGGTGTCGATCGGGCATTTCGGCTTCGAGGGCGTGTACATGCCGCCTGCTGTGTCGATGGATCCGACCAACGATCTCGGCAAAATCATCGCCATCGACCTGCGCACGCAGCGCTCGCGCATCTTCACAATGGGTCACCGCAATCCGCAAGGTCTAGTCATCGACGATCAGCGACGGATTTGGTCAACTGAACATGGTCCCTATGGCGGCGATGAACTGAACCTCATTATCGACGGCCGCAATTACGGTTGGCCGCAGACGACGTTCGGCATGAATTACGGCACGCCGCGCGCGCCGTGGCCGAACAATCGCCGCCAAGGCTGGCACGACCCGGCTTACGAGATGCCGCGCTTCACGATGCCGCCTGACACCGGCATCAGCCAACTTGCGCCGGTCGAGGGCGAGGAGTTTCCGCTCTGGGAGGGAGACCTTCTGATTAGCTCCTTGATGGCGGAGACACTTTTCCGCGTGCGCCTTGTCAACAACACTGTGATCGGTATTGAGCCAATCGCACTGGGCGAGCGTATGCGCGACATCATCCGCTTACGTGACGGTCGCTTCGCGGTCCTCACCGAACGCGGCAACGTGCTGGTGATTTCCAACGAGGCGACTGATCTGGAAACGCCGAACTCCGATCGCATCGCGGAAACAGTCACGGGCTTGGCGGCGCTAGCGTCAGCGCGCGCGGACGATCCGTACAACGAAGCCGAGCTGACACGCCAAGAACGTGGCCGCAGGCTCTACGAACTGCACTGCGCCTCCTGCCACTCCGTCAGCGGCGAGCCAAGCCGTGCGCCTAACCTGGGCGGCATAATCGGCGAACGCATCGCTGACACGTCAGGCTTCGACTACTCAGATGCGTTGCGCGCAGAAACAGGCGTGTGGACCGAGAACCGCCTCATCGAATATATCGGCGACCCGCAAGCAGCGGTCCCCGGCACAGCGATGCCGGAAACCAACATCCACTTCCTGCAGATTCCAGAATTGTTACTCTATCTGGAAGACCCGGACTGAGCGCGCTTGTTGCGCGAAAAATAAAATGCCAGTCGGCCTATAAGCCGGGTTCTGTGTCCGCTTTCGCGGTGACGACCATTCCTCTGGACCGTGCATTGCTGCGCGGTTCTCGCGACCTACCCGGATGCACGCTCACGGACGAGCTGTTCGCATTGCTGCGTCGTTGCATCCCTATTCGGTCTTGCTCCCGGCGGGGCTTGCCGTGCCACCTTCCTTGCGGTCGGCGCGGTGAGCTCTTACCCCACCGTTTCAGCCTTGCCTGTGCTCACTTGCGCGAGCCATCGGCGGTTTGTTCTCTGTGGCGCTATCCCTAAGATTTCTCTCGGCGGGCGTTACCCGCCGCCGTATCCGCGTGGAGCCCGGACTTTCCTCGAACGCACCCTTTCGAGTTTGCGCCCGCGGCCGTCCAGCCGACTGGCGTGCGATGTATAGCGGCTTGGACGTCGGCGCGCTAGTTCAACGCCCGCGCAACGGCGACGAGCAAGCGCCGCGTTTCTTCATCAGCTGCGCCGCTGATGTCGCTCGGCCGAAAGCGGCGTTGGAACGCGATGAGCGCTGCGCGCGTGGAATTATCCATCGAGCCGGTTTGCTTCACGTCGTAGCCGATCGACGCAAGTTGCGTTTGGATGTCAGAAGCGACGTCATCGTTATCGAGTTCGTGCGGCGCCTCATTGGGCCATACCGATACGCCGGCAGCCGCGAGCTTCGCCCACGGAAACTTCTCGCCAGGATCGGCTTTGCGCTCGGGCGCGACATCCGAGTGGCCGACGACCCGTTTGGCGCTGAGCTCAGGCCAGCGCTGGAAAATATCGTTGAGCAATTGGATCACCGCTTCGATCTGCGCGTCGGTGAAATCCGGCAGGCCGAAATCGTGGCCGCCATTGACGATCTCGATGCCGATGGCGCGCGCATTCACATCCCCCTCGCCCTCCCAACTCGATGCGCCCGCGTGCCAGGCGCGATGCTCTTCCGGGACGAGCGCATAGATGTTGCCTGCTTCATCGACGACATAATGCGCCGAGACGCGCGAGAGCGGCGCGTCGTGCAACACGTCTTCACTTTGCCAAGGGCCCGGATAATTGCCTGCAACTGGCGCCGGGTCGGTGAGACGCGCTAGCGCGATCTCAGCGTCCTGCATGCCTGTGTAGTGCAGCACCACAAGATCGATCGGACGCGTGCGCGCGTCGAAATTGGGCGATGGGCGTTTGATGTAAGCTTCGGTCACGCCGCCCTTATAGAGCGACTCTCGCGCCAGTCGTCATGGCTTGTGGCGTTAGACTTTGCGGCGCGCGCTGGTTTCCACGACCCAGCCATCCGGCGTTTCGCGCGCTTCAAGCACGCCATTGGCGCGCTGCGCTGCACGACGGCGCGGCCAAAAGCGCATCGCGACGGCCGCACCTGCAACCATAAGCCCAACGACCATTGCGGCCGCGAACGCAAAGACGAGCGCCATCGCCGCGCCGATCGCCAAAACAAGGAGGCCAGCTGCGCGCAGGAAAGCGCCCAGTGCGTTGGATCCCCAGTCGGCGGCGTTAGCGGTCATCGGCGGCGAACTCCTCAGGTCCTGATCAATATGGACGCAAAGGCTGGGCGATCAATACGGCGCGCGTGCGGCGCATCTGCGGTTTGGTTAGTTCGCCCAATCAATCGGCGTCGACGCTCAATTCTTCGCGAATTTTCGCGTAGGCGGCGTTGATTGCTGCGGTCTTTTCGCGGGCGATTTCCACAAATTCCGGCGGCGCGCCGCGTTGGAGCATGCGGTCAGGGTGGTTTTCCGCCGCGACCCGCCGCCACGATTGGCGCACCTCTTCCATGCTCGTTCCTGGCAAAAGCCCAAGCACGGCATAAGGATCGTCAGCATCAGGACCGAGATTGGTCGCTTTGATGCGGCGGAACTCCATTTCGGAAAAACCGAAATAGGTTGCGACATCAGCGAGATAATCGAGTTCGGACGCGGTCAACGCGCCGTCTGCGCTGGCGATGTGGAAAAGCCCGTCGAGCACGTCCTCAAGCAAGCACGGCCGCGCGCGGTACTTCCGGCCGATCTGCTTCGCGTAGGATTCAAATCCTAAAACGGTTTGATTTGCGAGCAAGAAGGCGCGGCGGAAATGCTCCTCTTCGCCTGGCGGCGGACGAAACACCTGCGCAGCAGCGGCGATCTCGGAATCGGTGGTGACGCCGTCGGCGCGGGCCATTTTGGCGGCCAAACCGATGACAGCGGCGGTAAAACCAACGTCATTCGGCCGTGGCGCACATTCTTCGCCAAACTCAGGCGGATCGGCCTCCGGGTCGAAGGCGCGCGCGGCCAAGTCAACGATGCGGGACCAGACGGACATAACGCCATTGTCGCCGAAGGTAGCCGCCTGCGCCAGTGACGAGCGTGTGAAACCGTCGCGCTATGCAGCGCGTTAAACGCACATGATCGGTTCCATTTCCCGCGCCGCGCTTGTCGCACTCCTTCTGACGGCCGCGCCCGTCGCCACCGCCCAGACCGGCGATCGGTTTTTGATCGCGATCTCGGAGACGAATACGCCAAATCCGCAAGGCGATCTGATCGATGTCGCGGCGGCGTCGGGCCAGTTCACCTATTTCCTCGATGCGGTCGAACAAACTGGCTACGCCGAAACGCTACGCGGCGAAGGCCCGTTCACGATCTTCGCGCCCACCGACGACGCTTTCCGCGCCATGAGCGAGCGCGAGCGTACTCGTTTGTTCGCGCCCGAAAATCGCGACGAGCTTCTGGCCCTGCTCGCGTATCACGTCGTCGACGAGCAGGTCACCAGCGCGAGCGCATTGGGCCGCATGACGCGCGAAGAAGCATCGAACGGCTACAACGTCACAATCGATGGACGCGATGGCTTGCGAGTGAACGATGAACTTGTCGTCATGCCGGATATCGCCGCTTCGAACGGCGTGATACAAGGCATCAACGCTGTGCTCAGCCCGCCGGTGATGGTGGCGTCGCTGAATTAGAGCGCAGCGCGGCTATCTCCGCACGCAACGCGCGGACCTCGTCGAGGATGCGCTGCTGGACAACGGCAGCGTCTTCCTGCGCCACGGCGATGTCTTCGACATCGCCTTCGAGCTCTTCCAATTCTTCTTTGATCTCTTCTTGCGGCGCTGCTTGCACGGCTTCGACGATCACGCCGATGAAGAGGTTCAGCACCGCAAACGCTGCGACGATTGTAAAGCCAAGCACAAACACCCAAGCATATTCATTCTGAGCTTGAAGCCGCGTGACGGTGTCACCCCAACCATCGAACTGAGAAAGCGCAAAAAGCGAGAGCGCGCTTGCGCCGAGATCGCTGAAACCCGGGTCGCTGTGAAACAGCGTGGTGCCCATTACGGCGGCGATGTAAAACACCACGGTCAAAATAGCGAACGCGGCAAGGATGCCCGGCAACGCGCTGAACAAGGCCTCCACCACGCGACGCATTTGCGGCACTGCGCTGATCAGGCGGAAAATCCGCACCACCCGCAAAGTGCGGAGTGCTGACAGTGACGAGAACGAGAGATAGCTGATGCCGACAACAAATACGTCGAACCAGTTCCAGCCACGGCTGAAATAACGGCGCGGACCTTGCGCGAGAAACTCAATGATGAGTTCAACGGTGAATATGTAGAGGAAGTAGGTGTTCCACTGCTCGATCTGCGCGCTGTACGGATTGCTCTCGCCGTAATGCGCGTCGTAGCCAAGGATGATCGCGTTCGCGATGATGCAGGCGAGGATGAAAAGCTCCCAGACGATGTTCTGGGTCAGCCAGCGAAACAGCGGAATGCCGCCGCGCTGCTTGGCTTTTACCGTCTGCCGTTTAGCAGCAGGCGCGCCCGCGCCCGCAGCGGTCGCCGCGCCATTCGCCATGTCGATCCCCTCTGGCCGGACCCCCATCCGGCGCAGCGCAAGCCTATCGCGGGATTCCCGGCGCGTGAAAGCCCCTCAAGAATCTTGAGCAGGCTCACGGCCGGCTTTGGCTACGATTTCAGCGATGCGCGGAAGTTTGCGCGCAGGGCGCGGGATCGGCTGCTGTCGACCCAAGGCGAGGCGCAGCCAATTTGGCAGCGAAGCCCGCATCGGCGGGCGCGTCGTTTGATCTGTCATGAAGTGCGCGTCCTCTGACGCGGTTGCGGATGCTGTGAGATCACAAAACAGCGATCACTCCTCAAGCACTCACGAACCTCTATAGCACGATCGGACATGAGCGCGAGGTGAATAGCGATCGATTACTGTAAATCAAGATCGAATACTTGCTCAATTCGATCATTCGGCGCGGCAGCATCAATCACGGACGTTTGATTATTGCACGCACTATCCGCTTACCGCGCAGAGTGGAACTTGTGCGCCTCTTACTCATTGTCTGGATCGGGAACTTTGCACCCGAGGCAACCTACGGAAGCCGTATGAATGATCTGACCAGAGCCGAACGTCTGCAAATCATGCTGACCGAGGACGAACTGGCGGCGCTTGATGATTGGCGCTTTGCCAGCCGCATGCCCAGCCGCGCTGCGGCCGTGCGTGAATTGTTGAAACGCGGCCTAGCCGCTGAAGGCTACGCCACTAACGGATCGCGGCAGCGATCGAAGGATTATGGCGTCACCAATGGCGCCAGCGCCAAGTCGCCTAACGGCAGCGGAAACGGCGGCTGATCAAGCGATCGGCACGCCGGCGGCGGATGCAGCTTGAGCATCCCCCCCCGCTTGGGCTGCGGCGAGTTGAGCCTGACGCTCTTGCTCAGCCTCAGTCAAAATATTCAGGATGAAGCCCTGCACTTGGTACGTGCGGCCGCCCCAGTGACGACCCGGCACATTCCAAACTTGCACCTGACTCCAATCGCCAGCTTCCGACACATCGCGGATCGGAACGTCGCGCGTGATCTCGCCAACATTCAGCCAATTCGAATGATCAACGATGATTAGACGCGGCGACACCACTTCACGCACGACGGCAACGTGGCCGCGCGCATTGGTGTTATAGCCGCGTAGCACCATCACTGAGCGCTCTTCAGGCTCAGCGGTGGTTTCATAGCGATCGCGGGCTTGCTGCCACCAGGTGTTGGCGTTTCCATAAATCTCGACGCCGGACTCGCGGCGCGCAAACGGCACGCACTGCAAACGTGAGCGCCAATTGGTGACGCGCGCGGTCGGCTCATAAGCTTCATCCGGCGCGCGCTCGAATGCGGCCGGCGCCATGGTGGCGTGCTCTGACGGCCCATCGGTGATGGACGGATCGATGGCGAGGTCCATCGACAATGGCGTCAGCGCCTGCGCGTCAGACGGCAGACCGGTGAAGCCGGCTGCCGCTGCGGCGGCGAGAAGAAGCGCACGGGTATCTAACATGCCTTGATGCCCAGGCGGGCTATTGCCCCAAACTGAGACACACAAAGCCGCCAGCGGAGTAAAAGAACACTTAATTCGCCAGCTGAACTTTAGGTAAGACAGAGATGTCTATGGTAAAGGGAATCGTAATTAGCTAGATATGGGATGTTCCCTGGTAATAGAGGTTAACGCTAATCTTGCTGATGCAGTAAGAAAGCTTAACGCGGGAACTTTCAGCTTAAAGCGGCCTGCAGGCTGAATGGGTGGATGAAGCCCTGCGCCTGATATACGCGCCCACCCCAATGACCGCCGGGAATGTGCCAGACGCGGATCTCGCTCCAGTCATTATTCGGCGAGATATCAAGGATCGGCACCCCGACACTGATCTCGCCATTGTTCAGCCAGTTGGCGTGATCGACCCGAATAAGACGGCTGGAATCCACATGGGTCACAACAGAGACGTGGCCGCGACCAGGATTATTGAAGCCCCTAATCACAAAAACCGACCCCGGCGCCGGGCGGCTCGAGCGTGGATACCTGCCCGCTGCTTGCGTCCACCAAGTATTGGCGTCGCCAAATATCTCCACACCTGTGACGCGGCGAGCAAACGGCACGCACTGAAGGCCAGCGCCCGCATCGGCCACGCGCGGCGTCTCACCGGTCCAGCGCGGCCCGAGTTCAGGGGCAATAGCGTCTCTGCCACCGCCATAACCACCGGAGATCGGCGCTGGCGTGGAGGCGCAGGCAGTCAAAGCCGCCGCCATCAGTCCAAGCCCCAGGGCGCGAACCGAACCTATTCTCAGCCGAATCGTCATTTCGAGGGCGATCTTATCCGATCTGGGTTGGCATCGCGTGAATGCGCCCATCCGCCGCGAGGCCGGCTGTCGCAGGCTTGACCGGGGCCAAAAATCGGGGCCACCCAACGGCCATGGCCAATGACCGCCCCCCAATGATCATCCGCCCCTGCTTCCAGCAGGACCTGGAATACGTCCAGCTGATCTATGCCCACCATGTCCTGGGCGGGACCGGGACTTTTGAGATCGACCCGCCATCGCTTGAGGAAATGTCGGATCGCTGGAGCAAGATCGTCGAAAAAGGCTGGCCGTTCTTCGTGGCTTCGCCGGTCAGCGATTTAAGCCGTGTCTTGGGCTTTGCTTATGCCGTTCAGTACCGCGACCGCACCGCCTACACCAAAACCTTCGAATGCTCGGTCTATGTTGGTCCGACCACGCAACGCCAGGGCGCCGGAGCGCTTTTGCTGAGCGAAGTGCTGACGACATTGCGACTCGATGGCGCCCGCGAAGTGCTTGCGTTCATTGGCGACAGCTACAACGCGGCATCTATCGGCCTGCATCAAAAACTGGGCTTTCGGACCGTCGGCAAGCTCGAAAACGTCGGCGAGAAGTTCGGTGCGCCGCTCGACGTGGTTGTGATGCAGCGCACACTGCCAGCACTGAAAGCGTGACAACCGCCATCAAAAGCCTGACGATATGCGCACTTCGCAGGCGCACACATGCCGACAAATTGCACAGCCAACTGCGGCAATTAGTTTTTGGGTAACCAAACTTACGACATCCTCACTTATGTTTGGGAGGAGATCGCGATGCTCTTACGCAGACTCGTGGTCGTTGGTTTGGTCGGGTTTGTTACCTTAGCTGCGAGTATCGCAACCGCCGAAGATGCGGTCGGTCCAAGCGCTTCTTTCGTTGGTGTGGACGGCGTAGACCTCGCCGATCCGAACGCCGCTTTCGCTGACAGATTTCAGTTGCGCCTGACACCGGGCCGCGGAGCGCGCTTCGGGGCGCTCTCAACTGAGCCAACGCGTGACCAAGATCGTGGCCGCAATCGAGACTACGAACTTTCAGTCGTCGCAGACGCCGGCAACGGCGTGGACGTTGCCTTCGCGCAGCGAGGCGGCGTTGGCTTTAACGCTCAAGGCGATGTTGAGCGGCAAAGCCGAGGCTCCGAGCTTCGCCTTGGTCATGGCCTGCGTAGCATGCGGGACAATGAACCGTCGGCCACGCCCACCTGGTACCTTTTCGCCGCTTCCGAGGACGAAGCGTTAATCTGGCGACCGGGGATGCAAAACGAGTTCGGCGCGTCTGACTCGGGCTTTGCCCTGCAAGACCGCGTCGAGATTGGCGATATGCAAGCCGGCGTCACTTACGAGGCCAATGGCTGGCAAACATCCCTCGCCTATGTCGAGCGCGAAATCAGCACCCAATCTGGGTCTCGAAGCTATTCCGAGGACCAGCGCTTCGTCGGTCTAACCGTCACTATGAGACATTAACCATGCTTCCGAGGGGCGCCGAAAGGCTCCCCTCATGGGAGAACTTGGCTATGTGGGCTCCAAAAGACTTAACAGCCGCTGGAACTTGTGGCAGCCATTATGCATTGCCGCTTCGAGTGTTTTTGGACGAGGCCGTAATGGGTGGGTTTGGATCTCTGCGATCGGCTCTGCTAGCTGGCGGTGCGCTCCTGGCGAGCGTCTCCGCTGCTTCCTTCGCTGCGGCCCAAGAGGGACCGCACGTTCCTGTAAATTTTAACGATCCTGCCGCTGCCCTTGTTGGCCCGACTGAGCCGAGCGTGGGCGCCTCGGTTCGCGAAGTCGGCACCCGATTTAACGCCCTGACGCCGTCGACCGATCAAAGCATTGAGCGCCCGCGTCGGCTCGAACTTGAAGTCGCAGCTGGCGGCGGGGACGCCCCGCTCGATATCTCCGTGTCACAACGGGCGTCGCTCGGCTCTGACGGCTCCGGCGAAATCTCCAGCCGTGGTACCGGCTCTGAAGTCCGCGTTGGCCGTGGCCTCGTTCGAGATGGCGCCAACCGCACGCAAAATGGCGGCTCTGCCGTTTACGCCTTCGTAGCGTCCGATGACGAAGCGCTTACTTGGCAGCCAGGCTCGCGCAACGAGTTTGGCGGCAGCGGCGCTTCCGTGAGCCTCCAAGAGCAGGTCGAAATCGGCGATATGTCGATGGGTGTCACATACGAGCGGAATGGCGTGCAGGCCTCACTCGCCTACGTGGAACGCGAAGAGTCTGCCCGCGTCGGCAACCAGTCCTATAATCAGGACATGAGCTTCACCGGCGTTACGGTGACGATGCGCCGTTAACGGCTGCGTCACGATGTTTGCATTGCCGGGCTCATGCAGAGCCTCCGCCAACAGATTTCACGCAAACGCCTCATCCGTGACATCGTCTCCATGACGTTGCCCGCAGCGTTGGGGCTCGCCATCGGCGTTGCAGGCTTTCTCGCAATCGGGATTTTCGACCCTCCCGCCAATAGCGCGCCAGTTATGTCCTCGCGTGAAAGCGAACAGCCTCGCCGCATACGCCCTGTCGCAGCACCCGCAACCAGTGCTCGCGTAACCACCTCAGCCAACCAACGGCCGCAACCAGTCCGACGCGCTACCGCCCCGTATCGCAACTGCGCAGCCGCCCGAGCGGCAGGCGATGCCCCGCTCTACGCCGGCGACTCCGGCTATGGCGCGCATCTAGATCGCGACCGAGACGGAATCGCTTGCGAGCCTTATCGCCGCTGAGCAGGCCGCCGCTTCTCCACAGTCGCGCGCCCTAACGGCGCTTACTGCGGCATTGAATCGCTCCATGGTCACCGACCGGGCGCTGGTAACTTTTCTTAAAGACGACTCGCGCCCAATGCACGATATATGGTGTCGATATCGACGCTGATCCCTATATCTAGGGTGCGTTTCGGCTTCGAAAGGGAGTTTCGCGAATGGCTGGCACAAACGAGGGCAAACTGACGGGCCTTCGCACTCCTTCCGTAGGCTACAAGCCGTTCCGCTATCCGTGGGCGTACGAATTTTGGCGCCGCCAACAGCAAGTTCACTGGATGCCGGAAGAAGTCCCGCTCGGCGAGGACGTGAAGGATTGGGCTTCGAAGCTCAATGATGGCGAACGCAATCTGCTGACGCAGATATTCCGCTTCTTCACCCAATCTGACATCGAGGTGAACGACAATTACATGGAGCGCTATTCGCGCGTGTTCAAACCGACCGAGATCAAGATGATGCTCGCGTCGTTCTCGAACATCGAGACGATCCATGTCGCCGCCTACGCGCTGCTGTTAGAGACCATCGGCATGCCGGAAAGCGAGTTCGCTGCGTTCTACGATTATCAGGCGATGCGCGATAAACACGATTACATGGGCAAGTTCGGCGTCGAGAGCGATGCTGACATCTTGCGCACGGTGGCGATGTTCGGCGCCTTCACGGAAGGCCTGCAGCTCTTCGCGTCATTCGCGATGCTGATGAACTTCCCGCGCTTCAACAAGATGAAGGGCATGGGCCAAATCGTAACCTGGTCAGTGCGCGACGAGAGCTTGCACTGCGAAGGCATGATCAAACTCTTCCACGCCTACGCCAAGGAAACCAACGCGCTGACGCAAGAAGTGAAAGACGACATCGCCGAATGCTGCCGCACCGTTGTGTCGATGGAAGATAAGTTCATCGACCTCGCATTCGAGATGGGCCCGGTTCAAGGCATGACGCCGGACGATATCAAGCAATATATCCGCTACATTGCCGATTGGCGTTTGGGTCAGCTTGGTTTGCCGAAAATCTATGGCGTCACCGAGCACCCCATCCCGTGGCTGACATCGATTCTGAACGGCGTCGAACACGCCAACTTCTTCGAAGCGCGCGCCACCGAATACTCGAAGGCCGCAACCAAGGGCGAATGGCACGGCGGCGCCGGCGTCTGGGAAAACTTCGATCAGATGATGGAAAAGCGCAAAGCTGCTGGCGGCGCGAACTAGAGACGTGCAAGCGCGGGTCTCTAGTTCGCGCTTGTTTACGCGATCAATGCTATGCGCAGAACGTCGCGCTCGCGAGCACCAACGCCAAGCTCAGTTTCCATATAGCTCTGCACACTGCCGTGCTTCGCCTCGATCACATCGAGCGAGGCGCGCAAATAATCGACGTGTACGCCTAGCATCGGCCGTAGCGCTTCTGTTTGCAGCTTGCGTCCCAGACGCGCCTCCATGCGCTCCTGTATGCGCGGCATGCGCTTTTCTAGATCGACGGCTTGGTTCGTGAATTCATAGTCCGCGAACACCGCCTCCTCCGGCACGCCAAGCGCAAACAAGGTCAGCGCGCACGCAATGCCGGTGCGATCCTTGCCGGCCGCGCAATGCACCACGCCTGCGCCGCCTTCGCCTAGCGCGCTGAACCAATCGCGATAAAGGCTGACCAAGCGCGGATCGAATGGGATCTCGCGATAGAGGCTCATCATGTAATCGTAGGTCGATTGCGGCGTCAGATCGCTTTGCATCAACGCCTGCAAATGCGGCGGCAACGCGTGACCGCCTGCACCTTCGTCGTTGAAGATCATTCGCGTGGTTTCGCTCTCCCACCGCGTCGGCTCGTGCTTGCGCTCTTCAGGACGGCGCAGATCGACAAGGAAGCGCAGGTCCATGGCGTTGAGCTTGGCGATGTCTTCGTCAGAGGCGTCGTGGAACGAGGCCGAGCGGTACAGCTTTCCGCGCGTTACCTTGGCGCCATCTGACGTCTCCCACCTGCCGAAGTCACGGAAGTTTAGGACGCGGTCAAAGGGGACAAGGCGATCGTGCATATACAAAGTTCTACGTTCCAGGTTTTAGGTGCTTGTAGCTTGGATTGCCGTGCGCGCCAGTATGCGGCTCAAGCGCCGCAACCAAAACAGCGTCTCGCGCCTACGGGGAGCGCCCGGTCCGATCGAAAGCCTCCAGGAAGGAGGCATCAATCACGGTCACCGCCGATATTCGATTGTCAGGATCGAAGGTCATCATCAGAAAGACAAGCACGCCACCGGCGTTCCTAACCGGATGCGGAGTGGTTATGGCGAGCCCCCCATAGGGCACATCAAACCCTTCCACAGGCAGTTCCAGTAACACCCTCAACCGCCGAAGCGCCTGCCCTGGAGTATCGTCCGCACCGAGGCCATAGGGTAAAGCACTCGAAGGTCGCCGCAAAACGTTCACGGTCTTTGCGACGACAACGCCCTCTATGCCAATAATGAGCACCCCGTCGCTGAGGAAGCAGACTGGCTGCACTTGCTGACCAAACTCGCAATCGGGGTCATCTGAAGCGTTGGTCGCACTTGCGGGAATCTCCGCCACCAGAGCGCCAATGGCTGGTTCGCTAAAATCTATGCGCCCGCGCGCATCACTCACGCTTGGCTGAGTCTGCAGCGCCGCACTTGGCTGGCTTAGAGTCGGCGAACATGACGCCACCAAAATCGCGATCGCCAATGCACGCAAAATGTAAAGACCTATCATCGAAACGGCGGCTCATCGAACGCGCGCAGTTTGCGCGAGTGCAAACGGTCGCGCTGTTGCTTGAGCAAAGCCACCGTCTCCAGCCCGATCCGCAAATGCGCACCGATGGCGCTGTCGTAGAAACGATCCGACACGCCAGGCAATTTGATCTCGCCGTGCGCGGGCTTGTCCGAGATGCAGAGCAGCACGCCGTAGGGGACGCGCATGCGGAAACCTTGCGTTGCGATGCAGGCGCTTTCCATATCCACGGCAATCGCGCGCGATTGGCTGAGCAGCTGGCGCTCTTGATTGTAGTTTAGCTCCCAGTTGCGATCTGCGTACGAGACGACAGTACCGGTGCGCAAACGCCGGCGCAGATCTTCCTTGTCGCCGCCTGCGACCGAAGTCGCGGCTTGCTGCAAGGCGATTTGCACTTCGGCGATCGCAGGGATCGGCACTTCGAGCGGCACGCGATCGTCCAGCACTTTATCGCGCCGCAGATAAGCGTGCGCCAGAACGTAATCGCCAATGCGCTGCGTGTGACGCAAGCCGCCGCAATGGCCGATCATCAGCCAGCAATGCGGACGCAGCACCGCCAAGTGATCAGTGATTGTTTTTGCGTTGGATGGCCCGACGCCAATGTTCATGAGCGTCACGCCGTCGCCGTCCGGCGTAGTCAAATGATACGCGGGCATCTGATATTTGCGCCACGGCGCATCGAGCGCTTTGGCTTCCGCATCCGGATCGCCCGCTTCGATACGCAACCGCCCCGGGCAAGAGAGCGCCCACCCTTTCGGGCCGTTCTTCACACCCTCCGCCGCCCAGCGCACAAACTCTTCGACGTAGCGCTGGTAGTTCGTGAACAATATCCACGGCTGCACGTCCTGCCAAGGCGCGCCGGTATAATGCTCGATGCGCTTGAGCGAATAATCGGTGCGCGGCGCGTCGAACAATGCCAAAGGCCGCGAACCATCGAGGCGCTCGACGTGCAAGCCATCGACCACCGCATCGCCGACTTGCGTCAGCCGCGGATTTGGAAAGTAACGCGCCAACTCTTCGGCCGGGACATTGTCGAACGCGCGCGCGCCGGCTGCATCGAGCACGAAGGAGTATGGGATCTCAGTGTCGCTCACGCGTACGCTGAGCTCTGCACCGTAATCATCGACGAGGTACGTCAGCTGCTCAAGCAGATAGGCACGAAAGTAATCCGGCTGCGTGATCGACACCGCATACTCGCCGGGCCAAGTGAGCTGACCATAAGCGCGGGCTAAGCGCGGCGGCGGCTTTGTTGGCAGATATGTGACACGCAGCTCCGGATAACGGAACAGCGCGCGCTCCTCCATCGTCGGCGGCGTGCCAGTTTCGGCAAAGCGGCGCACCGATTCGATCAGCGCCGTCACGGCGCGCTTGTGCAGAAACTCAAGCCGATCAACGGCCTCTTTGGGTGTTTTGGGATCTTCCATCGCGGGAGTGTCCCGCGAACGCGTGCGCCGTCAAGGGGCGCGCGTATCAACTGACGCGCGGGATCGGATCAACAAGGCGCGAGCGGCGATAGGCGATGTGGTCGAGGTTCATGACGCCATCGATGACGAAGCCCAATGAGGACGAGTACGGATATCGCGTCTCGGTCATGATTATGCTCGTTCCGGGTTGCATCATGGCCTCCGGCAAATCGATGGTCGTGTTCGCCGTGCGCGCCGACATGCCGCGACCTTCGCTCCAAACGACCTGCGCAGTGGATGCATTCACGATCCGCACGCTGGTGACGCGGATCTGCATAGTCGTGCCAGCATCCGGAAACATCAGTACGTCGATAGCAGCCCAGAGGTTCGCGATTTCTGCGTTTGATACCTCGGTATCGCGCGCGATGACGTCGGCTACCGAAGCGGAGGCGTTCTGCGCGCGCTTGTTTGTATTCAAAACGTCGATCAGTTCAACCGACCCGAATAAAAGGATAATCATCATCGGCGCGAGGATCGCGAACTCGACGGCCGCGATGCCCCGCTCGGACGCGCCGAAGCGGCGAAAGATGTGACGCATGGTCATCAGAATGGCTCGTTGCGAAACATCATGGTCGAAACCAGAACGCGTTCACCGCCGCTGATGTTCTGAAACACCGATTGGAACATCGGCGTCATCACTTGCCACCGGTAGTATGCACGCACGACGACGATCTCAGAAGGCGCACCCGGCTGAAAGCCAAAGCCGGACTCGTCGAACTCGCCACCCTCAAGCGGATTGTTCGCGGCGTTGTTTGCGTCGATGAAGGATGCGAAGCGACGAACATCAACGTAGAGGTTGTTGTCGCAATCAACGGCGAGCAGGTTGTCCATCCGGTCGCACAGATCATCTTTGATTGCGCCAGCACCCATGCCGCCGGTTTGCGCTTGGCCGGTGCGGATGAGACGCGCCATGTCGTTGGCTGCGCCGTCCAGTGTCGTTTGTGCAAAACCGATCATGGCGATCTCGGCGAGTCCGAAGATCAACAGAAAGAACGGCAGAACGACGAACCCGAACTCAACCGCAGCCGAGCCACTGCGCGCCTTGCCAAAGCGGCGGTACTTTCGCAGCAGCGATGTAAGACGCCCAGCCATGGTCTCTCCGAAACGCCATACTAGGCGCCGAAGGGCTGATTTTCCGTCAAAGAATAGCGTAAACGGCGCTTAACGCGAGCCGCCCCGCCCCGTGATTTGCTGGGCAACCTGTTGCGAGGCTTCGCCATCGCCAATGTCCGGACGCGGACGGCAAAGCGGCGTGCACTCGAGGCGCGCGGTTTCGCCGCCGCGCGTTACCATGACGACGTCCGTCTCATCTGGCGTCACAACTACGCGGCCAGAATAAAGCACGCGGCCATTTTCGCCGACCACAACCAGGTTGGTCGCACCATAAGAACGGCCCGTCACGAAGAGGAAGCGATCGTTTTGCACAGAGACGCCCGCAATCGCAGGATTGCCCACAGCAACGCCCTCAGCCGGTTCAGAGAGCCGGATCGGAAAGGCTTGATCGAGTGCTACGCGAATATCGCGCGCGTGCGCGGCGCCAGCGCTAACGAAAACAGCAGCCGCAGAAACCGCAGCCATGACGAAACGCGAAAGGCGCATCGGCGAAATCCTTCTTCTCTCTTTATAGAGCTACGTCGCATTGGTTTCGGGATCGCTAAGATCGCAGCGCACACAAGAGTAATGACAACGCAGACAGGCTGATCACAACAACAACGTCGTAAACGATATTTTCATCTTGTTCATTGGGCGCGGCATTAACCGGCCTCGTGTAGCTTCCATATTGCGTCTGGGATTGGGTGTCGGGTGCGACGCTCCACCACCGGGCCGGTGAAAAAGCACTCGACAAATGGAGCATTGAATATGTTGAAGCGTTTCCTGAACAATGAAGACGGCGCCACTGCAATCGAATACGGCCTGATCGCCGCTCTGATTGGCGTCGCCATCATCACGGCCGTTGGCCTCGTTGGCGACAACCTGAACCTGGTGTTCGGCTCGGTCGCGACGGAACTCAGCACCGCCGCCACTCCGTGATAGCGGCTTAAGCTTCGGCGCGCGGCCCTCGGCTGCGCGCCGTTTGCGTCCTTATAGGTTTCCCTCCTCAGAACGCCGCTCCCTCGGAGCGGCGTTTTTCTTTGCGTTGCAGGCAGCAGACGTTGCGCTTCTTCAATCTTTCTTAGCGCGAAACACCGACACATTAATGGGATGATTGACGTTCTCGCGCTCTGCGCCTTCGCTGGCCTACTCATCTACGCAGCTGGGTCGGACATTGCGCGCCTGATCATTCCCAACTGGGTCTCAATCGCGATGGCGGCGCTTTACGTGCCAGCAGCTTTACTCGCCGGCGCGACGCTTCCCGAGATTGGCATTCACGCCCTCTTCGGCGTCGGCATCCTAGCGGTTGGTTTTTTTCTCTTCGCCGCCAACATCATCGGCGGCGGTGACGCAAAACTTCTAGCGGCCGCATCAATCTGGACAGGCTTTGCCGCCTTCACGCCTTTTATGTTCTGGACCGTCGCCGCTGGCGGCGTGATGGCGGCGGCAATTTTGGCCGCGCGTCAATTCGTTCCGCAAACCGAAACCAACCCGCCGTTCGTGAACCGCCTCCTGCAAGGGAAAACCGGCATCCCGTACGGCGTAGCCATCATGATCGGCGGGTTGATGGCGCTGCCATCGATTCCTCACCTGTCAATCTCGTTAACCATGCCTTAGCCGCAGCGTGATCTGTTCACGCTCGGGTTCGGGACAATAACGCCGCGGGGAGTAACGCATGTCAGCGCGTCAGCTGATCGTTCTGGTCGTCGCCGCAATCGCGGCCATCGGTGCGCTCTTACTTATCAGAGGCATGGGCGCGAGCAATCGCGCGCCGGCTGAAGCCGAAACCGCAGCCATCGCTGGCGAGCAGGTTTTGGTGCTTGCGCGCGACGTGCCGCAAGGCGCCGCTCTTACGCCAAGCGATCTGGCTGTCGCGCTCTTCCCGACAGATTCAGTCGCGCCCTCATTCATTCGGGTTGCGAACCAACCATCGGCGCAGGCCGATTATGTCGGCGCCGTAACGCGTCGCGCGTTTGCGCAAGGCGAGCCAATCACCATTGGCTCCGTCGTGCAGCCTGATGGCCGCGGCTTCCTCGCAGCGCAACTCGCGCCAGGCTTCCGCGCTGTCTCAATCGAAATCGAAGACATCACAGCCGCTGGCGGCTTCATTCAACCGAACGACCGCGTCGATGTCATCGTCACCGCTCGTGCCGAAGGTGGCAACGACCAGGTCAACAGCAGCATCATCCTCGAAGATGTCCGCGTGCTGGCGCTCGGCGAAATGACACAAACTCAAACCGAAGGCGAAGCGCCTGCAATCATTCAAGCCGGCGTCGCCGTGCTCGAATTGACGCAAGAAGATGCGCGCATTCTCGCCCTGTCCGACGAAATGGGCACGATCAGCCTCGCTCTGCGCGGCGTCGAGGTCGACACCGTGGGCTTGCAGCGCTCGAACGCGCGCCGCCCCGGACAAGGTTCAGGTTCAGTACGCGTGCATGCGTTCGGCACGGTGAGCGAGGGCAGCCGATGAAGCCGGGTAAGTCTCTTCGTCTGTCGCTTGCGACGGCGCTATCGACGGCCATCGCATTCGGGCCAACTTACGCAGTTGCGCAAGTTGAACCGGCGAGCGCGCCAACCGTTCGCATTACCAATGGCGGCGGCGCGCAATCGGCGTCGCTGGTCCTGCCCTTCGGCAAATCGGCAATCATCGATCTGCCCGCAGATGCACGCGACATCCTGATCTCCAACCCCGCCATCGCCGACGCCACCGTGCGTACGGCGCGCCGGGCTTACGTGATTGGTCGTCAACTCGGCCAAACCAACATCTTCTTCTTCGACGCTCAAGGCCGCCAGATCGCCAACGTCGAAATCCGCGTCGAACCAGACGTCGAGCCGTTGAACGAAATTCTCGGCCGTCACTCGTCGGATTCGCAAATCACTGCCGAAGCGATGAACGGCTCCATCATTCTGTCAGGCAGCGCACGAAGCGCGGCTGAGTCTGATCGCGCCCGTCGGCTAGCGCTGCAATTCCTCGCCACCGCGGGTGGCGGCGGAAGCACGGCGGCTGAGGATCGCGTCGTCAATCTGATCCAAGTGCAAGGCAGCGAGCAAGTCCAAGTGCGCGTGCGCGTTGTTGAGATGAGCCGCACGTTGGTCCGCCAGCTCGGCATAAACCTCAACTACGAAAACATGGTCAACCAACTCGTCGGCGATGACGAGTTCGTCAATCTTGCCACCAGCGCCGGCTTCTCGATCAATGGCGGCGCGCTTGGCGGCTTAAGCGGCACGGTCGGGCAACTTCAAAATGTTGGCGAAGCGAACGAACGAAGTGTGGACGCGGCAATTAGCGCCTTCGAGCGCGCCGGCCTCCTGCGCGTGCTCGCAGAACCAAATCTGACCGCGATCTCCGGCGAGTCCGCACGCTTCCTTGCCGGCGGCGAGTTTCCAGTCCCAGTCAGCAGTGAAGACGGCCAAATCTCTGTCGAGTTTAAACCGTTTGGCGTCGGCCTTGCCTTCACGCCGGTTGTGATGTCGGGCGGCAACATCTCGCTGAAGATTGCGACCGAAGTTTCGGAGCTCACGTCTGAGGGCGCGATCTCCACGGGCGACACGCCCATCCGCAACCAAGACGGCACCACTACGGTAATTCGCGGCATCAACATCCCTGCTCTGCAAGTGCGCCGCGCTGAGACAACACTTGAAATGTCGTCAGGCAGCTCAATTGTGCTCGCGGGCCTTATTCAAGAGCGCACGCGTCAAGCCATGGAAGGCGTGCCGGGCGTGATGAACACGCCGGTACTCGGCTCGCTCTTCCGCTCGCGTGATTTCGTCAACAACGAAACCGAACTGGTGATCATCGTCACGCCGTATCTCGTCCGTCCAACCAGCCCGGAAAATCTGCGGACGCCTGCCGACGGCTATCGCAATCCTAGCGAGACGGAGAGCCTGCTCACCGGCCGGCTCAACTCACTCTACCGCCCCTCGCGCGCAAGCGGTGAGGACAATACTCAAGCCGCTGGCCTGCAAGGCCCGCATGGCCATGTGATCGAATAGAGGCGCACCATCATGAAAGCCCGCCTTCCCATCTTTATCGTCGGCCTCACAGCGCTCGGCGCTTGCGCCAGCGTGCCACCGCCGCCACCCGGCCCGGCGACTGCTACAGCTGCCGATCATCACCGCATTCAAGTGACGCAATCCTCCGAGCGTCTGGAATTGCCCGTTGAAGCCGGTTCGCTCTCACCCACAGCGCGCGCGCAACTCCGTTCGTTTGCTGGCGGCTACCTTCGCTACGGCCACGGCGCGCTCGTCTTGAGCACGCCGTCCGGTGCGCCCAATTCTGACTCTGCTTCGCTCCTCGCTCACGAAACGCGCAATGCGCTGGTCGAAGCCGGTATTTCGTACGCGGCCGTCGCAGGCTCAACCTATGACGCGTCCGCCAATCCTGCCGCGCCCCTCATTGTCAGCTTCTCACGCTTCGAAGCGGAAGCGCCGGAATGCGCTCCGCTCTGGGAGCAAGATCTCGCGCACCAAAGCAACAACCAGCCATGGGCGAGCTTTGGCTGCGCGACGCAAGCCAATCTTGCCGCGATGGTCGAAGACCCGCGCGATCTGCTGCAGCCGCGCGACGCAGACCCGCGCGACTCTGGTCGCCGCGATACGGTCATGACGGCGTATCGCGCCGGCGAACAGACGCACGCAGAACGCACCGCCGACGAGCGCATCCAAATCAGCAACGCGGTCCAATAGGGCGCATAAGCTTATGAGCAAACCTGATCCCGCCTGGAGCCTCGGCACAGAGGAAGAGTTCGTTCTCGAAGAGGACGAGACCTTCGGTATTGGCGAACTCGAAGGCGTCGACTTGCCGCCTTTCGATGGCGAACCGCCGCAGCCTGCTAATCAATCTACGCCCTCGCTCGAAGGCGACGATCCGTTCGGGCTTGCCGCGCCGATCGCAATGGCGGCCGCGGCCACAACGCTGCCCTACGACGAAGCGCGCTCGACCGAACAACCGGTGCCACGCATCACGATCCATGCGTGTTGCGATCGTCCTGAAGTCGCCGATCTCGTTGCGGGTATCAGCGCTGACCGCCGCATGGCGCGCGCTGAAATCAGCGTCGAGCACGGCGGCATCGAGTCCGCGATCACGCGCTTTGCCGGCCAGGCGAGCCCAAACCTGCTGATCCTAGACACGCTGTTGCACGGCCCCGGCATGCTGGCCGCACTCGATCGCCTTGCACAGGTGATCGAGGAAGGCACCAAGGTCGTCATCATCGGCGCAGTCAACGACATCACGCTCTTCCGCGAATTGATGAGCCGCGGCGTCAGCGAATACATCGTGCCGCCACTGCAAGCGCTCGACATGATCCGCACCGTATGCGGACTCTATGTGAACCCGGACAAGCCGTTCGCCGGTCGCGTCATCGCTGTAATTGGCGCGCGCGGCGGTATTGGCGCATCCACCATCGCGCACAACATCGCCTGGTCGATCGCCGAGCGCCAAGAATCGAGCGCCACCCTGCTCGATCTCGATCTGTCGTTCGGCACCGCTGCGCTCGACTTCAACCAAGACCCGCCGCAATCGATCGCCGACGCTTTATTGGCGCCTGATCGCGTTGACGACGTCTTCTTGGAGCGCGTCACCACCAAGCAAACCCAGCGCCTGCAAATGCTGACGGCGCCAGCGACACTTGAGCGTGAGTTTGAGCTCGATCCACAATCCTATGAGATCGTGATCGAGCGCGTGCGCCGCACCAGCCCGTTCGTAGTGCTCGACCTGCCGCACGTTTGGACATCCTGGGTCAAGCACACGCTGCTCGCCGCAGACGACGCAATCATCGTCGCCGGGCCCGATCTTGCGAGCTTGCGCAACACGAAGAACATTATCGACCTCCTGAAAGCGATGCGTCCCTACGATGCGCCGCCAATGGTGGTGCTCTCGATGGTGGGCGTGCCAAAGCGCCCTGAGATTCCGTTGAAGGATTTCGCCGAGGCGTTGGGCGCTGAGCCCGTCGCCTCAATTCCGTTCGACCCGCAACTGTTCGGCATGGCCGCTAATAACGGCCAGATGATCAGTGAAGTCGCCGCGCAGTCGAAGACAGCGCTGGCACTCGATGCGCTCGCCGCATCGCTGACGGGTCGCAAGCCGGTGGAGACAAAGAAAGCGTCCCTCGCCGACAAGATTCCGTTCTTGAAGCGATAGGGGCGTAAATGTTCGGCAAGCGCAGTTTCGGTGACGGTCCGACAACGGCTCCGGCTGCGCCCAGCGTTGCGCCGCCGCCACCGGTTGCGCGTGTCCAAGCGGCGGTAGGCGTAAAGCCTGCGCCAGCGCCGGCGCCGCGCTCTGCTGCACCCGCTCCAGCGCCTCGCGCTGCTGCACCGCCGCCGACTGGCGCCAATCCTCGTATGCAGCCTTCTGCGGAAGCAGGTGAGCAGCCTGAGTTCCGATCCGAAGCGTACTACCGCGTCAAGTCGACGATCTTCAACGCGCTCATCGAAACTATCGATCTCACGCAACTCGCACAGCTCGACGCCGAGAGCGCGCGCGACGAAATCCGCGACATCGTCGCAGAAATCATCTCGATCAAGAACGTCGTCATGTCGATCTCAGAGCAAGAAGCTCTGCTCGATGACATCTGCAACGACGTTTTAGGTTACGGCCCACTCGAGCCGTTGCTGGCGCGCGACGACATCGCCGACATCATGGTCAACGGCGCCAATGCCGTGTTCATCGAAGTCAACGGCAAGATATCCAAGACTGGCATTCGCTTCCGCGACAATGGTCAGCTGATGAACATCTGCCAACGCATCGTCAGCCAAGTCGGCCGCCGCGTTGATGAGAGCTCACCGATCTGCGACGCACGCTTGCCCGACGGCTCGCGCGTCAACGTCATCGTGCCGCCGCTGGCCATCGATGGCCCAACGCTCACGATCCGGAAGTTCAAAAAGGACAAGCTGAAGCTCTCCAACCTTGTGGAGTTCGGCTCGATCTCGCCTGCTGGCGCGAAGATCCTCCAAATCATCGGCGCCTGCCGCTGCAACGTGCTGATTTCTGGCGGTACCGGTTCAGGCAAAACGACGCTGCTTAACACCCTCACCGCCTTCATCGATCCGACCGAGCGCGTCATCACCTGCGAAGACGCGGCCGAACTGCAATTGCAGCAGCCGCACGTGGTGCGCCTCGAAACGCGTCCGCCGAACCTCGAAGGCACCGGCCAAGTCACGATGCGTGATTTGGTCAAGAACTGCCTGCGTATGCGCCCTGAACGCATCATCGTCGGCGAAGTCCGCGGCAGCGAGTCGTTCGATTTGCTGCAGGCCATGAACACCGGCCACGACGGCTCGATGGGCACGTTGCACGCCAACACGCCGCGCGAGGCCCTCTCGCGTCTTGAGTCCATGATCACGATGGGCGGCTTCTCGCTGCCGCCGAAAACCATTCGCGAGATCATCGTCGCCGCCGTCGATGTTGTGATCCAAGCCGCACGTTTGCGCGATGGTTCGCGTCGCATCACGCAGATTACCGAAGTGCTCGGCCTCGAAGGCGATACGATCATCACGCAAGATCTTCTCACCTACGAAATCCAAGGCGAAGACCAGAACGGACGCATCACTGGTCGCCACAAAGGCACCGGGGTCGGCCGTCCGCGCTTCTGGGAGCGCGCGCGCTATTTCGGCTTGGAAAAAGAACTCGCCCAAGCACTCGACGAAGCGGAGGCCGCGTAATGGATCCGGCGTTGATGGTTGCCGTGCTGGCGTTCGTCGCCATCGGCGGCGCAGGCTTCGTGCTCACCTCCGGCAGCCCCCAACCGGTAACGGCCACGAAGCGCGTGAAAGCCGTTGCCGGCGTCAGCAAAGATGACCGCCGCAAGCAATCGGTCGACATGGCGGCGCTGAAGCGCAAGCAATCGACCCAAGAAGCGCTCAAGGAAATGGCCGCCAGCGAGAAAAGCGCGCGCAAGCGCCGCTATTCGATCAAAGGCCAAATCGCGCAAGCAGGCATCAAGCTCACACTGACGATGTATTGGGTGTATGCAGCCGTCGCTGGCGTCGTGCTCGCAATCGCCGGTCTCCTCATTCAAGGCCCTATCGGCGCAGGCATGGGCTTTTTCATTGGCTTCTTGGGTTTGCCGCGTTGGTTTCTCGGCATGCTCGTATCTGGACGTCAGAAGAAGTTCGGCAGCCAGCTCGCTGACGGCATCGACGTTATCGTCCGCGGCGTGAAATCCGGTCTGCCGCTGAACCAGTGCTTGCGCATTATCGCCGCTGAAAGCCCTGAGCCGCTGAAGAGCGAGTTCCAAGCGCTCTGCGATTCACAAGCCATGGGCGTGCCGCTCGATGTTGGCATGCAGCGCATGTATGATCACATGCCGCTACCGGAAGTGAACTTCTTCGCGATCGTGCTGATCATCCAGCAAAAGACCGGCGGCAACCTTTCGGAATCACTGGGCAATCTCTCAACCGTGCTGCGCTCGCGCAAGCTTATGGTGGAGAAAGTCAAAGCGCTTTCTGCAGAAGCAAAAGCTTCCGCGATGATCATCGGCGCATTGCCCGTCATCGTCGGCGGTCTCGTCTTCTTCACGCGCCCGGATTACATCTCGATCTTGTTCACACACCCCGTAGGCAACCTCATCCTTATGGGTTGCGCCGTTCTCATGTCGATGGGCGTTTTCGTGATGCACAAGATGGTCAACTTCAAATTCTGAGGGGAGCACGATGAACAACCTCGTCGATACCCTCACCGATCCGCTGACGATCGCCGCAGCGCTCGCAGCCATCGCGTGCTTCGCCACTATCGTTACGCTTGCAGTCCCCGCCATGTCGGAAAACAAGCTGGGCTCGCGCTTGAAGGAAGTCGCCAAAAGGCGGGAAGAACTTCGCAAGCGCTCGCGCGCAGATTTGGCGAAAGGCGTCGGCAGTCTTCAGCACAAGAACGCCAACCAGTTCGCAAAGAGCCTTGTCGATAAGCTCGATCTGCAAAAGGCGTTGGCAGACGACTCACTCTCCGAAAAGCTGATCCGTGCCGGCCTGCGCGGCCATGCTGCGCAGACGATGTTCTACTTCTACCGCGCAGCGCTGCCGATTGCGTTCGGTGTGGTCGCCCTCTTTTATGTGATAATGTTCGGCGCCGATCTCGCGCTGCACATGAAGCTCGGAGCCGTGGTCGGCGGCGTCGCGCTCGGCTATTACGCGCCGAACCTGTATTTGAAAAACCTCGCTGACAATCGGCGTACGAAGATCATGCAAGCTTTCCCAGACAGCCTCGACATGATGCTGATCTGCGTTGAGTCCGGCATGTCGGTTGAGATGGCGCTGCAGCGGGTCGGTACCGAGATTGCGCCGGCGTCGGTTGAGCTTGCAGAAGAGTTCGCGCTCACCACCGCCGAACTCTCCTATCTGCCAGAGCGCCGCATGGCGTACGAGAACCTCGCCCGCCGCACCAACCATCCGGGCGTGAAAGCCGTCGCGATGGCGCTGACGCAAGCCGAAAAATACGGCACGCCTGTCGGCCAAGCGTTGCGGGTGATGGCCAAAGAAAACCGCGACATGCGTCTCGCGGAAGCTGAGAAGAAAGCCGCATCGCTGCCGCCGAAACTGACGGTGCCGATGATCGTATTCTTCTTGCCGGTGCTCTTCGCCGTCATCATCGGCCCGGCCATCATTCAAGTGAATGAGATTTTGGCTGGACGTTGACTGCGTAAGTCGAAGTGATCGACGCGAGCGATCCGAACGTTAGGCGCCTTACGATTATTCCATTCGACCACTACATCACTTTTGTGCAACCTTGAGTGGGCACGCGAGCGATGGAGGCGGAGACGGCTTTATGCCCTTCTGACGACGCGAAAAACCTGGGCTGGCGCGCCAGTCTAGGTTTTGTCGCGCTAGGCGTCGTTGTCAGTGTGATCGCGGAAGTCCTCCTCGCCTTTGCTCCACCCATTCAGGCGTGGAGTTTGATGCAAAACGCGTTTGATTTGCCCGGTCAGTTGGTGTCGGCCAGTTTCTTCATTTGGACTGCGGTTCGGGAAGAAATCGCAAAAGCACTTGGCGCGCTAAGCGCGCGACTGCGCACCAATCGTCTCTCTTGGTGGGGTGTCGCGGTGCTGGTCGGCGCCAGCTTCGGATTTCTGGAGCGCGTCACTTACTGGATGAATTGGACGCCAGAGTTTCTGGCGAGCTTCACACCGCTCGCTGCGGTTGCGCTCGATACTTTGGCAGTTATTGCGCACGCAGCTATGTGTGTGTTGTCCGTGGCACTCGCCCGCACGCTTGGCGGCGGCTTCATTGGCTGGAGTGCGGGCATCGCAACCGCCGGCGCGCTTCACGCCGCCAACAATCTGCTCCCGCGCTTTATCGATCTCGGTTTTGACTATGCCTGGCAGTTTGTTGTCGCCGCCATCATGATCACGATCCTGATCAGAACGTTCGTCTTACGCGATCGGATCGAACAGCGCTTCAACAGACTCTCGCAGCGCGCTTAGCGCCGCCCATCGCCCAAATCGCTCCAGCTGCGCGGATCGCGCAATAGGCCGCGCAGGAATGCGATGTTTTGCGCCGCCACAGCCGGTGGAAGATCGGTGCGTTCGATTTGCTCGGCTTCGTCAAAGCGGCCCTGCAGAGCCAGCGCAATAGCCAAGTTCTGACGCGCTTCTGGTGGTGCGCCGCTCAATGTCGACGCTTGGCGCAGATAGCGCTCCGCATCAGCCGCCTCACCCGCCATGATGTGCGAGACGCCCAAGTTCGTCAGCACGCGCGCATTCTCCGGCTCGATCGCCAGCGCTTCCTGATATGCACGCCGCGCTTCGTCATAGCGCCCAAGCTGATCGAGCGCCGCGCCCAGTGCAGACCTCACGCGCCAATTCTCTGGCTCAGCCTGCGCGACTAATGAGAGCGGGCGCAAAGCTTGGTGCGGATTGGCGTTGCCGATCTGCGCGTAGCCGTAGGTGGTGAGCAATTGGCGATCGTCTGGAAAGCGGTTGAGCGCTTCGGCAGAAACCGTGACCGCGCGATCGACGCGCCCGCCGCGCCGCAAGGATTCGGAGAAACGCTGCGCCGCTTCGAGATCGTTGGGGAAGGTTTGATACTCACCCGCCCAGAACGCCATTTGCGTCAGCATGTCTTCGCGTCCGACGCGTTCGCGCGCTTGCCGGTCAACGCCGCGCGCTGGCGCGTCGGGTTGAACGTCGCCAAGCGCCGCAGACGCGGGCGTCTCGCCGCCGTCAGTTAGGGCGCACGCGGAGAGCGCGGAAACGGCAAGCAGCGCCAACGGCAGACGAGCTGTCACGGACATGGGGCGAATCCTAATAAGGCCCTAACGGTGCGCGATGAGTGCTCAACAAAGCGCTAATGAGGGACTAGATAAGCTCGATGGCCAACCTCCCCTTCCTCACTGACAACGCCGCGCAAGCGGTCCCCATTCACGCTTTGCGCACGTCGGAATGGAAGGCGTGGGCCGAGAGCAGGCCGGAAGCGCTGAAGCGACTGGCCACAGCGCATGACTTCCAAGCCCAAGGCGGCCGCATCCTGCTTGTGCCCGCCACGGACGGGTCGATCGAGCGTGTGCTGTTCGGGGTCGGCGACAAAGCCAACGCTATGGCGATGGGATCGCTCGCGCAGAACTTGCCAGCGGGCGATTATCGCATCGCCGCCGCCCCGCGCGAGTTTCCGGCAACGCTGGTGGCCGTCGCGTGGGGCCTCGGCGCTTATGCGTTCGAGCGCTACAAGAAGCGCAAACGCCCCGCCCCGCGTCTCGTATCACCTGAGGGCGCGGACATGGCCGAGGCGGTGCGCATCGTCGATGCCGCTTGGCTGGTGCGCGATCTGGTCAACACGCCGACCAATGATATGGGTCCAGACGCACTCCACGCTGCCGCAGAGAAGGTCGCCACTGACAACGGCGCGACGTTCGAAGCGATCGTAGGCGATGACCTGCTGACGCAAAATTATCCGCTGATCCACGCCGTTGGTCGCGCCGCCGCGCAAGCGCCGCGTCTGCTGCACATCTCATGGGGTGATCCGAGCGCGCCGCGTGTGGCGCTCGTCGGCAAGGGCGTCACCTTTGATACGGGCGGGCTCGACATCAAGCCGTCCGCCGGCATGCGCTTGATGAAGAAGGACATGGGCGGCGCTGCACACGCGCTCGGCCTTGCGCAAGCGGTGATGCAAGCTGGGTTGAAAGTGAAGCTCGATGTCTTTTTGGCTGTCGTCGAGAACGCCATCTCTGCTGACGCCTTCCGGCCAGGCGACGTGATCCCAAGCCGCAAGGGACCAACGGTCGAGATCGACAACACCGACGCCGAAGGCCGCTTAGTGCTTGCCGATGCACTCACGCGCGCCAGCGAAGACTCGCCCTTGCTGGTCTTGGACTTCGCGACACTCACCGGTGCTGCACGCACCGCACTCGGCCCAGATCTGCCGCCCTTCTTCACCAATGACGACACGCTCGCCGCTGAACTCACGCAAGCATCGCTTGAAACATCCGACCCGATTTGGCGAATGCCGCTCTGGGACGCGTACGAAGGCGACATGGATTCATCGATCGCCGACATGAAGAACACCGGCGATGGCGCGTTTGCCGGTGCGATCTATGGCGCGCTCTTCTTGCGCCGCTTCGTCACCGCCCCAGCCTGGGCGCACTTCGATGTGTTCGCGTGGGCGCCGCGCGAAAAGCCTGCTCGTCCGCAAGGCGGCGAAGCGCAGGCTCTGCGGGCGTGCTTGAAGGTGATCAAGACGCGCTTTGGTTCGGCTTAAGCACGGTCGCGCGCGGCGAGGCGAGCGACTTGCAGTTCGAGGCGCTTAACCTCGCGCAGCACGACATTCTTGTTCATCTCCATCCAGAAATACATTTTCAGCATGGCGACGCCGAGCATGGCGACAATTGCGCCAACGCTCCAGAGCACGACATCGCGCGTCTCCCCAGCAGCAAACATTTGCGACACGCAATAAATGAACACGCCAAACAGCGCGAAGGTGATGATCGCGGCGAACACGTTCATCACACCCCACGAACCTTTGAAGGTGCTAAACACTTCGCCGACCGGGCCGTCATCTTCGAAGCGCGCCAAGAACTCTGCGTCTTCTTTCGAAAGCGCTTCGCGGATCGCGGTATCGATATTTGTCATCTTACGTCTCCAAGCCTTTCACGCAGCGCCTTGCGCGCCGCGAACAAACGAGATTTCACAGTGCCTTCAGGGACGCCGCTGATGGCGGCGATCTCCGCAACGCTCATCTCCTCTCCGAAATAGAGGCTGACTGCGACGCGCTGTTCGGCAGGCAATCGTTTCAACGCAGCGGCGACATCGAGGCGATCATTATTGTCGCCTTGCGCATCCGCTGGTTCATCAGCCATCGCTTGCGCTTTTTCCGCCAAGCGTTTGCCGCGATATTTTCCGCGCAACGCATCGGCGCACTTGCGCGCCGCGATCGCGTAAAGCCAAGCGCGCAACCGCGTCGGATCGTCGAGCCGATTGAGTCCGCGCGCAGCGCTTTCCCATGTGTCTTGCACCACATCTTTCGCCGCCTCCGTCGATCCCAGAGAGCGCCCGGCGAACGCCAAGAGTTTCGGTGTCCACCGGGCGGCCAAGCGCGCGAACGCCTCGCGCGATCCGGCCTGAGCCAGGAGGACGAGATAATCGTCGAGCGCTTGGTCTAGTCCGCGTCTCACGCTCTTCCTCGCCCTCTCAGCTCTTAGGTCGTACCGCTGGCGTGTTTGGTTCAGTTTCGGATGACGATTTTTTCGCTGCCTTGGAAGCCGTGTGGCGCGCGGCTCGTTTCGGTTTGTTCCGTCAAGATTTGGTTAATCATTTCGACCCTTCCACAACATCTTGTGGTTTCGAGCTTGCACCGACCCCCAAATCGGCGAATCCTCTCACTTGCGGAATCAACTGGAGGAGCGGCATGGACCTCGTTCAAGAACAAGTGGAAGCTTTGGATATGTGGCGTCGGGTTACCGTCACCACGGTGCGCTCGGATGCACCTGATCTGACCGCACGGCAACTCGCCGTGCTGATGACCGTGCGCCTGCAACCCGCGCCGCACACGGTTCGCGGTTTGGCCGCGACGCTGAATGTCGGCAAGCCGGCGATCACGCGCGCTCTGGATACGCTCTCGCGCCTGGGCTTCGTCCAGCGCCGACGCGATCCGAAAGACGGCCGCAACGTTTTCGTTGAGCCAACTGAGAAGGGCGACGCCTTCCTCGATCTGCTCGGCAGCACGATCCTCAATGGCGAGACGCCGCAACAGCAGCGTCCGCAACTGGCCGCCGTTTCGTAAGAGACGAAGCCAACCGGCAAAAGAAACGGCGTCTCGCGAGAGACGCCGTTTTTGTTTTGCAACGAATGTGCGTCCGTTACGGCGCGGCGGGCGCAGCCGCATCAGCCGCAGGCGCAGCCTCAGGGAATGGCGCGGGCAAAGGCGCGCTGTTCGGCGAAATGGAGCGCAGGTAGGCGATCATGCCGACGCGATCTTCTTCGTTGCGCAGGCCGGCGAACGCCATCTTCGTGCCGCGCACATACGCGCCCGGCGACGTAAGAAACTCATTCAGCGCGAGATAATCCCAAGCGCCGCCGTGTCCTGCCATTGCTTCGGAATACTCATACCCGCCGTGACTTCCGATGGCGCGCCCGAACGCGTCAGCCAAGTTCGGACCGATGCCGTTGGCGCCGCCAGCGTCGAAGGAGTGGCACGAGCGGCACTGCGCGACCGTGCGCTCGCCGCGCGCCACCAGTTCCGCCACTTGAGCCGGGTCGGCAAACAGACGGCCAAAGTCCGGCGGGCCAGACGGCGCAGCAGGCCCAGCCGCCGCTTCGATCACCACGTCCGGCAGATAGCCCGGCGTCTCGGGATAATTCGGGTGCACGACCGTTTCGGCTATCGTTCCAACGCCCAGCACGCCCAGCACGGCGCCAAGCACTGCGCCGATGATCGAATTATTCCGGAGATCGCTCATGGATAAGCCCTGACAGGGTACAGTTTTGCGGGCGGTATATGGCCTGCGTCGGGGCCGACGCCAAGCCGCGGCGTATGCGTCATGACGCCGGTTGCGGCCTTGCGCGTCGAACCGCCGCACAGGCATAGCCGATGACATGAACTCGATCGTCGTCATCCCCGCCCGCATGGCCTCAACGCGGCTCCCCAACAAACCGCTCGCCGACATCAACGGCAAACCGATGATCGCCTGGATGGTCGACATCGCCCGCGCCGCCAATGCAGGCCCGATCCTGGTTGCGGCAGCCGAGGAAGAGGTGGCCGAGGCCGCGCTGAAGGCAGGCGCCAACGTCACGCTGACCGATCCCGATCTCCCGAGCGGCTCAGACCGCGTGTACGCAGCGCTGCAAGCCTTCGATCCCAGCGGCCGCTTCGATGTCGTCGTGAACCTGCAAGGCGACATGCCGACGATGCGCGCCGCCGATGTCGCGCGCGCCGTTGCAGCACTGCGCGACGGCGCCGACATCGCCACCCTCGTCTCGCCCTCCACTGACGAAGCCGAACGCGACAACCCAAACCTCGTCAAAGCCATCCGCTCCGCCGACGGCCGCTGCCTCTACTTCACACGGAGCCCAGCCCCACACGGCGAAGGCCCAATCGAGCGCCACGTCGGCATCTATGTTTACACCCGCGACGCGCTCGCGCGCTTCGTCGCCGCACCGCCCTCGCCGCTTGAGTTGCGCGAGAAACTCGAGCAGCTGCGCGCGCTCGAAATGGGCATGATCATCCGCGCCGACGCGATCGAGGATTTTCCGAAAGGCGTCGATAGCCCGCCGGATCTGGAAGCAGCGCGGAAGGTGCTGGCGGGGCGTTAATGCTAAACGCCGCTGTGCTCGTCAGGACCTCCGTCATCCTGGGACGCGCGGAGCGCGGGCCCAGGATCCAGGGGCCGCCAACTCGTCGCTTGCCCCTGGGTCCTGGGCTCATCCGCTTACGCGCGATGCGCTCCAGCGAATGCCCCAGGATGACGGGCAAACGTTTTCACACCGCGCTTCTTGCAAAGCCGGAGGGCGAGACGCTGAGCTGACGCGCTAAGGCGCCAAGATTCTATGTGAGAGACTGCGCGTTTCGCTCAGCGTCCCCGCGACGGTGCAATCAGCGCAAGAGATGAGGAGTTATTCGCTCCGGGCCCTGTGCGCCAACGGTGAGCGGGCCGGACCAACTCCAGTCCCCGGACCACGACGGTTTCAATCCCCGCCGTCTAACCTCACTCATCACGTTCCGCCTCACGCTGGGTTGGACCAACGCCCCTTCGATGAAGCGGACGAGCGAAGTGTAAATCCGTTGGGGCAGTGTAGGATAGATTTTGTGCGAGGCGTTGAAAACAAAGGCGCAGCGCGGTGTTGGGTGAGGGATAGACACTATCGCTATTCGCTCCTCGTGACTCTCGTCACAGCGACAAAGCTAACCCTTCGCTACCTTCAATTCATCGGAGCGACGCCGCTTCGAGCACTTGAGGAGCAAAGCCAATGTCCAAGTTTTACGCCCTGATCGCCGCCTGCGCCGTGTTCGCACCGATGGCCTTC